>Ga0181516_10003414_pt1 | contig 10627 bp, 10 predicted proteins | sample PEATcosm2014_Bin_25_FD_121104 | JGI IMG/M metagenome (GOLD analysis project Ga0181516, IMG submission 121104) | Peatland microbial communities from MTU Mesocosm Facility, Houghton, MI, USA - PEATcosm2014_Bin01_10_metaG | ecosystem: Environmental > Terrestrial > Soil > Wetlands > Peat | place...
ATGATTTTGTCGGCGACCCGGGCGAAAGCGGGCGGTGGATACGGCAGGACCCAGAGTCCGGGCTCCACGCGCAGGGGTTTCGTGCCGGTGGAATTTTGCAGGCGCGAAGCAAATTCATTGGCAAACCCGCCGGCGACCGGCACTGCTTCCGCGCCCGCCGTGTCCCGCAAATATAATCCGCAGATGGTGCCCACTTGCGCGGTCGTGGCCAGTCCACCCAGAAAACCGTATCGCTCAAGCAACACGACTTTCGCGCCGGCGCGTCCGGCGGCGGCGGCGGCTCCTATTCCCGCGGTCCCGCCCCCAATCACCAGCACGTCACAGGATATGGCGGTGGCATCATTTCGGGGAGCGTTGCTCACGGGATGGTCCGTTTCATCCGCTCCACGTCTTTCGGCGGAATGACGTTCACGCCACCTCCTCTTCGAGCAAGGCCCGGCGCAGGTCGCGCTCAAACCCATCCGCTTCGGTCGGGCTGAGACAATCGTCCACCGACGAAATTTGCGCGGAGAGCCGGCGCGCGAAGCGCAGAAAAACCACCGTGAGGCCCGGCGGCCGCCACGCGGGCACAAGATGCGTGACGTCCATGATCCGGCCGCCCCACAGCTCCGTCGTTCCGGCGCAGGTTTCGCCCGAATCCGAGAAGCAGAAGGTCGCGATTTTGCCGCGGGTCGGCTTGCCGAGGTGGCGCACATAGAAACCGAGCGGCAGGGGCTTGAACATGTCCAGCGCCGCCATGCACGACTCCGGGAACTTGTCGCGAATCTGGTTGGTCATCTGCCGGCTCAATTCGCCGAGGATGTCCCCGAGCCGTCCGGCCATTTTGGGTTCGATGCGGTAGAAAAGGATCGAGAGATGATTGGAAAAAATCGGACCGCCCGCGCCGCGGCGGCGGGTGTCATGCGGCACGGGAATCAGGTACGCGCCGTCCTTGTTTCCGCGCCGCTCGGCGATGGCGTGCAGCGCGCGGAGGGAGGCCGCGAGGTAAACATGGCTGCGCCGGAAGCCGGCGTTGAGCTGCTGGCAGCGCGCGTCGATGCGCGCCGTTTCTTCCTCGGTGAAAGTGGCGACGCGATAACGGTTGCGGCAGGAGGCGGGCCGCGGCCCCGGCGGCACCAGGCTGAAAAGCGGTTCGCTGCCGGATTCATTGAGCCATTCAATCGAACCCCGGGCCATCTTCACGTTCGGCCACCAACCGGCGAGGTCCCATTTTTTTTGCTTGGGACTGATCAAGTTTTGAACCGCCGCGTCGCGCTTCTCGGCCGTGTCGCTGTTCAAATGACTCAACAGCAGATCCAGGCCGCGCGCGTCGAGCAGGGTGTGGTTCCAGGAAAGGTAGAGATGGCTGGTGCCGTCGGCATGCCGCAACACGTCAAACGCCAGCCCCGGACCGCGGGCGGCATGCAGTTCCCGGGCCGACACCGCCGGCGGCAGCGACCAGGCGTCGCCGGCGCTGCCGTTTTGATCGGCGTGTTCGAAGAGCACGTTCCGGGGATGGTCGGTCGTGCGCCACAGCGCGGGAACAATCGGCAGCGGGCGGACGATGTGCACGCGGGAAAGCCAGTCGAGGACGGGTGAAGCGGCGAGGTTCCGCCGCAGCCGGCCGATGTCGAAGCCGTTTTCGAGCCGGATGACCGCGCAACAGACGTTGCCGGGCAGACCCGCCTGCCTCATCCGGCGATCCTGGCCGTGCATGAAGTAGTCGCCGGGGGCCAATCGAATCTGGCGGGGCAAGTCAGCCATAGGCAGCCCGGCGTCAGGGTGGCGTGTGATTGTTGCGGGCCAGCTCGGCGATGCAGTTGGCCAGCGTGGCCATCGAGGTGAGATTATGGCCGGTCAGATGGGAATCCGGCACGCGGACGCCGATGACGCGCTCGCAAAACAGCAGCAGCTCGACCAGCGCAAAGGAATCAACCCCGGCCTGGGCGAGCGGGCTGTTTTCATCGAAACTGGCTCCTTCAGCCACAAAGTTGGTCCGCGCGAACTGGCAGAGTTGCGCCGCGATGGTCTTGGGGTCCTGCTCTGGAATCATTGCCGGGTCTCTTCGCTGGCAAGGTTGCGTTCACCGGCCGCGGATGGCGCAGGGGCGGTCGGCCCTGAGGAAGCCGACGGAGCGCGAAACCCGGCCATTGCCTGCTTCTCGAAGCAGTGATTTTTGCCAACGATCATTAACTTATGCGGCATGTTATGGCCCGATTGCAAAAGGCGTCAAGCCTAGAAGCGGGCAACCGCGGGCCGGCATAATTTGCTTGCCCGATGCTTGTGCGTCCCGGAACATGCCGCGCGCATGCAAGTTCAGGCCGCAAACCAAACCGACGTTCCCCGTCTGCCCTGGTCCCGCAAAAAGGAACTCCTGGTAAAGTTTGTCATCCTCACCTTGTTCACCATCCTGCTCGGCTGCGCCCAGGGCTGGGCCACTCCCAGGTTTTACAAGCCCGACCAGGTGCCCGGCTTCCGCGTGGGCCTGCTTCACGGATTCTTGATGCCTGCCGCGCTGCCGGTCCTCGTCATGGGCCATGACCTGCCGATTTACGCCACCAACAACGAGGGTCCGCCTTACAAAATCGGCTACATCATCGGCCTCAACACCTGCGGCACCATCTTCTTCGGCATCAGCTTCGCGCGCTTCCGTCGGCGCACCTAATAAAGCCCGCCCCGATAGATCTCAATCACGTTCAAGGGCCCGCCTCCCCAGTAGCATGTGGGCGGAAATATGAATTTCTTCCGGGCCCGGTCATACCCGAGCTTGACCGGGTGGGCCGGAATATTCGGATCGTAGGCGTCAAATTCCACGCACTCCTCGGTCTCCGACATTCCGAAGAGGACAATGCCGTGGTTGATGGTGATGCGCGGGAAACGAAACAAGTGCACCGGCACGATTCCGCGCTCACCCAGCGAACGTTTCAACCGCCGCACCATCCGTTGTCGGTGCCGCCAGATGACCGGGAAAATCATCCGCCAATGGCTTCTCAGAAAATACGACTCCCATGCCTCGCCGCATTCCGCCTTCAACAGCGCCTCCTGCGCCCGGCTGAAAGAGCGCAGCCCGTCGTAGCCCGGAATGGTCAGCCGTTCGGAATCCGCGCAGGGGCGACGCGGGTTGCGCGAAACAATCTCGCGAATCAGCTTCCGGTAAACGGCCGTCTCCGCCACCGGCAGCTCCGGCGCAAACCGCGCGTGATAAAAAAACTGGCGCGTCGAACGCACCATCACAAAACAACGATGGTAGTACGTGGGGGGCGGGTCCGTGTTGAAGGTGGTCATCTTTCCCGTCACCGGATCAAAACGGTATTGCCAGACCAACTCGTGCGGATAAGCGAAAGTGTCGCGCTCGAATTCAAAGGCGCGGTTCAAACTCACGTTCGGCGTCACCCTGGCCGGGTCCGACGCCAAAGTCCGGCGCTCGATTGAGCCGGATTGGATGCCCGGGGCGGCAGCATCGGTGCGGATGCGGTTCATGGGCCGGAAGTTTTGGGCGCTTTCGCCAACGTGATCGCCGGTTCGCCGGTCAGCGTGAGTTCGGCGGACAGGACCCGCGTGCCGTCGATGAACGCGGAGACCTCGGCCTGGACCAGCGGGCCGAGCCGTCCGGTGATGCAGGCCTCAAGCCGGAGCGTATCGCCGGGCCGGGCCGGACCCAGGATTTTGACGGCGCGCAACGCCGTGAGTTTCAACCGCGGCATGGAAGGATTGGCCGGGTCCTCCTGCGCCACCATGCCGGCCACCTGTGCGCCCGCTTCCACGAGCAGCACGCCGGGAAAGATCGGTTCGCCGGGAAGATGGCCGCGCAGGTAATACTCGTCGCCGCGGATGTGATATTCGCCCACGCCTTCCTTGCCCGGCGTCAGGCTCAACAGCCGGTCCACGAACCGGAATTCCGGGCCGTGCGGCAGCGATTTCATGGCCAGTTGCAGCAGATCGACCATGGCGGTTATTGGCGCAACGGTTCCACCACGGTGAAGTCCGGCGGCAGTTTCAACTCGAACCGCGCGTCGTCCAACGGCTGGTTCATCACCACATTGGAGAAATCATTGCGCAGGCTCGAGCCGTCGGCGAATTTCATTTCGGTGGCGGCGATGGAAAAATCGTTGGTGCGAAAGCCGATGACAATTTGACCGATGAATTTGCGGGCCGAGGCGCTGTTGGGCCGGAGGGTCATTTGCAAAACGGAATTGGTCTCCGCCGCCGCGAGCGGGTGAAATTGCTTTTCCATGGTGGCGCGGTCGCGCGGCAGCGTGGCGTCCAGGAGCGAGAGCGCGTCCTTCAACTGCGCGGGCGGATTGTCGAGCGAGTATTTCTCCACCCGCTTGAGCTGCGGATACATGATGAGCAACTCGTCCGGTTTGCGGAGCACGATGGTTTGCGGCGGGTTGCCCAGTTCCCAGCGAAACTGGCCCGGCCGCACCCAGACTTTCCCGCCGGTCGTGAGCGGCTGCGCGAGCACCTTCAACGAGCGGGTCTGGGTGAAGTCCCCCGTCCAGCTTTGCATGTTGGTCTGCACTGCCAGCCACTTTTCAAACAACGCATTGGTGTCCTGGGCCCCGGCGATGCTGGCGGCGGCCAGCCACAAAATCCCGAGGCTGCATTGGAAAAGGCGCGCTACCCGGCCGGCGGCCAGATGGGTACGAATTGATACCATTGGTCAATATCTTTCCAGATTTCCGGCTCGAATGCACGCAGGATTTGCTGCGTCAACCCGCGGCGCGCTTCGCGGTCGCCCAATGCCTTGCGGTCGTAGCTGAATTCAGGAAGCACCTTCACCGCGAATCCTTCCGGCCGCCGCACAATCGTGACGCCGATCAACGCGCAGCCCGACGCCCGCGCGAGTTCCGCCGCGGCCAGGGAGGCATTGAACGGGCGGCCGAAAAATTGGACGGGCACGCCGCCCTGTTCCGGCGGACGGTCCAGCGAAATCGCCAAGTCCGCCCCGGCTTGAAGTTGTTTGATGACTTCCACAAAGGCAAAGCTGTCGCGGCCGATGATCAGGGTATCGACACCGAAACGCGCCCGCGAAGCCTTGCGCATGTCCGTGAGCCCGTCGTCGGGTTCGGCCAGCGTCAGAATCGTCAGACGGATGCCGAGTTGATTGAGCAAAAGGCCGCCATGTTCCCAGTTGCCAAGATGCAACGTGATGAAAAGCGTGCCGTGTCCGCGTGCGCGGGCGGCGCGGATGATTTCCAGTTCCGCCTGGTTCGTGAGCCAGTTCTTCACGGGCACGCCGTTCTCCACGCTCCATAAATCAACGAGTTTGGCCGCGAATTTCCGATAAAGCCGGTGGGCGGCCTTGACGGCGGCCGCCCGGTCGCCGTCGAGCGCGGGCAAAAGATTTCGCACCACAATTTCGCGCCGTCCCGGCTGGAACAGGTAATAAACCTCCGTCACCGCCACGCTGAACGCTTTCACCAGCCCAACCGGCAACACCCGCACAACCGCCAGGCAGATCCGCCACAAGCCGCCGCGATAGAGCGCCGAGGGCGCCTGAGGTGCGGCCGGCCCGTTCCCGGAACCTTCACCGGACTTCGGGGATCTCGGGTTCGCATGCGCCCACCAGGCGGGCAGGATGAAGACAGAAATCAACATATTGGCACCGATGCCGACCGCGCACACCTTGCCCAGGCTGGCCATGCCCGCGTTGCTCGAAAAAGCGAGCGAACCAAATCCCGCCATCGCCGTCCCGCCGCACAACATCAAGGCGCGCCCGACGGAACGACGGGCCATCGCGAGATCGCCGCCATGCCGGCGCAACGCCAGTTGCATGAAAATGCAGTAATCCACGCCTGTTCCCAAAATGAGCGGCAATGCCATGAGGTTCATCAGATTCCAGGACCAGCCGCTCACCGCCATGGTCGCCAGCAAACAAACTCCGCTCATGCCGAGCACCGCCAGACCGAGCAGAATCTCGGTCAACCTCCGGAAGGCAAACCAGAGCGACGCCAGCACCAGGACAATCATTGGCGCAATCACCGGCCACATTCTCGCCTGCACGCGCTTCAACGTCGCCGCCCCGAGCAATTGCCAGCTCGACAAAAACGCGCCCTTTTCGGCCAGCCGCGACGACAAGCCGGCCAGGTCCGCCGCTTCAACGTGGTTGGTCGCGGGATAAACAAGGCCCATCACGAGCCACTGGTCCGGGGTCCGGGCCACAAATTTTTTGAGCAGAAACTGGCTGAGGTGGTTGGTGGGCCAGACCACCCGCGTGCTGGCGCCGGCTTCCGCCCAGGTGCGCACCAGTTCCTCGGTCAGCACCAGCGCGTTGGTGGTAAATCCGTCCTGCAACGCCGCCTCCCGAAGCATCGGCCCCTGCCGGCCCATGAACGCGGCCGTCGCGCGGTTGGCGTTTTGAAATTCAGCGCGCGGCCAGAGGGGTGTGGGTAATACATACTTTCCGATGACCTGGTTCGAAACCGCGCCGTCAAGCACTTCACTCGCCGCCATGAGACGCTGGTACACCTCCGGTTCGTCGCGGCCGGAAATGACGACCCAAATCGGGTCCGGCGGCATTCCCATTTTGGCCGTGAGCTCGTTGAGAGCGGACTCGGCCTCGCCACGTTGCGGACGGAGGGCGTCGCCGCTCCGGTCCAAACCGGGCCTGCGGAAGCACAGAATTCCGCACGCAATCAGCAAAATAAAACCTGTCAATCGCAGCGCGCCGCGGGGTGCGGTTGGTTGGGAAGGCGCGTGGCCGGTCGCGGTCGATTCCAGCGGCGCGACAAAATAGGTCCACCAACGCGCGGGCACTTGATTTGGAGACGCTTTCCGGCGATTGGGAAACAACGGCGGCAAGTAAATCATCACCATGACCAGCGCGGCCACTCCGACGCCTATCGCCACGAGCGAGCCCAATTGGCCCAGGCCGGGCAATCCCCCCAGGTTCAGCACCAGAAACGCGCTCATCGTCGTGATGGCCGCCCAAAGAATGCTGGGCGCGATGGCCCGACGGATTTCGGGCACCGACAAGTCGGGATGCGCCAGCGCTTCCTGGTAATGCACCACCGCATAATCCACCGCCAGTCCCAGCAGTACCGCGGCAAAACCCAGGCTCACCACGTTGATGGTTCCCAGCACCAAGCCGCCCAGCGCAAGGGTCGCCAACAAAATCACCCCCAGCAAAGTCAGCAGCCAGAACATTGGCTTCAAACGCCGGTGCGTCAGCCAGAACAGCAGCGCGATAATCGTGGCCGTTCCGCCCACCGAATGGCTCATGTCATGTTGCATGCTCGTGGCGATTTCCTCCACGAACACCGGGCGCCCCGTAAACCGGACCGTGACGCCGTCCCAATCCTCCTTCGGGCCCTCGGACCGCAATCCGTCCACGACCTCATGGATGGATTTCAACCAGCTTTCGCAAGCACGGTAGCTGCCCAGATCGATCGCGGATTGCACATACAACAGTCGAAACGTGCCCTCGGCCGAGGCAAACATCTGCGGGCTTTGATCCATCGAGAGCCCGCTCAGATTGGTGAGCGCCGGCACGTTCAGCAGGTCGAAAGGATCATACTGGCGGCGCGCCAGATCCATCGGCGACATCGAGGTCGTCAGCTCCGCCTTGGTGAGCTCCAGCCGGGCCTTCAATTGGTCCGGGGACATGCGGTTGGTCAAGGCGGCGAAATCTTCCGGCGGCTGATTGAGCCAGAGACAGGCGAGTAATTCCCCCAACTGCTCCGGGTGCTCCATCCAGGGTGCCTGCCACGAAACTTCCGCCACGAGGTTGGTTTGCTGGCGCAATCGATCCGCCAGCGATGATGCCAGCTTCTCCGCCTGGCCGGCATCCGGCGCATCCAGCGAAACAATCAGCTCCCGGGCGTTGGTGAAGTGCCGCTCGTACAGCTTCAACCCCTGAACGGTCGGCTCATCGGACGGCAGCAGGTCAAGGACATCAACATCGAAGCGCAGCCGCCAGAAACCCAGGCCAACGGCCAAAATGAGCAGCAACCACCACCGGCGTTTGAGAAATGTTATCACGGCGCGAGAAAGCCTTCCAACGATTCCCCCGTCCGGGTGTTTTCGAGCCGCCAGCCGCCCTCCGGCTTTCGCTCAAAATGCAGCGTCGACGGCAGCTTCTCCCCGGCCAGCGCCGCGGGCAGGTACAACCATAGAAAACGCGTCGGCCCCGGACCATGACCGCTGAAACTCATCTGCCGCGGCGGAAACTGTATGAGCCAGCGGTTCGAGGTGGTTTGCGCGGACATCATCGACATGGGCGTCTTGTCGAACTGAAGCAATCGGCGGCCTTCCTGGTCGCGGGCAAAAACGAGGTCGCCGGCGATCTCCGGCATTCCGCGACCAGGCCGCCAGAGTGCCTGGCCCACTTGCACGTTCCAGCCCGGGCCGGTCGCCGTGAACAGGCTTTTCGTGTTTGTTTGGCAACCGCAGCAAAGCGCAAGCCCGGCCAGCAAAGCTGACCCCAGGAAACCACGAAACAAACGGCCATTAAATGGGCGCATACGGCGGGGGACATTGTTGCGGAAGGCCGGAGGTTGTCAACGTCTCGCGCTGGACCAATAAGACTCTCAAGCTCACAAACCATTCTAGACAAAGCATTTATTCATTTATCCGGCAACTCGAGCGAGCAAACCAAAAACCCATTGACAGCGAGATTTCATAATGATATCATTTAGATAACATTTGGAAAACCGAGCGAAACTATATGAATACCCAAAGTCAAACTGCCAATCACGAACGCGCCGTCAGCGTTCTCAACGGGTGGGTGATGCTTCCCCTGCTCGCGGTTTTGTTGGTCGTCAACACATACCTGTTGCTCTATTCAATCCCCATCCGGGCCGGTCACGGCGAACCTCCCCTTTGGGCTTTGTTCGTCGCCATGCTGCTGTTGCTGCCGGTGAGCCTTATTCTGCTGTCGGGCTTTTTCTCCCTTCAACCCAATGCCGCGCGGGTGCTCATATTGTTTGGCGCTTACAAGGGCACGGTGCGCTCGGACGGATTTCACTGGGCCAATCCGTTTTACTCCAAGGGGCCGAAGCAACGCATCTCGATGCGCGCGCGAACCTTGAACATGGCCCCGCTGAAGGTGAACGACAAGCGCGGCAATCCCATCGAAATCGCGACGGTCGTGGTCTGGCGCGTCCAGGACACCGGGCAGGCGGCTTTCGACGTGGAGAACTACGAAAGCTATGTCCAGACGCAAAGTGAGACCTCCCTCCGGCACCTGGCCAGTTCGTACGCTTACGACCATGGCGAGGAGCATGAAACGACCTTGCGCAGCGGAGTGGATGAAGTTTCACAAGCGCTCCGCAAGGAACTTCAAGAACGATTGGAAAAGGCCGGCGTGGTGGTGGACGAGGCGCGGTTGACGCATCTGGCCTATGCGCCGGAAATCGCCCAGGCCATGCTCCGCCGTCAGCAGGCCGAGGCCGTCATCGCCGCGCGCCAGAAAATCGTTCACGGCGCGGTGAGCATGGTGGACATGGCGTTGAAGGAACTCGCCGCCAAGGAAGTCGTGCAACTTGATGACGAACGGAAGGCCTCGATGGTCAGCAACCTCATGGTCGTGCTCTGCAGCGAATCCGAGGTTCATCCGGTCGTCAACACCGGCACCCTTTACAACTGAGCCGCCTCATGGCCGAACGCAAAAACTTCCTGCTGCGCATCGATCCGGGGCTCTGGGCGGATCTCGAAGCCTGGGCGCAGGATGAACTTCGCAGCGTGAACGGCCAGATCGAATATGTTCTCAAACAGGCGGTGCAAAAGCGAAAGGGCGGACCGGCCCGGCCGCATGCGGCCCAAACCGACCCGCCGGCGATGCCGTAAAGGCCAGAACCGATCAACTTAAAGGCCGGGGAGGGGCAGGGAACCCGCCCTTTCCGCGGCGGTGGGGGCGGGGACCTCGGCATGAGGATTCGGGCCGAACCAAGAAACTCTTGAAAAGATTCGGGGGATTGATACTTTGAACGAACTGCGCGCTTAGCTCAGTGGTAGAGCATTACCTTCACACGGTAGGGGTCGCAGGTTCGAAACCTGCAGCGCGCACCACCCTTTATTTTAAAGGGTTTTGTTTGTTTTTGGGTCGAAACTAACAACAAAACTAACAACGGAGCCAGGTCGTTTCAATTCGGTTTGAAGTTGTTCAAAGCTGTTTTCCCTCAGACATCTTCTCTCGGTTCGCTCCCTCATCTCCATCCCTCGCCATCCTCACTCCAAACTCGTCTTCCGCAAAAATCGTTCAATTTCACTCCGCATTATTATTTTGTGTCTCAGTGCGCCCGAGCATTTCAACAAGCGGCGCTGGATGAGGCGATACACGGTTTTGGTCGTGACTCCCAGCATTTGAGCGGTTTCTTTGGCAGTGAAGGCGAGTCGAGGAATCTGATCTTGTTGGTTGGGTGAAATGGACGGTTTGGGTGTCGGGACTTCTTTTGATGTTGGCGTTGATGGGTTTGGCCCTGGGATTTGTGGACCGGAAAACAGATGCTCCAGATTCTTCGCGTCAATCGTTAGCTGGCCCGTGATGTTGAGGGTGGACGGAAGCGAGGCCAGGAATGCTCTTGAAGATTGAATCAGGGGCAGTTCAGGGGAATTCTCGGATTATTAGAAATGGACACTATGGCTTGGGATTAATCAATGCGTCCTCGAAAGACACCCACTTGAATTTTTCCATATAGCTACCCCG
>Ga0181516_10003415_pt1 | contig 10626 bp, 12 predicted proteins | sample PEATcosm2014_Bin_25_FD_121104 | JGI IMG/M metagenome (GOLD analysis project Ga0181516, IMG submission 121104) | Peatland microbial communities from MTU Mesocosm Facility, Houghton, MI, USA - PEATcosm2014_Bin01_10_metaG | ecosystem: Environmental > Terrestrial > Soil > Wetlands > Peat | place...
AGCCCCGACTCGTGCTTGACAACTTCGCTTTGCAGTGCAAAGTATAGGTATGGAATCGAATTGGGCGGCGGAGAACCTTCAAACCATTCGGACTCTCATGGAGCGTTCGGCCGTGTACCGGCGGGCGCTGGCGCCGGTAACGACTTATGTGGGGACGGTAGGCATCATCGGGGCCGTGGCCGGCTGGTGGTTGAAGATTGAGAATGGCGGCGTGTTTGCGATTTACTGGATGGCGATCAGCCTGGTGGCCATTGCCGGCGCGTTCATGCTGGTGCGCCGGCAGGCGTTGAAGAGCGGTGAACCGTTCTGGTCCCCGCCCACGCGGAGAATCGCCCAGGCCATGTTGCCGGCACTGCTGGTCGGGCTCGTCATCGGATTGAGGGCCGCGATTACCTCGATTCAGGTTCGAGACGATGTCGGGGCGCTGATTTTAGTGCCGGTCTGGGGATTGTTGTACGGCCTGGCCCTGAACGCAGCGGGATTCTTCATGCCGCGCGGCGTCAAATGGTTCGGCTCGGCCTTTGTTGTTGCGGGACTGGGGTTGTTGCTGGAGTTGGGCCCGCTCAACATCGGGGATTATTCGCCCCATTTGCTGATGGGCATTCTCTTCGGCGCATCCCATCTGGCCTACGGCATCTACCTGTATTTCACCGAATCGCGGAAGAATGAAGCGTGAACCCGGAACCATTTCTCAACCTGGATCGAGTCATACACGAGAAGGGGCGGCTGGCCATCATGTCTTCGCTCGCCGCCACGCCGGAGCTGTCCTTCACCGAACTGCGCGACGCGCTCAGCATGACCGACGGCAATCTCACGACGCACATCCGTACTTTGCAGGAATCCGGCTATATTTCCGTGGCCAAATCCTTTCAAAACAAGCGCCCGCTGACCACCTGCAGCCTCACCGCAAAGGGCCGCAAGGCCTTCGCCGAGTACATCAATCTCCTCGGCCAAATCGTCCGGCAAAACCGGCCTGAATAAAATGTTTTGAACAAATATGAACCGCCACGGTCTGTTACTTTGTAGTGCAAAGTGAATACGCCAAAATGCGGGGGTGGGGACCATTGGAACTATCATGAAAATCATCAGAGCTGAACATCTCGGCATGTGTTTCGGTGTGCGCGACGCCATCACGCTCGCCGTCAACGAAGCCGCCGTCGCGCCGCTGACCATCCTCGGCGAACTTGTCCACAATGAAACCGTCATTGCGGGACTTCGCGCCCGCGGAATAACTATCCAGAACAACGTCGGCGAAGTGGCTACGCAAAAAGTGATGATCACCGCGCATGGTGCGTCGCAGAGTGTCGTGGCAAAGGTCCGCGGGCGCGGGTTGAACGTGCTGGAAGCGACCTGCCCGCTGGTGCGGGTGGCGCATCGGGCGGTGGCGGAACTGGTTAGCGCCGGGTTTCATCCGGTCATTATCGGCCGGCGCGATCATGTGGAAGTGCGTGGTTTGACGGGCGATCTGCAGGCATTTGATGTGGTATTGGATGACGCCGACGTCGCCGCGCTCAGGGAACGTCCGCGTTTTGGCGTTGCCGCGCAGACAACCCTACCCGTGGACAAGGTGGAGCGATTGGTGGAGTTGATCCGGCGGCGGTTCCCGGCGTCCGAAGTGCGCTTCGTCGACACGGTATGCCGGCCCACGAAACAGAATCAGTCCGCCGCGGCGGAATTGGCGCAACAATGTGACGTGGTGGTGGTGATTGGCGGGGCGCACAGCAACAACACCCAGGAACTGGTGAAAACGTGCCGGCGCCATTGTCCGAGCGTGCATCACATCCAGGGCGCGGCGGATCTGCACGCGGAATGGTTCGCCGACGCCGTCACCGTGGGCATTACCGCCGGCACTTCCACGCCGGACAACGTGATTGACGACGTGGAACGCGGCATTCACGCCTTGGGCGCCGCCTGCAAGGAAGAATTTTTCGCGAATCAATCGCGATGAATAAATAAACAAAACAAGGAGGAGTCTATGAATCACAGCCGGTGGATTGCCCACTTCAATCGAAATCGCCTTGACCGGCCGGAACCGGACTGGTCGGCACCAATGTCCATTCCGCCGGAAATGTTTCGGCCGCTGGTCAGGTCGGTGGAACAATTCCGGCTCGGTGACGGCGGGGGCCCGGCATCCTTGATCGCCCGTGACGCGGAACGCTTCCGCGGCAGTTCCGGGCAGATGCGCACCATTGTGGATTTATGGTTTGCCGAGGAAACTGAGCATGCGCGGTTGCTGGGCTGCGCGGTGAAGCGGTTCGGCGGACGGCACATCACGTCGCACTGGAGTTTTACCGCGTTCTGCCTTTGCCGGCGCTGGCTGGGTGTGCGGTTTGAACTGCAGGTCCTGCTGCTCACCGAACTGGTCAGCACAGCGTATTACCGGGTGCTCCGAGACCATTCGCCCGACATTCCGCTGGCGGACATGTGTGCGCTCATCCTGCGCGACGAGGCCGGCCACGTGGCCTTCCATCGTGAGCGATTGGCGGACGCCGGTCGTTCCTCGCTGGGGTTGCGTGGCGCTTGGTGGCAAACCCAATTCTGGATTCTCGGCCACGCGGCGGCGACGATGCTTTGGGTGAATCACGGCCCGTGTTTGACGGCCATCGGCGGCTCGCGATCGGAATATTTCCGCGAAGTGCAGCGGCAATTGCGCCGTTTCGTCATGTCGCTGGACCGCATGAGTGACTTCCTGAGCGAACGTCAATTTGCCGCCCACGCAGCGGTGCCGACTGTGGGTGTCATGCGCCGAAAGATTGGTTGAACGTCCGGGCCGATTTGGGTATGCGAGACGTCAGTATGAAAGAGAGCAAACGCTGGCTGGTGGTGGCCGGGTTCGCAGTGGCGATGGCCTGGGTGGAGGCGGCGGTGGTATTTTACCTGCGCACTTTGTCCAACCGGATGGACCCCTACCAGGTGGATCCGCTGCCGGATGTGCCGGGGCTCGGCTGGGTGGAGCTAGTGCGCGAGGCGGCGACGCTGGTCATGCTGCTGGGCGTGGGATTGCTGGCGGGACGGGACTGGCGCAGCCGCTGGGGTTATGCCGCGGTGGCGTTTGGAATTTGGGACATTTTTTATTATGTGTTTCTAAGACTCATCACTCACTGGCCACATTCGGTGCTCGACTGGGACATATTGTTTCTGCTGCCGCTGCCGTGGTGGGGCCCGGTCATTGCGCCGGTCATCATCGCGTTGCTGATGATTGCGTGGGGAACGCTGGCGAGCCAATGGGACCACGAGGGGCGTCGATTTCGCTCCGAATGGAGGCTGTGGCTGGTAAATTTCCTGGGAATGGCGCTGGCGTTGGACGTGTTCATGGCCGATTCATTGCGGGCGGCAGGGCGTGGACCGGACGCCATCCGGCTGGCCTTGCCGGTGAGATTTGAATGGGGCTGGTTTTGGCTGGCGATTCTGCTGATGAGCGCGCCCCTCGCGGGCTTGGCGTGGCAGATTTCGAGGCGGCGAATGGTTGGCGCGGCGTCAACTCTCAACGAAAGGGCGATGGGATGAAGCGTTGCAGGTCAGGCGGTTTGGGGCGGCATTGAACGGTATTGCACCTTTGCGTGACTAACCATGAGGCTTATGAACAATTTAAAATTTAACCATCACCGGGGCGCCGCATTTCCCATGATGACGCTGCTGCTGGCGACGGCCGCCGCCGTGGGGTTGGTGGTGTCGCGGGTGTGGTTGAGCGGCCGCTGGACGCACTTGTCGCTGGTCTGGAACCTGTTCCTGGCATGGCTGCCGCTGGTGTTCGCGCTCGGTGTCTGCCGCGAATACCGTTCCGTCGTTCGCAATGGCTGGAAGCTGTGGTCGCTGGCCGGATTGTGGCTGCTCTTTTTTCCGAACGCGCCCTACATCTTTACGGATTTGATCCACCTGGACTTTTGGTTTCAACGGCATTACTGGGCCGATTTGACCATGATCCTGCTTGTGGCGCTCACGGGATTTCTGCTCGGGTTCGTATCATTGTATCTGATGCAATCGGTGGTGGCGGACCGCCTGGGGCGGGCGGCGAGCTGGCTGTTCATTTTTGTGGTGGCGGGATTGACCGGGCTGGGGATATACATCGGGCGGTTTTTGCGCTGGAACAGTTGGGACGTGTTTGTGCATCCGGTGGGAATATCTTTGGACTTGGGCCGCCTGGCGGCGCATCCGCTGGTCAACGCCCGGTCGTTCGTGCTTCAGGCGTTGTTCGCGACGTTTCTGTTTTTTGGATATTTGATGCTCTATGCCTTGACGCATCTGCAACCGGCGCAGCGTCAGCCGACGCCTGCGGCTTGACGTTGGATGAACGGTCAGGTGCGCCGGGGAAGAAGGGGAACTAGCGAAAGTTATGAAAGGGGAGCAAGAGGTGAAAAAACCAAACTTGTGGGGCCGGCTGTTGCGGGGCTTCGCCGCACTGGCGGCGGCGGCGGCCATCTGGATTCCCAGCCTGCACTTCTTCTTCACGAGGCCCGTGGGCGAATTTCGGCGTGCGGGCGGCCTTTCGCCCAAGGCAGAACAACTCGCGGCACGGCATCTGCAGCTATGGACGGAGCCGGAGCTAAAAGAGCGGGAACTTGGCCGCATGCGCGTGAGCAACGCGGAATGGGATTTCATGGGGCGCACGTTTTTGGTGTGGTCGTTGGCCGAGATGGGATTGCGAAACCCAGCCGCGAAGCAGGATTATCTCAAAGTGATGGACCAAATCATTGATGAAACGCTGCGGCTTGAAAGGGAACGCGGGATGTATTTTTTCCTGATGCCGTACGCCAAGGCCGGACCGTACGTCGTGCAACCGGCCCGCAGCCTGTTTCTTGACAGTGAAATCGCAATGATGCTTGCATCGCGGCGGTTGCTCGAGGAAAAGCTGGAATACCGGCCGTTGCTGAAGGAGCGCGTGGACTTGATGGTTGCGCAGATGCAGAGGGGACCGGTGCTGGCGGCCGAGAGTTACCCGGACGAGTGCTGGATGTTTGACAATACCGCCGCGCTGGCCGCCATGCGAATGGAGGACTTTCTGGATGGCACCGACCACTCCGTTTTCATCCATCAATGGGTCGTTATGGCAAAAAGGAAGTTGACTGATCCGACCACCGGCATGCTGGTTTCGAGTTTCACGGTCGACGGGGAGTCACTGGAGGGCCCGGAGGGAAGCTCCATCTGGATGGTGGCGCATTTTCTCCGCCTGGCCGACGAAACCTTCGCGCAGGACCAGTACCAGCGGGCGAAAACGCAACTAAGCCGGGAAATGGCTGGGTTTGCCTGGTCCCGGGAGTGGCCACAGTCCTGGCGAGGCGGCGTGAATGTGGACTCGGGACCGGTCATACCCGTCTTCGACATCAGCCCGGGGGCGAGTGGAATGGCTTTCATCGGGGCGGGGTCTTTTGGTGATGACGATTACCTGACCGCCTTGGCGGCGACTCTGGATTTTTCCGGGTTTCCCTCACGCCGTGCGGGCCGTTTGAAGTACTGCGCAAGCAACCAGGTGGGGGACGCGGCGCTGCTTTACGCGGCGGTGCTGGGACCACTTTGGGACAGAATTGAAAAGGCGAAACCATGAGCGATATGAAAGAGAAGGCGTCAAAGCGCCCCAGAATCGAATTCTTTTCCGCGAAGTATTTTTTCACGCGCGGTTTGGAACTGGCCGGGTTGTTTCTAATCGCCCATCTGGCCGGCCTGCGGGAGTATACGACGTTTCTCAGCGGGACCACGGGTGACTTGGGAACAAGCATCGAACGGTCGGGGATTTACGGGACGATTTACATCGTGCTCTATCTGGGATGCGTCGTGGTCGCGCCGATCCTGATCCTGGCATCGGGGTTACTGAGGTTGTGGGAAGGCGTGCGGCCAGGTCGCTGAACTCCCGCCCCGGGCGCGAAGTTGACGGGGAATCCAAGCCGGCTCAACCAACCAGCTCGCTGTGGGCCGCGGGCGAACCGGCTTGGTCATGCACCAATTCGGCGCGTTTCTGGATGAATTGCGCCATGATGCTCACGGCGATTTCCTCGACGCTGCGCGATTGGATCGGGATGCCAACAGGGCAGGCGACGCGTTTCATTTGTTCCGGCGTAGCGATTTTTTCCTCGCGAAAATGCTCGAAAATGGTCCGGGCCTTGCGCGAGCTGCCGATCATGCCGAGAAACAGAAAGGGCTGCTGAATCCAATCCCGCAGGACGAGGGCGTCGTGACGATGACCGCGCGTGACAATGAGCGCGAAGGCCGGCCCGGCGGGGTAGGGGACGGCGCCGAGTTGAGCCCAGGTACCGGCGTGAAGCGTAATCTCCCCGGGAAAATAATGACGGTTCGCGAGGGCAGGGCGGTCGTCGAAGACGGAGACCTTGAAATCCAACTGCGCCGCCAACGGGGCCGCGGCCTGGGCGATGTGGCCTGCGCCGGCAATCCACAAATCGCACGGCGGACTGATGGTCTCGCAATATTGCCAGCCCGAGCTGGCGTTGCCTGGCTCAACTGCGACGATGGAAAAATCGTTGCCCACTCCCCAGGTCACGGTGGATTTGCGCGCGGCGAGTTTTGCCCAAAAATCCTGCCCGGCGGCAATGGCATCCGGCAGAATGAGGCCCAACACCTTGCCGCCGCAGATGAGCCCGTCGTCCCAGCCGAAATCGTGATCGAGCAAAAGATCAAAGGTGGCGGGCTGGCCGGTGCGAAGCGCCTGAATCGCGCGCTGTTGGACCTCGGCCTCCAGGCAGCCGCCTCCCAGCGTGCCATGAATGCGGCCGTCGGCGTAAAAGAGCGCCTTCGCTCCAACTTTTTGCGGGCTCGAACCTTTCACGCCGGAAATGATGCCGAGAGCGACGCGTTCGCCATCACGAGCGGCATCCGCGAGGGCCTGGAAGACGAGATGTTTCATGCGCGGACTTTCGTGCAACGACCGGTCCAAACCGCCGGAGGTTCATTCAGTTACGATGCCGCAGCATAATCGGGCAGTAGAGTGACCGCAAGCACGACAGGCGGATTGCGCGGACGCGTTTGAATCCATTCGACGAAAATCATTTCGCCCATTTGCGAATCCGTCGGCGATGTTGCGACCGCACCGTGGGCAGAACCGGCATCTCGAAGAGTCCTGCCGACAACCGATTTATTTAGGCGAATGCAGATTCCTCTTTTGTTTCCAAACGAGAAACAGTCGCCGACAAAAGAACTTGCATACCCCGATTGCGCGGCCTCAATCGGGGTATGCATTTTATTCAGTGATTATTGTAGGTGTCGAGGAGAATCTGCTGCGGAGAATCAATTCTTGCGTGGCTGGGGTCAGCCTGTGGCGATTCTGAGTCGCGTTCCGTGCGCAACAAAATGAAATCGCGCTTCTCCCGAACTTGTCGCCGGGTTTTCGCTACAGCCAGTTCATGCCGGGGTATTTCTTCATCAACGCCGGCTTGAGCTTCGGATAGTTGCTCGCTTTGAATGCCGGCCAGTCGACCGTGGATTCAAGGCGTTTGCCGTCCGGCCCGCAAAGCCAGAGTTTGACCGGCAGTTTTCCCTCGCAAACTCGCGGGTGCTCTTTCAACTGGAAACATTCGTGCAACTTCACCTGCAATTCCGGCGGATTGGGCCGGCCGCCCGCACCCAACGTTTGTTCGGCGTACAGCAGCTTCAGCTTCCGGCCGTCGGGCCAGGATATGCTGGCGGGGACAAGCTCATCCAGCCACCCCAGTTGTTCGCGCGCGAGATGTTTCCGGAATTCATCGCCCAAATGCGCGGCCTGCGCCTCCTTGACGAGCGTCATGCCCGTGAACGCGCGCGCCAGGCCATCTGTGATTGCCCGTTCGTCGAACTTCGGGAAATCCAGCTCCGGCATCACGGCGCAAACCAGATCAACCCGGGCGATGAACTGCTTTAGCTCGTGGTTGAACAGCGGCAGCTCGAACATCCCCTTGTGGAACGCCTCCGCGAGGCAGCGGCCGGCGGCGGCGGGGTCCACATCGCGCTGGTGCTCGTGATGGATGACCAGGTCGCGGAAACGCGTGAGCTTGACGGCGGCCACGCGCTTGTGTGTGCGGTCGAAGAGATGTTCCACCTGTGCGCGGATATGTTGCGGGAAGGTTTGCTCGATCCACTCGCGTTTCACCGCGCTGGCGAGCGACAGCAGTGTGAGGTTTTGCGAGCCGCGCGACGGGACTTCGCGGATGCTGCCGGCGACGAACAACGGCGAATTCTGCACCACGCTTTCGCGCACCAGCGTGCCGGTCCGTCCCTCCGCGAGGTCGCATTCGAGCGTGCCCAAGTCGCGGCGCAGGCAAAGCTGGTCGATGAACCCGGCCATGATGCAGCGCAGCAGCGCGGAGTCGTCCGGTTTTTCGCCGGGTTTCAAAAGTTTCTGCTGCTCGGCAATCTGCACAATCTGCTGGTGGGTTTGCTCCACCTGCCGCGCCGATTGCGCGTGAATCCCGTAACGCCGGCAGCTTTCCACGTTGAAATTGTTTTTGCGGGCGAATTGATACGCGCGCATGAGCGTAAAAAAATCCGAGTCCTGGCTGGCCTCGAACAATTCCCGGGCCTCGGCGATGTGCTTGTCCTCGCGGCGCAACCTTTGCAGCAAATCGCGTCCGCTGACCAGCGCGGCGCACAACGCCGCCGCCTGGACGGCCCCGAAGCGCGAAGCCTCGATCAACATGCGCGAATAACGCGGATGCATCGGCAGCCGCTGCATTTGGCGGCCCACGGAGGTCAATTCGTCGGTGGCCGGATCCAACGCGCCGAGAATGCGCAGCAGGTCTTCCGCGCGTTCGACCGCGGCCGCGTCGGGCTTGTCGAGCCAGTCGAATTGCGCGGCCTTGCGGATGTGCAGCGAATGCAGCAGCAGCACGACTTCGGCGAGGTCGCTGCGCTGGATTTCCGGCGTGTTGCGTTCCGGCCGGTTGAGATGGCCGCTCTCGGTCCAAAGCCGGTGGCACTTGCCGGGCGCAGTTCGGCCGGCGCGCCCTTTGCGCTGGTCGGCCGAGGCGCGGCTGATTTCCTCGACAAACAGCGTGCCGATACCGCGGTCCGCGTCATAACGGGCGATGCGCGCCAGACCGCTGTCCACTACGTGCCGGATGCCGTCAATCGTCACGGAAGTTTCGGCCACATTGGTCGCTACCACCAGCTTGCGCAACGGGTTCGGCGCGAACGCGACGTCCTGTTCCTCGGGTTGAAGCTCGCCGTGCAGCGGGATGAATGCGAGTTGATCACAGGCGCCGGTCGCGCGGCAGGCGTGGATGGTGGCATTGATTTCGCCCACGCCGGGCATGAAGACAAGGATGTCGCCGGGTTCCTTGGAATTGACGATGCGTTCGACGGCATCCGCGGCCTGCTCGGCGATGGGCCGTTCGTCGTGGCCGTCCAGGTAGCGCACCTCAACCGGGAAACTTTGGCCCTCGGAAATCAAAATCGGGCAGGCCTTTTCGCCTTGAAGATAATCCGCGACCGGCTCGGCATCGAGGGTCGCGGACATGACCACCATCTTCAAGTCGGGCCGCTGCGCCTGCTGAAGCTGCTTGACCAGCGCGAGCGCGACATCGCTGAGCAGGTTGCGCTCGTGAAATTCATCAAACAGAACGATGCCGACGTCCGCGAGCGTGCGATCGTCCTGCAACCAGCGCAGCAGGATGCCCTCGGTGACGAAACAGATGCGCGTGCCGAGACTGGTCAGGTCGTCAAACCGGATCTGGTAGCCGACCTCCGTCCCCAGCTTCACCTGGCGTTCCCAGGCAACGCGGGCGGCGACGGTTCGGGCGGCGACCCGACGCGGTTGGAGCACGATTATTTTTTTGTCACCGGCCAGCCCGGCATCGAGCAGCATCTGCGGGACCTGGGTGGTCTTTCCGGAACCCGTCGGCGCCACGAGTACCAGCCGGTTGCCGGAGGCGAGCAGCCGGACAATGTCGGAATGAATCTGCCAGATGGGGAGCGAAGTCTGCACAGTAAATGGTCGCGCCTCAAGCGCGCGCGGACCGGACTCCGGATTAATTGAAGTGCACGTGCAGCAGGACGAGCGTCACCAGCGAAAGCACCGCCATCAGGCCGCTGGGCATGAATTTTTTCGTCTTGGTCAGCCGGAACGCGAAAAACACCATCAAAAACACGAGCACTGCCGTCTTCAGAATGTTCGCCATGTCCGGCTGAAAAATCAAACCGACGTTGCAAAGTATCAGGATGCCGGCAAAGCACGCCGAAGTGATCAGCGATATCTTGCTGCCGGCCTTGAGAAAGCCGATCAACCCGCCCACGAAGAGCAGCACGATGTAAATCCAGAGAATAAGGGTCGCGTTCAAATGCATATAATGTCTGCGGCGACTCTCGCCTAATTGCCGCTCACATCCAAGCTCAGAATTTCGCCCGGTTCGGACTCGACCGAGACCTCGAACGGCCGGCAGCAGACTTCGCAATCCGTCGTGAAGCGCTGGGACGGGACGCTGGTGTCCACCTCGAGTTCAAAGGTCTGTCCGCAGAACGGGCATTGAACGGTTCCGCTGATTTGCATGATGATAATCTACACCATTCCGCCGGAACAGGTATTTCGATTTTGGCTTCTGGCAAAGGAATGACGTTGCGAGTCGAGGGCGTATCCGAAGAGTCGTTGACGCTTGGGCCAAAACGAGTTAGTTTGCGTCTACGCCCGTCAAGATTGGCGGGGATTGCAAC
>Ga0181516_10003416_pt1 | contig 10622 bp, 7 predicted proteins | sample PEATcosm2014_Bin_25_FD_121104 | JGI IMG/M metagenome (GOLD analysis project Ga0181516, IMG submission 121104) | Peatland microbial communities from MTU Mesocosm Facility, Houghton, MI, USA - PEATcosm2014_Bin01_10_metaG | ecosystem: Environmental > Terrestrial > Soil > Wetlands > Peat | place...
CTTTCGTCTTGCAAAAGAATGACCCGGGCACGGGCGGGGAGGCGGCGGTTGGCTAAGGAGCGCCATGATTAACATCATTTCCATTGAGCGGGAATTCGGTTGCGGAGGCGGGGAGATCGCGCAAAAGATTGCCGAGCACCTGGGCTGGAAATTATGGGATGAGTTGCTGACCTGCGAGATTGCCCGGCTGAGTCACTGCGCCCAGTCGGAGGTTGAATCTCGCGAGGAGCGCGTAGACCCACTCTACTATCGCCTCTTCAAGTCGCTCCTGCGCGGCAGCTTCGAAGGCAGCCTGAATGCCCACCGCCTGAAACTGCTGGACGCCGACAGCATTTCAAGAATTACGCAACAAGTAGTTCAGAAAGCGGCCTCCGAAGGCAACTGTGTCATCGTCGGCAGGGGATCGCAGCATTTCCTGCGCGGCCGGTCCCACACCTTGCGCATATTCCTCTACGCCCCACGAGAAGACAAGCTCCGCCGCCTGAAGGCCGAGGGGATGGCGGAGACGGAGGCGGAAGAATTGATGAATACCGTCGATCATGAGCGTTCCGCGTTTATTGAAAAATATTTCCACATGCAATGGCCGAACCGCTCTATTTATCACGCCATGCTTAACACCGCCATGGGAGACGAGATCGTGATGCAACTCATCCTGCGCCTCAAAGAACACCTGGAACCGCGCTCCGAAGTATCATCGGCGGCCTAGCGAGGCAGTCGTCGGCCTTTGGTCGTTGGTCTTTGGCCGGCACACGGCAGTTAGAGAAAGCGTCAGTCAGGTAGCCTGCATTATTCACGATGGGTGGAAGCACCGGCCTTTAGGCCGGTGAATTTAGGACGCAAAGAATAGGCGGCTTAAGCCGCGGGCGGCCGGGGCTTTAGAGTGTGCGTGAGAACTCATCCAGTGCCGCCGCCTGGCCAACGGCCGACGACCAAAGGCCAACGACTGCCGCGGGCGGTTCTCTGGAATTAAAGGAGAGACCCTCGATTTGGAGGCAAACTGAACCTCCCATCCGACATCAACAGAGCAAAACCCCTCAGGAGGAGCGGATGAAACGAATTTTTGGGCTGTTTGCGATTGCGGCAGTAGTGTTTTCCACGGCTTTTGTGTTTGGGGAAGACATGAAGTCGCACAAGATGACCGGCACGATCTGCGACGCGAAATGCGTTACTCAAAGTTCCAACCTGGCTACTTGCGACACCAGTTGTACGGAGAGGAGCGGAACCGCGGTATTCGTTGACGACCGGGGTACGGTAAAACAAATTGCCAACCAGGAAATGTGTAAGTCCCACATGAACAAGCACGTAAAGATGACCGCGGCCCCCTCCGAGGAGCAGCGGGAGGAGACCGTTCGCATTCAAGAACTAGAGGAAGAGGCTCCTTAATTTTCCTCCAACTCGTGAATCGATTCCGGCTGGTTCGCCACAGATTTCAGTGGAAAATCGACTCTTCCCTAACCAAGCCCCGATCATTCGGGGCTTTTTATTTGCCGGGCTGGCAGGCCGATGGCACTTCACTTGGTTTTGCGGAATTGGAGCTCTCCGGAGACTCGGAGAGGCCAAATATGATGGAACCATTGATTGCGTGCGAGAGACAGGAGTGTCAGGGCACGACTAAGGTCGTACCATGACACGTTTCGCTCCTGGAAAGATCAAACCGCAAGGCACGGGCATGCACGCGCCGGCCCACGTACCTCTACTTCAGTCGTATTTCTTTCTTAATCGACCGGCGAATTGTTTATCGGCTGGGATGGTCGCTAGATTTGGTTGGGGTCGGTGCGCCGCCAGCTTGCGTATTGGATCGAATCGACCGAGGAGGACATATGGCAACCAGAAGAATCGCAATCGTACCCGAGACACCCATGAAGGTGGCAGTGATCTCTAAACCCGGAGCGGATTTCGAGATCGTCGAACGCGAACTTCCTAAGCCAAGTGCCGGACAAGTGCGGATCGAGGTGCAGGCTTGCGGCGTCTGCCACAGCGACGCGCTCACCAAAGAAGGCGCCTGGCCGGGCATTCAGTATCCCCGCGTTCCCGGACACGAAGTCGCCGGCATCATCGCCGAAGTGGGCGCTGGCGTTTCCGCGTGGAAACAGGGGCAGCGCGTCGGTGTTGGCTGGCATGGCGGCCACGACGGGACCTGTCGTGAGTGCCGGCGTGGAGATTTCCGCAATTGCCAGAACGTGAAAATACCGGGCATCAGTTATGACGGCGGATACCAGCAATACATGGTCGCTCCCGTGGAAGCACTGGTGGCCATACCGGATACGCTCAATGACACCGAAGCAGCGCCGCTGCTCTGCGCCGGAATCACCACCTACAACGCCCTGCGACACAGTGGCGCGCTCCCCGGCGATCTGGTCGCAGTGCTGGGCATCGGCGGTCTGGGTCATCTCGGGATTCAATTCGCGAATAAGTTTGGCTACAAGGTCGCGGCGATTGGACGCGGGTCTGGAACCTCGGCGCTCGCCAAGAAACTTGGCGCCAACGTGTACATCGACAGCGCAACCACGAACGCGGCCCAGGCACTACAAGAAATGGGTGGCGCACGGGTCATCCTGGCGACCGCTCCGAGTTCGAAAGCGATGGCGGAGTTGATCGACGGTCTGGGCCCGAACGGCAAGCTCATGGTGATTGGTGTAACCTTCGATCCCATCGCGGTCACGCCCGCACAACTCATTAATGGAAGCCGCACAATTCAGGGCTGGGCGGCGGGAACCCCGGCCGATTCGGAGGATACATTGCGCTTCGCCGAATTGACCGGCGTGCGTCCGATGATTGAAACCTATCCGCTCGCCAAAGCGTCCGAGGCTTACGCGCGCATGATGAGCGGCAAGGCGGAATTCCGCGTGGTGCTGACCATGTAATAGCTCAGAACGACTCTCCATGCCCCGTCATCCCATTCCTTCCGGAAGTGTGTCTAACGCCTGCGGGGACTGTCACCCCGGCGCTGCCCCGCTACACGCCGGAGGTCGTACCTACAGCCAGCTAGAGAAACACCTCTTCTTGGTGGTGCATAAACCCTACTGGCCGGCAATACGCGGCATCCCCAGTCGACCCAGTTTCGCCGCCAGCTGCAGTCGGCTGCTGCGCCAATCGGTCAACGCCTGCACGCGCTGCTGCCGTGCAGTGGCCAACGACGACTGCGTGCTCAGCAACTCAACTACGCTGCCGACCCCGACCATGTAACGGCGCTGTGCGGCGGTGTACGATTCCAGTGCAATTTCCAATAGTTTGGCGCTGTTGGTTATATTCTGCGTAGTCGATTGCACCAGCTGGTAGTTCGTCCACACGTCCAAGGCTGCCTGCTGTCTGGCCTCATAGAGCACTTCACCCTGCAGGTTCATCTGTGCCTTGGCTTGGCGAATTTGATAATCCCTTACGAATCCCTCGAAAATAGGCACGCTGACCTGCACCCCAAAATAGCCATCACGCACCGTTGCCGGGTAGGGGGGCAGTCCGAGGCCTAAGCTCGCCGGTTGGGTGTTCCGGCTCAATTTCGCGGCGAGTCCAAAACTGGGAAGACCGGCCGCGCGAGTCTGGGCAACTTTGGCTTCGGCGGCTTTGAATTCCGCCCACGCCGCCCTCACCGATGGGTGCTGCTGCATCGCCCCGTCGATTAATGACGACACGGACTCCTGAAAATCGTCGTCCGGCATTCCCCCTTCCTCAACTTCGGGCAAAACTACCGGCTCGTCCGGCCGCAGGCCCATATCCACAGCCATCGCGCCGATAGCCGCTTGCAGGTCTCCTTCCGCTTTGGTGCGACTCACTACTGCCTGGACGTAAGCGGTTTCCGCCTGAAGAGCATCGCTAATTGGCGACACTCCGCTGTCGGCACGGCGCTTTGCCACCTGAAGGCTCTCGTTTGCTGTCCGTTCGTTTTCGATCGCGGTAGTCAACGTGCCTTGCGCGGCTTGCGCAGCATAATAATGTTTGGAAACATCGGCGAATGCGTCCTGCAGGCTGCCTTCGTGGCTTGCCTGCGCGGCTGCCAGCAACTGGCTGGCATTCTTGATTGCAGCGTTCCGGCCCCCAAAGTCGTACAGTACCCAGGAGAGCGAAGCGCTTCCGGAAGCTGTGTTCATATCGTCGCGAGAAGTCAGTTGGGGGTAGCCGCCAATTACGGTGCTGGTTCGGTCGCGCACCTCCTGTACAGACGTCGACAGGGTCGGGAGATACGCCGCGCGGGCAGCTCCCACAGCGGCCGCCTGGATTTCTACATTGGCCCACGCTTCGCGCGTCTTTGGGTTATTACATAAAGCTCGTTCGACGGCTTCCTGCAACCTCAGCGGCTGGCCCAGGGGCCCGAAAATGCAAGTATGTTCCCGAAGCAATGGACTGGCTGGCGTGGCGGGCACGCCCTTGTTCGTGTGCAGGAAATCCTGGGCGGCTGCTTTGCCGGACGCAGCCAACCCCAGATAGACAATTAGCGCAGTCACCAAATACCTTGCGCCCTTACTTATTCGGCGTCGGCGGCGCCGAAACTGTCCGGCGACGGGATGAAATTCAGCGCTCACGCATGCTCTCCTGCGCGGTCTGCACCAGCGGATCCAGGAAGTATCGGGCAACGCTGCGCTTACCCGTCTTGATTTCCACGGTTACCGCCATTCCGGGGGTCAGGTCAATCCACTGGTCTTTGATATGCATCCGATTGGTGGGCAGATTAATACGTGCGACGTAAGTAAGAGCCTGCTTATTGCTTTGGGTAGCGTCATTCGAGACCGACCGCACTGTGCCGTGCAAAAAACCATAACGGGAGTACGGGAAGGCTTCAATTTTGACGATCGCCTCCTGTCCGGCCTTAATGAAACCAACGTCCTTATTTTCCACATTGGCTTCAACTTCCAAGGCATCATCAGGGACGATTTCCATCAGGGACTGCGCGGTAGTTACTACCCCTCCCAGGGTATGCACCGCCAACTGCTGCACCGTACCCGATACTGGCGAACAAAGGCTCATCAGTCCCTGCCGAGTCTTGGCCTTGGTCTCGTCACCCCCGCTTTGGGCCAGTTGCTGGTTCGCCTTATCCAAAGTGTCAAGCTGATCCCGCCTGAACCCGGAAGTTAGTGCGGCGATGTCTGCCTGCTGGCTGACAATGGCGGCCTGCAGTTCCCGGGCGTGACTGATCGTGGCCGCCAGTTCATGCTCTCGTTGCAAAGCGTTTTGTTCCTTATCCAGATAATCTTCTTTGGGCACGTACTTGTCCGCAACCAGAGTTTTGTAGTCATTGGCTTGCTCGCGGGCCAGCGGAGCAATGGCCTTTAAGCGATCGATATCATGCATGGTTCCCTCGAGCTCTGCCTGCCGCTTGATGAGCTCTGCTTGCGCGCTGGCCTCTTTATCTCGATACTCGCGATATACTCCGTAGGCGAACCTTTGGGCATCCCTTTGTTCCTCGGCGGTTTCGCCTTCGACCGCGGGTACCGCCGGCGCCGTGGCATTTTGTTGCGCTAACAGCAGCGCTCGCGCCCTGGCGGCAGCGAGCGCCGCCGCCACATCGGCGGAGTGCGCTTTCGCCGTATCCGCCGCCGCCTGTGTGGGGTCGAGTTCCAGCAGAAGATCGCCTGTCTTCACCCGTTGACCGTCTTTCACCAAAATACTTTTCACCACTCCGGTGATGGCAGGCTGTACAACTTTCACCCGAGCATTGGGGACAAGCTTTCCTTTTGCCGTGATAACGATGTCCAGCTTTCCAATTGCGGCAACCAAAACAATCAGCACCGCCAAGCCGGCTACCGTACGCATTGCCCAGCGCCGCGCCGGATGAACCGGAGTTTCGGCCAGTTCCAGGCTGGCGGGTAGGAATGCCAGTTCGTACTCAAGTTTTGGTGGAGAATCCAATTTGTGCCGGATTCTCCAAGCTGCGGCGAATACGGAGCCGTATCGCTGCAACAGCTCTGTCATAACCCGCAAATGAAGCCAACCATGATTCTTCTCGGACATTGCGCAGCTCCCGTCATGCGTGCTGGCCCATCAGGCGTGTTGGCCCGTCAGGCGTGTTGAAAAGACGCCAGGTGGGCATATAAGCCGTGTAGCTCCATCAACTGTTCATGGGCCCCTTGCTCGACAATACGGCCCTTTTCCATCACGTAGATCCGGTCGGCATTGCGAACCGCGGTGAGTCGATGGGCAATGATGATAACGGTGCGGCCGCGGCATATGTCTTTCATATTGTTCTGGATGATACGCTCGGTCTCAAAGTCGAGGGCGCTGGTCGCTTCATCGAAGATCAATATGCGCGGGTTCGTCAGCAGGGCCCGGGCAATCGCGATCCTCTGCCTTTGCCCGCCGGAGAGACCGGTACCGTGTTCACCTACCCGGGTGTCGTAGCCCTCCGGCATTTCGCAAATGAATTCGTGCGCCCCGGCGAGCTGCGCGGCGTGGATGATTACTTCCAAGGAGACGCCGGGATCGGTTATGGCGATGTTTTCCCGGATCGAGCGATTGAACAGTACGTTCTCCTGTAGGACCACGCCCACGTGCCGTCGCAGCCATGCGGGATCGGCCAGAGCCAGATCGATTCCGTCAACCCGCACGTGGCCATTCTCCGGCAGATAAAGCCTCTGTACCAGCTTGGTCAGAGTGCTCTTCCCCGACCCGGACCTGCCCACCACGCCAATTACCTGTCCAGCGCAAATTTCCAGGGAGACTCCTTCCAAAACCACCGCGCCATCCGGACGATAGCGAAAGCGGACGTCTTCGAAGCGGATGTTTCCCTGCAGCTTGGGGGGAGCCATCCGGCTCTGCGGCAGCTCGGTGCGGGTATTCAGGATGTCCCCCAGCCGCTGCATGGATATGCCGACCTGTTGGAAGTCTTGCCACAATTGCGCCAGTCGAAGCACCGGAGCCCCTACACGCTGCGCCATCATGTTAAAGGCGATCAGTTGCCCCACCGAAAGCTTGCCGTCGATAACCAATCCGGCGCCGAAAAACAAAGTCCCCGCAGTCACCAACTTACCCACCAACTGGATCAACTGCTGGCCGATATTACCCAGGTTGTTTACGCGAAAGCCCGCGGCCACATAGGCGGCAAGCTGTTCGTCCCAACGGCGGATAAACTGGGGTTCGAGTGCCATCGCTTTGACCGTCTCGGCCGCCGAAACCGACTCCACCAGGAAAGATTGATTGTCGGCTCCGCGCGCGAACTTCTCATTCAGGCGACTTCTTAATACCGGAGTCAGCGTGGCGGAGATGGCCGCGTATACCGGAAGGGAAATAACGACGATCAGAGTAAGCCGCAGACTGTACAGACACATGACCGCGAGAAAAATGATAGAGAACAACAGATCGATGATGGCGGTGAGCGATTGCCCGGTAAGAAAGTTGCGGATGTTCTCCAACTCCCTCACCCTGGCAACCGTATCTCCAACGCGGCGGGCCGCAAAATACCCGAGGGGCAACGCCAGCAGGTGCCGGAACAGGCGGCCTCCCAGCTCCACGTCCATGCGGTTCGTGGTGTGGGAGAAAACGTAATTCCGCAGGCCGGTAAGAAACACTTCGAACACGGCGCTGATCAGCAGGGCGATCGACACAACACTGAGCGTCGAGAATGCCCGGTTGACCAGAACCTTGTCCATGACCACCTGAAACATCAGAGGGGTAACCAGACCGAACAGTTGCAGGACCGCGGAAACCGCCAATACTTCGAGCAAAAGACGGCGATACTTCACTACCGCGGGAATGAACCAGGTGAAGTCGAAGCGCGCCAGTTTTCCGGTGAGGGAGGATCGAGACGCGAAGAGCATCAAACGACCGTTGCAGCGTTTCATGACATCCTGGCGAGTCTGTATGGTCGGCGAGCTCAGATGAGGTTCAAGCACCAGGGCTTTGTCGAGGTCACACTTTGCCAGAATAAAGTGCCGGCCTTCTGAGTCCAGCGCAAGAGCGGGGAGCGGAACCGTGCCAAGGCGATCTGCCGCCACCTGTACCGTGCGTACTTTTAGGCCCAGCGAGCGCGCGGACAGGGCAAGGTCCCGCTCGGTAAACCGCTCCGACTTGAGGCCGGAGGCGTGCCGCAACTGCTGCAGGTCGGCAGCAACGTTGTGGTAACGGGCGATCAGACCCAGGGCGGCTAGCCCTGGGTCTTGCTCGGTTATCGCTGGCCCATCCCGCTCTTCTTCTTGTGCCGAGTCGGTTACGGCCGGCCGACCCGGCTTTCCTTCTTGTACCGAGTCGGTGATCAACGGGTATTTACCGTGAGAATATTGTCATGTAAAGTCTCCGTTGAAAGGTTGGGTTGGGTCAGAGCCGATCCCTGGGGACTGAATGTTGCCATGGCCTGGATCAATCGATTGACGCTGGAATAGTGCGCTCCAGAACTATTCATCGCGGCGCCGGCGTTGCGCTCCGTCATTATCAGGCCGGAGTTGGCGGTATTCAGCGATCCCGAACCGTCCCGGATGTCGGATTGCGCCGAATCCGGAACCTCTTCAAAGGTAGTTCCGGTCAAGGACATCCATACATTGAACGCATCTTGCATCGCAGACCCATGGAGCGGGCTCAGGTGATCGCTAAACGGAGGTGCGATCCCCGGAGTATCGGCAATACTCGAGGTCACCATTTTGCGATTCCCCGCGGCGCCCTCCACGATAGACGAATGCGGACCTAGCTGCGAACTCTCGGAAGCCGACTGATTCGGCACCTGCTGGGGCGACGCTGGTGTCGCTACGCTCGTCGGTTGATTTCCCTTGCTGAGGTCGGATTTCACCGTTCCGTTGGCTGAAACAGCAACGGCGTAACAGTCGCCGTCGGGGCAGTCACAGGCGCCGTCGGGGCAGTCACAGGCGCCGTCACCGCCGCAAGAGCCGTCTTGACAGTCAGTGCAGTCACCTTTGGCCCAGTCGTGACCGTCGATCACATCGCCAGAACTACCAGAAACCCTATCGCCGCTACCGTCGATCGTCAGCGATTCATCCGGACCCAGGGTAATGCTGTCGTGCGAGCCGGCTACGATGTCCGAATCCGCGCCACTATCAAACGTGACCGTCGCGGAATTCGCAGTCACATAATCAACACTCCCAGTCACTGTGAGCGATGCGCCAGAGTTCTCGGTAATATTCTCGTGGCCACCGGTGATATCGGCCACATTGCTATTGCCAACCGTAACGTTGTCGTACGAGCCCGAAACGATCTCGCTATCGCCCACTCCACTGACAAAGCTCGCCGTGGCGTAATTCGCGTCCAGCGTCTCGTTCGTGCCCGCCACCGTAAGCGACGCTCCAGAGTTCTCGGTAATGCCATCGTTGCTGCCCGCGACATAGCCCACGTTGCTGCAGCCGATCGTAAGGTTGTCGTTCGAGCCACACACGTTGTCGGTGTCGCCCACCCCACTGACGAAGGTCGCCGTGGCATAATTCGCCGTCAGATCTTCGTTCGTGCCCGCCACCGTAAGCGACGCTCCAGAGTTCTCGGTTATGGTTTCGTAACTGCCAGCGACATAGGCGGAGTTACTGCTGCCAATCGTCAGCGCGTCTCCCGAACCGTATATCGACTCCGTATCCCCCGGATTGCTGATAAAGCTGGCCGTCGCGTCATTCCCCGCTACCGTTTCGCCGGTGCCGGCCACGGTAAGCGAAGCGCCCGAGTTCTCGAAGATGGTCTCGCTGTTGCCGACGACATAGGCGGTGTCGCCACTGCCCAGAGTCGTCGTATCGGAGTTGCCGGACAATGACATGCTGCTGTTGCTACTGAGATTAAGTTGATCACCCGAAGCTACAATATTCACTCCGGTGCCGCTTACGTCCAGGGTGGAGCCGCTTACCGCACCCTCCTCCGTCTCGCCACTCCCCGTGAGGGTGACCGTATCGCCCTGTCCAGTGCCAGTGATTGTCGTTTGCGCCGCACCCCCAACAATGGAATACGTGCCCTGCACATCCAGATTGGTGGTGTCGCTGGATCCAGACACCGCGGCCGTATCGCCGCTGCCAATACCAAGCGTGTCGCCGCTGCCAATTGTGGTGAAGGAGGTGTTATTGTCGGCCGTGCCGGTGTCATTCGAGGCCGTCACGCTGACGTCTTGTCCCGCTACGGTGAAGGAACCGCCGCTGCCGTTAAGCGTAGCCTGGGTGTCCGAGTCGAGGGTGACGGAGTTTCCGGCTACTTCGTTGTTTATCGTATCGCTCCCTCCGAAACCAATCGTCACGCTGTCGCTGCTACTTAAGGTCGCTGTGTTGTTCAACCCATTGAGGGTCGAGGACACACCCGTTCCCTCGGATATCGTATTGGAGGCGTCCCCATCGTTTCCGTCGACATATCCGTCGAGGGTAAATGAGCTATTGTTGTTCGCGGTTATGGAATCGCCGGTGGCGACGCACACGACGTTCTGTCCGGCGACGGTAACGGCGCCTCCATCAACGTATTGCGACCCGTCCTGAGAGCCCTGTATAACCGCTTGGACGTTGCTCTGGAGCGTGACCGAATCGCCGGAACTATCGTTATCGACCCAATCCATGCTGCCGTAGCTGGCATCGATAGTCACCTGGTTATTACCATTTTCAGCAACGGAATTACTGGCCCCGCTCCTCGGTGGTCACCTCAAAACCGGCCAACGGTGGACGTCTCAAAACCGGCCAACGGGACCGACCCGGGACAGTGGTTGTTTTACCTCGCCTCGTGACTCCAAC
>Ga0181516_10003418_pt1 | contig 10621 bp, 8 predicted proteins | sample PEATcosm2014_Bin_25_FD_121104 | JGI IMG/M metagenome (GOLD analysis project Ga0181516, IMG submission 121104) | Peatland microbial communities from MTU Mesocosm Facility, Houghton, MI, USA - PEATcosm2014_Bin01_10_metaG | ecosystem: Environmental > Terrestrial > Soil > Wetlands > Peat | place...
CCCGGCCTCTGGCACGTCATGGGCGTAACCCAGTCGGCCGGCCTCAGCCTGGGCTGGCTGCGCGAAACCTTCTTTGCCGGGCAAAAGTACGACGAGCTGACTGCCGGCGCGGCCAAGGTTCCCGCCGGCAGCCAGGGCCTCGAGTGGGCGCCCTACCTGCTCGGCGAGCGCACCCCCCACCTCGACCCGGAAGTGCGGGCAGCTTTTGCCGGCATCTCCACCGTCCACACCGCGGCTCACTTTGTCCGCGCCGTCCTCGAGGGCGTGGCCTACTCGCTGCAGGACACCTTCAGCCTCTTTGCCGAGCTGGGAATCCCGGTCACCGCCATCCGCCTGGGCGGCGGCGGCGCGCGCGGCGCCCTCTGGCGCAAAATCCAGGCCGGCATCTACGGCATGCCGGTGGAGATCCTCACCGCGGAAGAAGGCGGCGCCTTCGGTTCGGCATTGATGGCCGGAGTGGGCGCCGGTCATTGGGCCACGCTGGATGACGCCTGCGCCCAGGCCATCGAGGTGGCGCAGCGCATCCAGCCCGATGCCGCCGATCTCCCGGCCTATCAAGCCGGCTACGCCCAGTGGCGCAAACTCTACCCCGCCCTCAAGACCCTCCGCTAGCATGCGCGGCCGGGGTGCCCCAGAGCCTGTCCTGAGCCTGTCGAAGGATCTGGATTTTCAGACCTGGGAGACCAAGACCCTCAACCCGGGAGAGATTCCAACTCAGAACCATGCCGGGTGCCCCGGAGCCTGTCCTGAGCCTGTCGAAGGATCTGGATTTTCAGACCTGGGAAACCACGTTCTTCTCCAAACGCACCCTGGCGTTTTTCACCATCAACCGGCCCAGCCCACCAGATTCCCCCTCCCGGACTTCATGCAACCGGGGGGGAGAGGATAGTCTAGAGAAGAACCGCATTACAGTCATGCCGCCGCCCCGGGAGCAACCCCGAAGGCTGCCGGGTCTGTTGACAGCACGGTTTCAGGAGAGCTCCAGTTGAAGAGGAATTTTTTAGTTTCGATCTTGGCCATCGTTCCGGCAATGCTTCTGCCGCTGGCGGCTACATGCCAGGTTGCTCCCGCTGCTGACTCGGCCCCGGCCGAGCAGGCTGAGCCCTCGCAGAATTACGAGGTCTACGCGGGCTACGGTTACACCAGCCTCAACCAGGTCAACCAGTCCCGCTATGGCCTGGAAGGCGTCAACGTCGCGGCTACCCGCAAATTCGGCAGATACTTCGGCATCACCGCCGACGGCGTCTACTACATGCGCTCCCTGGCCTCCGGCAACCCCGGCGATCCGAAAGTCTATGCCATCCTCGCAGGACCTTCCGTCGAAGCGCCCTTGTTCGGCAAGTTCAGCGGCCTTGTCCACGTGCTCATCGGCGTCGAACACACGGGCGGCGAAAGCCAAAGGCCCGACCTCTCCTTTGCCGGCGGAATGGGCGGCGGTCTCGACTACCGGCTCACCCCGCGCTTTTCCATCCGCGCCACCGGCGACGACATCGCCTCTTCCTTCACGGTCATCAACCCGGCCCCGGGCGACTCCCCGCACGAGCGCTGGAACTCCCGCGCCACCATCGGCATCGTCTACAAGTTCTAGTTGGCCGCGTCCACTTGCTTCTCCAGCCTCCGGCGGGGGCGATGCCAGCCTGCCGCCGCGAGGCGCCCGCTAGGAAGCAACAAGACGCGAACTGGCCACCTGCCACGCCGAGAAGCGGCGCCAACCCGCGAAAAGTTGGACAACCGCGCCGGCTTCATCCAGCCACGGGTCGGCAACGCAGCTGGCACGACGGCCCACTTGCTTCCCTGTGTGTCTACGGCCTGGCTGCATAATTCAGCAGGACGATCCCGCTCGGCAGCGTCCTGCTTTGCTCCAGACGGAGACTCGCACGTCCCCCTGGCTGCAGCAGCGGCGTGCCGCTGCCCAGCAAAACTGGCATCACCATCACCTCGACCGAATCGACCAGCCCCGCGTCCAGCAAGGTGCGAAAAATCACCCCGCCGCCCGAGAGCCAGATATCCTTGCCGGTCTCGGCCTTCATTTGCGCCACCAGCCCGGCAATGTTTCCGCTCACAACCTCGACCTCGGGGTGATCCGCAGGATTCAGCGTTGAAGAGACCACAATCCAGCGCTGCGAGCCGCCGGAGAGTGAGCCGCGCCGCGCTCTGGCCACCTCGTACGTCTTGCGGCCCATCACCAGCGTGTCAAACTGCGCCCACAGCCCGGCAAAGTCGATCTCCGGATCGGGCAGAATCCAGTCGTGGTCGCCGTCGGGCCCCGCGATAAAGCCGTCCAGGCTTGCCGCCACACAATAACGCAGACGCCGCAATCCCGCCTCCGCAGTGTCCGTTGAGGGATGCTCCGATCAAGTGCAGTTTCGAAGGGTACGGGCTTCAGCCCGTACGTCAAAGCGCCAAGAAATGAAGAGGGCTTTAGCCCCTGAGGGATGAGGAACTGTCCCGACGAACTTGTTCAGAGGTTCCTTAGCCTTCTTCCGCTTCCCGCAACTTGGCAATCACGGTAAAGTCTTCCAGCGTCGTGGTATCGCCCTTGATCTCGCCGTGCGTGGCCAACTCCCGCAGCAGCCGCCGCATGATCTTGCCCGACCGCGTCTTCGGCAGCGCCTCGGTAAAGCGAATATCGTCCGGCCGCGCCAGCGAGCCAATCTCTTTTGAGACCCACTTGCGCAACTCGTCCTTCAGCTCGTCGCTGGGCTGGTTCCCGCTTTCGAGCGACACAAACGCCGAAATCGCCTGCCCCTTCAACTCGTCCGGGCGCCCCACCACCGCGGCCTCGGCCACCTTGGGATGCGCCACCAGCGCCGACTCCACTTCCATCGTGCCCAGCCGGTGCCCGCTTACATTGATCACGTCGTCCACCCGGCCCATCAGCCAGAAATAGCCGTCGGCGTCCCGCCGCGCCCCGTCGCCGGTAAAGTAGCAGCCCTCTACGTCGCTCCAATAAGTTTTCTTGTAGCGCTCCGGGTCGCCATACACCGTCCGCGCCATCGACGGCCAGGGCTTGCGAATCACCAGCAGCCCGCCGCTTCCCGCCGGCACCGGCACGCCTTCCTTGGTCACCACCTCCGGCTGAATTCCGAAAAATGGCCGCGTGGCCGATCCCGGCTTGGCCGGCACAGCCCCCGGAATCGGCGCAATCATGATGGCGCCCGTCTCCGTCTGCCACCAGGTATCCACAATGGGGCAGCGGTTGTGGCCGATCTTCTCGCGATACCACATCCACGCCTCGGGGTTGATCGGTTCGCCCACGGTTCCCAGCAGCCTCAGCGACGCCAGGGAGTGCTTCTCCACGTGCTGGTCGCCCCACTTGATAAACGCGCGAATCGCCGTCGGCGCGGTGTAGAAAATCGTCACCTTGTGGTCGTCCACGATCTTCCAGAACCGCGAGAAATCCGGCCAGTTCGGCGCGCCCTCATACATCAGCACAGTCGCGCCGTTTTGCAGCGGCCCGTAGACCACATACGAGTGCCCCGTCACCCAGCCAATGTCGGCTGTGCACCAGTAGATGTCTTCGTCCTTCAGATCGAAGACGTACTTGGCCGTGAGATAGGTCTGCACCGAGTAGCCGCCGGTGGTGTGCACCAGCCCCTTGGGCTTCCCGGTCGTTCCCGAAGTGTAAAGGATGTAGAGCGGGTCTTCGGCGTCCTGCTCCTCGGCCGGGCAAACCGGGTCTGCCGCAGCCACCAGGTCGTGCCACCAATGGTCGCGGCCCTCCACCATCTGCACCGGCGAGCCGCTGCGCTTGTACACCACCACGTGCTTCACCGTGTGGCAGGCGGCCATGGCTTCGTCCACGGTGCGTTTGAGCTGGATCTCTGTGCCGCGGCGGAAGCTGGTGTCCTGGGTCAAAATGGCTACGCAGGCAGAGTCGTTCACGCGGTCGGCAATGGCATTGGCCGCAAACCCGCCAAAAATCACCGAATGCACGGCGCCGATCCGCGCGCAGGCCAGCAGGGCAATCGCCAGCTCCGGCGTCATGCCCATGTAGACGGCCACGCGGTCGCCCTTCCGGATGCCCAGCCCCTTCAGCGCGTTGGCAAACTTCTGCACCTCGACATGCAACTCGGCATAGCTCAGCCGCCGAACCTCGCCCGGCTCGCCTTCCCAAATCAGCGCCGTCTTGTCGCGCCGGGCGCCCAGGGCGTGACGGTCCACGCAGTTATGGCACAGGTTCAGCTTGCCGCCCACAAACCATTTGGCCTCGGGCAAACTCCACTCCAGCACCTTGTCCCAGGGCTTGAACCAGTCCAGGTCGCCGGCAACGCTGGCCCAAAAGCCCTCCGGATCGTCAATCGACTCCTTGTAGAGCCGTTCGTAGTCGGCAAGGCTGCCAACGTGGGCTTTTTTGCTGAACTCCTCCGGCGGCGGAAACACGCGGTTTTCGCGCAGCGTGGAGTCGATATCCTGATTTGCAATCGTAGGAATGGGAAGGGAAGACATGGGGTGACGTCCTCGAGACAAGCATAAACCAACACGACTTGCAGAACCCGGGTCCAAAGGGCGTCCGCACAAACTCTACGTGGAAGTCACTTTACCGAGCCTCGCATACAATCGGCAAGTCGCACCCCGCCGTCGCCTGCGTCCGCCGCCAACAGAGTAGCGCCGGCCTCCCGGCCGGCTGTAGCGTGGACCTCCCGGTCCACGCTCCTGTCCCCGCCGCGTTCAAACCAAAGGGCTGACCGGCCCTGGTGCCGTGACCTGGTGATTGAGTAATCAAACTGAGGCCGGGTGCCCCACATCTCGATTTTGAGATGTGGGAAACCACCGACCGATTTTGTAATCACACTTATAAGGCCGGGTGCCCCACATCTCGATTTTGAGATGTGGGAAACCACCTATCCGCGGTCGAGGCATTAGCCGGCCACGCACGCAAGAACCTCCGCCACGATGGCCTCGACAATCGCCGGCATCATGCGCTCAACCACCAGCGAAAGTTCGGTTCCCCATGCAATCACGGCCGGCTCCACGCCGAAAACAATCACCTCGGGCTCCCGTGTACTCCCCGACATGAACAAAACCCGCGAAAGGTCGAAGCCGTGCAGCGAAGCCAGCATCTCCGGGTGCAGGCACTGGTCAAAGGGCACGCGATAAAGACTGCCCGGATTCCCGCCGCCTTCCATCGCATCCACCAGCAGAATGCGGTCTGCCTTTTCGATGTCGGGCAGCACATCCAGGAAGGCCGTACCCGCCTCCACCACCGACACATCCGGCGGAAGATCGCGCTGCGCGAGGGCGCGGGCTACGTGCACGCCCACACCCTCATCGCAAAGCAGCAGATTGCCAAGGCCAAGAATTAACGTGTTCATCGTCAAAACTCGGGTTGAGCGTTGATTACCGTCACCGGCTTGCCATCCGGCCGCATCACGTGCACCGCGCACGACATGCAGGGATCGAAGGAGTGGACCACGCGCAGCACTTCCACCGGCTGGGCGGCAACCGAAACCGGTGTGCCGATCAGCGCCTGCTCAATCGGGCCGCGCACGCCGTTGGTGTCCTTCGGCGAAGCGTTCCAACAGGTGGGCGTGATGATCTGGTAATTGCCGATGGCCGTGGTCCCATTGGGCGCAAGCGTCGTGCTGGCGGCTGTGGTGAGCCAGTGGCCCAATGCGCCGCGCGGAGCCTCGGTCAACCCTTCGCCTGCCTTGCTGAAGGGTGCGGTCACAGGCGTGTACTCCGAAGCGCCCACCTTGAGCGAACTGAGCCACCCCAGCATGGCGTCGGCGACCTTTTGGGTCTCCAGCGCGCGAGCCATGTGGCGATCCATCACCGAGATCCCCGTGCGATAGCTCCCGTTCACCCACATGCGGGCCAGCGGACCGGCTTCACACGGCAGGTTCTTGTAACGAGGAGCCTTCAGCCACGAATATGCGGTGGTCTTGGTGGCAGGATCGACCGTGATCGTAGTGCCCTTGGTCGGGTTCAGGTTATTGGTCGAGTTGTCATACCAGGAGTTGGTCACCATCTCGGTGATGTTCGCCGTCGACAGTGTGACCACCGATGTTGGCGCGGTGTTATAGACCACGCCGCGCTTCAGCAGCTTCGCCGGGTTCGCCGTGTCGTCCAGGTCGAATACACCATAGGCGATCAGGTTGCCCGGCCCTTTGCCGATCGAGTGATAGTCGGAGTAGGTGTTCGAGAGCAGTTGCGCGTCCGGAACGTAGTTGTTGTTAATGAAGTTGATCAGCGTGTTCAGGTAGCCCGTGAAGGCGCTGATCATGCTGCTGGTGGGCTTGGCTGTAAATCCGCCGGCCTGGATGCCGGAGAGTCCGGGCATTCTGCCGGCGAAGATGGCCGCCATTTCGTGAGCCTCGCGGCGCATGGTCACCGCGGTCACAAAGTTGGTCACAATCTGGCTCATGCTGGAACTGCGCATCAAGTCCACATTCCACGTTGGCGTCCACGGTGCGGAAGCGGGCGGCGTAATGTAATCGAGCGCGGCCAGCAGATAAAAATGCAGGATGTGTGACTGGATGAAATTCGCGCCCAGCACCAGGTTGCGCAGGATGCGCGCGTTGGTGGGGACGGTGACGCCCGCCGCGTGCTCCAGTGCGATGGAAGCGGCCGTTGCGTGCGATACCGGGCAAACGCCGCAGATGCGCTGCGTCACGTAGGGCGCGTCCTTGGTGTCGCGCCCGGCCAGGATTTTCTCAAACCCGCGGAACTGGGTTCCGGTACACTGCGCGTCGGTCACTTGCTGTTTGCCGCCGACGGTATCGATCGTAACCTGCACCTTCATGTGCCCTTCAATGCGGGTTACCGGATCAACGATGGTGATCTGTGCCATTTCTCAATCTCCAAAAATTCTCAATGTGAGCAAGCAGCTATCGATGCCCGATCAGTCGGGCCTGCCGCTGGTGTGGCAAGTCATGCAGGTGGTGTGGTCCACAACCTTGTGGTCTGAAGCCGGCGTCGCCCCCAGCGTGCTAAACAGCGGAGCGTATTTGTCCGGGAACCCCGGTTCGGTGCAGCCCTGGCACAGAGAGTCGGTTCCATTGCCGTTGCTGGTCACGGTTCCCACGCACCAGTTCACATCGTTGTTCCACTGCCGCGTGGGGCAGTCGGCGTGCGTCTGTCGCCCTTTGCACCCAAGGTTGCCGTTGCACAGCCCGGTGGAAGCAAGAGAAGTGGCCCAATTGGAGTCTCTGCGCGAGCACTGACTGTGAATCGTCTGCCCGTAGAGCGTAGTCGGCCGGCGATTGCTGTCGAGTGCGGGAGTTACTCCGGCCAGAAGCTGCGCGATGGTCCAAACAATCCAATCCGGATGCGGCGGGCAGCCCGGAACGTTGATTGTGTTCACTCCGGTGGCGGCGCTCAGGCTCTTGATCGCGGTCGGATTCGGCGCCGCGGCTCCCATGCCGCCAAACGACGCGCAGGTGCCGATCGAGAGTACAGCGGCTGCCTTGGGCGCCAACTGCTGCACCGCGGCAAGGGCCGTCACATCTACGCCATTCTGCGAATAGATGGTGCAGGTCGCACCGTTGTAGAGAGTGGGAATCCCGCCTTCAACCGCCAGGATGAACTTGCCCGCCGCCGCGTTCTGCAAGGTCTGCACGGCCAGGCTCCCCGCCGCGCCCATCAATACGGGGTGATACACAAGATCGATCGTGTGGATCAGAAGGTCTGCCAGGTCGACTGGCGCGGTCGAGGAGATGCGGTTGGCAAGCGAAACCGTACATCCTGTGCAACTGGCGCCCTTGATCCAGATGACGGGCGGTCCGCTGGAAGCAGCCAAGGCCTTTTCCAGGGGAGCGAGCGTACTGGCCAGGCCTAGCGTGGCAGCAGCTCCAGTACAGTAGCTAAAAAAATCCCGACGTGTGACTTTCATATGCACCTCAATAGAGATTGAAATGAAGAAGATTCAAGACGCAGGGGTCCCGGCAAGCCTGGGAGGCAATGCAGGTTCCTGATTCCGTGGATCAAGGCGAGATGTGCAGCGCTCAACGACCAGTGCGCAAAAGTAGGGGGTCCGGCGGTTCCAGATGAATCGTCTTTGTCGATTTAATATGCGTAGTATCCCGAACCAATACCTGGTTGAAAGTGATGGATATCACCGAGCAGATACAGATTCTCAAAAGAAATGTGATTCAGATAAGACTCAGCATGGAAAACGCGAAGATAACCGGCATCCAATGTGATTTGAATCGCGCAATCGAAGATGGCTCGGCTCGCCCTTTCGACACCAATTCCCGCGCCTGTGTCATCGGCTCTGCGGCCCGCGGAACGCCCCAGCGTCGGCTCAACTTCGCAGTGGAGGACGCATCGGAAGACGATGGGCGGGCGTCGTGTTCTGCACCGTCTTCTCCGGACTCCCGTACCGTCTGCTGGATTCTCCCTGGTTGAGATACCTGGCTTGCCGGCAGGTTCCGCAGCCGGGCAAGTTGCGCCAATATCACATCGGAACCGTCGCGGTTCGTGTTAGAACGGGAAAGAATGGCGAAACGAACGAAACCCGAGGTCACGCCGCCGCCGACCCAGGTGCCGAGCCTGCGCTCGTTGGGTGAGTATCTCAACCTCTCGCCCGCCACCATCTCCCTGGTGTTGAACAACGCGCCCGGAGTTCGCTCCATCCCGCAGGAAACCCGCGACCGCGTCATTGAGGCTGCCGCCAAATTCGATTACCGGCCCAGCTTTTATGCTCGATCGCTGCGCAAGCGGCAGACCTTCACCGTCGGCGTGCTGGTGCCCGACCTCAACGACAATTACGTCTCCCAGGTGCTCAGCGGGGTCGAGGAGTCGCTCATTGAGGAAGGCTACTTTTATCTCACCGCCAGCCACCGCCGCAAGCCCGATCTCATTGAAGAGTATCCGCGCATGCTCATGGACCGCAGCGTCGAGGGGTTCATCCTCATCGACACCATGCTCGACCACAGCATCAATCTCCCCGTGGTCGCCGTAGCCGGCCATCGCAAGCTGGAGGGCGTCACCAACGTGGTGCTCGACCAGCGCCGCGCCGCCGAACTTTCGCTGCGCCACCTCTACGAACTCGGCCACCGCCGCATCGCCTTCATGCGCGGCGGCAGCCATAGCTCCGACGCCGACGAGCGCTGGGAGTGTCAGATGGCTGTGGCCGCGGAACTCAAATTGGCCGTCCCGCCTGAGCTCACCGTCCAGGTGGAGCTGAAGGTCTCCACTCCCGATATGGGCTTTGGCCCCGTCAACCAGCTTCTCGATCGCCGCCTGCGCTTCACGGCCCTGGTCTGCTACAACGACATGGCGGCCATCGGCGCCATCCGCGCCTTCAAGGACCGCGGCGTCTCGGTGCCGCAAGATGTCTCGGTGGTTGGCTTTGACGACGTGCAGTCGGCGGCGTACCAGAACCCGAGTTTGACCACCATCCGCCAGCCCCTCAACCACATGGGGGTCACGGCGGCGCAGATCCTGCTGCGGCGCATCCGCCGCGAGGACACGATCCCGGATCCCGTTTCGATTCAGCCCGAATTGGTGGTCCGGGAGTCCACCGCGCCTCCCCATCCCGGGCTGGTCCGCTGAGCCGCGGGGCAGGGAATCGATCCGCTCAGCGCGCAATCGACCGAATGTTGTAGGTCGATGGACAAACGAATCCCGCGTTTTTGCCGATAAGCAAAAAGATATGCGGGCCCTTCTCAATCGGCGAATGCGTTTGGAACTGGCCTCCCCCAAGGAAGACATCCGGGAGGAACTCATCACGATTGCCTTGCGCGGCTTTCCGCCGCTCGTCTTGATGGGCGCCGTCTGCCTGGTGGCGGGAACGGCTCTCATGGCCGGTTATTACAACGACCGGCTCCTCTTGCGGATGACATTCGCCTGCCTGGTCGTGGGCGGATTGCGCTATTGGCTGGCGGTTGTGCTCTCCCGCCAGCCCGAAAGAGTCACCGGACCGTTCGGATCCGCCTGGTCGGCGACGTTTGGAACACTCACCGTTCTAATCTGTCTCTGCGTTGCGACCATCACAATGTACAACTTCCGCTTTCACGACCTGGCAGGTCAGGTGCTTTGCATCCTGGGCACCTTCACCATGTCCAGCGGCATCAGTTCGCGTATAGGCCTTCAGCCGCGGGTCTCCCAATTCTCGGTCATCTTGCTGCAAGGCTCTTTGGGCCTCTGCCTGCTGTTCTCCAATCAACCCCTCGTGCGCCCAGCCATGGTGTTGTGCCTGGTCACCACCTTCACCTACTGCGTGTCCATTCGCAACCAGCACCAGGTCATCGAAGACCAGATTCGAACCCGCCGCAGATTGCGGCAGTTGGCCCACCATGACTCGCTGACCGGCCTTGAAAACCGCCATCAGTTTGAGACCAAGCTGCAAGAAGCTTGTAGCCGCGGTCTGCCCTTCTCCCTGCTCATGATCGACCTCGACGACTTCAAGCAGGTCAACGACCTTCACGGCCACGCCATCGGCGACGAAGTCTTGAAGCAGGTGGCCCGCCGCCTCGAGAATCTGGTCCGCACAACGGACCTGCTGGCCCGCCTGGGCGGTGACGAATTCGTCATCCTGCTCACCGACATGCCCACGGTCGACAGCGCCCACAAACTCGCCAAGCGCATACAGAAAGAGATCGCCCTCCCCTTCGAAAAAAACGGTCACAAGATTTCGATTGGCACAAGCATCGGAATCAAGCTGGTGGGCGCGGGC
>Ga0181516_10003419_pt1 | contig 10621 bp, 9 predicted proteins | sample PEATcosm2014_Bin_25_FD_121104 | JGI IMG/M metagenome (GOLD analysis project Ga0181516, IMG submission 121104) | Peatland microbial communities from MTU Mesocosm Facility, Houghton, MI, USA - PEATcosm2014_Bin01_10_metaG | ecosystem: Environmental > Terrestrial > Soil > Wetlands > Peat | place...
AAACCCGCACCAGCTCAATTTTGGCCGCAACCAGCGACGGATCCAGTTCGCTGGCGTGGAACAGGTGCTGCAAACCGTCCTGCATGCGATGCCGTTCCAGTGTCTGCCACTCATAGCGGGCGCGCTGGAACACTTCGTACGCTTCACGGTAATGCGGCATTTCTTCCTTTTCGCCCTCGGCCGCAAGGTCCAGCAAGCCGGTTCCCAGGCGAAATTGCAGGCGGTTCACCAGGTCGGCTTCAATGCCGGCGATGCGGTCTTTGCCAACCACCAGGTCTTCCACCCAGATCTGCGCGCAATCCTCAACCCGAATCATCTCCAGGCGCAGCCGGTAGTGCGAGGGCAGCGCGGAAAGCGACCCAACCAGGACCAGGTCGGCTTTGAGCCGTTCCCCGATTTGCTGCCCGGAAAGGCGACGCTCGGCAAGCGCGAAGACCGAATCCCGGGCCAGCACCGCCACCAGCGGCTCGCGAAGATTCGAGAGCCGCGCACAGGCTTCTTCGGCAATTCCGGGTCCAAAATGCGGAGGCACGCCGAGGCCTGTTGAAAACGGCACAATGGCCAGCCTTGGAACCTTGGCCGGCGCCGCTGCGGTTCGCTGCGCCACTTCAACCTGGAATCGATACCCGCGCTTGTAAACCGTTTGGATGCAGTTCTCTGGCTCCAGGCGCGAGCGCAACGAGGAGATGCACTTGGGAATGCTGTCGGCGGTAACATGCACGTCGCCCCAAAGTGCTTTCTTCAAATGCGCGTTGGAGATGATCTGGCCGGCGTTTGCGATCAGGAGGCGGAGCGCAGCCAGCTCCTTCGGCGTCAGATGGACGAAAGTCTCTCCGCGAAAGAGCGAGCCATCGGGCTCCAGTCGGAATCCCGCAAAGGAATAAGGGTGATGGCTGTTGCCGCGAATTGCATCCATCGCCGGGGCTCCCTGGTCAGGAGCATCCGGCATTGCCGATACAGTGCGCTCTCGACGTTCCAACGCAGCTCCTAAAAACCTGCCCCAGCCCGCAAGGACCGCATCCACAGACATTTAAGACTGGGCGGCGGCCACCGCTGATTGCAGACCCGCTTCTCGGACAACCTGGGGAAAGGACAAAAAGTCAAAGGGAATACAAATGTCTTGCTTGAAATCAGTGACTCGTAATCATTCTGCTGATTATGAAACACACATCATCGGCGGCATAGAGAATTCCACCGGAATCCGATCCGGAAAGTAACAAAAACAGGTTACTTGTTTACTAAATAGTCATGATGCCTTTTTATGTCGTCTATTTAACAAAAAAATCGACGGGTCTTGCTATACGGTCGAATTACAAATGCTCCCAACGAGGGTTCTCCGGGTGCGCCTTGAGCCTCCGCGCGGTGCAAGTTCTTGCGATCACGCCACGGGTTGGCGATTCTTCATAAAAACTTCAGGAATTGCTCCAAGTGTGCCGAGGAGGTCTCCGTGAAACTGAAAGTGGGGGAAACGGGAATGTCAAAAAGCGATTCCTACGCGCAATGGTCGCTGGAACCTTACTGCATCGGGATGAAACTGCGCGCCTTGCGCACGCAGAAGCGCATGACACTGGCGCGCCTTGCCGTGGAGACGGGCCTCTCCACCGCGTTGCTGTCCAAGCTGGAGACCGAGCGGATGATTCCCACCTTACCCACCTTGGCGACGATTTGCCGGGTCTATGGGGTTGGCATCAGCTATTTCTTCTCAGAGCCGCGCGTGCACTCGCTTTCAATCACACGCAAGGCCCACCTGCAGGGATTGAGCCGCGCCCTTGACGAGGTACGATCCACCCCGCTCAACGCCATCTCGGATTCCACCGGTCTCTCGGCGCAGATGATCGAGTTTCCCGGCGCGGGGGCCGCGTTTGTCACCGAACTTCGCCGCGAAACCAGCGGCTTTGTCTACGTGCTGGAAGGCCGCATGCAGGTGAACGCCGGGGGCATGCAGGAAATCCTTGACCAGGGGGACTGCGCCTACATCGAAAGCGAAATGCCCCTGGCCTGCAGCGCGGTCGGCAAGCACCGCTGCCGCGCCCTGGCGGTGACTCCGATTGCTCCTCGCGCGGTCGCCAAAGAAGAACAAAAGTAAAGCCAGCCGGGCACCCAGATCCCTCGCACTTGGGGACCTGGGAGCCCAGCTTACCGTGCTACCAGCGCCCGCTTCTCCATTTCGATCGCCATCGGAAACAGCAGGTTGTTTTCGAGATGAATGTGCCGGTGGAGGTCGCGCTCGAAGGCGTCGAGCCCCTCCAGCAGCCCGGCTACCGTGGGGCAGGTCCCGACAGGCGGCGTGAATCCGCCCGTCGCCGCCCGCATGGCAGCCAGCAGCGCGCCCGCGCCCTCGTGCTCTTGCACCATTGCCGCAATCGGGCTCTCTACCGTCGCAAAGCAGGCGTGCGGCGCGTCCGCATTTCCCCGCAGGCTCGCGTCCTGCGCCACGACGTACGGGAACAGGATGATCTCTTCCTTCCAGAGATGCGCAAGCAGTTCGTCCGCCAGTTGTGCCAACTGCGCTTCCAACTCCTCCAGTTCGGGGTGGTTGGGGCCATGCTTGGCCGCAACCTTCTGCGCCATCGGCAGCAGCCTTGCCAGTTCGCTGGTCACATACATGTGGTGGGTCGTCACAATGTGGCGCACGATCTCGGTCGGCGTCGCGCCGCTCATGTCCGGCGGTACAGGCCGGTTGCCGTTTGCCGCATCGGCCAATCCAGCCAGAACCGCATCCACGTCCAGCCCCTTTTCCGCGCAGGCCTGGGCCAGCGGGCGGTTGCCGCCGCAGCAGTAGTCAAGGTTGTAGCGCTCAAAGACGCGAATGGTGGCCGGCTGCGCCAGTGCGATGGAACGAAGTGTCGATTGGGAAGTTGTCATTGTGTTCAGCTCCTGATATCTCAAAGCTAGGCCGCCTCCGCCTGCCCCGCAGCGACTTTAGTCACCCGCGCCAAGTTTTGCCGGGACGGCGTGTTGTCCGCCGGGGGAGCCAGTCTGTAGGATGGTCTGGAACTTCAGGGACATACAGACCATGCGACCCAATATTCAATTGATGAAGGCTACCCTCACCGGCGCGCTCGGCGGGCTGCTTTTCGGCTTCGACACGGTTGTCATCTCCGGCGCCATCGACGCCCTGGTGCGGCTCTACAATCTCAGCCCGCAGAACAAGGGATTGACGGTGGCCATCGGCTTGGTGGGCACGGTGCTGGGCGCCCTCGGGGCGGGGACGATCGGCCAGAAACTCGGCGGCCGCGAGACCCTGCGCATTACGGCCCTGCTCTACGTGGCTTCGGCTTTTGGTTGCGGCCTGGCCTGGAGTTGGGACTCGTTCATGGTCTTCCGCTTCATCGGCGGGTTGGGCATCGGCGCTTCTTCCGTGCTCGGCCCGGTCTACATCGCGGAACTGGCGCCGGCCAAGTGGCGCGGCCGACTGGTGGCCGCCTTCCAGTTCAACGTGGTCTTCGGCATCCTCGTTGCCTACACCTCGAACTACGCCATCCGCCTGTTGCACCTGGGAGCGACGGAGTGGCGCTGGCAAGTCGGCATCGCCGCCGTGCCGGCCTTCTTCTTCCTGGCGCTGCTCTTCCGCATTCCGCGCAGCCCGCGCTGGTCGGCCTCGCGCGACCGTATCGACGAAGCGCTTGCCATCCTCAAGCTGATGGGTGACCCGGACCCCGAGGCCGAGCTTGCCGACATTCGCGCCGCCCTCAAGCAGGAGCACGCCACCGCACACGAGTCCGTCTTCAAGTGGAAGTACCGCTACCCGCTGTTTCTGGCCATCTCCATCGGCGCCTTCAACCAGTTCGCCGGCATCAACGTGATCCTGTACTACCTGAACAGCATCTTCACGTCGGCGGGATTCAGCCAGATCTCCGGCGACCAGCAGGCCATCGCCATCGGCGCCACCAACATCGTGTTTGCCATGGTCGGCATCTCGCTCATTGACAAGCTGGGCCGGAAGACCCTGCTGTTGATAGGAGCCGCCGGCACCGCGAGCTGCCTGGCCGGCGTGGCCTGGCTCTTCGCCACCCACTCTCACCCGGGGGCGCTGGTGTGGATCCTCATCACCTACATCGCCTTCTTCTCCATGTCGCAGGGAACCATTATCTGGGTCTACATCGGCGAGGTCTTCCCGACCTCGGTACGCTCCAAGGGACAGGGCGTGGGCAGCGCCAGCCACTGGATCATGAACACCATCATCGCCCTTGAGTTCCCAGTGGTGGCGCACTACATGAACACGGAGACGCCGTTCATCTTCTTTGCCGTGATGACCGCCATCCAGTTCCTGGTGGTGCTGTTCACCTACCCGGAAACCAAGGGGCAAACCCTGGAGGAATTGCAGCGCAGGCTGGTGCCGTCAGATTAACGGGCCGACCAACTTCACAGGCTGCTGGAAAGGCCATCGGCGCAGAGGGATTGGCCGAATGGGCATCCCGCAGGAGCTGAAGCCCGTCGAGCTGATTTGGCTTCGCGGCACTACTGAAGTCGTGCCCTTTCAGAACGGCGGCCAAGCTGAGTTTTTCCGCTGCCTGTCTAGTACTACAGTTGTACTTCGCCAGAATGCTACAAGAGAACAAGGGCCCTGGCCTAAAGGCCCCTCTGTTTTGCGGCGGTTTCAGGGGCCTGAAGGCCCCTGCTCCCTCCGTAAAAGCCGATCTACAACTGTAGTACTAGCCTCTGCGGGACGTTCTTTCCCGCGTTCTCTCGAACCACGCTCTTTGAATCGTCCATTCGTTTATGCCAACGCCACCGCCAACCCTCGACGCCTTCCGTCGCTCGTTATAATCGACACAGTCTCGACATTTTTCTCGATCCCCACGCACGCCACATTTGAGGTCTATCCATGCAGAAGCCGACGGTGCAGCTTACCGATCAGGTAAGGGAAGTGGTGCAGACGGTCCTCCAGGTTCTTCAGGAACCGAAGGCCGAGGAGAGCTCGCCGCTGGTTGCCGCCAACTCGTTTGAGGCCGATGCCCTGCGCGACGAGATCATCCGCACCGGCCGCAAGCTCTGGGAGCGCCAGTACGTCGACGGCAACGGCGGCAACATCAGCGTCCGCCTGGGCACCGAATATGTGCTTTGCACGCCCACGATGGTCAGCAAAGGCGACCTCACGGCGGCCGATATCTGCCTCTCCGACCTCGACGGCAACATCCTTGCCGGCGACCGCTCCCGAACCAGCGAGTTACTGCTGCATCTCGCCATCTACAAGGCCAATCCCCGCGCCCGCGCCGTGCTCCACTGCCACCCGCCCTACGCCACCGCCTTTGCCATTACAGGGACCACGCCGCCCAACGGCCTTACCTCGGAGTGCGAGATCTTCATCGGCCCGGCCGCCATGGCTCCTTACGAAACGCCCGGCACCCAGGCCTTCGCCGACACCGTTCTGCCCTTTGTGGAGCACCACAACACAATTCTGCTGCGCAATCACGGCATCGTTTGCTGGGCCGACACCGTGACCCACGCCGAGTGGCTGGTCGAGATCTACGACACCTACTGCAAGACCTGCCTGCTGGCCCGCCAGGTCGGCGAGCCGCTCGGCACCATTCCCGAAGACAAGATCCGCGAGATCCTCGCCCTCAAGCGCCGCCTGGGATTCCCCGACATCCGCCTCGCCTCGCTGCCCGAGAGCGAACTCCCCACCCCCGTCAGCGCCGACCTGGAGCGCGTCATCGAGCAGGTTGTTGCCCGCATGCAAGACCGCGCCTGAGCGCCTCCAGGGCGAGCGAAAAGCGAAACCGTGTTACACTGAAAGTGCGCTCAGCGATTTGGCCGTGAGCGGCGGCAGGCCTTGAACAGGCACACCCGCCAGGATCAGATTTTCCCCAAGCCCAACAGCGCATCCACTCGAGTCTCCTGCCCGGTGACTCTGCCTTCGGACCGAACGAAAAGTCCCGGCATTGAACAAAGCGCCAGCAAGGTTGGCGCACGATAACCGGGATAGTGTGGGAGCGTGGAGCCGGCCGGCATGTTGCCGAATGGCAAGCAAGTAGCGTGTGGCAGCTCCGGGCTGCGGGTGCTCTCTTTGAGCGCCGGCCAGTCAGTCCTAAGGATTCTACGGTTCTCCCTTACGCATAATTTGATAGCAGGTTTGCATGCGAACAGGATTCGTGTGCCCGCCTCGTGTCCGGTTCCGATTGCAGGCCTCAAGGAAAAAGGCTCCCGGAACCCAACAGGAATGTATCTATTTTGACGAACGAATTCTCCCAGTTCTCCCTTTCTCCCGCGTTGATGACGCGGATTGAAGCCAACAACTTTGTTACCCCCACCCCGGTGCAGACCGCCTGCATTCCGCCCGCTCTCCTGGGCCGCGACGTGCTGGCCACCGCGCAAACCGGAACCGGCAAGACCCTCGGCTTCCTCATCCCGATCGTCGAAATGCTGCTCCGCACCAAGGACATGAACGCTGCCCAGGCGCTCATTCTGCTGCCCACGCGCGAATTGGCCATGCAGGTGGAAAAGGCCTTCATTTCCATCCGCTCCAGCTCGCAGCAGACCGTGGCCCTGGTCGTGGGCGGCATGACCGAACGCGCACAGCTCGACGCCATCCGCCGCGGTGCGCGTCTCATCGTTGCCACCCCCGGCCGCCTGGAAGATTTCATCAAGCGCAAGCTCGTCCGCCTCGACCAGGTCAATATCCTCGTCCTCGACGAAGTGGATCGCATGTTGGACATGGGCTTCCAGCCCGCCATTGCCCGCATTGCCGGCATGCTGCCGCCGCAGCGCCAGACGCTCTGCTACTCCGCTACTCTCGAAGGCGCGGTGAAGGAAGTGGCCCGCAAGTATCTCAACAATCCCGTCCGCGTCGAAATCGGCTCCATCCTCAAGCCGGCCGAGAATGTCGAGCTGCGCACCTTTGAGGTCGATGCCGACAAGAAGCAGGAGCTTCTCGAGCACCTGCTCGGCGCCGAAGAGGGCAGCTTCCTGGTGTTTGTTCGCACCAAGCACGGTGCGGATCGCGTGGCGCGCCGCTTGACCCGCTCCGGCTGGTCGGCAACGCAGATTCACGGCGATCGCTCGCAGGCACAGCGCAACTCCGCCTTGAAGAGCTTCTCCGAAGGCCGCCACCGCATCCTGGTTGCCACCGACGTTGCCGCCCGCGGCATCGACGTGGCCAACGTGGCCCACGTGGTCAACTTCGACATTCCCAAGGTTGCCGAAGACTTCGTCCACCGCGTCGGCCGCACCGGCCGCGCCAGCGCTCACGGCGTTGCTTCCACCTTTGCCGGTCCTACGGAACGCGGCGACCTGCGCAAGATTGAAAAGACGCTTTCGCTGCAGATGAAGCGCTTCCGCGTCCGCTCCGCCAGCGAAGTAAAAGCGGCGTAGAAAGCCAGCGAACGCTGAAACCAGGCGCCTCATCCAGACCGCGGATTCATCGCGGCCAGGGTGGGGCGCCTTTTTTTATTGCGATGCGCGGAACAAATCCTCCTGTGCAACCGTAACAAAATACAGAGGATAATTTCATGACACGCCAAATAGCCCGCAAGGCTGCCTTTGCGCAGCTTGCCACCCTCTTTGCGCTTTTTTCCTGCGCCACTGTGTTTGCCGCCGATGGACCGTCGATGAAAATGCCGCTGGAGCAGCGGGTCTATGTGGCTGCCAGGGTCTATGCTTCGCTCTCCGAGTTTGCCCACTCGCAAAACGCGCCCGCCCTCGACGTCGATGCCGCCTATCGCGCCTATCTTCAGAAAGCCTTGGCCAGCGACGATCGCACCGCCTTCAGCCTGGCTGGCATGGAGTTCCTGGCGTCCTTCAAGAACGCTCATACGCTCTTCATCGACATGGCGCTGGCGCAGCAGGGCGGCGTGCTTCCATTCGTCGCGGAGTCAGTGCGCGGCCAGTGGGTGGTTACGGAAAGCATGAGCCCCGGCCTCAGCGCGGGCGATGTAATCGAAGCCATCGATGGCCGCCCCTTCGCAAGGTTTATCGAGGACGCAGGCCGCGTTATCTCCGCCTCCACGCTGGAGGGCGGCCGCCACCTGCTGTTTGCCCGCATGGCCATGGTCACGCCCTACGCGCATCTCTTTCCGCAGCAGTTCGTGTTGACCCTGGCCGGAGGCAAGCAAGTGGCCATCGATCGCAGCAGACTGCAGCCCGCGTCGCTGGCCACGGAAGGGCGCTGGCTTGAACCGGGCAAGGTCGCCTATATCCGCATTCGCTCCTTCCTGGGCGGCGACTTCGAAAAGCGCGCCGTGGAGCTGGCGAAAGAGTACCGCGAGGCCAAGGCCATCATTGTGGATGTGCGCGGCGAACCCGGCGGCTCCACGCCCTCTGACTTGATCTCCTTCCTCATGGACCGCCCGTGGCAGGGCTGGGCCGAGTCGACGCCCGTGCAGATGCCCTATTTCCGCTTCCGGGCGGCGCAGGGCAAGTGGGAGTACAAGGCCTTCGAACGGCCGTCCCTCGCCTGGCCCAGCCCGATTGCGCAGCCAGCCAAGGACGTGTTCACGGGGAAACTGGCCATCCTGACCGATGCCGGCTGCTACTCCGCTTGCGAGGACTTCGTGATGCCGTTCAAGATGAACCACCGCGCCCTCATCGTCGGCGAAACCACGGGCGGCAGCACCGGCAACGCCGACATGATCGACCTTGGCCAGGGAATGATGGTCATGATTGGCGTGCAGCGGATGAGCTTTCCCGACGGATCGCCGCTGGAGGGAGTCGGCATCAAGCCCGATGTGGAAGCGAGCCCGAGCGCCGAGGACCTGCATGCTGGAAAAGATACCGTATTGGAAGCTGCTCGGGCGCAGCTCGGGCAGTAGCGGAAAATGGGCAGGGCGGCAGGGGTTCTACCCGCCGAGGTGTGTATGAAAGAAGGCAGCGATGCGGCGCCGGGCGTCCATCGCTGCTTCTTCGTTGTAGCCGATGGCGGAGAAACGCAGAACCTTCAGGAATCCATAGCCGCGGTGGTTGTTCATGAAGGAGTGGCCGGCGTCGGCATACGCGGCCGGGCCAAGTTGTGTTTATGTGAAACGTGGGCAGGAGATTCCAGGGGGTCAGGCACGGCTTGCCGCTCCGGGCGATGCAGAGGCGATGCTTCTTTCGTTGACTCCGGGGCCCGGAATCAAGTATTCTGTACTCCTTGCGCGGTGTTGCGCCTGGGGTCTGTGTGTGCCGGGCCCCCAACGACATTTCCGGTCGATGGGGCGATGCGGGCATCCAGACTCGGCTGGTCGAACCCCAAAGGGGATCGGCTGGCGCAGGTCACCGGCTGCCGGGCGGAGTAGGCGCCTGGTCGAGCCAAAGCCCTTTTGGGGGCCCAGCCCCGCAATCCACACCCGAACAGGATTGTTTGGCAGTGGGTGAAATGAAGCCCGTGCGCGTTTTGCGTGGGCTAGAGTGTTTTGCGCTGTGGTTTTTCTATGATTTAGAGGGCAGGAGAGCGATGTCTACCTTTGTTCCGAGCGGCAAGGATATTGCCCGCAAGTGGTATGTAATCGACGCCAGCGGTCAGACGCTGGGCCGTCTGGCGACCAAGGCCGCCAGCACGCTGAGCGGCAAGCTGAATCCCCAGTACGTGCCGTATATCGACATGGGCGATCACGTCATCGTCATCAACGCGGAGAAGGTTCGCTTGACCGGCCTCAAGGCCGAGAGCAAACTTTATCGCCGCTACACCGGTTTCCCCGGCGGGCTGCGCGAAGAGTCCTTCATCCGCCTGTTGAACCGCAAGCCGGAGATGATTCTGGAGCAGGCCATCAAGGGCATGCTGCCCAAGAGCAAGATGGGCCGCCAGATGGCTACCAAGCTCAAGGTCTATCGCGGCGACCAGCATCCCCACCAGGCGCAGATGCCGGTGGCGTTGGAAGTGGCATAAAGCAACTGCTAGCTGCTAGCTTTTAGCCGCTAGTTCAGGTATTTGAGAATCGGAGTTTTAGGGCTTTTAGCTAAAGGCTAGAAGCTAGAGGCTAGGAGCTTAAGAAGCATGGCAGATTTGGTTCAGTACTACGGCACAGGGCGGCGCAAGTCCGCCATCGCCCGCGTTTTCCTGCGTCCCGGAACGGGCGAGTGGAAAGTCAACGGCAAGGCATTCGAGGTCTACTTCGTCACTGAGCAGCAGCGCGTGGCCGCCAAGCACACTCTGGTAGTGGCCGAACTGGCATCCACGTTCGACGTGATCACCACGGTGAAGAGCGGCGGAGTGAGTGCGCAGGCGGATGCTGTGAAAATGGGTATCGCCCGCGCTCTGGTTCAGTTCAACCCGGAATTGCGGAAGGTCCTCAAGGCTGAAGGCCTGCTGACCCGCGATGCACGCATGAAGGAACGCAAGAAGTACGGGCAGAAGGGCGCCCGCGCACGCTTCCAGTTCAGCAAGCGCTAGTTTTCGGTTCACGGTTCGTAGTTCTCAGCTACGTCTTTTCGGCTTTGAACTTCGAACTGTGAACTACGAACTGTGTGTGAGTCTCACCATCCCCCGCGCAAGCGGGATAAATCCGGGCCGCGGCAAAGCCAGCCCGGATGCAATTCGACAAAGGAGGCCAATGGCCACGATCACAATGAAGGAGCTGCTCGAAGCGGGTGTTCACTTCGGGCATCAGACCAAGCGCTGGAACCCCAAGATGAAGGAATACATCTTTGGCGAGCGCAACGGTATCTACATCATCGACCTGCAAAAGACGCTCAAGCTCTTCAA
>Ga0181516_10003421_pt1 | contig 10619 bp, 9 predicted proteins | sample PEATcosm2014_Bin_25_FD_121104 | JGI IMG/M metagenome (GOLD analysis project Ga0181516, IMG submission 121104) | Peatland microbial communities from MTU Mesocosm Facility, Houghton, MI, USA - PEATcosm2014_Bin01_10_metaG | ecosystem: Environmental > Terrestrial > Soil > Wetlands > Peat | place...
ACACAGCGGCGCAGGAAAATGGCCAAGCACTCGCCGCCAACCTTCCGGACGCTGCGGTAGGCGATCCCATCCGCTCCCGCCCGCTTGGCAGCCATCCCAAAGGTCCTCCCTTCGGCGTGGTTGTCCGGGGCGTGCAGTGCGTCGTGGCCGCTGCGAACGTCCACAAAATGCCCAGAGACGTGGCAGCGCAGGGCAGAGAAATGGACCCGCATGCCCGGGGCGCTGCTTTGGCGGAGGTTCTTCACCTGGTAATGGGCCATCTCCGCAATGCAGGTATCAAGATCAGCTCCGGCATGGAAGACTCCGAATGACCCATCGGAAAATCTCGAACCGGATGGGTTGGGGGCCGCGAACGGGCGGTCTGCCCAGGCAGCCTCGTCGACCAGCCCGGTGGTTTCTTCGAGGAACTCCATCAGGAGCGGAAGTTCCTGGTAATTGACGAGGTCCGCCAATGGGGCGGACTCTGTGCGGGCCAAGCGCCACCAGACGCCGTTCTCGACATTCCAGAAAATGAGCAGAATCAAAATTTAACCTGACCTGGAGACGCCATGGCCCGCAGACGTGGAACCGGCATCCCCGGCCTGTCCTTCTCCTGGAGGCGCGCCCTGGGCGTCTCCCAGGCTCAGGCAAAGCTCTCCCGGCAGATCGGTATCCCGCTGTCCCGGAGCGGCCGCCAGCGAAAGGCTGGCCGGGCCCTGGGGTGCTGCTGGATCCTGCTGGCGGTGCCCGCGGCCGGGTGGGCCCTGCTGCGCCTGTTGGGGGCCTGAACCTCGATCACCAAGAGGCCTTCCCCATGCCCGCCATTGACGAAATCATCAAAGGGCGCGACCTGATCCCATGGCACGACCTGAGCGAATGCTTCAAGGCCAGCCCGCGCGGCCGGGGCGTCTCCTTGCACACGCTCCAGGCCTGGATGGTGGCGCGGCCCTTCGGCATTCCCTGCGTCCGGGAGGGGCGGCGCCTGCTTTTCTCCTGGCCCGAGGTGTGGAGCTGGTACAAGGTCCACTTCCACCAGGGGCAGGCCTTCCCGTGAAGGTGCCACGGCCGCTGGTGAAGGGTGCTAATTTCTCCCATACTGGCTCAGGAGCATCCGTCATGCCCGACCGCCTGGAAGAGATCATTTTCGAAGTGACCGAGGAACCCGAGGGAGGGTACTGCGCCCGGGCCCTGGGCGAGAGCATCGTCACGCAAGCGGAGGACCTGGAGGCGCTGAAAGAGGCCGTCCGGGACGCGGTGATCTGCCATTTCGATGACAGCACCACCTGACCATCCCGAAGCACGATCCGCTGAAGGTTGGCACCCTGGCAGGGATCCTTGACGAGTTGGCTCGGGCCCGGAAGACTACGCGGGACGAGATCCTGAAAGCGCTCTTCGACTGAGGCCGGCCAAGAAGGAAGCCCAGCCGGCCGGGGCCCGCAGAATGGCGGCCGGCCGGTGAGAACCCATTGGAAGGATTCTCATTCCTTTCCATCCTGACGCACGACAGATGCACGATGCCCCGTTGACGGATCGAATAAATTACAGAATTTGAGCCGGAAATCAACAAGGCCCATCCAATGTGGATGGGCCTCTTTTATTGGTCGGGGCGAGAAGATTCGAACTTCGGTTCGCTATCGCTCACCCCGAAGCAACGCATGCGTTGCTTCCAGCTGCGCACGCCCATCCGCCTGCGGCGGACCGCTGCGCACGCAGTGCGTGCTCCGCTTGGGCACCATTCGCCGAAGGCGAATAGGACCGCATCGGCGAAGCCGATGGCGGCCCCGAAGGGGTGAGGCCCGCAGGGCCGAATCAGCCTGCGCGCCATTGCCGATCGGAAGTTCGAATCTTTCCCCTGACAAAACTTGAGGGCAGACTTGGGGGTCTGCCCTCTGTACTTCTAATTGGTCGGGGCGAGAAGATTCGAACTTCCGACCTCTCGGTCCCGAACCGAGCGCTCTACCAGGCTGAGCCACGCCCCGACGAAGTCTAGAGCTTACCTCATCCGGACCGCCGGGTCCAGTCCCCTTTCCCCTGCTCGCGCAAAAGGTTGAGTACCTCTGCAAACGGGTCGCTCCCGGCCCTGGGGGCGCGCGCCGCGACCTCCTCGGGGGGGTCGCAGGGCACGATCTCCAGGCCCCGGAACTTGAGCTGCCACAGCCGCTCCAGCCGGGCCTGGAGCTGGGGCCAGATGGCCGCGGCGGACTGCCGGAGGCTGGGGATGACCTCGGCATGCCAGCAGCCCACCAGGAGGATGCCCCGGTGGGCCCGCAGCAGCCGGGTCTGGTGCACCAGGGTGGGCCCCACCACCAGCAGCCAGGACCGGCGGAGCCGGGCCTCGACCCGGGCCTCGGCCTGGGCGGCCCGGTCGGGGTTCGGCGCCAGGGCGCTGAGCGGGACCAGACCGCCGGTCCCCCGGCGCTTCACCGCGCCCCCCGGGCCGGCGGCAGCTGGGAACAGGCGCGCTCGTCGTTGAACAGCACGGGGGAGGCGAGCACCGGGACCATCTGCTCCGCGGCCTCGTCGTAGAGGGTCTGGATGAGGTGGTGCAGCTGGCCGGCCTGGCGGAACAGGACCTCGTCCACGGTGCGGACCTTGCTGGCGGGAATGCCGTTGGCCTCGCAGAACTGGATGGCTTCGGCCACGGTCCGGCGCCGGAAGTGCTCCTCCAGGACCGCCACCAGGCGGGCCCGGTCCAGCACCCGGCCCCGGTTGGTCCGCCAGGCGGACTCCAGCTCCAGGTCGATGCCCGCCCACAGGGCCAGGACTTCGAACTGGCGGTCGCTGCCCACCCCGACGGCCGCCTCGCCGTCGCTGCAGGGGAACGTCTGGTAGGGTACGATCTGCGGATGGGCGTTGCCCAGCCGCTCCGGGGCCTTGCCGGTCATGAGCGCGCCCGCGCCCACGTTCACCAGGCCCGCCAGGGCCGCCTCCATGAGCGGCACCTCCACGTGCAGGGCCTCCCCGGTGCGCTCCCGGTGCAGCAGGGCGGCCTGGATGCCGTTGGCGGCGTACAGGGCGGCCAGCACGTCGGCCAGGGCCACGCCGACCTTCATGGGCCGGCCCGCGGGCTCCCCGGTGATGGACATCCAGCCGCTGGCGGCCTGGATGATGAAGTCGTAGCCGGGGCGCCGGCTGGCGGCCACATCCGAGGCGAAGCCCCGGATGGAGGCCAGGATGAGCTTCGGGTGCAGCTCGTGGATCCGCTCCCAGGTGAAGCCCAGGTCCTCGGCGGCATCCGGGAGGAAGTTCTCCACCAGGACATCGGCCGCCGCCATCAGGCCGGACAGCGTCTCCCGGTCCGTGCGGGAATGCAGGTCGAACCTGAGGGCGCGCTTGCCCCGGTTGGCGCAGCGGAAGTAGGCGCTTTCGCCCTGGTCGCCCTGGTCGAAGGGCGGCCCCCAGCCCCGGGTGGGATCCCCGGCGGGCGGCTCCACCTTGAGCACCTCGGCGCCGAAATCGGCCAGCAGCTGGGTGGCGAAGGGGCCCGCGAGGATGCGGGACAGGTCCAGGATCTTGAAGTGGCCTAGGGGCGTCGGCACGGATCGGCTTTCATGGAAGTGTCTTGAGGATACGCTCGATCGAGACCGCCTTGCGCCCCTCGGTGACCACCATCACCCCGTGCAGCTGCAGGTCGCCGGTGGCCACCTCGAACCGGTCCCCCTTGGCCTTGAGGAAGCGGGTGAGGCTGTTCTCCTTCTTCATGCCGATGACGCCGTCGTACGGCCCCACCATGCCGATGTCGGTCACGTAGGCGGTGCCCCCGGGCAGCACCTTGGCGTCCAGGGTGGGCACGTGGGTGTGGGTCCCCAGCACTGCCGTCACCCGCCCGTCCAGGTGCCAGCCCATGGCCTGGGCCTCGCTGGTGGCCTCCGCGTGCATGTCGACGATGACCAGGTCGGCCCGTTCCTTGGCCAGGACCGCCTCGGCGCAGCGGAACGGGTCGTCGCAGATGGGCATGTGCACCCGCCCCATCAGGTTGATCACCAGGATCTCCGGCCCCCCGGGGGTATGCAGTTTCACGTAGCCGTTGCCGGGGGTCCCGGGCGGATAGTTGGCCGGCCGGAGCAGCCGCGGCTCCTTCTGGAAGAAGGGGACGATGTCCTTCACGTCGAAGGCGTGGTTGCCGGTGGTGATCACGTCGACCCCGTACTGGTCCAGCCACTCCCGGGCGATGCGCTCGGTGATCCCGTTGCCGTGGGCCGCGTTCTCCCCGTTCACCACCACGAAATCCAGGGCCAGGTCCCGCCGGAGTTCCGGAACATGGGTCTCCACGAGCCTCCGTCCCGGCTCCCCCACGACGTCGCCAAGGATGAGAATGCGCATGGACCCACTGTAGCAGGCTTGCCCGGCCCGCGCCGCGTGGACCCGCCACGGGCCGGCGGAAACCGGAAATCAGTTCTTTTAAAACTTTTCCGGGCACCAGGAGCCAACTGGGAGCACTGTTCGGGTGTCTGTTACCCTCTACGGCTGTTTGAACCCAACCCCTGGTAGGCTTTATTTTTACCGAGTCCGCGCATGCCCAACCTGTTCCGCCACCTCCTTCCCCTGCTCCTCGCCTGCGGGCTGGCGGCCCAGACCCCGGCCACCATGTCCGTGCAGGAGATCCGGCCGGGCATGAAGGGGGAGGGCCGCACCGTCTTCCTGGGCGGCAAGATCGACCGCTTCAGCTTCGAGGTCCTTGGCATCCTGCGCAACACGGCGCCGGGCCGGTCCATCATCATGGTCCGGGCCAGCGGCGGACCCCTGGCCGAAACCGGCATCATGCAGGGCATGAGCGGCTCCCCGTGCTACATCGACGGCAAGCTGGTGGGGGCCCTGGCCATCGGCTTCCCGTTCATGAAGGAGCCCATCGGCGGCATCACCCCCATCGGCGAGATGCTGGACCAGCTCAAGGACCTGCCGGAAACCCCTTCCAGCCGCACCCCGCTCATCCTGCCCAAGCTGGGCCCCCCCACCGTGCTCAAGAGCGTCCTCACCGGCAACATGATCCCCCTGGACCAGATGCTCGGGAACAACGGCGGCGAGTACGGCGGAGGCTCGGCCATCCCCCTGCCGGTGTTCGGCGCGGACCTCGCCCCGGCGGCCCGGTCCTTCTGGAGCGGCTTCCCGGTGGAGTTCATGGCCGGCCCCATGGGCGCCTCCGCCGGCGGCGGCGAGGCGAGCCCCCTGGAGCCCGGCGGCATGGTGGCCATCAACCTGGTCCAGGGCGACATGGTCATGTCGGCGGCCGGCACCATCACCTACGTGTCCGGCAACAAGGTGATGCTGTTCGGCCACCCGATGTTCAACCTGGGCGCGGTGGACCTGCCCATGTGGTCCGCCACTGTGGCGGCCTCCATGCCCAGCTACCAGTCCTCCTTCAAGCTGGCCGCCCCGGTGGCCCCCATCGGCGCCCTGCGCCTGGACCGCAGCCCGGGGGTGGCCGGCATCCTGGGGGCCGAGCCGCGCATGGTGCCCATGCGCATCGGCCTGAACCTCAGCGGCAAGCGGATGTTGAACTTCAAGTTCGAACTCATGGACCATCCCATCCTCACCCCCAACCTGGCCGCCACCGTGCTGGCCCAGACCATCACCACCTACGTGCGCGGCGAAGGCCTGCAGAGCCTTTCCCTGCAGGGCAACATCAAGCTGGCGGGGCAGCCGCCCCTGGCCATCGAGAACATGGTGGCGGACCTCAACGCCAACCGCATGGCCTCCTACCTGGGGTCGATCCTTCAGTTCCTCACCCTGAACCCCTTCGAGCGGCCGGTGATCGAAGGCATCTCCCTCAGCGTCAAGGCCGAGGAGCGGCTGGACCTGGCGGCCGTGGCCGGCGTGCGCATCCTCAAGGCGCGGGTGAAGCGGGGCGAGCCCCTGCCGGTGCTGGTCACCCTGCAGAACATCCAGGGGGTCCGGGAGACCACCAGCTTCAACCTGTTCGTCCCCCCCAGCGCCAGGCCGGGCAAGGCCACCCTCATGGTGGGCGACGGGTTCAGCCTGATCAACGCCGATCCGGATGAACGGGCGGTGGAGATGAACGGCCTGCCCGACCTGCTGCGGGTGCTGAACGGCGCCATGCGGAACAACCATGTGTACGGCCTCCTGGTGCAGGCGGTGCCCGGCGCCGGCCTGCGCGGCAGCCGCATCGAAGGGGTGCCGCCCTCCGTGAGCAGCCTGCTGCAGAGCGACGGCGACGCCTCGGGCAACATCCTGCAGCGGCAGATCGTCAGCCGGGCGGTGCTGCCCATGGACCGGGAGGTCCGGGGCATGGCCAGCCTGGACCTGGAAATCGAATAGATGAACGCCAAAAGGGGACCCTTTCCGATGAGAATTGCCACGAGAATCCTGGGTGCGAGCCTGGTCGCCGCGGTCAGCCTGGTCCGGGCCGAGCAGCCCTCGGCGACCTTCAACGCGTTCAACGACTGGACCACTTCCGACTTCAAGGGCGTGCGCATCGAGGCGGACGGCCGGCTGCGGCTGGGACCGAACGTCCGCCGCGTGGCCCAGCTGCCCGAGGGGGTGGTGTGGGCCGCGGTGCCCGACGGGGCCAGCGGCGCCTACCTGAGCGCCGGCAACGAGGGCAAGCTGTTCCACTACACCGCCGGCCAGGTGAAGCCCCTGACCCAGGTCAAGGGCGGCATCGTGTTCGCCATGGCCATGGTGGGCCAGGACCTGGTGGTGGCCCCCAGCGGCGAGGGCAAGCTGTTCCGGGTCACCCCCGCCGGGGACGTGAAGCCCTTCTGCGACATCGACGCCAAGGCGGTGTGGGCCATCGCCGCCGACGGCAACCAGCTGCTGGTGGCCGGCGGCAACGAGCGGGGCGCGGCGCTGCTCCTGGCCCGGGAGGGCAGCAGCCGCAAGCTGGCCGACCTGCCCGAGGAGACCGCCTTCACCTGCCTGGCCGCGGACGGCCAGGGCGGCTGGTACCTGGGCAGCCACGGCCGGGGCCTGCTGCTGCACTACACCGGCGTGCAGTCCGGGGACCGGCTGGAGACGGTCATGGCCACGGGCTTCGACGAAGTGCGCGCCCTGGCGGTGGACAGCGGCCAGGTCTACGCCGGGGCCGTCTCCGGCCAGGGCAGCCGCCTGAGCTCGGGCAACCTGGAGCGCCGGGAGGGCTACCTGCCCGAGCCCGGCCCCAGCACCAAGTCCGCGGTGATCCGCCTGGACCGGAACCGGGTGCCCACGACCCTCTGGCAGAGCAGCCAGAGCCAGGTCTTCGCGCTGGCGGTCTGGAGCGGCCAGCTCATGGTGGGCACCGGCAACCGCTCCCGGCTGTTCGCCATCCCCCTGGCCGAGGCCGCCCGCAGCCAGAACCCGTTCTCCGCCCTGGACGACCTGGGCACGGCCCAGGCCACCGCCTTCATGACCATGGGCGCCGACCTGATGGCGGTGGGTTCCAACCCCGCGGAGCTGCACCTGCTCAACGAGACCCAGGCCACCGAGGGCACCATCGACAGCCGCATCCTCAAGGGCAACCCGCTGGCCGACTGGGGCCGGTCCTACCTGGAGGCGGACACCCCCACCGGCACCAGCGTGACCCTGCAGACCCGCACCGGCTTCACCGAGACCCCCGACAGCACCTGGAGCCCCTGGACCCCGCCCCTGCGCAGCGGCGAGCGGCCGGTGCTGCCCCCGGCCCGGTTCGCCCAGTTCCGGCTGCGGCTGTCCAGCACCCGGGGCGGCGCCACCCCGGTGGTGGAGAGCGTGACCGCCCACTGGGCCAACCGCAACCTGCCGCCGCTGTGGGAGGGCGTGGAGACCATGCCCCCGGGACTGGTGCTCACCCGCACCGCACCGGCCGACGACATCGGCATCGAGCGGGTGCCCCTGGAGACCCAGAAGCTGATCCCCGTGCTGGGCTACGGCGGCGGCGAGAAGCGCAGCTTCCGCCGCGGGGCCCAGGCGTTCCTGTTCAAGGCCACCATCCCCAGCGGGACCCCCCTGCAGTACCGGATCCGGCTGCTCCCGGAGCAGGGCGCGCCCATGGAACTGGAGAAGGCCTGGAGCGACAAGTTCTTCACCTTCGACACCCTGCTGGTGCCCGACGGCAAGTACCGCCTGGAAGTCACGGCCTCCGACAGCGCCGCCCAGCCGTTCAGCGCGGCCCTGGGCGCCACCTGGCGGACCCCGGTGTTCATCGTGGACCACACGCCCCCGGTCATCACCGCCCTGGCCGCGGTGCCCGAGGGCGACGGCGTGCGGGTGCGCTTCACCGCCCAGGACGCCACCTCCCTGCTCAAGGACGCCGCCCTTTCCGCCGACGGCGGCGAGTGGCTGCAGCTGGTGCCCGAGGACGGCCTGTTCGACATGCCGGCCAAGTCCTTCAACGTCCTCATCCCCAGGGACCGGGTCAAGGGCAACCGGGTGCTGGTGCGGGTCTCGGACGCCAACAACAACGAGCAGACCGCCAGTGTCGCGATCGGGGCCGCGAAGAAGTAGGCGGGCGGGTTCCCACCAGCGGGCGTTGCGGTGACGGCTCGCTGGCGCTAGCCTTTCCCGCAACGGGGCGGATGAAAAAGCAGGATGGCGTGTCCCATGGGCGAGAGGGGATGCGGTGGTATTCTGGGGGAAATCTACTAAGGGAGCATTCATGCTGCGTTGGGGAATCCTATCCACTGCCAACATCGGCCAGAGCTGGACCATCCCGGGGATCCTGGATGCGCAGAACGGCGTGATCACGGCCATCGCCAGCCGCGACGCGGAGAAGGCGCGCAAGGTGGCGGACCGCTTCGGGGTCCCGCTCAGTTTCGGGTCCTATGAAGAAATGCTGGCCTCCAAGGAGATCGACGCGGTCTACATCCCGCTGCCCACCGCCCAGCATGTGGAGTGGACCATCAAGGCCGCGGACGCCGGCAAGCACGTGCTGTGCGAGAAGCCCATCGCGCTCAAGGCCGGGGAGATCGCTTCGCTCATCGCGGCCCGGGACCGCAACCACGTGCTGGTGGCGGAGGCCTACATGGTGGTCTACTCGCCGGTATGGAACAAGGTGCGCGAGCTGCTGGCCGAGGGCGCCATCGGCCGCCTGAAGCACGTGCAGGGCGCCTTCACCTACTTCAACCGCGACCCGAACAACATGCGCAACATGGTCAGCCTGGGCGGCGGCGCCCTCCCCGACATCGGGGTCTACCCCACCGTCACCACGCGCTTCGCCACCGGCAAGGAGGCTCTTAGGGTGCAGGCGACCGTGGAGCGCGACCCCGAGTTCGGCACCGACACCTATTCCAGCGTGCGGGCCGATTTCGGCGAGTTCGAGCTGAGCTTCTACCTGTCCACCTGCCTCGCCGACCGCCAGACCATGGTCTTCCACGGCGAGCAGGGCTACATCGAAGTCAAGACGCCGTTCAACGCCGGCGGCTTCGGTGCCGAGGAGGTGGAGCTCACCTCCCAGCGCCACGCCACCTCGCAGATCTTCCGCTTCCCCGACCAGCGCCAGTACCGCCTGGAGGTCGAAGCCTTCGCCCGGGCCGTGGCCGGCGAGCCCGCGGAGATCTTCCCCCTGGAAAGCTCCGTGAAGAACCAGCAGCTGATCGACGCCATCTACCGCGCCGGCACCAAGGACGGCTGGGAAACCGTCTGATCCTTCGTATCCCGGACTTGCGTCCTGTTCGCTTCCCTGAAAAGGCGCGCATGCACGCCGAACCAGCAGCGACTCGATGGCGGGACCCGCATGTCCCGCCCGCTACCCCAAGGCTTGGTGGACCACGTCCTTCAGCATCTGGTAGGTGTAGGGCTTGGGCAGGAAGCCGGAGAGGCTGGTCTCGGAGAAGTCCTTGGCCACGTCGGTCTCGTTGAAGCCGCTGCACAGGACGATCTTCAGCTCCGGCGCCAGCGCCCGCAGCTCCTGCAGCGCCTCGCGGCCGTCCATGCGCGGCATGGTCAGGTCCATGAGCACCAGTTCGAAGTCCGCCGGGGCGGCCCGGAACCGCTCCACCGCCTCCAGCCCGTCCTGGGCCGTGGCCACCTTGAAGCCCATGGCCGCCAGCAGCTCGGCGGTGGCCTCCAGGATGTCGGGCTCGTCGTCCACCAGCAGGATCCGGCCCGTGGCCACCGCCGGGTGCGGCGCCGCCGGGGCCGGGGGCGGCGGCAGCTCCCCGGTCACGCAGGCCGGGAAGAAGATCTTGAACGAGGAACCCTCCCCCGCCCGGCTGCGGATGCGGATGCCGGCATTGTGGCCCTTCAGGATGCCCAGCATCGCCGAAAGGCCCAGGCCCCGCCCGGAGAACTTGGTGGTGAAGAACGGGTCGAACAGCCGGCGCCGGGTCTCCGCATTCATGCCGCAGCCGGTGTCCGCCACTTCCAGGGTGACGAACAGGCCGGGCACCAGGGACCAGCCGTGGTTCTCCACCTGCTCCGGCGGATGGTCCAGGTAGTCCAGGCCGGTGGCGAGGGTGATGGTCCCGTCCCGGTCGCCGATGGCCTCGGAGGCGTTGGTGACCAGGTTCATGATCACCTGCTGGATCTGGGCTCCGTCCGCCTCGATGGGCGGCAGGTCCGGCTCCAGCCGGTAGTCCAGCTGGACCCGCTTGGAGATGGAGACCTCCAGCAGGTGCGGCATCTCCTCGGCGATCTGGTTGAGGCTCAGCTTCTTCACCGTGATCCGGCCCTTGCCGGAATAGGCCAGCATCTGGTGGGTCAGGTCCGAGGCCCGCCGCAGGATC
>Ga0181516_10003424_pt1 | contig 10617 bp, 10 predicted proteins | sample PEATcosm2014_Bin_25_FD_121104 | JGI IMG/M metagenome (GOLD analysis project Ga0181516, IMG submission 121104) | Peatland microbial communities from MTU Mesocosm Facility, Houghton, MI, USA - PEATcosm2014_Bin01_10_metaG | ecosystem: Environmental > Terrestrial > Soil > Wetlands > Peat | place...
AACGATGTCGTCGAGGTATAGCTAAAAGGAAGGATGAACGCGAACGCTGTCGCAATCAAGAACGTCCCCAAAGTTACTGTGAGAACCGTCCTCTTTGCTCTGCGGAGTTTGTGAAATACTTCGAGAAGGTCAACGCTATCGTCTTCCTCTCCCAACGGAGGCGATGCATTTGCATTAACCTCCGCGGTCTCCACCCGATCCATTTCCTTCTGAGCCATCCCGTTTCCTTCAGACCTCTTTGTAACAGCATACCCCTGCGTTGTTGATAACCAGCCCTCCCTCATCGAGGGGTCATCTTCGAATGGCACATCAGCCAAGTCCATTCTACGCAGAAGAATCCATGCCGCGAACGTTGAGTGCTATTCAATTAGGCGGGGAACACTCCGTTCGATATACTGGTCTTTAACGATGAGTTCTCCACAACTGGCCGAACCAGGCTTAATCGGCGATGACTCCGAGATGGACGAAAGCTCCTTCGTGCGTCCAAAGATCGCTGTGGTAAAGACCATCATTCCAGGCTGCTTCGAATTGCGACCCACCGTCACACGAGACCAACGAGGATTCTTCGCCAAGGTCTTCCATCGGCCGCTGTGGAAGGATCTGGGCCTCGCGACAGCCTTCGCCGAGGAGTACGCCACCTATTCGCTCCCATGGTCATTGCGCGGCCTGCATTTTCAGCTTCCTCCCATGGCTCACGACAAGGTCGTATTGTGCCTGCGTGGAAACGCCTTCGATGTCGCAGTCGACCTGCGACGAGGATCGCCAACCTTCGGAGAGCACATCTCGGTGAACCTCAGCAGCATGCAGTCCAACGCGTTGTATCTACCGGCCGGTGTCGCTCATGGCTTTTGTGTGACCGGAGACGAAGCACTCCTCTACTACAAACTTACAACCGTCTACTCACCCGAGCACGACGCTGGAATCCGTTGGGATTCTGCCAGCATTCCCTGGCCAATCACTGACCCCATCATTTCCGAACGCGACAGAAGCCTCCCCAAGTTGGAAGACTTCGATACTCCGTTCAAGTTCTGAGGCAGCTCATGCTCGATCCCTCCCAGGATATGCCCGGCCAGTGCGCACTGGTCACGGGCGGCACCGGCTTCATCGGTTCTCACCTGGTCGATCATCTCCAAACTGCCGGCTGGACGGTTCATATGCTCGCCCGGACCAACGCCGAGCACATCTTCCCATCGTCCGCTGGAGTCCAACTTCATCCTTATCGAGGCGGTACCGCCGAGGTAACCGACGCAATGGAGCGGAGCAGGCCGGACGTCGTCTTTCATCTTGCCTCGCTCTTTCTCGCGCAACACACGCCACGGCAGATCGTTCCTCTGATCGAGAGCAACATAACCCTCGGCACCCAATTGCTCGAAGCAATGAGCGCTGTCGGTGTAACGTCACTGGTCAACGCGGGGACATCATGGCAACACTTCCACTGCGAAGGCTACCGTCCGGTCAACCTCTATGCGGCAACCAAGCAAGCCTTCGAGGATATCCTCGCCTACTACGCGGACGCAGGGGATATCCGGGCAGTCACACTCTCTCTGTTCGACAGTTACGGCCCTGGCGATACTCGAAAGAAACTTCTGCGCACCCTCCGTGACTCCCTGAAAACCGATAAGGAGTTGCATATGTCTCCCGGGGATCAGGTCATCGATCTCGTCCATGTCGACGATATCTGCGAGGCGTTCCTCCATGCGGCCCGCCTGCTTCGCGATCCGAAGCACCCGCCGCTCGCATCGTATGCGATCAGTGGCGGCCAGCGCATGACTTTGCGCCAAATCGTCGCAACCCTCGAGCAAGCGGCAGGTCGCACCGTGCGCGTCAACTGGGGGGCACGAGCCTACCGGCCCCGCGAGGTGATGCACCTATGGGATGGCCCGCCCATGCCAGGCTGGCAACCTAGAATCACCCTCGCCGAAGGCCTGAAAGCGCTTCTTTGGGAGAGGTCGCTGTAATCGCTTCTACTCTGCGGAATCGCGGATGTCGAGCGGCATAGGCGCCCGCACTGCATCGGGTAGACTAGAGACAAAGCAGTCCTGCATTGCCGCCGCTGCGAAACCCTAAAGCCATTGCCCGTGGTCGAGGAATCATCATGAACTCAAAGCTTAAGAAGCTTGCCAAAGAAAAGCTTCCGCTTGCATTACCTGTTGCCAGAGCAGTGCGATCCTTCATAAAGCATCGAGATTCCAAGAAGAGAATAAGTCGCATCCTCAAGGCGGGAAACAAAATCCATATTGAGGTAGGAGCTGGAGACAAGAAAGGGCAAGGCGGCTGGACCACTATTGATGTTACAAAAAACTGCGACATCTATTGGGACCTGAGAAGAGGTCTTCCCTTCCCCGATGCCAGCGTCAGCAGTATTTATTCCTCCCATTTCTTTGAGCATCTTTCATTCAAGGAAACCCGGAGCTTCCTGGCTGAATGCAGGAGAGCCTTGATGCTTGGCGGAAAGTTTCTGATCTGCGTTCCTAACGCACGCATCTACCTCGAAGCTTATGTGCAAGGAAAGCATCTCGACCCCAATCAATATTTTGGATATAAACCGGCCTACAACCACACGACCAGAATGGACTACGTCAACTACACCGCTTATATGGACGGCGAGCATAAGTACATGTTTGACGAAGAAAATCTCCTCTACATATTGGAATCTAATGGCTTCGCGAACGTTCGTCTCAGAGAGTTTGATCCCTCTCTCGACCTTAGAGAAAGGGACTTCGAATCCATCTATGCGGAGGCTGAAAGATAGAGCCTCATTCGCGACGTCTCCGCGCACTAGGTCCAGAATCGACCTGGAATAAGTGCCCTCATCTGCATGTAAAAGATCGGCCGGGTCCGGGCGCTGAACGCGTTGGCAAACACTCCGGAAATCGCGTAGGAAACCACCGTCGCAATAGCCGCGCCCATCGCCGAATATCGGGGAATCAGGTAAAGATTCATAGCAGCATTAATGGCCGCGCCAGCGAGCGTTCGATAGAGAGACAGCGTCAACAGGTTCTTCGACAAGTCCCATGGCGATTGCGCGACGCCCAGGAACACAAAGACCGAAGCCCAGATGTGAACCGCGAGCACCGGAGCGGCGCCAGTATAGCTGCTCGAGTACAGAATGCGAATAATTGCGTGGGATGCCAGCGCCACGATGGATCCAACGACGTAAGCTGTCACCGTCATCAATGAGAACAGTTTGCGCAGACGGCCATAGAATAGCTCCGGGGTGTCCTTTGCGCGCATGATGGCGGGCGATACCGAGGACACAATCGCCGTGGGGATAAAGTACCAGACCTCCGACACCTTGGTGGCCGCTGAATAAAGACCAACCGCTAGATCCCCTTGCATTACCTTCAGCATCACTGTGTCCAGGCGCACGTAGATCATGATCGCGAGGCCGGAAAAGAGTAGCGGCCAACTCTGTTTCAAGAGCAGCACCGCCCTGTCTTTGCTGCTCCGCCACGCCAACATTCTCCCGCCCCATAGGCGGTACCCAATCATCAGCCCGACTGCGCCGAGCCCAATTTCACCGGCACTCGCTGCGGCAAAACACCATACCGGCGCCTTGGCTTGAATCAACCACACCCGGACGCCCGCCATAATCAGAAAGGCTGAGTTCTTCGCCCAAACCGTGATTCTCGATCGCACCTGCGATTGAAAGAAACAATCGATGGTGTCGAACGCCTGGAAGACCAGGGTCAAGGACAGGATAGACACTAGCAGCAGCGCCTCTCGATCCTGCGATTGAATCAGCCGCACCGCCGCAATCGACAACCCAACCGCCAGCACGCCCGCCGCGCTTCGCAGCGCGAGTGCCGTGCCGAGGATATCGTGAGTGGACTTACCGTCGTGCAACACTTCACGGATCACAATTCCTTCGAGGCCCAGGGTGGTCACGGTCGAAAACAAGGCTACAAACGCAAGCGCAAAGTTCAAGCTGCCGAATTCAATCGGGCCCAGATAACGGGCTACCCACACCCCCACGAACAGCCCCATCCCCATGCGCACGACACGGTCAACCATCAACCAGCCCATGTTTCCCACGACTCTACGAAGGCCGGGGCTAATCTTGTCCAGCTGTGTCGTCATTCGAGCGCTCAGCGCTGGCTTAGTCAAAGTCCGCAACCTAGGGTTGGCTTGGAACCGTTGGAGGAGCAGTCGTTGATCTTCGCAAATGCGCGCACGTTCACCGTTTCAGAATGCGATCGCCGCTGTCCAGGCAGGACTCCCGGTTCCGGCCGCAATCGGCCCTCCCCGTCCGTATACTATAACAAGCGTCAAAACTGCCCCAAGCCTCTTCCTCTTGGATCGCATAAACGGGAAATCAGCAAGTCAGGCAACTCGGACAGGTTCAGCACTTATGGATGCAAGGACACTGAAAACACCCGTAGCTCTGTTCGTCTTCAAACGGCCAGATACGACCCGCAAAGTATTCGAGGCAATTGCCAGACAACGACCCGCCAGATTGCTGCTTGTTGCCGATGGACCTAGGTCCGGCAAACCTGGCGAGGCCGAACTTTGCCAGGAGGTGCGCGAGATCGTAAGCCGAGTCGATTGGCCATGCGAGGTCTCGACCAACTTCGCCAACAAGAACTTGGGATGTGGCGAACGAATGATCAGTGGTCTCGATTGGGTCTTTTCTCTGGTCGAGGAAGCGATCCTCCTCGAGGACGACTGCCTCCCGCACCCATCCTTCTTTCCCTATTGCGAGGAGTTGCTGAAGCGCTATCGCGCAGACAACCGGGTTGCCTATATCTCCGGAGACAATCTCATCGCGGAACATCTTCGGACGGATGACAGCTACTATTTTTCACGGATCGGTGGAATCTGGGGCTGGGCCACATGGAGGGCGGAATGGCAGCGCTATGACCGGAAACTCACGGACTGGCCAAAGCTCAAGAATGAAGGGATGCTCGCGGAAATCTTCGACCCATATGCGGTGGCCTATTTGACGCGCACCTTCGATGCCATGTACGAAAACCGAGGGCCGGATACCTGGGACCATCAGTGGCTCTATACAACCCTGAAGAATAACTCTGTCGTCGCCGCTCCCAGAGTCAACTTGATCGCCAACATCGGCTTCGGCGAGGATGCCACGCATACTATCGCGCCAGATCCCCGATTCATCGTGCCGTCGTCTGCTTTGGAATTTCCACTGAAACATCCACCCAGCCTTGTTCCATTGCGAAGTATGGACAAACGTGCGCACGACTTCTATCCGCTGCGCTTGACCTATCGTATCGCCAGAAAGATCCGCCGCGCAGTCGGCCGCCTCCTTCGCTGATTGGCGTTAGCTGAACACAATGTCACAACTCTCAACTCCCAATCAACTCCCGAAGGTGACCATCGCAATCCCCACGCTGAACCGCGTGGCTTATTTGCGATTGGCGCTTAAGAGTGCCCTCGGCCAGACATACGACAACCTCGAAGTGATCGTCTCGAACAACGCTTCGACTGACGATACGGCCAGTTATCTCAACTCCTGCACGGACCCGCGACTCCGCGTCCTTCATCAGACAACCTTGCTTCCGATGACCGGGAACTGGAATGCCTGCCTCGCCGCGGCGACCGGCGAATACTTCCTCTTGCTCTCAGATGACGACATCCTGGAACCCGATGCGATCCGGGAACTCGTCGCCGGATACACGGAACAAGCCGGCCTTCCGGAACCTGGAATCGTATACTGCGGCGGCCGAATAATCGACTCGGCGGGAAACACAACACGAGTCTTCAAGACTTCCCCGTCGCGCGAAGCCGCACGCGATCTGATCCTGGCCTTCTTCCAAGGCAATCGGGATCTCTGGTTTTGCGCCGTCTTGCTTCGGACCGCGGATATCCTCCCGGGCTTTCCGGCAACCTACAAGGTCGCATGCGACGGTGCCGTCTGGATGCGGGCCATCATACGGCGTGGCTCGGCCGTTTTTATTCCAAAATCGCTGGTCCGCTATCGGCTTCATCCAAATCTGAGTTCTGCGACGCATTTCGACGTATGGTGCACGGAAAACTGGCAACTCCTCGAACTCTTGATCGCAGAGGACGAAGGAGCGGGAAAGCCCGATCCAAGGTTCGCGAAACGTCTGACATCGCTCATCCAGCAGGTGAATCGGGGGCTGATCATCGGCAGGATCAACGAATCTTACCGCAACAACAAGGGAAGCGGCCTGCTCCAATACGGCCGGAGGCTGCCTGCTTTTTCCAGCCCTCGCGGCCTTGTGCTTCTGGCCAAAGGGGTCGTGACCCTTTTCTTGAACGAGAAAACCCGCACCTGGCTACGAAAGAAACTCCGGAAGCAGTCTGCGATCCAATAAAGCTTCGCCGCTTCAAATCAGACAATCGACTCATATCGTGAGGATTGTTGCTGGAGACCACCATCGATATTCCAGGGCTAGCGTCGCAGTGAGCCTATCGGTAGGTGAAACATCTTTTCTTTGACCTTTGAAAGCTGGAGTAGTCCGACTCCGGTCCATTTGCGCCATCGAAGAGCGTTGTAAGAGCGTCCAGCAGGCATTCGAAAGGACAATATCCAATGAATCCGGGTTGCGCCTTTCATGCCCGCTTGGCTCCGAAAGCCCCCGATTCCCTAGGATATAATGAACGATATACGTCTTCGCCGTGGCCAGTCTATATGATCCGTCACGCATGTCTAAACTGTTGCAGACAGTGGGAGTCTTAGATGTTCTTGGGGGCTGCGGCCAAATGGATGAAGGGCGCCACGCTCCTCTGCATTGATGCTGTACTGAAATGGACCCCGAAGGGCGAGCCAAGACCCGACCGCGTTCTGATAGTCCGCCTGGATGCGATCGGTGATTTCGTGCTTTGGCTGGATGCTGTCCAGGCTCTGGTTGACCACTACAAAGCGCTTGGAAAAGGTGCCGTTCTGGTCGCCGATGCAACTTGGGCAACGTGGGCGAGAGAGCTTGCGATCTTCGAGGAGATTATTCCCGTCGATATTAGGAAATTCCAGCGAAGCCTGCTGTACCGCTACCGCGCGGGACGCAGAATTCGAAAACTAGGGTGCACGATCGCCGTTGATCCAACCTACTCACGCCACTGGCTGCTCGGCGATTCAGTCATTCGTATATCGGGTGCCGCAGAACGAATTGGTTCCGTCGGAAACATTTCAAATCTCACGGCATGGCAAAAACGTGTCACCGATCACTGGTACACCCGTTTGCTGCCAGCCGATCCGTCACCTTGCATGGAACTGAAACGCAACGCGGAATTCATGCGAGGCCTGGGAGAGATCGATTTCCGAGCCAGAGTCCCGCAGCTTAATGCGAAGTCCCTTCGCATCGACGATGCCTTTACTTTAGCAATTGCCGACAGGCCTTACTACGTGCTCTTTCCTGGCGCGAGCTGGCACGGCAAGCGGTGGCCGATTTCGAGTTTTGTTGAAGTGGCTGGAAAGCTGCACGAACGCACTGGGTGGCAAGGTGTCGTTTGTGGCGGACCTTTCGACCTTGAACTTGCCAATACCTTATGCAAACTGTCCATTGCTCCACTGCTGAACTGGGCTGGCCGCACCGACCTCTCTCAGTTGGCAGCCATTTTCTCGGCCGCTCGGTTGGTGCTGACTAACGATACCTCTGCAGTCCATATTGGCGCCGCAAGCGGCGTTCCAACGGTATGCTTGCTGGGAGGCGGCCAATACGGACGGTTTATGCCTTATCAGGTTGAGCAGATGACAGATCGCCCGCTGCCCCAGGCCGTCATTCATTCGATGCCTTGTTTCGGCTGCAATTGGCATTGCATCTACGAGCGCGCGCCCGAGGACCCCGCGCCTTGTGTCGAAAGGATTAAGGTGGAAGATGCGTGGCACGCAATCAGTAATGCCCTGAAATTTCCCGAATGAACTTGCGGTACCAACAAAAGGTCGGCCGGTCGAGCCGCTGTCGACGGTTGCACAAGGAGCAGTGATGGTGAAGGCCTTTATCAAGAGGTTCGCGAAAAGATTTGGATACGAAATAGTGGGCCCACCCCGCGCATTTGCGATTCCTCGATCGCTCATTGGCCTCATTGAACAGGAGCAAATCAATCTGGTCCTCGACGTCGGAGCCAACACTGGACAGTTCGGCGGCGATCTGCGTGCTGCCGGTTACACGGGACGCATTATCTCGTTCGAGCCGCTTGCATCGGCCCATGCAATACTGCGCAAGCATGCCCAAAATGACCGAAACTGGAGCATCGCCGATCGCACAGCACTAGGTGCACAGGCCGGGGAAGTCGAGATGCACGTCTCCGGAAACAGCGTAAGTAGCTCAATTCTCGGCATGCTGCCAAGCCATGCGAAAGCCGAACCGGAATCCGACTACGTCGGAACTGAGACAGTGCCGGTCAATCGCCTCGACGACATTACATCGCTGACTTCAACCGATCGAGTGCTGCTGAAGATCGATGTTCAGGGGTATGAGACGCAGGTGTTGGAGGGAGCAAGGAGTGTGCTCGGGAGTTGTCGCGCCGTGATCTCCGAGATGTCGCTCGTGCCCCTGTATGAGGGGCAGGTGCTCGCCAGACACATTTGGGACCTGATGGAGGCTCAGAACTTCGAGCCGTGGTCGCTTGAGCCGTGCTATCGTCATCCCCGGACCGGCCGGATGCTCCAATTCGACGGATTATTCGTTCGTAGCAGTAAAGAACCTCCGGCTGCTCCCTGACCTCCGGCCAGAGGCCGCAGAACCTGCGGGGTATGATAAACAGGGGGTCAGAAGATAAAATTCCCTAACGGAAAAAGGGCAAGCGTTGGTCCAGCAAACGCGTTATTCATTGAGGAGTTGCAATGCAAACCAATCCCGCAGCCGTAAGCGGTGGCAATCGCCTGAGGGGCGTTTTGGCGCAGAGCAGTGTTGACCTTCCACTGGTCACGGTAATTACCGCCGTCTTCAACGGGCGGCCCTTTGTGGCGGGATGCCTAGAGAGCGTTCTTCAGCAGGACTATACGAACATTGAGCACATCGTGCTGGATGCCGGCTCGACCGATGGAACGCTTGACGTGCTTCGTCAATATGACAACAGGATCGCGCTCTGGAAAAGCGAGCCGGACAAAGGAATATACGATGCATGGAACAAAGGCCTGGTGGAGGCGCGCGGTGACTGGATATGCTTCCTCGGTATTGATGACGAGTTCTTGCCCGGAGCTGTCAAAGCCTACATGGCACTTGCGGCCAAACACACCGAAGCGGAATATCTGAGCTCGCGAGTAAGGTGGGTTCATCCTTCCGGCTATGTCCGCACGAGGGGAGCGCCCTGGGCATGGCCGGAATTCTTACGATGGATGTGCTCCGCCCATCCCGGCAGCATGCACAGAGCCAGCCTGTACGAACGGTTTGGCTCTTATGACCCCTCCTTCGGCAGTGCCGCTGACTATGAACTCCTCTTGCGCGCTCGAGGCTCACTCCGCACTGCCTACCTGCCGCGCGTTACGGTGATGATGCGAGGTGGTGGGATGACAGATAACCGCGCCGTGCTCGCTGATTCCCACCGCGCCAAAGTCACTACCGGTGGCCGAAACGCGATCCTCGCGGCAATGGAACTTGGCATCGCAAATGCAAAGTATCTGTTACGCCCGCTCCGCCGCGCTTTTGGAAGGATCGCAGTCCGCTAACCACCAGGTGCCTCAGGTTATCCGCGCTATCCTTTTTCGTCCGTCTACCAGCCACTCGCAGAAACTTCGCAGCAAGAACTTTCAACACCCGTGAGCTTGAATTAAATGGAGATAAATTCGTGACAAAGCTGAAATCGAATATTGAGTGGGAGTTGTGGGGAAAGGATGATCCGCTCTGGGGAGTCGCTTCTTGGGCAGGAAAGCAGAAAGACTCGGACTCGCCATGGACCGAGGAAGAATTCTATGCTCTCGGAGCATCGGATTGGAGCGACTTCCTGAGTCATTGGCAACAGTATGGCCTCAACAGGCAAAGCTGTTTGGAGATCGGATGCGGCGCGGGCCGCCTCACCAAGCAGATTGCGCTATCGTTTGACCAGGTCCATGCCGTCGATATCTCGGAAGACATGATCGGTCGCGCCCGGAAAGCAGTGGGTGGCAGAAACGTGGAGTTCTCGGTTATCGACGGTTTAAACCTTCCGCAACCTGAGTCATCCGTCAGCGCCATATTCTCCGCCCACGTCCTCCAACACCTAGATAGCGTGAATGTCGGCCTCTCCTACTTTCGCGAGTTATTTCGCGTACTCGAGGCCGGAGGAAGTATGATGGTACATATCCCCCTTTATCAGTTTCCCAGCGACTCGGGAACCCTCGAAGCTTTGATGATGTCCCAGTATGCCGTTCACCGGATGCTGATGGGAATCAGGGCTAACTTAATCAGGCGGATGGGCAAAAAAACAATGAGAGTGACACCGTATCCAATCCAGACTTTGACCTCTTTCCTGTCCGGCCTGGGCCTCAAAAACATCGAGTTTCGCATTTTTTCTCTCAGCAGCAATTGCGTGCCTCACCCGTTTGTCTTCGCCACCAAATAGAACATGCGGAATTCTCTATTCTGCGGCTGCGATCTGACTTCTGCGTCTGACAGGTACACACTAACAGCCAGTATCGTTGGAGAAACGGTGGAATAGGCTCATGTCTACGCCGCAACTGCCCAATAATCGGCTCTACGATTGGCAACAGCATGA
>Ga0181516_10003426_pt1 | contig 10615 bp, 10 predicted proteins | sample PEATcosm2014_Bin_25_FD_121104 | JGI IMG/M metagenome (GOLD analysis project Ga0181516, IMG submission 121104) | Peatland microbial communities from MTU Mesocosm Facility, Houghton, MI, USA - PEATcosm2014_Bin01_10_metaG | ecosystem: Environmental > Terrestrial > Soil > Wetlands > Peat | place...
GAATCGAAGTCGGCCACCGATCCGGCCTCGCTCATGATCTGGCCCATCATGGTCTGGGTGCCCTTCTTGTCGAGAATGCTCCACAACGGCTCGGAATCGACTGCCCTCATGGCGTCCATCATGGGCGCATTGGTCAGCAAACTGGATGTCACGCCGTCGCGCGCATCCAAGGCCTTCTCTACCGCATCGTTGTCGCCAAAAACCATCGTCGAAGGGTCAACAAAGCAGAGCACCATGTCCGTCTTGGCCAGCGGATAGATTCTGTTGGTGCGCAACCGCACTGGCTTGATATTCGTCTTCCTGAAGTTGGCCAGAATATCCGTTACGGCGAACTGGCCCTGGGCAACGCCAACGGTATCCAACTGCTCACCGGATGGTTTGAGGCGGAAGAGGGCAAAGGCCAACTGGTCCACATCGTGGTTATCGTTCAAGCCGGACTTGCGCAGGGCCTCGTCGAACTGCTTGAGGTCGGGCGGCATCACGCGCTCTTTCAGGTCCATGGCCGAGGTGGAGTTCTGCATTGCCCGGTAATCGACAACTACCAGTTGCTGCACGTCGTGGGGAATCGAGGTACGGGCATCGGTGGACAACTGTGCTGCGGGGAGCGAAGCTACCGCGGCTAGCAACAGCGCCGGAGCCGCGATCCTGATCAAAATCTTTAACAAATGCATCCTCCAGGATTGCAGAGCGCTTTTAGGGCGCATGAGGGGAAGCGGAGGGGCTGGACACACTTCCCGCAGAGCCGCCTCGAAAAAAACGATGGTTTGCCTGCTCTTTCATTGTATCCGGCAACCGGTGCGCGGGTTTAACCGAGCACCGGGGAGGCGGATTCGGCCTCGCCGGGCCATGCCAGGGGGCTCGCCAGCCTGCGCTCCAGAATCTTGGTCTGCGCATCGAACCCTAACAATTGACGCATCCACTCCGACTCTCGCTCACAGGCGGTCTCAGGGATGAGGCCGATGATCTCGCCTTCGACCGGCGCAACCTTGTGGCGGAGCGCCAAGGCCGAGACAGCGCGATACACCTGGGACACCGGCGTCACATGGTAGTCGGTCAGATTCATGCAGAGCTGGGCACGGCCATGGGCAAGCACGCCGAGCGCCTTCACTCCCTTCAAACCGCTGGAAGAGGCCTTGATTTCGCGGGCGATGGCGCGCACCACGGCCACGTCGGCAGTGTTGAAGTAGATATTGTAGGCCACCAGGTACTTGCGCGCGCCCACGGCGCAGGCCCCCGCCGTGGGGTGCAGGCCGGGGCCGCCCAGGTCGGGCCGGCGCGCGGTCTCGTTGCGAACGGCGTCGCGCAGCCCTTCGAATTGCCCGCGGCGCACCTCTTCCAGGTTGGCGCGATCAGGGCGGGCGGCCGCCGCTTCGTAGAAGAAGACCGGTACGCCGAAGCGGCGCCAAATCTCGAGGCCCGCCTGGCGCGCCAGCAGGGCGCATTGTTCAAGCTTGATGCCGGAGACGGGCACGAACGGGATCACGTCGGCGGAGCCGATGCGGGGATGCTCCCCCGCCTGCTGCCGCGTGAGGTCGATCAGTTCCACCGCCTTGCCGGCTCCGCGAATAGCCGACTCCACCACCGCCGATGGCGCGCCGGCAACGGTCACGATCGAGCGGTTCTGGTCCGGATCGATCGAAAGGTCCAGGAGGCTGACCCCTTCAACGCGCATAGCCGCCACAATGGCCTGGATGCGCCGGGAGTCCCTGCCCTCGGAGAAGTTGGGCACGCACTCGACAACCGCTCCCGTGCTGGTCATTGCACTCCCCTCGGATCTTGCCTTGCTATCTTCCTGCCGGCAACAGAAAACGAACGCGCATCAAGTCCAAAACCGCAAAACAAGGTCAGCGAGCTTTCGACGGTGAACAACCACGACCTACCTCATTGTATCGGTCTTTGTGCAGGCGGATGCATTCCACGTCTCACACCGCAACCAGGAGCCGGAAATCGACGAAGAGTGCTAGACAGAAGAAGGCCGACGGATTCGGGCCATCCCGGCGGTCTGTCTGCTAGGCTTGTTACGCACTTCCTTTGTTCAACTTCTGCAAGCCGATTTGGTCATCCGATTATGGCGAATTCACAGTTCGGTTATCTTGCCCCCAGTCCTGCCAGCATCAAGCGCTATTCCTGGTTCCTTCTCCTCATCGCCGGCTTGGGCGGCCTGCTCTACGGCATCGACGTCGGAATTATTGCGGCCGCGCTCCTCTACCTGAGCAAAACAATCAGCCTCACCGTCTGGCAGACGTCGATTATTGTCGCCGCCGTGCTCGGCGGAGGCATGTTCTCGTCGCTGGTGGCGGGCGTGCTGGCCGACCTCTTCGGCCGCAAAACCATGATGCTTGTCAGCGGCTTGATGTTCGTAACCAGCGTTGGCCTCATCGTGATTTCGCAGGGATTTGTGCCCCTGTTCCTGGGCCGGCTTTTGCAGGGGATGAGCGGCGGCGTAATCGCCGTTGTGGTGCCGCTCTATTTGGCAGAGAGCCTGGGCCCGAACAATCGCGGCCGCGGCACGGCCGTCTTCCAGTTCATGCTCACCTTCGGAATCGTCTGCGCTGCCCTCATTGGCTGGTACTACACCGGCCAGGCGGAGACGGCAATCGCACATGCCGGCGGGAACCACGAGTTGATTCTGGCGGCCCAGAACCACGCCTGGCGCAGCATGTTCCTGGTGGTCGTTTACCCCGGGCTGATCTTCTTTCTGGGCGCATTCGTACTCAGCGAAACCCCGCGCTGGCTGCTGCTGCGGGGCCGAGCTGACGCAGCGCTCGCCGCCCTGCGCCGGTCGACGCCGGAACAGGAAGCGCAACGGGAATTGGCCGAGATGCAGGCGCTGGCACAGGAAAACAAGACAGCGAAATCGGCGGGCACTGCCGGTTCCCTACTGCGGCGCAGATACGTGATCCCGTTCGTGATTGCTTGCGTGATCATGACGCTGAACCAGACCACCGGCATCAACTCCGTGCTTGGGTTCCTGGTCATTATTCTGCGGCAGGCCGGAATGACGGCCAGCCATGCCACCCAGGGCGACGTGGTAGTCAAGGTGCTGAATTGCGTAATGACCCTGGTTGCGGTGGCGCTGGTTGACCGCAAGGGGCGCAGATTCCTGTTGTGCATCGGGACGGCCGGCGTGGTGATTGCGCTGGCATTGGGCGGCGCCCTCTTTATCGGAGCCGAATCGGGCCGCACCGATGTCCGTACCAGGATTGAAGCGGCTCAGGCCGGCAACACGGTGAACCTGCCGATGAGCGCGCTGGCCTCGGCCGCAAACGGCGCAAGGCCGATGGCTCTGACCGTTCTCTATTCCTATGGCGCGGGCGACCACATTGCCACCGTGCTCAGCGATGCGCCGGACCCGGTGCTGGCGCTGGCTCCAGACGCCAAAACGCCACAGGCGCCGCTGACCATCAAGCGGGCGCGTTATGGCCCGGTGCCCTCGGAGAATATCGGATGGCTGATCACCGCCTGCCTGGCGCTGTTTATCGCCTCTTACGCCATGGGGCCAGGCGTGGTGGTGTGGTTGGCAATGTCGGAGCTTCTGCCCACACGGATCCGTTCAATCGGGATGGGTATCTCCCTCCTGCTGAATCAAGGCGCGGCCACCCTCATCGCCGCCGTGTTCTTGCCCGTCGTGGGCAATTTCGGCTACGCGGCCATGTTCTTTGCCTGGGCCGGATGCACGGTTCTGTACTTCCTCACCGCCGCGTTTTTCCTGCCGGAGACAAAAGGCAAAACGCTGGAGGAGATCGAGATGCACTTCGCCGGCGGCAGGTAGGAGGCGGCAAAACACACGGAAACCACGAGGGGCAGCCATCTGGCTGCCCCTCGCTTTCTTGATGCCCGTACCGTGGGGCCTTGGAGGGAGCGCGGCAGGTGTTAAACGTGGCCCGCGCAGCTCGGGTGACCGCACTTGCAGGCGATTTCGGTCTTGTTGGCAATGCCTTCGCAGTGCGCGCTGCAGTACTTTTCCTTGTTGGGCGGAATGCAGCTACAAGCCGGATTGGCGCATTTCCTGGTTTCAGCCATAGGTCTCCTCTCGCTATTTCGACCGAATTGAGGTGGCGTTCAAAGTCCACCCCGCCATGTGAGATGCAACGAGAAGGAAAAATGGACAGCCGTGCCATGTGCTCAATCAGTGTTGCCCGAAGCCCCGCTTTGCTACGATTAGGTTGTTGTTGGACAGAAAGATCGAGGATAACAAGTTGGCCGATTTCCCCCCGGTTCCCCTTACGCTCGAAGGCTCCAGCCTGCTGCATCAGTTCTTCCGCTTCGACTGGAAAACCTGGAACGCCACATCGAATGAAGAACGCATACAGGTCATCGACGAGGCCGCTGATCTGTGGACGAAGGCTGAGCGCGTCTCCGCCGATGCGCCGGTTCGCTCCGCCATCTACTCCGAACTCGGCCACAAGGGCGACTTGATCTTCATCCATTTTCGCGACTCGTTCGAAGCCCTGAACCAAGTCGAACTCGACCTGGCGCAGACGCGCCTGTGGAACTATCTCGACCTCCGCCACTCCTACGTCTCGGTAGTCGAACTCGGCCTCTACGAGTCCACCCGCAAAACCTACGAAGCCGCGGCCGGCAAGGGGCTGGCCACGTTCTCCCCGGAGTGGCAGGCCGAAGTCAACGCCACGCTGATGCGCCAGACCGAGGCCATGGCGCCGCGTCTCTTCCCGGCAATTCCCGACGCAAAATACCTCACCTTTTATCCCATGGACCGCAAGCGCGGCGAACAAACCAACTGGTACACCGTGCCCTTCGCCGAGCGCCAGCGCATGATGCACGAGCATGGCATGATCGGCCGCCGCTACGCCGACCAGGTCAAGCAGATCATCTCCGGCTCCATCGGAATGGACGATTGGGAGTGGGGCGTAGATCTCTTTGCCGACGACCCGGTGGTCTTCAAAAAGCTCATCTACGAGATGCGCTTTGACGAAGTCAGCGCCGTCTACGCGCTCTTCGGCCAGTTCTTCCTCGGCGTCCGCCTGCCGGTTGAGAACCTCGGCGGTTGGCTGGAGGGAAAGCTGTAGTTGAAGTTCACGCCAACTGTTCGAGACGACCTTTGGTCCGCGTTATGACCGTAAAGAAATCCGCAAAGAAGCCGGCCACCAAAAAGACGGCAGCTCGCAAGGCGGCAGCCCGCAAAGGCATTGCGTCCGCGGGCGGCGGCCCTCTCGCCCCCGATCGCGTCGCCGCCATCCTCAAGGCCCTCGACGAAGCCTACCCCAACGTCCAGTGCGCCCTCACCCACCAGTCGCCCTGGGAACTGCTCATCGCCACCATCCTCTCGGCACAGACAACCGACGTGCGCGTCAACATGGTGACTCCGGAGCTCTTCAAGCGATTCCCTACCCCGGCCGCGATGGCCAAGGCTACGCTGCCCGAGTTGGAAGCCCTCATTCGCACCACAGGCTTCTTCCACAACAAGGCCAAGTCCATCCAGGGCGCCGCCCGCACCATCGTCGAGGACTTTGGCGGCAAAGTCCCGCAGACGCTCGCCGAGTTGATCACCGTCCCCGGCGCAGCCCGCAAAACCGCCAACGTGGTTCTCGGTGTCTGCTTCGGCAAGGCGGAGGGCGTGGTGGTGGACACGCACGTCTTTCGCATCGCGCGGCGGCTGGAACTGGCCCATGGCGATACCGCGCCAAAGGTCGAGGAAGAGCTGATGCGCGTGATCCCGCAGGATCGCTGGATCGCCTTCTCCCACCAGTTGATCCACCATGGCCGGCAAGTCTGCGTCGCCCGCAGCCCCAAGTGCGACCGCTGCAACCTCGAGCAGCTTTGCAACTCGAAAGACAAAACCTGGTCGAGCTGAGGACCGCTTCCCGGGCCTCGATCAGTTCCGCGCCTCGCCACGCTGCATCATTTGGCAAAATGCTCTGCGACTGCCTCGACCAGCCCGGCAATCGTGAAAACCGCCGCCTCGCGTGCCGGAGGCCAGTTCGCATCGACAAGTGTTGCTGTGGTTATCGGACCGATGGAGATGGCGGCGACGCCCCGAAATGGAAAGCCAAAGCCCGCAGCGCGCGCGACCTCGGCCAGGTGCGTGACGCTCGACGAACTCGTAAAGGTCGCCGCATCCAGTCCATCGCCAAGCGCGCGGCGCAGCAACTCCGGCGCTGCCGCGGGGATTGCGTTGCGGTAGGCATCCACCACGTCGACTTGGGCTCCGGCGGCGCGCAGCGCGTCGTGAATGACGTCGCGGGCCACCTGAGCCCGCGCCAGCAGAATGCGCTGCCCGGCGACTTTGCCAGCCATGGCATGGACCAGGCTTTCCGCAACGTAAGACTCCGGCGCCAGCGCCACGCTTAGGCCGGCTCCACGCGCCGCCGCGGCTGTGGCTTCTCCGATCGCGGCGACCTGGAGCGTGGGAAGAGCAAGCGTTGCGCCCATCTGCGCGGCACGATCGGCAAGCACGCGGACGGTGTTGGCGCTGGTGAGAATCAGCCACTGATACCGGTCGAGCGCGCCCAGCGCATGGTCGAGCGGCTCAAAGCTGGCCGGGGGCAGGATTTCCAGTACCGGGACCTCGACCGGAACCGCGCCGAGCGCCCGCAGCGCTTCGCTCAATTTCCCAGCCTGATGCGCAGCCCGCGTCACCAGAACGCGCTTGCCGGCCGCGGAAAAACCGCTCACTGCGGAATCCCGTTGGAGCTGTGAAGCAGTGGACCCGCGCCGGCTTCGATCAGCTTTTCAGCGATGAAAGCGCCCAGAGCCGCGGCATTGGCGCCGCTGCAAGCCACCGTATGGTACGCACGAATGGCAATGCCGGTCTCCGGCGCGGCCACAACGCCATAAATCTCCCATTGCTCAGCGCCAACGTCGGCGTGCAAGCCCCGGCAGTGGATCCCGATGGGCACCTGGCAGCCGCCTCCAAGCGCCGCCAGGGCCGCGCGTTCCGCGGTCACCGCAAAGCGCGTTGCGCGGTCGTCGAGGAACGAGACTGCCTCAATGGTCGCTGCGTCATCATCGCGGGTCTCGATCCCGAGCGATCCCTGGCCCGCGGCCGGACAAAATTGTGCCGGCTCCAGCCGTTCCCGAAGCCACTCCGTCTTGCCCAGCCGATCGAGACCCGCGGCAGCCAGCAGAATCGCCGCCACCTGTCCCTCGGCCAGCTTGCGCAGGCGCGTATCCACGTTGCCGCGAAACTCAACCGCCTCGATATCGGGCCGCAGGGCCTTCAGTTGAGCGCGCCGCCGCTGACTGCTGGTTCCCACGCGCGCGCCCGGGGGCAGGCCTGCCAGGGATCCATAGTCCACCGAGACAAGGGCATCGCGCGGGTCCACTCTAGGCGGCGTAGCAGCCAACGCAAACGGCTGCGGCAACTCAGTCGGCAGGTCTTTGAGCGAGTGCACCGCCAGGTCAACCCGCCCCTCGGCCAGCGCTTCTTCAATCTCCTTGGTGAACATCCCCTTGGCGCCGACCTGGGCAAAGGTCACTTCCTGCAGGCGGTCGCCGGTGGTCTTGATGATTTCGATTTCGACCGCGTGGCCCTGGCTGCGCAGCAAAGCTGCGATGTGGTTGGCCTGCCACAGGGCAAGCTGCGAGCCGCGGCTTCCGATGCGTAATATCATGGGCCTTCATCCTCGCCGGCCTGGTTCACGGCGGTCTCTTTCTGGTCGTCGCCAGCAGCCACGGGCAGTGACCAGGTCTCGCACAGGGTCTCAAGCCGCGCCGCGTCTTCCTGGCGCGCAGCTTCCTTCAGTGCCTGCATGGGCTGGTGCAGGAATTTGTTCATCAGGCCGCGCGTTAGGGCCTCGACGGCTGCCGCCTGCTCCGCCGTCAGCGATGCCAGACGCGACTGGGCGCGCCGCATCTCCGCCTGGCGAAGTTCTTCGGTTTGGCGCTGCAGCGCAACAATAGCCGGGGCCACATTCACGGCGCGCAGGCGCTCGCGGAAGCGCTGGACCTCGGCTTCGATCATCGCCTCGGCATCGCCGGCCTCGCGGCTGCGCTCGGCCATGTGGGCGGCCGCCACCTGCTGCAGGTCGTCGATGTCGTAGACAAAAATGCCCTCGAGTTTGTTCATCGCCGGGTCCACATCGCGCGGCACGGCGATATCGATGAAGAACATGGGCCGGTTGCGGCGGCGATGGAGAAAGGCCTGACCATGCTCCCGGCGGAAAATGGGATGCGGCGCGCCCGTAGAGGTAATCACGATGTCGGCTTCGCTGGCAACCTCGTAAAGCTGCTCGAACGGAATCACACGGCCGTGAATCGCATCGGCCATGCGCCGGGCCCGCTCCTGGGTGCGATTGCTCACCAGGATGGCTCCCGCTCCCTGCTGCACCAGGTGCCTCGCCGCCAATTCGCTCATCTTGCCCGCGCCAACCAGGAAAACCGTCCGCCCGTTGAGCGAACCGAAGATTTTGCGCGCCAGTTCCACGGCTACCGAAGCTATGGAAACCGAGTTTGAGCCGATCTCGGTCTCGGTGCGCACTTTTTTGGCCGCCGCAAAGGCGCTTTGCAGCAGGTGCTCAAGCTGTCCGGCCACGGTGCCGCTGGCGCGGGCCACGGCAAAGGCCTCTTTCACCTGCCCAAGAATCTGCGGTTCGCCCACCACCATCGAGTCCAGGCTGGCCGCCACGCGAAATAGATGACGCACCGCCTGCTGGTCAAGCTCGCGATAAAGATGCGGCTCCAGGATCGAGCGGTCGATCCCAAAATGCCTTGGCAGGAAGCCGGCTATGTCGGCGTCCGCCGAGTCGACGGCGGCAAGCAGTTCCACCCGGTTGCAGGTCGAGACGATCATGCACTCAGTGACGCCGGGCGTGCGGGCCAGCGCCCGTGTGACCTCCGCCAGTTCGTCCCGCGAGATGGCGATCCGCTCGCGAACCTCGATGGGAGCGGTCTTGTGGTTGACCCCGATGAGCGCCAGCGTCATTGCGCACCGTACCTGTGCACCTGACTCAGCAGGTTGGTGGCCCACACCGCAACCATCACCAGCAACACCGCGCCGGAGAGATAAGCCGCCTTGCGTCCGCGCAGGCCGGCACTGCGCCGGATAAGAAGCAGCAGCACGTAGACGCCCCAGCTAATGAAGGACGCAATGACCTTGGGATCGCGAAAATAGGCTGCGCCCAGCGCCGTCTCCTGCGCCAGGACGGAGCCAATCACCAGGCCCACCGTCATGCACGGAAAGCCGAATTCGAGCGTGGAGTGGGCAATTCGTTCCAGCGTGTCGAGCGGCGGCAGCCATTCCAGCGGCATCCACCAGCGTTCGGCGCCGGGCCGGGCAAGCGGCTTGCTCTTGATGCGCCGCTCCTGCACCAGGTAGAGCACCGAGGCGAGCAAGCTGAAGCACAGCGCGGCATAGGCCAGCAGCAACGCCGCAATGTGCGCCACCAGCCAACTCACGCGCACCCCCTCCGACGGAAAGGTGTAGCGGTCCGGACCGAGCGCCGGCACAAGGACAAGAAAGAACGTGGCCGGCAAAGCAAAAATGCCCAGCGAAACAGCATCGTAGAGCCACCACACCAGGAAGAAGAGTGCGGCCACAGCCAGCCCCAGCAGCGACTCCACCTCGCGCACGCCCACCGGCATCCAGCGATGGGCCTGGATCAGCATCTCCACCGATGACACCGCGTGGAAGAACACGGCAAGGCCGGCCAGATGCGTACAGATCTTGCGCCAGCGCGTGAGTCCGTACAGGACTGCCGGAAAAACGGCGATACTTGCTGCCGCATACAGGACAGCCGCGACTCGTAGCCAGAGCAGGAACATAGGGAAGGTTCACCTAAAAGGCGTTACTGAACAGTATACAGTGACGCGCATCACCCGGTAATCGGTCAAATCACAGCACTTCGACGATGGATCAACGAATTTCGAAGCGCCCCCGACGCCTTGGAAAGCAGGCCTAGCTTTCGACCTCGCTACGCGAGAAAACGCTGGCGCAAGGCCATGACCGGTCTCTCGAATAGGTAAAGCGAGAGCGTGCACACGATTGTCGTAACCACCAGCACCGCAGCGCCCCGCAGCAGAAACGGCCCCGTTGCCCCGCTGCGCAAAGGTCCCGCAATCTTGTCGTAACTCGAGAGTACATATAAGTGCACCAGGTAAGAGGCGTAACTGATGTCGCCGAAAAAACGAAGCGGGCGCGCTCGCAACACCCTTGATGCAACCGAGTCATGATGGCAGATGACGAACGCGATCGACCCCGCGAAGAAGATCGGGCACGTGCCGAATATCAACGTCGAAGGCCAGGTGCCTTTCAATGGAAGCAGCGCCAGAACCACGTTCGCGCCCATCAGGACACTGCCGGAAACCAGAACCGGCGCACCCAGCCGTCGCCACCATTTCTCGCGACGGCCATCGCTGCTCAAGAGCCTGTGGAGTCTCACCTCCATTGCCAGCAACGCGCCCCACGCCAGCCCGTCGCAGCGGGAAAAGGTGTAATAGGGATACGCGTGTCCTCCTCTGGCCAGGATGCACCGAATCTACGGTTCCACTACGATGACGACGACCAATATCCTTCGCAATGTCCGTATATTCAGCCTGCGAATGAGCTGAGGCCATAGCAGGTAGAATTGCTCCTCCACAGCGAGCGACCAGAACGGCCCGGCCGCGGTCACGTGCAACGGGCGGTCGAAGTTCGCCATGAACAACAGGCTCAAAA
>Ga0181516_10003428_pt1 | contig 10613 bp, 10 predicted proteins | sample PEATcosm2014_Bin_25_FD_121104 | JGI IMG/M metagenome (GOLD analysis project Ga0181516, IMG submission 121104) | Peatland microbial communities from MTU Mesocosm Facility, Houghton, MI, USA - PEATcosm2014_Bin01_10_metaG | ecosystem: Environmental > Terrestrial > Soil > Wetlands > Peat | place...
TCGAAGCCGAAACGGTTTTCCTCGATCTTGATTTTTTGCACCACTTCGCGGCGGAAGGTCTTGTAGCACGTTTCCATGTCCGTGAGGTTCAAGTCCGTCGCCATGTTGGAAAAGGTCGTCAGCACGCTGTTGCCGACCGAGTGCCAGTAATACAGCACGCGATGGCCGCCCTCGCTGCCGATGAAACGCGAGCCAAAAACCACGTCCGCCTTGCCGGACAGAATCGGCGTCAGCAACCGGTGATATTCCGCCGGGTCGTATTCCAAATCCGCGTCCTGGATGACGACGATGTCGGCGGTGGCGTGCGCGATGCCGGTGCGGAGGGCGGCGCCTTTGCCCTGGTTGACGGTGTGGCGGACGAGCTTGATGCGCGGCTCGTTTTGCGCGAGGGCCTGCAGCTTGTCGCCCGTGCCGTCGGCGGAGCAGTCGTCCACGATGACGAGCTGCTGCACCGGCCGCTGCGCGAGCACCACCTGGATGACTTCGGCGACGGTGTTGACCTCGTTGTAAACGGGCATCACGGCCGTGAGGCACGGCGCGATATCGTGGTTGGATTTGACTTCTTGAATCACAGACTTTTTCTGGCGTTGCGAGAAGCTGGCAAAAAACGTCGCGCGGTTCAATCCCAAACCGTGTGACGAGGGGATGACAAACGCCGCGTGCTTTGGCAGAATGCCGGCATGCCTTCATTCGACATTGTTTCGCAGGTCAACTCGATGGAAATTGAAAACGCCGTCAACCAGGCCAAAAAGGAACTGGCCAACCGGTTCGATTTCAAAGCCAGCAAGTGGGAGATTCTCCTGGAGAAAACCGAGATCAGGCTCACCGCCGAAAATGAATTCAAAGTCGCCACGCTGAACGAGATTGTCATCGGCAAGCTCGCGAAGCGCGGCATTTCGCTGAAAAGCATTGAGCAGTGCGACCCGGACATTTCGCCGCTGGGCCACGCGCGGCAGAGCATCAAGATCAAAAACGGCATCGAGAGCGCGGTGGCCAAGGAGATCACCGGCTTCATCCGCGACGGCAAGTTCAAGGTGACGACGCAGATCCAGGGCGACGAGGTGCGGGTGAACAGCAAGAGCCGCGACGAATTGCAGACGGTGATCGCCGCCGTGCGCGGCCATGAATTTCCCGTGGCGGTGCAGTTTGTGAATTTCAGGGATTGAAGTCGCGCTTCATTAAAGGCAACTTCAAATGCAAGCGGTTTCCGAAACAGAAAAATCATGAAAAAAACATTTGCTGAATTTTTTGCCGGCATTGGCCTCATGCGGATGGGCTTGGAACTTGCAGGCTGGGAAATTCTTTTTGCCAACGACATTGATGAGCAAAAGAAGGAAATGTATTACACAAATTTTGCTGATGCGGACGACCATTTCCTGTTGGGCGACATCCATAAAATATCCGGCTGACGAACCACGTTGCCTACGGGGGCCAATTAGGCGGTAACCGAGTGTCAAAACGTGGAGAGTAAACAAGTGCTATTTTTCAATACTCCATAATCATTTTTAACACGATGGGTTTCTCTTGCGCGTTTAGCGAATCCAGTAAAGTTTTTGCTTCATTCCAGCAAATAGCATTTGTGTTGTTTTGTTTCAGAGACAAGATGCATTCCGCGCCCTTTGGGGTGAATGTGAAGATGCCCCCGCTAAAGTTATTAGACTTGACGGTAACCCAAGCTGCGGATTTTAATTTCGACAATACGCTTGCAAGAGCCGGGTAAATTGACGGCTGGAATGCTTCGCCGTCCAGAATTCCTAGCGCAAATGTTATTGAGTCAGCATTTGTGTCAACAACCTTTAGCCCAAGGGTGAAATCTTGGCCTAGCACAAAGGGTATGAACCCTGGGTTTATTACCCGGTCGAGCGTGTATTGATTCGGCCCAAATTCAGCTCTAAGGTTATTCTTAGTAATGAACATGCTTGGGGTTGTCAATGTAACGGCTTTTTCGGAGAAGGTGATGTTCCAGCCGGACTTCCAATCCACATGCAGGATTTCATTAAAAGCGCTATCCAACGGCACTATTTCGTTTCTTTCCGTCGCCGTAAAAAGGATATATCCAACATCAAATATAGATGAGATTTCCGCATCTTTCTGCTTTTGGATTGCCTTCAGTCCTTCGCGAATGGCTTGGATGTCATCGTGTGTTACCCCGTTGACTATCATGTTACCCTGAACTTGGTTGATAGTCGGGTTGTTTGCTGATCCTATTGCCACCGAATTTTTGCCGTTTGCAATGACGGTATTTGATTTTTCCTTCCCTGGTTCTATAAGTGTAAAAGCTCCGACAATCACGGCCACGAAGACCGCAAAAACTCCCGATATTACGGCTGCTTTTACGACGCCGGACATTTTTGATTTCCCTCTGGTCATTACGGTGTGATAACAAAAGCTCTTCGATCGGGCAAGCCCACAACAAGACACAGGAGCGTATGGTTGCACCTCAAAGGATTTGTGCGTCGCTATTCTGAGAATCGCAATTAAAACCCGACGAGACAATTTCCGGCACCGGGTCCAGGAGGTCTGTTTTTTGCGAGGTCGGCCAGCGGTCAACGCTTCGGGTGGCCCCCCCCGGCGAGCGTCGAAAAATGTGCCTGCGACTTTGAAAGCATTTCCGCTAGCCGAATACGGGGCGCGATGATTGTTTCCGATTTGACACACCGGCATTCGGCCAGACAACCTTCGAATCTCCACTGCCGTTTCACACCGCTACATCGCCGCGCAGCACGCAATGGCCGTAGTCCACCACGAACTGGCCGGGCGTGGGCAGATACTGCTTCGGCACCAAGTAAAGCCGTCCGCGACCCTGCACCACGAGTCCCGCCTTGCGCAAGACGCCGAGGTGGCGGATGGCGTTGTCGTAGTGGCAGCCGCCGACGGCGGCGAGTTCGCTGATGGAACGCGCTTCGCCCTGGCTCAATTCCCGGAGCATGCGCCAGCGCACCGGACTGCCCAGCGCCCGCGACAGGCGGTCGAGGTCGGGCAGGGCAGGGGCGGCGGCAGTGGATGGGGTTTCAGCGTCAGGATTCATGGAAGCAACGTATTTATTGGCCTTTCTAAAGGCAAGCCGGAAAATTGTTCGAAAAAGACTGATAAAATGATCATCCCGACTGTAAAAGTTTTTGTATAAAATGTAAGAGTGATCGTTTTGACAACGAAAGTTTTCATTTAACAATCATAGACAATCGTTTTACAATCATAAATTATTCGTGCGACAACAAATGTTTTCAGCCCGACTGTGAAAGTTTTTCGTCCGACAACGTCCGTTTTCAGTGAATTTCCAAGCAGCACCCGCCGACTTTGATGGCGAACCGCACGGGACCGGACGTGTCTGGTGTGGCCGTGGGGTTTTAAGTCCGGCGCGGCGACGTCCGCTGCCGGTCAGCGTGGGCGATGATTCCGCGGCGTTGCGGAAAAAACCGTTTCGCCGCGGGCAAAGTTTTGACGGCGGGCTTTACTTGGCCGCGCGCGTGGTTCATTTTTTCCGCCATGGTTTTGACGCGCAGAAATCTGGATTGGCGGTGTGAGCGGGGCATTTTGACGCTGGTGCTGGCGGTGCTCGTGTTCGCGCCGCTGGCGTTCGGGGCGGTGTATGCGTGGGCATTTCTCGTGGTGCAGGCGCTCGTCATCGGCGTGCTGGTGGTCTGGGCGGTGCGCCTGTGGGCCGGCCACAAACCCAAACTGCTCTGGCCGCCGCTGGCATGGGCGTTGGCGGCGTTCGTGGCCTATGCGGTGGCACGGTATTTCACTTCGGACATCGAATACGTGGCGCGGCTGGAATTGATCCGCATTTTGTTATATGCGTTTTTGTTTTTGGCCGTGGTGAGCAATTTATACAGCCAGGACGCGTCGGAAACGATCACCTACACGCTGACGATCGTGGCGGCGCTGGCTGCGTCCTACGCGGTGGCGCAATTTCTCCGGCATTCGAACCAGGTCTGGAATTTAACTTCGCCGTATCCGGGCCGCGCGTCGGGGACTTACATCAACCCCAATCACTTCGCGGGTTTTCTGGAACTGGTGCTGCCGTTGCCGCTGGCGTTTTTGCTGGCGGGCCGCGTCAGCGTGGTCACGCGCATCGTGCTCGCCTACGCGGCGCTGACCATTGCGGCGGGATTGGCGGTGACCTTTTCGCGCGGTGGCTGGGTGGCGGCGGCGGCGGGAATTTTTCTGCTGCTGGGATTTCTGCTGGCGCACCAAAATCACCGTGTCCGCGCGCTGTTGCTGCTGCTGGCGCTGCTGGCGGGCGGCGGCTTGTTCACGGCGCATTACCTTTCCCAAAGCGTCGGCTACATGCGTCGCGTCGCCAAGCCCGACGCCTCGGGGCCGGCCGTTTTGGACACCGAATCCCGCCTGCAAATGTGGGCCGGCGGCTGGCGGATGTGGCAGGATCATCTCTGGTGCGGCGTCGGCCCGGGGCAATTTGATTATCGTTTCCGCGAATATCGGCCGGAGGTCATCCAGGCGCGGCCGGATCACGCGCACAATGATTATTTGGAATTGCTGGCCGATTGGGGCGTGGTGGGCGCCGTGCTGGTGTTCGGCGGCGTCGGCATTTTCATTTTCGGTTTGGTAAAATCCTGGCCGCACGTGCGGCGCGAGGAAAATGCGTTCGGCAGCGGAATGAGCAATCGCTACGCGTTTTATCTCGGCGCGGTCAGCGGCTTGTTCGCGCTGGCGGTGCATTCCATCGTGGATTTCAATCTGCACATCCCGGCCAATGCGCTGGCGGGCGTCATCATCCTGGCGCTGGTGGCGAGCAACGTGCGGTTCGCCACGAAACGCCACTGGCTGCGGGCGCGGCTGCCGGTGCAGTTGGCCTTGTCGGCGGTGCTGGCGGCGGCCGTGGTGGGATTCGCCGCGCAAGCCTGGCGTTGCGGCGGCGAAACGCTCTGGCTGGCGCGCGCGGAAAACCAGCCCTATTTTTCGCTCGAACGCGCGGCCGACTTGCAAAAGGCCCTCGCGTGCGAGCCGCAGAATTTTCAGACCGCCTACGACATCGGCGAATGTTACCGCACGCAAAGCCAGGATGCCACCAACGACCTGGAACTGGCGCAGACGGCGCTGGATTATTATGCGCGGAGCATCCGGCTCAATCCGCACGACGCCTACGGACCGCTGCGTTCCGGCATGTGTTTGGACGAGCTGGGCCACCATCTGGACGCGGAGAAGTTTTATCACACCGCCGAGACGCTCGATCCCAACGGCTATTTTACCGTGGCCAACATCGGCTGGCATTATGTGCAGACCGGCGATTTCGCCGCCGCCCGCGAATGGTTTGAGCGGTCCACCAAGCTCGCGAGTTTCAAGGACAACATGTCGTATAATTTTATTTACGAGATTTGCGAGCCGAAATTGATGGAAAAAGCCTCCGGCACGTTGCCGCTGAGGATGTTTTATCCTGCAAAAGATAATTGACAACCTCGCCGGCGGGAGGATATTATGGAACCAGTTTAGAAACCTGAAATAGATTTTATGACAAGACTACAAACTTTGCTTGGAATCGCACTGACCGGCGCGCTGTTGACCACCGGTCTTACCGCCACCGCCCAGCCTACCAAACCCGGCTTCGCCACCGTTGTCCGCGTCAAAGGTATTGCCAGCTATTCGCTGGGCGATGACCGTTCTTATCCCATTGTGGCCGGCAAATTCCTTCCGCCCGGCGCCGTCATTAAAACCGGCGACGACGGCGTGGTGGACGTGGTGCTGGGCAAGTCCATTGACCTGCCGCAGGCGCCGTGGGCACCGTCGCACATTTCGCAGGCCGTTGACGCGCCCGTTCGCGGTCTGATCGCCTACAAGCCGACCGCCGAGCAAAACGTCGTGCGCGTGCTGGCCAATAGCATTCTGGTCATTGACAAGCTTACCACCACCGACACGGGTGCCGACACCGTCAGCGACACCGAACTGAATTTGAAAAAAGGCAGCATCTTCGCCAGCGTCAAAAAACTTTCGCCGGCGGCCCAATATCTGATCAAGACCCCGACCGGCATCGCCGGTGTGCGCGGCACGGAAGTCGCCATCACGCTGAATGATGACGGTTCCATTCAAAGCGTCGCCGTGTATCACACCCATCAGGACGACGGTTTGGTGCTGGCGGTGACTCTGCCGAATGGCACCACTCAAACCTACCTCATCACTGAAGGTCAAGTTTGGCAACCTGGCAACCCGACGCCGGTGCCCGTCACACCCCAGTTGCGAAGCCTGCTCCGCGCCGCCTTTTCGGCCTTGCGCACCAGCTACTTTGAAGTGGTGAATTACGATTACAATCACAACACGGATCGCGAATCCACCGACACAGGCAATTTTTAATTGGTAAGCGAGCTTCCGCGTTGCCTAGCGGCACGGCGGATAAAATCCTGTTTTAAACCAGCGCAGCCTTGAGTTGCGCTGGTTTTTTCATATATACGAATAATACCATCACGTGCAATTCAAACGACCTAAACGCGCGCCATTGGCCTTGGCTCTCCTTGTGCTCGCCTTCGTTTGCGGCCTGCGGGTGTTCAATCCCGATTTTTTGGAAAGGCTCGAACGCCTGACCTACGACGTGCGCGTCCGCGCCGCCCAGAAATTTCCCACGCCCGCCGCCACCAATCTGGCCTTCGTTTCGATGGAAGATTCCAGCATCGCCGCCATCAAAAACGGGCTGCTGGGTAAACCTGGATTTGGACTTTACTGGCCGCGGCAGGTTTATGGCCGGCTCGTTGAAGAGCTATCGGCGCAGGGCGCGACAGCCATCGCCTTCGATGTTTTATTCGGCGAATTGAGGCCCGACCATGCGCCCGTCACCATGGCCGACGGCAGCCTCATCGAATCTGACGATTTTTTTGCGCTGCAAATGCGCCGGGCCGGCAATGTGCTGATCGCCCGCACGCCTGACGTGACGCCGCCCGACCTGTTCGTCACGAATGCGCTTGCGCTCGGCGACATCTCCACGGAAAAGGACGCCGATGGCATTCTGCGTCGCGTCAAGGCGTTTCATGATTTCCGCCAGTGGCATCCGCTTTTCCAGCAGCTGGCCGCCGATCCGGAGATCGGCGCGGATTTGGATCACGCGCGGTTTACGCCGGGCAAAATCCTGCTCCCGCAGAATGGCACCACCAACGTCATCGAAGTTTCCGTGGACGCGGAAAACAATTTTGCGCTCGCCGATTTCGTCGGCGACAAGCTGCCGGCTGGTTTGGCGCCGCGTGCGAAGGCGTTCACCAACCAGCGCGTCTGGCACATGGGCGTCGTCCTCGCGGCGCAGGAATTGAAACTGGATCTCGCCGGCGCGCAGGTGGATTTGCCCGGCGGAAAAATTATTTTGCGCGGAGCCGGCGGCGTCGAGCGCGAGATTCCGGTGGACGCCGACGGCTATTTCTGGGTGAACTGGGGTTTGCGGCTTCCGCGCGTGCCGATTGAAAACGTGCTGATGCAGGACAAACTCCGGCTGTGGGGTGAAACGAACGGCCTGCACGACGATTTGCGCGGCAAGCTCGTCGTCATCGGCTCGGCGGCGACGGGAAATGACTTGAGCGACCACGGCGCGACACCGCTGCAAAATGACACGCTGCTCGTCAGCAAACACTGGAACGTGGCCAATTCCATCATCACCGGCCGGTTCATCCGGCGCGCGCCGCTGCCGCTGGATCTGGCGCTGATTGTTTTTCTCGGCGCGCTGACGGCGGTCCTCACCTGGCAACTGCGCGCCGTGGCGGCGAGCGTTTCGGTGCTGCTGCTGATGGCGGCGTATTTTGGCGTCGCCCTGCTGTTGTTCATTCATTTTCGCTGGTGGCTGCCGGTGGTTTATCCGCTCGGCGGCGCGATGGTGGCGCTGCACGGCATTTTGCTGGTGCATCTGGTGGTGTTTGAAGAACAGGACAAGCGCCGCGTCAAATCGGTTTTCTCCAAGCTGGTGTCGCCGCACATCGTCAATGAGCTCTTGCAGGCGGATCAGCTTTCGCTGGGCGGCAAGCACCGGGAAATCACCGTTTTTTTCGCCGACGTGCGCGGGTTCACCACGCTCACCGACCAGATGCAGGAACAGGTTTCGGAATTTGTCCGCACGCGCGGAGTGGACGGCGTCACGGCGGAAAAATATTTTGAGGAGTCCGCGCGCGAAACACTGGAAATTGTAAACCTGTATCTCGCCACCGTCGCCCAGGTGATCAAGCAGCACAACGGCGTGCTCGACAAATACATCGGCGACTGCGTGATGGCGTTTTGGAACGCGCCCATGCCGGATCCGAAGCACGCCGTCGCGGCGGTGCGGGCGGCGATTGATGCGCAGCGCGCGATTCTGGACTTGAACGAAAAACGGCAGGCGGAAAATCCCGCGCGTGAAATCGAGAACCGCTCGCGGGTGACCGCCGGGCTGCCACCCAAGCCGTTGAACATCGCGTTGCAGCTCGGCACCGGCATCAACACCGGCATGGTCACCGTCGGCTTGATGGGTTCGGATGCGCACGGTTTTAATTACACCGTCTTCGGCCGCGAGGTGAATCTCGCCAGCCGGCTGGAGGGCGTTTCCGGCAGCGGTCGCATCATCATCAGCGACCTGACTTATTTTCAACTGCTGCGCCACGCGCCGGAACTGGCGGCAACCTGCACGGAGCTGTTTCCGGTGACGGTCAAGGGCATCAAGGACGCGGTGCGGATTTACGAGGTGCCGTGGCGGGCGAACAAATAGTTTTGAGTTTTGAATTTTTAATTTTAAGTTAGGCAGCGGCGGATCGTTGATTTGCCGCAATAAAAACTTAAAATTAAGCACTGAAAACGTTTCGAACCATGCGCATCGCCATTTATCCCGGCAGTTTTGATCCGCTCACCAACGGCCATTTGGACGTGATCCAGCGCGCGGCGAAGCTGTTTGACAGCGTCATTGTGGCGGTGGCGAAAAACGACGAGAAACACCCGCTGTTCACGCTGGCCGAGCGCGAGGCGCTGGTGAAAAAGGCCGTGACGCACCTGCCGAATGTCGTGACCGATTCGTTCGGCGGACTGCTGGTGGAATACGTCGCGGAGCGCAAGGCCCAGGCGATTGTGCGCGGGCTGCGGGCCATTTCGGATTTTGAATTCGAGTTTCAGCTGGCGCTGATGAACCGCAAGCTGGACGAAAACATCGAGACGATTTTCATGATGCCCAAGGACACCTACACGTTTTTGAGTTCGCGCATCGTGAAGGAAATCGCGCGGCTCGGCGGCAACGTCAGCCCGTTTGTGCCGGCGCATGTGCAGTCGGCCTTGACGGAAAAGTTGAAGCCGGGGAAAAAGCATTGAATTTTTAATTTTAAGTTTTTAGTTGAAGCCTCCAGCGCCGGGGGCCGGGGGCTTTAACTGAAAACCGAAAACTAAAAACTAATAATTATGTTAAAGGTCAATCTCCGCCATCTGGAAGCCGACGCGATTCACTTGCAAGGTGAATTGGCCGTGGCTGACTTGGATTTGGGTGTGCACGACGAGCTGGTTCACGCGGACCGGCCGTTGCGCTACGATTTGTCGGTGGAACGGCTGCACGACGCCATTTTGGCGACCGGTTCGCTGGTGCTGCCGCTGGAATGCGAATGCGCGCGCTGCCTCAAAAAGTTCAAGACCGAGCTGAAGCTGGCCGGCTGGGCGGCGCATCTGCCGCTGGAAGGCGAGGACAAGGTGCCGGTGGAGAATGATTGTGTGGACTTGACTCCCTTCGTGCGGGAAGATATTCTGCTCGACTTTCCGCAACATCCGTTGTGCAAACCGGATTGCGCGGGATTGAAAAAGAAAGCCGTCCGCAAGGCCGCCGCCGGGGAAGAACCGGCGGCGGCGGTGTGGGCAACACTGGACAAACTGAAACTAAAATAACGAATTTATGGGCGTTCCCAAAAGAAAACCGTCAACGAGCCGGCAGCGTCAGCGCCGCGCTTACAACAGCGTGCTCAAACTGCCGCAATTGAACAAATGCCCGCAATGCGACGCGCCGTATGTGCCGCACCGCGTTTGTCCGGCGTGCGGATTTTACAAGGGCCGTCAGGTCCTGACCGTCACGGCCGGCGCGTGATGAGTTTTTAATTTTAAGTTTTGAATTTTGAGTTGAGCCGGCCGGCCGGCGGTGGTTCAACTCAAAACTAAAAATTAAAAACTAAAAACTTTTCATCATGCGCATTGCAGTGGATGTCATGGGCGGCGACCACGGCTGTGGTGTCATCATCGCCGGCGTGAAACGCGCCCTGGAGGAAAACAAGAAAATCTCCGGCATTTTTCTCGTCGGCAACAAGGACGAAATCCATGCCGCGCTCCCGCCGCGCGGATTTCGCGACCACCGCGTCCGCATCGTCCACGCCTCCGAAGTCGTGGAGATGGAGGACCGGCCGGCGATCGCGCTCCGCAAAAAAAAGGATTCTTCCATCGGCCGCGCCGCCGAGCTGGTGAGCGAAGGCAAGGCGGATGCGCTGGTTTCCCTCGGCAACACCGGCGGCATTTTCGCGGCCGGCACGTTCAAGGTGGGCCGCATTCCCGGCGTGGACCGCGGCTGTATCGCCACGGTGATTCCGCGGCAGGAAAGCGAATTTGTCCTGCTCGATTCCGGCGCCAATGTGGAATGCAAGCCGCTGCATCTCGCGCAGTTTGCCGTGATGGGCAGCGTCTATTCCCGCGAA
>Ga0181516_10003430_pt1 | contig 10611 bp, 4 predicted proteins | sample PEATcosm2014_Bin_25_FD_121104 | JGI IMG/M metagenome (GOLD analysis project Ga0181516, IMG submission 121104) | Peatland microbial communities from MTU Mesocosm Facility, Houghton, MI, USA - PEATcosm2014_Bin01_10_metaG | ecosystem: Environmental > Terrestrial > Soil > Wetlands > Peat | place...
AGAAAAACGGACGCCACACGATGGGAGGCCAGGTCCTCGGCCACCTGGGTACCGACCTGCGAGGTCATGATCGCCACTCCCGGCACCTTGTTCCCAATCATCTTGCGCATCGCCGCCCGCGTCCGCTCGGGGTCGTAGTTGGTGGTGCACAGCAAAACATCGAACCCCCGCTGGAGCGCCGCGGCCTCGAAGGTCTTGATCATCTCCGGGAAGAACGGGTTCTCGATATCGGAGATCACCAGACCCAGGAAATCGCTGCTGCCACGCGCCAGCCGCCGCGCATCGGCGTTGGTGTAGAATCCAAGCTCGCCGATGGCCTGCTGCACCCGGCGGCGCGTCTCGGGCGCCACGTACCGAGTGCCGTTGATCACGTGCGATACGGTGGTTTCCGAGACACCGCAGCGTTCGGCAACGTCTTTCATGCGAATCATAGCGTCGTATCCTCAGCGTCGCGATTTATCAGCGGGGGCTTCGTACGCCCCGATATCGACGGCCTTTCCCGCCAGGCGCGGATTGCCCCAGCATTCCCAGTGACGGACCGATCAGATTGTTCTCGACGACCGGACCGGCCAGGTGTGGCCGAGATGTTTCTCAGGTGGTCGCGCACCTTCTGGGCGGCGGGGTTCTGTCCCGTCTCGCCCTGTTGGGCTCCGGCGCCCGCAACCCCAAGGATGGCTAGTGCGATCCATGTTCTCACGTCGATGTGCCTCCTACCTTACCGGTTCGACCCCTGCGGCGGCCGCGCCGCCAGGTAACCCCATACGTACGATGTGGGGCCCATGGTTTGGTAGACCGTGAACTCGTTCTGTTCGGCCCATTGATAGACATCGAAATACGATTCCATCGTCGGCCAACCCAGCACGGGGGGCGTGCACTCGGTTTGAAGCCTCCTAAAGCCCCAGCCGTTGTTGTCATTCTGCCCGGCTACCGGGTCGGATGGACCGTAGATGGTGATGCCCACCGGCACGGGTTGGCCGAAGTGCCGGCTGTCTTCGTGCAGCAGATGCCGGGGCCAATCGTGCCCGAGTCCGGTCGTCATCGTCATATTCAACGGGTTGGCGCCGGCGGAATACAGCGCCGAGCGCAGAATCGTCTCCAGGTACTCCGGCTTGCCGGTCAGCACGTAAGCGCGGACCAGGGCCGTATCGGCGGGAACCGTGAGCGCTCCCCAACTCAGCGATCGCACGGCAGTGGTGAAACCGAAGGCGCTGCCCTCCGATAGCTTCACGGCGTCGTCGGCGCGCCGCACGATGGTCTCGGCCGCCAGTTTGCGTATGGCGGCATCAGCCAGGGAGTCTTCCAGCCGCGCATAAATGAAAGCGGCATCGAGATTGCGTATCGTACGCGTCCCATCGGCCCCGGCCGGCGCCCCATCGGCAAGGAACGCCTCGTGCCAACGCTTGTCCTTCGTCAGGCGATAGAGTTCGAGAGCCGCCAGCGCGCGCTCGTTGGTAATCGTGTTTGCCGCCCGGCCCGCCTTGGCGAAATCCGGTCCGGTTTTCCATTTGGCGAATTCCGCATCGGCCCACCGCATGGCCTTCAGCGCGCTTTCCTCATATCCCGCCGCCTTAGACGACCCCAGACGTTGCAGCACCAAGGCCGTTCGCGCAGCCAGGCCGGTGTAGATGTAGCTGCACCAGGGATCGGGCGCGTAGGTCATGGACACCTGCGTGTCCATCCAGGAAACCAGTCCCCCGTAAGGGTGTTCCGACTGTTCGATGCCGCCGCGAATCCCACCCTCAGGTGTTTGCAGGCGGCGATAGAAATCGATATTGTAGAGAGCCTCGTTCAACAAGTCGGGCAGCCCGTTGCCCGATTCCGGAATATTCAGCGAGACAGCCCGGAACCGCTCCGGAAACAGCTCCATCAGTTCCAAGTGGAGGCGGCTTGCGCTCAGGTGTTGAATGCGGCGGTCCCAATCGCCCGCGTCCATATAGCCGCCCCAGGCGTTCTCGACAATCTGATCCGTCTTGCCCGCGGTCAGGCAGCCGAAGTTGTTGCGATCCAATCCCAGCGCATTCAGCCCGTTGCCGCTGTACATCAGGGGACAAGTGGATTGATAGACCTTCACGCCATCGTCCGGGTGATACCCGCGCGGGCGGACGTAATCGGTGTACGGCGCGGTCAACGCGATGCCGCTTCGTTGGTTGTAAAAGCCTTTCATGGAAACGGAGAAGGCCTTGGTCCAAACGTCCGGCCCGATTTCGAAAGAGTAGCTGCATCCGATGCCTTCCACGCAGGCGCTGTACAAACCGGGGCGCGAGAAGTCGCCGAAGTCCATGCTATAGACATCGGTCTGGCTGTTGTTCACCTTGCGGCCGATCTCCTCGGGAGTAGTGGCCGCCCATGCCAGCGCCACTTTGCCGCTATAGACGCGCTCGCCGGTGACTTCGTCTTTCAGATAGAAGACCAGCCCGGGCGGGTACGCATGCGCGCCACCGGTGCCCAGCCAGATCGACAGAAACGCGCTCTTCGCACGGTCGTCCGGGCGATAACCGATTTGCGATGCGTGCACCGCCTCGCTGCGGTTTGAGCCGTCGTCGTGGACGTAGCCAACCGACGAAACGTTCAGCTTCAACGCGCCGAACTGCACGGTGTAGCCCTTACCGGATTCGAGCGCCGCCGGCAACTTCAGGTAAAGGTAGTGGCGCGTAGTGAAGTTGTCGCCAGCATCGGTCCAGTCGTTGCTCTTGCTCTTGCGCCAGACTGTGGTGGGCGATGCGCCGCGCGCATACGCCGGGTCGTCCGCCGAGCGAATCGCATAGTTGTGGGGATTATCTGCCGCGGAGGTGTCGAGCGGCGTGCCCACCAGCCGGTCGTGCAGGACCAGGATGTTGCGATCCTTTCCAATCAGAAACCCCAGAGGATATCCGTTGCGCAAGACCCGCATTTCGCGAACCTCACCGGTCTGCGCGTTTTTGCCCTCGGTGACCTGGTCGCCTGCCTCCTTGCGGTAAGGGACCTCGCGCATCGGCAGGACGCGGCCAGCCTGGATCTCGATGGCGAGAATATCGGGCGCGACCGCTGCGATGTGTTCCAGGGTGGGCGGTTCAACCGGCGAGCCGGGCGAGGGAGCGCGCAGTTGCGTTTGCGCAACCAGGCAAGCTGCCAGTGCGATAGGTAGATAGATTGCAGAGATTCTCATAAACCAGCTCCAGTCATTCTTGCAGTGCGGCAAGTCCCGCCTTCGACACTTGCACGTCATCCTCGGACTTGCCTCCGCTGAAGGCCGCGATCCAGTATCCCGCCTTGCCGCGCTGAATGGCGCCGCCGGTCCAACCGAACTCGCCGGTCATAGGCGGGCGCACCCCACTGCCGCTGTTCTTGAGCGTGTCGGCCATCTGAGCGGCTTTCGCGTAGGCGATACCCAGCAAGTTGGAGCCTTTGTTGCCCGGCGCCGGTTCGTCTTTGTACCGCCCCACCACTACCATTTTGGATGTCCAGGATTGAATGCGTTCTCCTTCAAACCACGCCACCACAGCCACGCCCCCAATACCGAGTTCGCCCGCCCGCTTCCGCATGGCCGCCAGCGCGGTATCCGCCGCTTCATCGAACTTCACCGCACTCGCCGGCGCACTCGCCGCGGCGGGGAGAGATACCGCCTGGATGTCGTCGATGTAGAACGCGCCTTCTCCGAAATGACCGGCGGCATGGATGTAGGCGGCGAACTCGATCACGTCGGCCGGCTTGAAGACCGGACTCTTGCCGGCGAGGTCGAGCCATGCGGGTTGGCGCAGGTCCGCGAATGGGATGGAGACTATGCGCGGCTTGTCATCGCCCATGGCTGTCTTATAGGTGACCTGCCACAGGTCGTGGATATTGGCCCCCTTGGCGTCCGCGATGTTGAACTGCACCACGATCTCACGGCCCGAACCGTCCGGTTTGAGCCAGAACTGGAGCGTGTTATAGGGCGAGAGATCCCACTTCTTCAGAATGCAGATGGCGGAGTAGTCCTTCCCCGTTTCATCGAGCACGCGGTGTTCGAACTTCATGCTGTAGCGGCCCTGCGACTTGAAGGTGGGATCCAGGGTTTGGCGCATCCAACTGCCGTGTGGCGGCTGATACCAGTGCTTGGCCAGATCTTCGTTCGAGGTGTAAGACTCAAAGTCCTCGAGCACCAGAGCCGGCGCCGCCGCGGTGTCCACTTGGGAGGCGGGCTTCGGCGCTGGTGGAGTTGCTTCCGCGGGGAAGATCCGCAGCGCCACGCCGCCGCCCCGGCGCGTGCCGTGAAGCGTGGAGATCCATTGCTTCTGCGTGAAGGCCTGGGTGGTAACTGCTCCGGAGAGAATGTCCACCCATTCGGCACGCCATTGGCCGGGTGGCACGGCGACCAGCGGCGCGATGGGACCGTCGCCGGGAAACCACGCCGCATAGGCCTTTCCTGGCCCGGCCAGCGCGCTCCAACTGTCGGCCCCGCCCACCACGATGCCGTTGTCGGGACGCATCTTTTCGAGCGGCAGCGACCGCATGAAGTCCAGCAATATCTTCAGTTGTCCGCGCAGCGCCGCACTGCCCCCGCAATTGTAGTCGCCCGTGAACTTCGGCTGGGTGGAGCCGTCCTCATGCCCCACGGTAAAGCTGAAATCGAGATTGCCGTAGAGCCCGCCGCCGGAAAGCAGGAAATTCCAACCTTGCGTCCGGTAATTGAGGTCGCCAGTGCCGTTGAAGCCGGTCTCGTTCATTGCCAGCAGGCGGCCCAGGTTGGGATTCGCCCGCAGAATCTCGGCATTGGCGTCATATTGGACGTTGAAGATGGAGAGCTTTGAGAAGTACTGCCGCAGTTCCGCCTCCGGGATCGGCGAGCCCTGGTTGGTGATGTCCACGCTCATGAGGTGCTTGAGCGGCAGGCGGGACTCCTCGTTCGCCACCCACTCCGAGACGCGCGCGATCCATGCCTTTACCGCAGACGGCGGCTGTGAGGCAAACCCCTCCTTGTCCTGGTTGTAAAACCACGGTTCATTGCAGAGATTGAGAATCACGTTGGCGTGGCGGTTCAACTCTCGGACCAGTTTGCGGCAGTAGGCTTCCTGGCGGCCGAGCACATTGCCGCTGTCGAGGCTGACGTAGCGCTTGCCATCAATGAGGGTGGTGCCGTTCACGTTGTTCTTCGGATTGAGCGGGGCGAAGTCGTAGCCGGGACCGATGAAGAAAAGCACGGCATCCACCACAATGCCGCGGCGGTCAGCCTCCTCGATAAACTCGTGAAGGCGCTGGAAATAGGTGGGCCCCCACCGGTCCAAATCGAACTTGTTGCCGCCGCGGGCAAACCCTGGTGTCGCGCTGCGGATCCACGGCGCCAGGAACCGGCCCGCGCGCGGCGCCAGTGGATTGTCCACCATACCGAACGATTCCGGCCCCTCCACATAGTCGCCGAGAAACACACGGGTGTGATTCAGGCCGGCGGCCTGGATGGTCGCCAGGTACTTGCGGAAATCGAAATCGGGATTGACGATGGATCCGTAGTGCTCCCCGGACGCCACCAGGACAGTCGCCCGGCCTTGCCACAGGAAGTACCGTGAGTTTTCCGGATGGAGGCGGATCGGCGCTTCCTGGCCGGCAGCCACCATGCTGAAGATCGAGAATGCTACGGCTGATCGGATGAGTGTCATTGGTGCGAATCTCCTTGACTGTCACGAAGTCCGCCAATCCCCGGGGGTGCTTCCTTCCAGGGAGCCTTGACGCCGTCGTTGGCGGCAGCCCGATCCGGCGCAACCCGGTATTCGGCGGCCTGAACCGGCAGCGCGGCGGCCGTCCGTGCAAACTGCGGCGATCGAAGTCTGTTCTGCCTGGTGAACGTTCTCTTGCCTCCGTCCAGCAGATCAATTCCTGACGCGAATGGGGAGGTTGGCGGTGGCCGCCGCTCCCTGGCTGTCGTACACATACACGAAGATCCGATAATGGCCGGGAGCAAGGGGCGGTGCGATCGTGGCACGCTTTCCCTCGCTGGAAACCACCGCGCCCTCGATGGGCGGCGAGGCTTCCTCGCGATCGCCGCCGGCGCTGGGATTGTCGGCGACATCCTTGCGGAGGTCCCACTTGATGGTCAGCGGCCCACCCTCCGGGTCCGAGGCGTCCACCTCGCAGAGGAGCCGGGTTCCGGCGGGAATGTCGGGCAGGTCCACCTCTTCCACATCCTGATACATCAGCTTGATCTTGCCGGGTCCGATGACGGGGGAGCGGTTCGCGGGCCAGCGGCCGCTCCAGAGATACGTCATGGCGTCGATGGCGCCGGTCGGGCTCCCGTCGGGAAGAAACATCCCGTACCAGGTGTGAGTTTTCTCCTGCTTGCTGCCCCACAGGAAAGCATAGGACCCGAGACACTGAGGCTGTCCGGCCACGGCCCGGCGGTAGGCTTTGATGTAGAACTCGGCTTTCTCAGAGCTGGTTTCCTCAATCGGCACGTCCCAGGCTGTCTTGGATACCTGCCAGTGCCCGTGCGGGCCGAACTCGGTCACCACGTAGGGGCGCGTCCATCCCTGTCTCTTCACGTCGGCCGGCAACGTCAGCATGTCGACGTAAGCGTTCAACCCCACGGCGTCCAGAGCCGGACACAGGTCGTTCACCTCGCGCAACATCCAGCGGAAGTTATCTCCCACCACCGTAATGACGGGATGGTTCGGGTCGATGCGCTTGATCGCCACCGCCATTTCATTGACGGCCTTATAGACCAGAGCGCGCTGCTGCGGAGTGGCGAACACCTCCATTTCGTTGCCGAGGGCCCACATCAGCAAGGCGGGATGGTCCTTGTACCTGAGGACCGTCTGCCGGGCGGACTCGAGTTGAGCGGCGACCAGTTCGGCGTTGTTGTAGTCGAAACCCTGGCGAGGGTTACCCATGCGAAGGCCGGCCAGGACGGTGAGTCCCAGTTGCTGCGCGCGGTCCAGGGCTTGCCCGCCGGCGCGGATCGAATTCCCGCCGGACTGAACCAGCAAGTCCAGGCGGCCGGAGCCATTCACACCCTTTATGAAGTACGGCTTGCCGTTACGCAGCAGTTGCCAGCGCCCCTCGGACTGCACGATCTTCACAACGGAAGGGGCGTCCTGTCCCATGGCGGGGCCTTGGAGCAGTCCAGCGGCGGCCAGCCCGAAGGCTAACAGCCAACCGCGGCGGATTCCGGTTACAGGCATTTCAATTCGTCTCTCCCATGCGCTTGCGCAATTGGCCGGCGTCTCACTTCAGAGACGGTTCGTGGACTACTATTCTCTCGATTGGCACGGCTCCATTTCCGTCGGGGACGATCTCGACTGTATGGGGGCCGTTCGAGAGTCCTTTGGCCAACGTCAGTACGCGGACCTTCGAGGGGTCCGCGCCGGGCGATGCCACGATGGTCCCGGTGAACAGCGGGATTGCTTCCCACGTCGTTTCGAACCCTTCCGGACAGGGTTTCTTGGAATAGGTCTGCGCCCACGGAATTTTGAAGTCGCGGTGATCGATTACCACACGGCCCGATTTCGACACGAAGACGTCGGGATAGGGCGCATCGCCCGTATAGTCCAACATGTCCCCGTATTGCCCGTATTTGTACTTCGCGCCGTCGAATTCGCCGCGGCCGTCGAATCCCGTCTTGGAGCCGTAGACCTCGAAGGTGAAATGCGAGGCATCCGCATTGATATTCGTCACAACCAGTCTCCACGTTTCGGCGACGAGCGGCTGGCGGTGCGAGACGCGGCGGATAGCGGGCTGCCAGTTGGTTCCGAAAGCGGGGGATGGAATGGTGAACGCCCACAGCTCGTTCATGCCCGAGGGAGACTGCCCGTCGATGCGCACCGTGGCCGTGCCCAGCTTCACGTCCTTGACGTCGCCCAGAACGCAGTCGACACGGTTGCCGGTGAACGCCAGCTTCAACGTGCTTTCCCGGCTCTCGCCGATCGCCGAGGATCCCGCGAAGCGCCACGGTTGGCCGGTGAAGACAACGCCGTCCGCGGCGCCGTCGTCCGGCAGGCGCTTCGCCTCATAGGTCCGGATGGTCCTCATCCAGTCGTTGGGAATCAGCGGATTGTAGCGAAAATGCCGGAGCAGGATGCCGGCCCACACGCCTCTACCGCGCTCGTTCGGGTGAACCGCGTCGCTCAGCAATTGTTTCGGAGCGAGATTGTTGGCCTTGAGGTAGGTCCGCCATTCCTCGCGCACATCGGCCAGCTCGCAGTTGTATTCCTGGGCCAGATGGCGTATGGCCGCCGATTCGTTGTCCTGGCCAGTGATGCGGCCCGGTTCCTCATCGCCTCCGATATGGTGCGTGCAGATCATGATTTCGGCGGTGGTATAGCGGCGGATATCCTGAATAATTCTCTCGAACTCGATCATGCCGGCCCCGTAATCGTGCAGAATCACGAGGTCCGGGTAGAGGGGATAAATGTCGTTGGCCGCCGATCGGACGAGCTGAGACGCCGAGAAACCCGAGATGGATCGGTTCAGGAAAGTGATGTCGGCGTAAGGGAACTTCTCCTTGAGCGCCTGGTCGAGGTTCGCGCGTTTGAGGTTTTCCGTGATGGACTGGCCGTAGACCAGAATGGTGACCGGATACCGCCGTTCCGGGCTGCTGTCGTTCAACAGGGAGACGGTTCGCTGGATGCGCGCGCCGAACATCTCTTCGTGGGCGGCGGGAGGAAGCTGCGATACGAGCTTGTCGAACATGGTGGCGCCGGGCTGCGTCTGTCCGATAAGACCGGCAGCAAACGCGATCGGTAAGAAGATTCCAGAGATTCTCACAAGATTTCGGCACACCGCTCAGCGCTCAACGGCTTCCTCCGCATTGAATCCTTCCACTACCATCCGCGGGCACTCGCCGCGGGTATCCACGTGTTTCAATTCGGTGTGAATGGTCTTCCGCTCGCCGGGCATCAACGCCACATAGTTATCGCTGTAAATCGCCGGCAGGATGCGGTCGCCGCTCTTCTCTCTGACCGCTTTCAAATGGACCATCAGCGCCGGCTGCCTGGATACATTTCGCAGTTCCGTGGTCAACAGCCACTTCGCTCCCTGCCGTTCCACCTTGGTGGAGGCTTCCAGCTTCGCCTTCGCCAGGCCGCGAATCGCGGTGTAGTCGTCCTCTTTGGCGCCGCGGAGGTAGAAGTTCGATGAGAGCGCCTCGCTCCCGCGCGTCAGCGTGAGCCGGATGAAGTGCACCGGCGAGAGACCCTGCGCGTACTCCAGCTTGATGGGCGCGGCAGTGCTGTCCTCGGCGCTATCGAGCGCGGCCGTCTTCTCCCACTGGACGGAGCCATCCATGTTCAGGATCTCCGCGTGCGCACTTAGGCCGCGGACGTCGCCCGCGCTGTAGTTCACCACCTCCACCGCGTCGGTGGCCGCGTTCCACAGGATGTGCAGCGGCTCCGCACCCTTCTTCGCTCCGAAGTAACCCGCGTCGGGGTCGAGGAAGTAATCGTAAGTCTGCCAATCTATATCCGGCCACGCGCAGTGACTCATCCAGAGCATCACCCCCATGCGGTTCTTGCTCTGCCCCTCGAACATGCCGCGGTAGGCGTCGTAATCCACAAACTGGGCCAGGCTCACCCAATCGGCTATGTTATTCACCGCGCCGTAGCTTTGCGAGATCGCGGTTGAGAAGGATCCCCGCGGATTGAAATCGTGCATGGTCCAGACGTCGCCCTGAGGCCACATCGCCGATTCCGGCATGATGAGGCGAAGGCTATCCATGGTCACCACGTTCGGCGAACCCATTTCACTGTGGAGCTTCGCCGGCGGATGGGCGAAGTAGTATCTCAGAGGCTCGTTGCGGTAGGGGCCGTGGCCCGTCACCACATAAGTCCCCGTCCCCACCTCGTTGTCGTCAGCGGAGCTTGGAATATAGTGCAGTCCCGGATGCAGCCCGGCGATGAGCGACCGGAGTCCGTCGTCGAGCGGTTTCGGCGGCAGGCCCTCGTTGCGGCCGCAGTACAGGCCTATCGCGGCATGGTTGCGGATCTTGAGAATGTAATCCTTGGCGCCCCGCAGGAAGAAGTCGTTGTCGGCGGGATCCGGCCCATCCACGGGATTCGCCAGCCAGAAATCCTGCCACACCACAATGCCGTACCTGTCGCAGGCTTCATAGAAGGCTTCGTCGGCGGTCTGGCCCAGCCAGACGCTGATGATGTTGAAGTGCTCGTCCCGCTCGTAGCGCACGGCCGCGTCATACTCGCGGGCGCGGTAGCGCAACATGGACTCCGGAAAGCCCCAGTTGCCGCCGCGCGCGATGAAGCGCCGGCCGTTAATCCAGATCCTCAGCGAATTGCCCTCCTCGCTGTAAGTGAACTGGCGAATCCCGGCCTGGAACCTCTTCACGTCGGAGACTGCTTTGTCCGCCGTGGTGAACGTCAATTCCACGGGATACAGGTTCGCATCGCCATAGCCGTTGGGCCACCATAACTTGGGGTTCGCCAACCGCAGCGCCGGGCTCGTGGCAGGATCGAGCCTTATGGTCTTCGCCGCCGAGGCATCGAGTGTGACCGGTATCTCGACGGCTGCCGGGCCGAAGCGCGCGTGAAGCATGCCACTCACGGGCTGCGATTCCTGGTTGTGCAGGGTGGTTTCGATAGCGATGTCGGCGCGCGAGGTATCGGGCAGCGGCAGAGATGTCGTGACCAGAGGATTCTCAATGGTCACCGGCCCACT
>Ga0181516_10003431_pt1 | contig 10610 bp, 7 predicted proteins | sample PEATcosm2014_Bin_25_FD_121104 | JGI IMG/M metagenome (GOLD analysis project Ga0181516, IMG submission 121104) | Peatland microbial communities from MTU Mesocosm Facility, Houghton, MI, USA - PEATcosm2014_Bin01_10_metaG | ecosystem: Environmental > Terrestrial > Soil > Wetlands > Peat | place...
AACCCCTGGCTGAGCGTGGACCTACGACCATGTGACAAAAGGGGCAACATAGAGCAGCGCGACGCGACTTCCTTAACTACGACGTGTTTTCCTCGAGGTCCATGGTGTCGGTGGGTGAATTCGACGGTCCGATAAACTGCCACTGCACGGGCGAAAGCCAAATTTGCCCTCGTAGCTCAGCGGATAGAGCATTGGCCTCCGAAGCCAACTTGGTACACGTCCGCAGGTCAATTGGGCACTTGTACGACAGTTCCAATCGTGCGACAAAAGAGTATTTCGCACGACGATGATCGTTCCATCGATTCGGAGGTCACACCTACGCCTAGGGGCGTAGGTCGCGGGGCCGATGTTTTGCGAGTTGGAGCCCGTTACGGTGAGTGCAATGACAGACGAACTGCGATTACCGCTGGTACGTCGGATTATTGCTCGATTTTCGACCCGCGAGTGGGTCGCCCTCGACGTCGCCATCGCTCTCGTCGCCGCGGCGGGTTTGGTGACTGCGATCGCTCGCGGGACAACACCTCGTGTATCGGGAACGGGTTGGGACATCGTCCGATATGGCGCGACTGCGTTTGCAGCCGCGGCACTACCGTTCCGGCGCCGCTTCCCGATCGGCACATTGGTAGTGATCGTGGCCGGTTCGGCAATAGCGGTCGCGTTACAGGCTCCGCCCCCCATGGTTGGCTTGGCCGCACTAGGCCTCTATTCGGTGGCGTCATCGTCGTCGATGAGGTTTTCTCAAGTGACGTTGGCGGTCGTCATGGTGGTCACGATGTCTGCCGCGTGGGTAGGCGCCGGCGACTGGTTCGTGAGCAGTGCGTTGGCGACCGCATTGTCCGTGGTGGCTGGATGGCTGGCTGGCGAGAACATTCGTAGCCGAAGGATCTACGCAACGGCGGTCGCGCTGCGCAACTCAGAGCGAGAGATAGAGCGCGAGGAGCGATCTCAACGAGCGGTGGCCGAAGAGAGGATTCTCATTGCCAGGGAACTGCATGACATCGTCGCTCACGCGATGAGTGTGATTGCCGTACGAGCCGGGGTCGCGCGCTTCGTAATTGATGAAAAACCTGAGGAAGCAATCGAGGCGCTCGAGATCATCGAGACGAACGCGCGACGGGCGCTCGAAGAGATGCGACTACTGGTCGGGGTGTTGCGCAACGTCGAGGTCGACACAGTGGATCTGGTACCGGCTCCCGGAATGGCATCAATTGGCGACCTTATTGATCAGGCGGGCCACGCGGGGGTGAAGGTAACGGTGGAGATGGTCGGCGCGACACGGTCATTGCCGAGTGGTGCTGACCTGTCCGTCTACCGGATCATTCAAGAAGCGTTGACGAACGTAGTGCGACACGCCGGTCCGACGAATGCCCGATTGCGCATTGAGTACCGCGACGACGAGATCGTCGTCGACATCACCGACGAAGGTGGCCGCCGGTGGAACCCACCGCACGTGGACCTCGCGTCAGGCGGTCACGGCATCATCGGGATGCGCGAGAGGGTCGCGCTGTACGGTGGCGTGCTCAGCGTCGGACCACTGGGGCGCGGCTTTGAAGTCCGCGCATCACTGCCGATTGCTGCAGTCGTCCCGTGAGAGGAACTTCGTGATCAAAGTCGCAGTTGTCGATGACCAGGCACTCGTACGCGGTGGTTTCACGGTACTGGTTGACGCCGCGGAGGACATGGAGGTCGTGGGAGAAGCGGCCAATGGTGCCGAAGCGGTAGAGGTGGTGACCCGCCAACATCCCGACGTGGTCCTGATGGATATTCGTATGCCAGTGATTGATGGCATTGAAGCGACGCGTCAAATCACCGCGAATCCCGAGACCGCGGCGACCAAGATACTGATTCTGACGACCTTCGATCTCGATGAGTACGTATACGGAGCGCTGCGTGCTGGTGCCAGCGGCTTTCTACTCAAAGACACTCGTCCGGAGGAGTTGTTGGCAGGCATTCGGACCTTGGCCGAGGGCGAAGCGCTCCTCGCACCGAGCGTCACCCGCAGACTTATCGCAGAGTTCGTTCAACGCCCCGACGGCGCACCTTCGCCGGTGCCCGTCGAGCTCAAGGACCTCACTCGACGAGAGATGGAGGTCCTTATTGAAGTCAGTCGCGGGCTCTCCAACGCCGACATCGCTGCGCGGCTCAACATCAGCGCCGCGACCGCCAAAACCCATGTCAGCCGACTCCTGATGAAACTTCACGCCCACGACCGAGCCCAGCTCGTCGTCGCCGCCTACGAGTCACACCTCATTACTCCGACGTAGCTGAGGTACGCGGGGACTAGGCCCCGGGTCGTAGTGATCGCCACGCGGGGCTGCAAAGTACATCGCTGGGGTGAGGTCAAATCGAGTCGCAAGGCCGATGACGCCCGGACTGACGAAGGCGATGCTGGTAGCCAACGGGAAATCCATGCTGGATTCCCGGAAGGAGACCGAACATGCCTACTGAATCCCCAGCCATCGAGGTTCGTGGACTGACCAAGCGCTACGGCAAGAAGGTAGCGGTCGATGACCTCAGCTTTGACGTCCACCCGGGACAGGTCACCGGTTTCTTGGGGCCCAATGGGGCTGGCAAGTCCACGACGTTGCGGATGATCCTTGGCCTCGACACTCCCACTTCGGGGTCGGCACTCATCCACGGGCGGTCGTTCGCAACTCATCGTCGACCCCTCTTCGAAGTCGGGGCCCTCCTCGATCCCAAGTCGTTTCACCCGGGTCGCAGCGCGAGGAACCACCTCTCGGCCCTCGCTCTCGCAAACGGGATCGAGCGTGCGCGAGTGGACGTCGTTCTCGACCTAGTCGGACTGATGTCGGTCGCGACGAAGCGGGCGGGCGGGTTCTCACTGGGAATGGGTCAACGCCTCGGAATCGCGTCGGCACTCCTCGGTGATCCCGACGTCTTGATTCTCGACGAGCCAATCAACGGTCTCGACCCCGACGGGATTTTGTGGGTCCGCAACCTGCTGCGCTCGCTCGCCGGTGAAGGTCGCACGGTATTGGTGTCATCGCACCTTATGAGCGAGATGGCTCTCACGGCCGATCACTTGGTGGTGATCGGTGCCGGTCGGCTGCTCGCCGACGACACGGTTGAGGGGTTCGTGGCCGCCAGTGGACGAAACAGTGTGCGCGTTCGTTCCCCACAATCCGAGCAGCTCGCCCTTCTCCTGACGAATCAGGGCGCCTCAGCAACGGTCCCCGCCCTCGACGAGCTGGAGGTGACCGGTGTATCCACTGATCAGATTGGCGATGTGGCCGCAGCCCACGGCATCACCATCCACGAACTATCGCTCCAGCAGGTGACGCTTGAGGAGGCCTTCATGGAACTCACTCACGACAGCGTCGAATACCGAACTGACACGCCAACTATCAACCCGACCTACCTAAACCTCCTCAATGAAGAAAGCGTGGCCTCATGACCGACGTGACCGTATCCAGTTTCACCCCCACAACCTCCGAAGCGTCAGTCGTCATGGACCTCGTACGTTCTGAGTGGGCGAAATTCCGCACCGTTCGTTCCACGTATTGGAGTTTGATCGCTGCGGTCATTGCCATGATTGGACTTGGCGCCCTCATCAGCGCGACACAGTCCGGGAATCACTTCAGTTTTGACCCGGTGTCGATCAGTTTGAGCGGGGTCCTGCTCGCGCAGCTGGCTATCGGCGTACTCGGCGTGCTCTTCGTCACCAGTGAATACTCGACAGGGATGATCCGCACCACCTTTAGCGCCGCCCCGCAGCGGCGAATCGTCATCGCGTCCAAAGCAGCCGTCTTCGCGGTCGTGGCACTCGTTCTCGGAACACTCACGAGCCTTGTGACCTTTCTCGTGGGCCAGGCCGCCATGGGTCACCTTGGCGTCAGTCTCACTTCGCCGGGCGCCGTTCGATCGGTCGTTGGCGTCGGACTGTACCTTGGCTTGCTCGCCGTGTTCGCCGTTGGCTTGGGCACCATCCTGCGCAGCACCGCGGGTGCCATCGCCACTCTTTTCGGATTGATACTGGTGTTGCCAGCGATCGCGCAAGCGTTGCCAGCCTCGATTCAAAACTCGATCGACAAGTACCTACCAAGCAACGCCGGCCAAGCCATCTTCCATTCGATTCGAGACACCTCGACGCTCTCACCGTGGGTCGGATTAGGTGTCTTCGCTCTCTATGCCGGCGCCACCCTCGTGGGCGGACTGATCATGGTGGGGCGCCGCGATGTCTGAACGGAACCGACGCCGACGGAGTACTCACACTCAGTCGGCGTCGGTAGCCCGCCATTTCGATGCGACCTTGTGTTGATGCGCTGACACGTGACCCATCTCGTTGTGACGTACCTGTCGTGGTCGTAGTCCCCAAGAGGTACTCCGACGAAATGGTGCTCCCGCTCTACCTCTCAGGCGGTAGAGAAAAACGAGCCTGCAGGCCGACGACACGGCCGTTCAGAAAAAGGAGGCTGTAACTCATGAAGCAATCAATCGCTGAAACCAACCGAGAGGAACAACCAATGGAGACCACCGTAGAGACAATCACCGCGGGGCGCACAAGGACGCCCGCCGCCGTGTCCCTTGCCATCTTCACCACCGGGGTGGCGGGCGTTCTCGCCAGCACGGTCATTGCAGCCATCGCTCACGGAGCCGGTGTCAGCCACGCCTTCCTCCCACTTCACTTCGCGACCTTCACCTTCCTTATCGTGTTCGCCGCCATCGGCGGCGCCATCGGATGGCAATTGGTGCGTAACCGGGCGACCCATCCAAGTCGGGTCCTCGCTCGTCTCGTACCCGTCGTCCTCTTGCTCAGCTTCATACCGGACGTCCTCATCGGCATTTCCAAAGCGGAGACCGCGACAACCTGGGGCGGGGTGTTCGCACTCATGGCCATGCACATCTTCGTTGCAACCGCCGCCGTCGCCAGTTACCTCTATTTCCTACCGGTGACATCGATCAACGATCAACATGGAGGGAGTTCGTCGTAGAAAGCGGACCCGCAAGGGCTAGGCGCGAACTTCAACTCCTTGCTTGAAGTGCGCGATGGCGAAGGTGCTGACATGGCGATGAGACTCGGGGCCACGACGTTCGAGTTGTAGATGTTCTTGAAAGTCTCAACCTTCACCGACACCCCCGGCGAATTCGCCAGGGGTGTCGGTGGACCCCGGCAGTAAGGGAGCCGGTGACGTTGAGGGACGCGTGAAACGTCGCTCAGTACTTCCCTTCCCTACCCCGTCGCTACCCCACGGTGATGCGTATCGAGGTCAATCTGATTTCGATGGTGAGAGTTAAACTCAGCGTTGTGGGCCAAAGCCCTACAAGCCCTCGTAGCTCAGTGGATAGAGCATTGGCCTCCGAAGCCATGTGCCCGGGTTCGAGTCCCGGCGGGGGCACCAAGATTCAGTGGGTTCGATGAATATGCTCAACGCTCCACGAACCAGTGCTCGCGAAAAGACTGGTCAATCGACTTGCTACAAGACGCACGCTCGAACCCACCCGCGTCCGGGTGCAGAGAGCATTCGCCTCGCTGACGATTGGCTAGTACGTCTAACCAGTGATGACGACGACGCGGTCGAGCGCCAGATTCGGGTAGGCACGAAGTACGCCGTTGCCCGACACCGTGAACGAAATCGACGTGTATCCCAAACTATTCAAGACAGACTTCAAATAGCTCGTCACCGTTTGAGCACGCAAGAGACTTAGCGGCAAATTGATTCCAGGAGTTCCGACTTCGCTGGCGTAGCCCGTTACCACAACATGAGAAGTGTGGTCCGCAACAATCTCGACGGCGAGGGCGTGCAGCAAACTCTTGTAATGGGGCGACAACACCGCCGACCAATTGGCGAAGTAGACGTGCAGACCTAAGAGGCGCGGAACCGGCTTCTTGCGAAGCGTCGTGGTGGTCGTGTGGAGTGTCGTAGTGGTGGTTGAAGTTGTCGTGGACGTCGACGTGGTAGTCGTGGTCGTGGTGGCGCCACTACCACCGCCGCCATTACTTGGCGGTGGTGGGCAAACTTGATTGCCGTCGCCGTACACAAAGTTGTCGTTCCCGTCGTAGCCGTAGCCAAATCCCGTGCCGTAACCAAATGATCCGTTGGACGTGTACCCGTAGCCACAGCCAACGTAGTAATCAGCTTGAGCGCCCTGGGTAGCGACGATGCTGACGACACCAGCAGCGAGAATTGACAGAGAAATCAACCCCGGCAAGAGGCGCTTGCGGTGACGAGAAAGCGTTCGTTGGACTCTGGTCATGTTGAACCTTGGGGTTAGAGGCGAACTACACCCATCGACACCCAAGGATACCATTCATCCTTCGCGCGCGTAGACCCCACCTCCAACAATTCACCTGATCAAGAGGACCAAGTGCGGGTCGGTTCGGGAATCGCGAGGGTTCAAAGGCGACCGTGACACCGAACCACTCGATTCCGTGCGAACTCCACGACCCGTGCACGTCACCCGCTCTGAACGGGTGGTCGACCCCGAAAAGACCTTCGTCGGGTTTTCTCTTGTGAACCAAGTGCCACGATCAGGAGGAAGACCACAAACGAGCCGAGGGAGAGCAGATAGCCAAGGCGGACACGACTCCACGGCGTAAATCGAAGGACGCCACCTCGGTCGCCAACGCGAACGAGCAGTGTGCCTTCAGCCGAGGGTCTCGCCACTCGTCCGTTGAGCGACCAGCCCCTTTGGTAGGGGGCATCGACACTGAGCCATCCAGCCGATCCGGAAGAAATTTCGTACGCAACAGGTGACAATTCTCGAACGCTGTCACCCTGGACGTTCGAAGAAGCGCCGGACGTATTGGAGGGGCCTGGTGCCGTTGACGATGTGTCGATCTTTGACCTCGTGACGACGGCACCGGTGGCTAATTGATTTTGGCGAGCGAGTCGCAACACGTCATCGAAACCAGCGACCTTCGTCAATTTGGGAGCAACATCTCCTACACCGCGATATGAAACGTTGCGCCACACTTCGAGCGACGGAGTGTCTAAGACGAGATGAAGGTCGCCTTGTTTCGTAAGCCATCGGTAGGAGGTCCAGTCCACGGCCTTGGCGAGCACAACATACTGAACTCCAAGGGGGGCGACCAATTGACCGAACGCCTGAAGTTTCGGCCCGTCGGCGAACAGATGTTGCAGGTAGGCCGAACGCGCAGAAGTCGATTGAGTCTCGACATCGCCCGCCTCGACGTTGTCGCCGGAGATCACGTTTCGACTGAACGACGTAGGACCGACGTTATTTACGACCCGACCCTTGGTGAACGGATATGACATGTAGAGATGCCAGGGAAGGTACAGGATGTTTCCCTCTCCCGTGCCCATGAGCGAATCTGCTCGCTGATACGAACCAGGCAATGGACTAGTAGCGATCTGACCTGCGAGGCCATCAAAGATGGTCGCGGTGTACCCGAGCGGCAAGGCGACACCCAACAAGAGGGCGATTGCGGCCGTTCGACTTCTGCTCTTCGAGCCATACGCCTTCGAGAAGAAGTCCACCCCCCAACCAAAGGGCACCGAGTAGGCCAGGGCGAGGAGCATCAGGAACTTTTGCGGTTCACGCATCACGGCGAAGAACGGAACATGAGCGTACGCCCACGCGAAGAGTGAACCAGTTGGCCCCTGATCACCGAGGGCGAGGAGGAACCCGGCGACACCTATGAAGAGGAGTACGTAGAGGAGCCGACTTTGCCCATCGTCGAGTCGCTCTGTTGATCCAAGCTGGCGACGCGACACTCTTTGAATCACTTTGGGATCTGTGCCCGCAGGACCCGCGGTGCGAGCCGGATCAGCGGCCTCAGCAAAGCTCCCACGCAGGCTCCGCCAGATCCCATAAGAGGCCAGCAAAAGGATAACGAACATCAAGAATGGCCATCCACTGATTACATCTTTGGGAAGTTCGGGTCCCGGTCCTCTCCGCCAGAACCCGTAAAGGGAGAGCACGTTCACGACCAATCCCAAGTGGGCGTCGCCAATTGTTCGATAGAGGGCGAGACTCACCCGTCCCACCTGGGTCGGAAGGCTCGTGCCCGTGTGGGGTAAGAAGATATACGTGCTCATAAGCGTGAATCCGCCAACGACGATGGCGAGCCAACCAGCAGCGCGCCAAAACTGTCGAGGACTTCGGGCAACGAATGCCACCACGGCACCGAGAACGACAACCCCGTAAATCCACGCGAAGTGGGGGCTCAGGGCAGTAAGTACCGCCCACCAGAGGGCTGGCAGCAGCCATCGGTTCATGGGCGCCTCGATGGAGCCCAACGCTGACTTAAGGGCGACTGGTAGGAGCGCGTAACCGATCAAGAGCGCGAAGTGTCCGACATAAATTCGATTGAAGACGAATGGATTGACCGCGTAGATCGTCCCGGCCGCCAGACGGGAGTAGACGCCACGTCCGGCGAGCCGTCCAGCTCCGACGAAGGCGACCGGGAAGAACACAAAGATTGGAAGCCACGTCACAACACCACCGAGCACGACATTGAGCATCGACGTCGCCACGGTCCCACCGACCCCGGTCGTTAATCCTCCGTTCAGTCCAAGAAATCCCGGCGACACCACGACGTCGTGAGGACCGATCGACCAATCCAAGAGGAAGACCCTCGATGCACCAAGAACTGGAGCACAGACACCGAGAGCGATAACAAGACCGAGTATGAAAGATGGGGCATCAGGGTTACGAAGCGCGCGAACGAGACGAGCCCGGAACCGATCTGTCGTACTCGCCCTCGGCGAGATGTCGACGACAGAACTCGTTGATGCGACCTTCAACTTCGGCTCCCTTGATGAACACCAAATACTGGCACGCCCATGGACCTCACCCGCGTGGATCCACGAAATGAATTTTTGCGTTTTCCTCCCCTCAACGTTGGCCCAATCACCCCGCACCGGAAGGTTCGATCTTCTCGAACCGAAAGTACTAATCGATACCCACTTGTTATGATGCCTTGTCATTGGGCTTGGGTTGAGCCTTGCGTTCCGCCTTCCGAAGGGAGCTTGATGGCGACCCGAATCAGACCAAGCCTCTCAGGGCGCGCCAATAATACGTGGTCGCGCTTCACCTCGGGCATCCTTGGTCGCGGTGCGTTTTCGTTTCTGATCGCCGCGGCAGGTGTCAACGTTTCCAATTTCGTTTTCCACATAATCATCAGTCGTCTATTGGGTCCCGCGCATTATGGTGCCGTTGGCGCAATTCTCAGCATTCTTGGCTTGCTCGTGGTGCCAGTCGGAGCGGCGCAACTCGCCGTCACCCAGGCCATCATCGGTCACAAAGAGAGAAACGAACTGTTTTCACTCAGTCAGCTGATCTGGCGCGCCCTGTTAGTCGGACTCGCCGCCATGGTTGCGTTCGATGCGCTCACTCCGACGATTGATGGATTCCTTCATCTGAATTCACCTCTGCCACTCTTCCTTGTTGGAGCGTGGATCCCCTTGGCAACTGTTGGCGCGGTGGTGACGGGTGCACTCATTGGTGAATATCGATTCCGAGCGGTCGCATTCGCAACCTTTGCGGGTGGCGGACCGGTCCGTCTCATCTTCGGAGGCGTTCTCGTTGCGCTCGGCTTTGGTATCACGGGCGCAGTGGTCGCCACGCTCATCGCTCAAGCCTTCAATACTCTGACTTTGCTGTTTTTCGCACGACACAAGATTCGAAGCCAACCACGGAGCCGATCGGTACAAACGTCCCGAAATGACATGATGATGTCGATCGCATCCATCGGGGGCTACACGGCGCTCATCGGTGTCGACACGTTTCTCGCCCGCCACTTTTTCTTGGCAACGACGGCGGGTCAGTACGCCGCGGGTGCCGTCGCCGCGCACATTGCGCTCTTCGTTCCTGGCGCTATCGTGACCATCGCGTTCCCTCACTGGGTCAGCGGCGACGGGACCGGTGCGCAAAGCCGAATGGTGTTCGTCCAGGCAATGAAGATCACCGCGGGCCTGGGTTTCATCACCGCTCTTGCGTTGACTGTTCTCTCCGGCATTGTGGTGCACGTACTCTTTGGGGCTAGCTACACGAAGGCAATCGGCATCGTCGGCATCCTGGCTTTCGCCTCGGCCGTCATCGGCATCATAAATGTGCTGGTGTATCTCCATTTGGCGCGTCGATCTCGATTCGCGCTCACTCCGTGGCTCGGCGTAGTCCTTGCATCGATTCTGATCTCCGTACGTCACCAGAGCATGACGGAGGTTGCCGTGATAATGCTCGCCGTGAGTGTGCTGACACTTCTAGTAATATTCGTCCCCGCGATCTGGGCGATTGCGGCAGCTGTCGCTCGAGATGAAGCAAAGTTATCCTCGCTCATCGAGATTCCGAGTGCAGAACTCGACTTGACCCTCGTGGTGCCTTTCTATAACCCAGGACCACGACTCAAGGGCCATCTTGATGAGATCATCAACACACTCTCCTCATCGAAATTGAGTTTTGAGATCATTGCCGTGTCGGACGGAAGTACGGACAATAGCGAGGTTGCATTGACTCCGCTTATCTCCAATCACTTGAGACTCGTACGTTTCGATCAGAACCGAGGTAAAGGTGCGGCACTACGAGCCGGCCTTTCCGCCGGTCGGGGCGAATATCTGGGATTCATCGATGGTGACGGTGACCTTCCGGCAGATCTTTTGCTGAATCTCATCGAACTGATCCGCGAT
>Ga0181516_10003432_pt1 | contig 10608 bp, 8 predicted proteins | sample PEATcosm2014_Bin_25_FD_121104 | JGI IMG/M metagenome (GOLD analysis project Ga0181516, IMG submission 121104) | Peatland microbial communities from MTU Mesocosm Facility, Houghton, MI, USA - PEATcosm2014_Bin01_10_metaG | ecosystem: Environmental > Terrestrial > Soil > Wetlands > Peat | place...
ATCGATGAGTTCATTGAAGAGCACAACCGCGCCCCAAAACCCTTCATCTGGCATAAAACCGCTGACCAGATACTCGATTCCGTCGCGCGATATTGTAAGCGAATTAATGACTCAGGACACTAGCTCCGCCTTCAAGAAGCGCCATGTGATGCGCCGGGCACCAGACAACGGGTGTCCGGGAATCCTGCCTTCTTTGGCCCAGACAAGGATGGTCCGGGGCTTGACCTTCAAGTGTTGAGCCGCCTCGTTTGCAGTGAGCCATTCGGTTTGCATCGTCGAATCCCTCTTCCCGGATGCCTCTCCCGCACCCTTTCAAAATCTGCCTAAAACAAGTGATTACAACGGATTACAAAATGGGATTTATTCCCGTTCATATGGCGAAATCACTACTGGTGTGCTCTCCTTGAGGCGCTGTTTAAGATTTGACCCCGCCCCCGTCCTATTGCGCTCGGCACGTCTTAAGTGGGTGGCACAGTGCCGCCGGTTTCCATCGTTTGCGCCGTATGTTGTTCATACTTAATCAACTATTTTCCTAAACCTAAACAATGGCTTGTGCCCGGCACAGGTGGCACACTCACGATGAAACCAGCCGCACTCCTAGCAGCCCGCGCACGGGGTTTGCTTTCCCGGCAACACGCTTGCGCCCGTGGTCCCATTTGGCCTTGACGCCCTGAATGATGCGGTCATGCTGTGCGTCTCCCGGCAACACAATGCCGCCAATCCACTGCCTTACCGCCGATTCAATGTCAGCAAGCGGAGTCACGGCGTCCGGGTCATCCACTAGGCACGCTTCGATGAACGGACGCGCCACATCGTTTTCGTCCATCACATCGTCCGTCGCATCACGCACGGCCACGGGCGGCGCGTCACCGTGGGCAAAGACGGCTGGTGCGATTCTGATGAGCCGCCACAAAATGCCCGCTCTCTCACTCGCAAGGTCATCTTCAAGAGTGAAGTCCTTGGACTTGCTGAAGTCACCCTGGAAAGGAACAAAGCGAAGCCGTTCCTTGAAGGCCACGGTAGCCGGTAGCTTGGGGCGGTCATTCGTGGTCAGCACCAGCGTGTGCGATGGTTGAAAGCCCTCTGTGTTCTTGTAAAGGTCAGCTCCGGCGAGTGTGTCTCCGCCCGTCAGTGTCTTGAGCAGCGTCCAATCCAGATTGCCGCTCACAGTCTCGCCCGTATAGGCCAGCCGCTTGCCTCTCAGCCGCCCCATGAGGCGCTTGTTGCGGTCATCTGGCCCACGGTGATACTCAATATCCTCCGGCCTCAGTGAAGCGGCAAATAGGTCCGTGCCAACCATCTTCTCCAGCAACCGCAAGAGCACGCCCTTGCCGTTGCGTCCGCGCCCGTAAAAGATCACCAACAGATGCAAAGCAAGCCCGGTGATACTGAGTGCCATGAGCCGCTCAATGTACGCGGCCAGCTCAACATCCCCGCACGTAATCTCACGGAGAAAGCGGTCCCAACGCGGCGTTGCAATATCGGCGGGCAAAACGGGGATGCGTTTGGTCTGACAATCCTCCCGGCGCATTTCTCGAATGACTCCGGCCCGCAAGTCTGCAACCGCGCCGTCCGGCAAGGGCAGAATCGCCGGGTCAACATCGAAGTCCCGGCTTGACTTTGGCGGAAGCCACGGCTTGACCTCGCACAAAACGCCGCTCACAAACGCGGCTTGCTTGAGCGCCCGCCGTGCGTCCCGCTGTCCCGGCTCCGGTGCGCTGTAGCGGTCATGCAGTTCATCCAAGTAGCGCCGGATTGCCTTGCGGAGAAGCGCGTCTCCGGGGTCCCCCAACGCCCAACGCTTGCCCGGAATCCAAACGCCGGTTGCGTTCTCCAGGTCGTAGATGCGCACAATGCCGTCATGCAATTCCACGAAGGTGCGGGCAATGTCACTGTGCGTCATCGGCGGTAACTTGCCGAAGTACGGAACCAAGCCGGGATTGCGCCGCTCCAGCTCATCCCGCAACTCACGCCAATGCCGTTGAACACAATGCGAGTGAAAGCATTTGAAGCCGTTGCCAAGTCCGGCAATGAACGAGACAACGGTATCGCGGCGCGTTTCGTCGCTGTGCTCATCACTCCAGGGGCACTCAATCTCGACTTGCCATCCGCCAGAGACCTCACGCGGCTCTGAGCGCAAAGCAACGCCGTAGTAGTCCAGGAATCCAAGCAAGCTGGACAGCTTCACATCGTCCGCTTTCTTCGGGGCCGGTACGGTCAACGGTGCGGGGGCCAATGCACGGAGCTGTTGCTCTGTTGCGATTGCGCCACTGCCTTCCTCCACAATCGCGGAACGCCTCCAAGGGCGCTCTTCCAAGTGCGCACCCTTCCGCGCCCAACTGCCGTACAGCTTGCACAGACGCGGCGCATCGAAGTTACCGGCGTCCACCAGCGGGAAAAGCTGGTGCAACCGCGCCAATACGCCGCGCACCAACTCCGTTGCGCTGTCATCGTTGGCAAGGTCAATTCTGTATTGCAAGTGCCAGCCGTTCCCGGAGTCACACAGCATTGGCTCATGCCAATCCCGGCTCTTGAGGTATTCGCGCACGGATTCTGCTTGCTCACGGGCGGCTTGCTTTTCAGCCTCCGTGCTGTTGGTGCCAGCCGGGCGCGGCGGGTCCAAGTCCACAAGCAGCGACACGCGCCGCGCAATGTCAGACGCGCCCGCCGCGTTGCGCGAGGGCGTCAACGCTTGCGGGTTGAGCGGAATCCCCGCCGGTAGCTTTATCGGGTTGAGGGTGAAATAGGCCGCCTTGTACGAAGACGGCTCATTCTCAATCGTGCGGAGTGCCGCATTCCAATCGTTGAAGTAGCCCACCGCTACGCCGGACGGGCGGAGCAAGCGGACCTCATGTACGCCGTGAAAGTTCATAGCTTGCCCCTCTCAATCAGGTCATCTACGGTGGTTGTGCAAGTCCCCGGCGTCCCGAATACATCCCGCCGCCAACGCTCTTTTCGCGCCGTCTCATTTTCAGCAAGGCGCGGGATGGTTGCGTCTTCCGGGGCAATCAAACGGACCGCGCAATCGACTCCCACGAAAAGGTTGTTGTAGCAAGCGCCTTCAATGCGGCCTAGCTCCCTCGGAAAATAGACGGTGTGTGTGAATCGCATTGGTGCGTTGCATAGGTCACAGCGTTTCTCGCCCGTCACCGAAGAGCCAACGCTTGTCCGGCACAGCTTGTACACCCACTTGCCCTCCGTCCCGGCAATCCCCGGCTTAATGCGTGTTCCCTGAATCATTCAATCCGCCCTTTCTTGTGGAGGGCTAAACGCCGCCGTTGGAGCCGCTGAGGGCGGTCAGCTTTCCAACCGCCACGGCGTTTTTGCCCTACACTTATGTGCTTTACGGGGTTAGTTGATTGAAACCGAAGGACTTGGACCCATTACGGCGGTTGTTGCGTCCGCTCATGCCCTTCACTGCCCGATCAATCCCGCGCTCTTTGCCCTACACTTATGCAGTTTTGTGGGTTAGTTGCTTGAAACGGAAGGACTTGGACCCATTATGGAATCCCGCCCCGCTGTTGCCTTTCGCAAGGTGCTCCACTGTCTGCAACGAACACCGGGCAGAGGCCAACCGAAAAGCTGGGAGTTGACGGCAATGGTTCCGCCCGTTTTCCCCTCTACTAATGCACTTTGGCGGCTCATGTGTTTGAAGGAAAACACGATAATCCCTTACGGCAATACGCTGGATTTTGGGAGCGCATCGGGGCGTGAGGCGCTCGACAAATTACAATCAATGCGTCCATGCCCAAACTTGATTGGCTAACCCGAAGCGAAGATGAGAAGGTCTCCGCACACGTTCCGTACCGGCTCCTGGAGGCGGTCCCGGAGCACTCCTACGGTGATCCCGGCTCAGAGAACATGCTCATCCATGGGGACAATCTGGACGCGCTCAAGGCTCTGCTCCCGTTCTACGCGGGCCGTGTAAAGTGCATTTTCATTGATCCGCCCTACAACACGCGAAGCGCCTTTGAGCATTACGATGACAACCTGGAGCACACGCAATGGCTTGGGATGATGTACCCGCGCTTGGAATTGCTGCGAGAGTTTCTCACTGAAGATGGCAGCATTTGGGTATCGCTTGATGACGCCGAAGCCCATTACTTCAAGGTCATCGGAGATGAGATTTTTGGGCGAAGGAATTTCATCTTAGATATTGCCTGGCAGAAGCGAGACGGGCCGCCAAATGACCGAAAGATAGCTTCTATTCACGACCACGTTTTAGTTTGGGCAAACGGTCGGGTGGGGGATTCCAAAAAGACCCGTGCCGAAGAAGTCTTCAATCTCATGCCGCGCACTGAGAAAGCCGATGCGCAGTATCAAATCTTCTCGGAACCATCGGGTCCCGATCCGAGAGGGCCGTTTAGAAAAATTGACACCACGGCAAACGGCAAAGGCGGGCGCTATGTTGAGAGTCTTTTTTACGCCGTAAAGAACCCATATACCGGGGAAGATGTTTGGCCCAGAAAAGGAACATGCTGGCGTCACAACAAAGAAGAGATGCAACGGCTTCAAGACGATCATCGGCTTTATTGGGGAGTCAAGGGGACCGCAACGACCCCAATGCGGAAGTTATTCAAAGATGAAGCCAAGCAGGGCATGTCCGCGCCGTCCATTTGGAGCGATGTAGGCCTCAACCAGCACGCAAGCGGCGAATTGGAAAAGTTGTTCGGTGAGAAAGCGGCCTTTGAGACACCCAAGCCCGAATCATTGCTCTACCGGGCCGTTGTAATTGCATCGAATCCCGGAGATATAGTGCTCGACAGCTTTCTTGGTTCCGGTACAACCGTCGCCGTTGCGCATAAGATGGGCCGCCGCTACATCGGGATTGAGATGGGAGAGCACGCAATTACACATTGCGTACCGCGCCTCAAGAAAGTGGTGGACGGAGAGCAGGGCGGCATCTCTGAAGACGTAGGCTGGAAGGGCGGCGGCGGATTCCACTTTTACAAACTGGGTAGTCCGATCTTCGATGAAGAGGGCCGCATCAATCCGGCTGTCCGTTTCGCGCACCTTGCCGCGCACGTCTGGTTTGCAGAGACGCGCACGCCGTTAGCTCATCCCAAGCGCCGTTCACCGCTCTTAGGCGTGCATGACGGCGTGTGCTATTACCTGCTCTTCAACGGCATACTTGGAGACAAGCGGCCTGACGGCGGCAACGTGCTCACGCGCCGCTTGCTGGCAGAGCTGCCCGCGCATGACGGCCCCAAGGTGATTTACGGAGAAAGCAGCCGGTTGAGCAAGGAATCGCTGCTCCAACTTGGCATTACGTTCAAGCAAACACCCTACGATGTGAAGGCGCGTTGAGTGCTGGCCGCACGGGCGGGATTTTTTGTGTACGCTGTTGAGCGTTGGTGGGCAAAGCACGGGCATTTGAGGGAACTATGATAACGCTGAAGAAATTTCAGGAGGCAACGCTCAAGCAGCTCAAAGACTATCTGGAAGCCGCACGCTTGAGCGGGGACCCGGAGACAGCCTTTCTCCAGACGGTGAAGCCGCCCGATGGCCGGTTGCCGCTGTATCGCAAGGTGCCGAACCTTGAGCGGATTCCCTATGTCTGCTTGCGGCTGCCCACGGGCGGCGGCAAGACGATTGTGGGAGCCTATTCCATCCGGGTTGCCGCGCAGAGCTACATCGAAAAGGATTACCCGGTTGTTTTGTGGCTGGTGCCGTCCAATTCCATCCGCACGCAAACCGCACAGGCGCTCAAGAATAATGCGCATCCGTACCGCATGGCCTTGGATGAGGCCTTCGATGGCCGCGTGCGCGTCTTTGAAATATCGGAGATTGAGAATATCCGCCCGCAAGATTTGCGAGACGGCGTGTGCGTGGTGGTGGGCACCATCCAATCGTTGCGCGTAAGCAGCACGGAAGGCCGCGACGTGTACGCACACAAAGAGGCGTTGGAAGATCACTTCACGAAACTGAATACAAACCAGCCCGGCCTGGAGCGCATCGAAAGCGGCGCGGGCGCGGGCAAGGTGAAGTACAGCTTTGCCAATCTGATGATGGTCCACCAGCCGCTAGTCATCATGGATGAGGCGCACAACGCCCGCACGTCTCTGACCTTCGACACGCTGAAACGGCTCTCTCCGTCCGCCATTATCGAATTGACGGCAACGCCGGACACGGACCCGCGCACAGGCAGCAACGTTTTGTATCGCGTGTCCGCATCCGAGCTAAAAGCGGAAGAGATGATTAAGCTGCCTATCGTGCTCACCGTGCATGAGACTAACTGGGAGGAAGCGGTTGGGGATGCTTGCCGCACGCGCAAGCGGCTGGCAGAGAAGGCCGCCGGGGAGCCTGAGTACATCCGCCCCATTCTTTTGATTCAGGCGGAGAACAAAGACAAGCCCGCCAATGTAGAAGCCGTGAAGCAATACCTCTTGGATAGTGAGCACCTTGCGGATGAGCAGATAGCCATTGTGACCGGGGACCAGCGGGACCTGGACAAAATCAATCTCTTTGACCCGGCGTGCAAGATTGAGGCCGTTATCACCGTACAGGCGCTCAAAGAAGGATGGGATTGTTCCTTCGCGTATGTGTTTTGCTCAACAGCTAACATCGGGAGCAGCCGGGACGTTGAGCAGTTGTTAGGCCGCGTGCTGCGTATGCCGTATGCGAAGCGGCGCAAGGCGGCGGAATTGAACAAAGCGTATGCGCACGTCTCCAGTCCGAATTTTCTGGAGGCCGCAAAGCAGCTTGAAACCTGCATGATTGAAAAGATGGGCTTTGAAGAGGCGGAGGCGGAGCAGTACCTAGAAGTGCAGCAAAAGTTACCGGACTTGCCGCTCTTTCTCCAGCAAAATCCATTGCGGTTGACGGTTGCGGAGCCGCTCAAGATGGAGGGACTGACAGAGATAGAGCGGCAATCCATCGTGGTGAAGTCAGAGGCTCCAGGGCGCATTGAAATTGAGGTGCATGGACAGCTTACGCCGGAGATTCAGAAGGCGGCGCTTGCGGCAGTCCCGGAGGCGGAGCGTGCTGAGACTGAGCGGAAGATCACGTGCTACATTGCGGAGCAGGAAGCGCACCTTGCGCCCGCGTTGCGCGGTGAAAGGCTGGAGGTTCCCCGGCTTTGTGTCCGTTACGAAGGCGAGCTGTTGCCCTTTGATAAAGAGCTGGTGCTAGACGCAGCCTCATGGGACCTGAGCCAATGCGCGGTTGACCTGAGTGACTTCCGATTCAACGACACATCGAAGACGTTTGAATTTGACGTGCAAGGCAGCAAGGTGGTCTATGCGTTCAAAGGTGAGCAGCAACTTGACTTGAATTTGCTCGCCGGGGATTGGACGGAAACTGACCTGATTCGATGGCTGGACAAGGAATTGCGGCAACCGGATGTTCGGCAAGAGGCAAGTCTCGGATGGCTCCGGCTCTGTGTTCACCAGCTATTAGGTCGCAAAGGATTCGATTTGGCGTTGCTGGTGCGGGCGAAGTTCATCCTTGCCCGCAAGCTGGCAGAAAAGCGGGATGAGTGCCGGACGTTTGCATATAACGCCGGGTATCAAGAGATGCTCTTTGGCCCCAACGCCGCGCCGGAAACCAGCTTCGATTTTTCATTCCAGTATGACCCGAATGTGTACCCGGCAAAGTGGCTCTACAGTGGCAGGAACAGCTTTCCCAAACACTTTTACCCGATGGTGGGAGAGCTGGAGAGCACGGGGGAAGAGTTTGATTGTGCGATGGCATTAGACGCGCAATCGGGCCTCAAGTCTTGGGTGCGGAATCTGGCGCTCCAGCCTGATTCATCGTTTTGGCTCCAGACTTCTACGGACCGCTTTTACCCGGACTTTGTGGCAGAGCTGCTTGATGGCCGTGTGCTGGTGGTGGAGTACAAGGGCAAGGACTACGTTTCCAATGACGATTCAAAGGAAAAGAAGCTGCTAGGCGAAGTGTGGGCAAGCAAGAGCAACGGCAGAGCCTTGTTCCTGATGGCCGTCAAGAAGGATGAGCGGGGCCGGAACGTACACGAACAAATCAGGGGAACGATTGAGGGCTGGTGAAGTATTCGGAAACCGGACAATCATGTGAGGGAAAATGGCAACCAGCAAGAAACGTGCGCGTAAAGTGACCCCGACTGTGCCTGAAGATAAGACTCACGCGGGCGTCTTTATCATCGAATCTCTCAGCTTTAAGGACGAATGTAAGAAGCGATTCGAGGGGCAGATTTTGAGGGATATGCTCACCCTCAGCGAAAAAAAGGTGGAGTATTGGTACGTGCGAACTTGGAAAGAGCTGACCGATGAAGTTTTTGACCGGTTCTACGACTCCAAGCTCCGGTATCTGCATCTCTCCTGCCACGGCAATTCAACTCACGTCTGCCTTACGTTGGACAATGTTCCATTCAAGGAGTTTGGCGAGATGATAAGCAACTACCTGCCGGAGCGTAGGCTCTTTGTTTCAGCGTGCGAAGTAGTGAATCCCGCTTTTAGCCAGGCGGTCAATCCTGACGGAGAGTGCTATTCCGTCATTGGTCCGCAAGATGACATTTGTTTTGACGATGCAGCAGTGATGTGGGCAAGTTTTTATCATCTGATGCTGCGGAATTCCAAGGTCATGCGGAGCCAAGAGATTCGGAAGACACTTGAGCGCCTGAAAAAGACTTTTGGGCAGACGTTTGTTTACCTCTGAAAACTTCCAGAAACGCCGGTTGCGTAAGGTGAGAAGACTTCAACACGGGTCCCAAGTCCACCGTGCCATTCCCGTGCCGTTGCCGCTGCGTTGCGGTGCTGAAAACTGTACATCGTGCCATCTGCTGCGTTGTAAGTTGTTGAAGTTACGTTGTCCAGCGGATTCGATTCCTACCGCGTCCACCAATTATATTCAACGACTTACACCTCTTCTTCACCCCCTTATCATCATCAACATTACGAGACTGTAGGGACTTTTGTAGGGACTCTTCCTCAAAATCCTGCGTATTGTTGGGCATTACCGCACCCTCCTGTCGCAATTCCACTGCCGCAGATCTCCGACGTCTCGCAACTGTTTCCAGAGCGTCTCTCTTCGCCTCGGTCCGAATATGGCTGTAGTGCGAGAGCATCTGCTTCGAGACGTGGCCGGCAATGTCCATGATGGTCTGGTCTACTGCGCTGCTCTCTGCCAATTCCGTAATCAGCGTGTGCCGGTTGTCGTGCCATCTGCCTCTGACGCCGGATTTTTTACGGAGGTTCGTCCAAGAGGTCTTCAGGGTGGTCACTGGCCGAGTGGGATCACATGGGCGTGGACTGCCAAACGGAAAGACCTACCACTCGGAACGAATCTCAGCGAAACGCTCTCGATACCAAACCATGTACTGATCGATGCTTTCCCGAAGGTCAGAGTTGAGAGGAATTGTTCTGCCTTCTCCTGCATCCGTCTTGCTTTTGCCAACGGTTAGGATGTTTTTCCCAGGTCAAGTTGGCCCCAAGTCAGGTTCTTCAATTCCGCATCGCGGATGCCTGCGTTCAGGCCGTAGATGATCCAGGGCTGGCGGCCAAGTTCAGCGGTCATCCAGCCTGCGGTGTTGGCGATGTACGGCAGCGGAAAACTGAGCAGCAGTGCCCACAAAACCAAGCGCGTGGTGTAAAGCCGTTTGCGCCAGAGCAGCAATGCGGCGGTGGCCATCAGAAGCAGGAACCAGCTTCCGAGACCGGCCATGATGTGATAGGCGTAGTAGAGCAGCGGCAACGCGGTGGGCCATTGGTCATGCGGAATCTGATCGAGCCCTTTGACTTCGGCCTTGGTGGTTCCATAGATGAGGAAGCTCAACAAATCATTGACTACGAAGGGATTGTCGATCTGGCCGGTCTCTTCGTTGGGCTGGCCCATCAGCACCAGGCCCGCGCCATTCTCTGTCTTGAAGAGGCCCTCCATTCCAGCGATGGCGGCCGGTTGATTGCGCGCAACGTATTTGCCATGCAGATCGCCGGTAGGAAAGATGATGAGGATTGAGGCGATGATGCCAGCAATGACACCGACTTTGAGAAAGATGCGACCGTAGTTTTCCAGCCGCCCTTCCAGCAGATAAAAAGCGCCCGCGGCGGCCATGACGAACGAGCCTGTAACCACCGCTCCGGTCATATTGTGCGCGTACTGAAGCAGGCCCCAGGGATTCATCAGCAGTTGCCAGAAGCTGAGCACCTCGAATTGTCCGTTGGGCAGGCGATTATATGAGACGGGATGCTGCATCCACGCGTCAGTGACGATGATGAAGAAGCCTGAGATCCACGATCCGGCGAAGACCATCACGGCTGAAAACCAATGCATGAGTTTAGAGATTCGCTTTTCGCCGTAAAGAAACAGGCCGAGAAATGCCGACTCCATGAAGAAGCTGAAGACGCCTTCCATGGCCAACGGCTGGCCGATGACGCCGCCTGAGAGCCGCGAAAAGCGCGCCCAGTTGGTACCGAATTCGAACTCCATGGGAATGCCTGTGACTACGCCGAAGACGAAGTTGATGGCAAAGATACGGCCCCAAAAGCGCGACGCCCGGTCCCATTCCTCGCTGCCGGTTTTGAGGGCCACGGACTTGAGCACCACAATCAGCAGGCCGAGGCCCATGGTGAGTTGGGGAAAGAGATAGTGGAAGGTGATGGTAAAGGCAAAGTGCAGTCGATGGATCAATTC
>Ga0181516_10003433_pt1 | contig 10606 bp, 10 predicted proteins | sample PEATcosm2014_Bin_25_FD_121104 | JGI IMG/M metagenome (GOLD analysis project Ga0181516, IMG submission 121104) | Peatland microbial communities from MTU Mesocosm Facility, Houghton, MI, USA - PEATcosm2014_Bin01_10_metaG | ecosystem: Environmental > Terrestrial > Soil > Wetlands > Peat | place...
CCTCCTTGTGGGTGCAGGGCAAAGCCCTGCAAAATCAAACCAAGAGCGCTATCCTAGCGCCTATGGGGCTTCGCCCCCTTGCCCCTGACCAGGGCTCTGCCCTGGACCCGCCAAAGGCCGGTGGCCCTTGGAACCCCTGACGCGAGGCGGGTCCAGGGGCGTCACGTTCCGGCGGCAACCGGCTGGTCGGCGAGCAGAATCCGGAGGCTGTCGTCAAGGGCGGCAGGCCAGGGGCGCAGGGCGAGGCCGTGGACAGCCTTGATGCGCGCCGCGGACAGCACCGAATTGGCCGGGCGGCGGGCCGGGGTGGGATAGTCGGCGGTGGTGATGGGGCGCAGCCGGGGAACCGGTGCGCCCAACGCGGCGGCGCGTGCAAAGATGGCCGCGGCAAAGCCGTACCAGCTCACCGGTTCGCCGCCGCCGTCGAGATGGAAGGTGCCGAAACCGTCACGCCGGCCGGCGGCCAGCGCCACCGCCAGGGTGGCCAGGGCCTGAGCCAGATCGGGAGCGTAGGTCGGGCGGCCGATCTGGTCGTCCACCACCCCCAGCTCCGGCCGCTCGCGGCCGAGCCGCAGCATGGTCCGGACAAAATTGGTGCCGAAGGGGGCATGAACCCAGGAGGTCCGGATGATCAGATGGTCAGCCAGCCGCTCGCGCACCGCCTGTTCGCCGGCCGCCTTGCTGGCGCCGTAGACGCCGAGGGGCGCCACCGGGTCGTCCTCGGTCCAGGGGCCGGACTTGCCGCCGTCGAAGACATAGTCGGTGGAGAGGTGGATCAGCGGCACGCCCACCGCCGCTGCGGCTGCCGCCAGATGGGCCGGGCCGTCGCGGTTGAGGGCATAGGCGGCCTCGGGTTCGGCCTCGGCACGATCCACCGCGGTATAGGCGGCGGCATTGATGATCACCGCCGGCCGTTCGGCCCGAACCAGCGCCAGGGTCGAGGCCGGGTCGGTCAGGTCGAAGTCGCCGTGACCGCGGCAGGCCACGGCGGTCCCGGCCGGCCACCCGGTCCCGGCCAGACTGGTCGCGAGCTGTCCGCTCCGGCCGATCACCAGGACGCGCGGCCCGACGGTCATGGCGTCTTCGATTCACTCGGGGCCACCAGCCCCAGCCGCTCGCCCTGATAGACGCCGCTGCGAATCGGATGCCACCAGTCGGTGCGCTCCAGGTACCAGCGGACGGTGTTCTCCAGGCCGCTCTCGAAACTCTCCTCCGGCTGCCAGCCCAGTTCGCGCGCGATGCGGCTGGTGTCCATGGCATAGCGCTGATCGTGCCCCGGCCGGTCGGGAACGAAGCGGATCAGCGTCCGGCGCGGCGGCGCGCCCGGCTCCGGCCTCAGCCGGTCCACCAGATCGGTGATGCGCTCGACCACCTCCAGATTCCGGCGCTCGGCGTTGCCGCCGATATTGTACTTGCGGCCGATTTCACCCCGGGTCAGCACCCGGTGCAGCGCCCGGGCGTGGTCCTCGACATGGAGCCAGTCGCGGATATTGTCTCCGCGGCCATAGACCGGCAGCGGCTTGCGCTCCAGGGCATTGAGGATGATCAGCGGGATCAGCTTTTCCGGGAACTGATACGGACCGTAATTGTTGGTGCAGTTGCTGACCACCACCGGCAGGCCATAGGTGTGATGCCAGGCCGAAACCAGATGATCCGAGGCGGCCTTGCTGGCCGAATAGGGCGAGCGCGGGTCGTAGGCCATGTCCTCGACGAACAGGCCGGTCGGCCCGAGGGAGCCGTACACCTCGTCGGTGGAAACGTGGTGAAAGCGGAAGCGTGCCCGCTCCGGCGCCTCCAGGGCGCTCCAGTAGGCGCGCACCCGCTCCAGCAGGATGCCGGTGCCCAGCACATTGGTTTCGAGGAAGGTCACCGGCCCTTCGATGGAGCGGTCGACATGGCTCTCGGCGGCCAGATGAAGGATGGCGTCGGGCCGGTGCTCGCGCAGGGCCTGCGCCACCGCCGGGCCGTCACAGATGTCGGCCTGCACGAACCGATAGCGCAGATGATTCTGGATTTCCGCCAGAGAGTGCAGGTTGGCGGCGTAGGTCAGTTTGTCGAAATTGACCACGATGCTGTCGGTGGCGCCGATCAGGTGGCGGCAGACCGCCGAACCGATAAAGCCGGCGCCGCCGGTGACCAGGATTGTCCGGAATTGCGTCATTTCCGCCTCGCCTTCATGCGGCCCCGCCGTCATGCTGTTGTGTTCCCGCCATAGACGAAGCAGCGGGCCACGTCTGCCAGTTTCGGCAGACGCCGGTCCTTGTCGGAAAGTTCGGCTTCGGCCTCACTCACCGGCCAGTCGATGCCGAGGGCCGGGTCGGCCCAGTAGAGCCCGTCGTCGTCTTCGGCCGAATAGTAGGCATCCACCTTGTAGGCCACCACGGTGTCAGGCTCCAAAGTGCAGAAGCCGTGGGCGAAGCCCGCCGGGATCACCAGTTGGTTGCCCTCGGCGGCCGAGAGCCGGACCGCGACGTGATGGCCGTAACGGGGCGAGCCCTGACGGATATCCACCGCCACGTCGAAGATCGCCCCCCGGAGCACGCTCACCAGCTTGGCCTGGGCGGTGGGGGGCCGCTGGAAGTGCAGGCCGCGGACGGTCCCGGCCCTGGTGGACAGCGACAGGTTGTCCTGTACGAAGTCGAAGGCAAAGCCCTGCCCGGCCAGGCGCCGGCGGCTGTAGGTCTCAACGAAGAAGCCGCGGGCATCCTGAAAGCGCCGGGGAATCAGGATCGCCAGGTCGGGACACTCGGCAGGTTGGATCAACATGGACCGGCTTTCCGAAAAGACCGCGCACAGGCTCGGACACATCCCGCCGCCATCGCGCCAGACCGCCTGTGTGCTAGCACCGGGACGGCGGGTTGCCAAGAATCTTTAGGTGCCGTTGCGGCTTCGGGGACGGCCTCTTTCGCGCGTGAAGTATAAGAGGGGGGCTTTGCCCGATATGCGCTAGGATAGCTCTATTACCTTGATTTTGCGGGGCTTTGCCCTGCACCCACAAGGAGGCTCGCCTCCTTGACCTCATGACGTCAGGGGTTCAAAGGGCCGACTGGCCCTTTGCGGGTGTGGGCAGAGCCCACGAAATCTTTTTATTTCAACAACTTATCCTATCCTAATCCTATCCTGGCGCCTATGGGGCTTTGCCCCCTTGAACCCCTACCAGGAGCGTGACGCCCCTGGACCCGCATAAGTTATGGGTTCCAAGGGCCACCGGCCTTTGGCGGGTCCAGGGCCAAGCCCTGGTCGGGGTCTGGCGGCCAGACCAGTGGCGCGTCGATCCGCTGGCCGCAGCGCAGCCGGTGGCGTACGGCCATCAGGTGCCGGTCGATCCGTTCGAGGGTGGCGAGATTGGCCTTTTCTGCGGCGCTGGTCTCTATGATGTCGGCCACCGCGCCGTTGCGGATGACGAGTCTCCGATTGCCCATCAAGGCCAGCACCGGGTCGTGAGTCGAGATCAGGACGATCTTGTCCCGGGCGATCAGCAGGTCCAGCGACTTCTTGCGGTCGATACCGGCATTTTCGATCTCGTCGATCAGCACCACCGGCGACGCCGACAACAACGCGGTGTCGGCGATCATCAACGCCCGGGTCTGGCCGCCGCTCAACTGGGTCAGGGACACGCCGGCGTCGAACCGCTCCCCGGCCAGATCGTTGGCGCAGGCGATCACGTCGCGCACCACCTCGTCGCGCCCGGGAACCATGCGACAGTCGGCATGCAGGGTCACGAACGCGCCCACCGACAGATCCACCACGAAATTCATATTCTGGGACAGTTGGGCGATCAGCTTGCGGTTGGCGGCAAAGCGCCAGCCGGGATCGGGAGGCGCGTCGTTGATCAGTATCCGCCGGCCCGACGGCGTGTCGCCCTGGGCCAGGCATTCGATATCGGCCAGCAGCCGGCTCTTGCCCGAGCCGGTGGGGCCGACCAGGCACAGGACGCAGCCCGCCTTCAGGGTCAGGTTCAGGGATTCCGGGCGCCCCGCCTTGTCGTGGCCGCCCAGAAGGGTCAGGGAACGCACCGGCTGTTCCGACGCGGCCCGCAGGGCCTCGACCTGACCGGCCAGGGCCTCGATGTGGGCCAGCACCTGCGCGCGATCCATGCCGATATGGCTCAGGCGCTCGTCGGCAAGACCGGCCAGCCATGAATCCAGAGTCCGGCCCGGCTTGGCCCCGGCGCCATCGGCCGACAGGATGAAGCGGGTGATGGCCGGATGCCAGCCGGACAGTTCGTCGAGCGTCAGCGCCAGAATCCGAGCCCTCATGGCGGCCCACCCCCAAACCTCATCTTGCGGACATTGCCGCGTTGATGGTCGCGGCCGATCACGGTTTCGCCGATGCAATAGGGACAGACCGCCGACGGCATGGGAAAGCGCAGCCGCTGGCCCTCCAGAGCCTCAATGCCGGGCGCCTCGCGCATCTGAAAGCCCAACTCCACCGTGCCCTGGCCGGTGATGCCGTTGAAGAACAGGATGGTGGCGCGCGGATTGGCCAGGCGGACGTTGAAGGCGAACACCTCGCGTTCCGCCTGGGAGACGATGTCGCCCTTGGTGATCACCACCACGTCGGCCAGTTTCAGCATCGGCCCGATCTTGCGCGGGGTGTGGATGCCGGACAGCGTGTCCACCACGCAGACCGCCAGGACCCCCTGGATGTGCGGCGAGCAGCGGTTGCACAGTCCGGCACTTTCGGCGATCAGAATCTCGGCCCCGGTCTGCTGCCCCCATCCCAGGCAGTCGTCGATGTTGCTGACGAAAAAATGGTCAGGGCAGACGCTGCCCGACAGGCCGACCACCACCGGCAGTCCGGCACTCCGGTAGACCTCGTCGTCCGAGGTCGACAGCGCGTCGAACTTGACGATCCCGATGGCCAGCCCCTGAGCCTTCAAGGCCTTCGCCGTCCTGACGATCACCGAGGTCTTGCCCACCGACGGCGGTCCGGCCACGGTGATCACGCGCATGCCCGGATCTCCTCTCGGCTGGCCGGCTCGCGGTTGGCCGGGCGGGGCGGACCGTCCCGGACGTCGCGGTCTTCTTGAGCCCCGAGCCCCTCTTGAGCCTCGAGAAAGATCCGGCAGGCCGCCTGGAGCAGCTTCGGGGTGGCCGGATGGCGCACCAGGTCCCAGCCCGGCCATTTGAGCCGGGCGCCGGCCGGAAGAGCCGGAGGCAGCGTGGGGCAGAGCGCCGGATAGCGGTTCCTGTTGAGCAGGCGCCCCAGGTCGGCGCCGTGAAAATGGCGGAGCAGGACGTCGAGCCGGTCGCGGTGCGCGGTCTTCACCGTCAGCCACAGCGGGTAGGCCAAGGCGCCGTCCTCGGGCCACACCACCCGGGTCTCGTCCCGGCGCGGGCACATGTCGGCCAGCGACCACGGCAGAACGTAGAGGCCGCCCGGCGAGGCATCGGTTCCGGCCAGGCGGGGCATCTGGGCCGAGTGAATCAATCCCGGGACGTTGCGGACCAGCCGGGCCAGCCCGTCCAGCCCGAACTCCCGGGCCATGCACAGCAGGAAGAAGCTGTTGAAGTGGCTGTAGCGGCGCTCCCCCTCCCGCCGCCAGCCGCCGAACACCACCTGCCCGCGGTAACTCGGGTCCATGAGGTCGGCCCAGCGCCGCGGGGCCGGCAGTCCGTTCAGGCGGCGCTGGTCGATCAGCAGCACGAACGGCGCCACCGCGAACACGCCGATCCGCCCGTCCGGGTCAACCAGACCGGCCTCGGTGAAGGCGGGGGCGACGCCTTGGGGCTGGCCGGCGGTGAAGGCGCCGCCCGCCACATGGCGCTGGTAAAAGCGCCGGTTGAAGGCCTTGCCGTCCTCGGACGAGACCAGCATGTTGGGATAGTCGTCCAGGGTGCGGATGAAACGCAGCCGGTCGAACGGGCTCCGGCCGCCCTGGCCCATGGGAAAGCAGCATTTCAGCGGCGGGCCGCCGTCGGCACGGTGCCGGGCCACCAGGTCGGCGATGCCGTCGCGAACGCAATGACGCAGCGGCACCGGAACCGTGCCGAGAAGGTCCCACCCGCGCGGGGCGCCCCGCGGGACCGCGGCGTCGCCGAACGATCCGTTGGCCGGGGTAAGCCCGTTAGCCGGAGTAAGCCCGTTAGCCGGAGTAAGATCGAGAACGATCCGGGACTTGCCGGTCATAATGCCCATGGGCGGGCCTCCTGGTTGGAACGGGCGGCCTGACGGCGCAGGCTGTATTCGACCACATGGCCGAGGACATCGGCCTGATCGAGCCCCCATTGCGCGGCGGCAAGACAGATGGCGCCGCTGCGGCCGATGTGGCAGCAGATGTTGAATTCCAGAAAAACCCGCCGGCCGCTTTGGGGATCGAAGCGATAATCGAGGCGGAAATAATCCATGGGACCCGCCGTCGCCCACAGCGCCGTCACGTCGTCCTGCACCGCAGCATCAAGGGGACCGGCCTCGAACATCCGGTAGCCCAGGGGATCGTCGCGCTTGAGGTCCTCGGTGATGATGCCGCCGGCCTTGTCGGAGCCCGGCTGCACCACGCCCAGCAGGATCGGCTGCTTGCCGCCGAGCACGGGAACGGTCAGGTCGAGACCCGGAACATAGGCCTCCACCAGCACCGACAGGCCCCGCTTCAGCAGGCCGCGCGCCACCCGGGCGGCGCCGGCCCAATCATCCTGGATCGACTCGGCGGTGATCCCTTCCGAGGCCGCGCCGAAGCGGTTCTTGACGAAATAGGGGCCGGGGAAGGCCGGCGGTACCGCCAGTTCCGGCGCCGAGGCATAAACCACACCCTCGGCCACCGGCAGGCCGATCGCCCTGGCGGTCAGCTTGGACAGCCACTTGTCTTCGGCCAGGGCGCGGATGTTGGGGCCGGCCCCCAGGCAGGGGATGCGCAAAAACGTACACAGCGAGGTGATGAAGACCTCGGGATTTTCGATGGGCATGCGGTTGTACAGCGAGAACACCAGATCGACGGTGCCCGCGGCGTCCAGAAGGGCATGGCACCGGCTCGCCGTCCGCACGCCATAACCCAGGGCGCTCAGAACCTGCCAGACCCGATGGTAATAGGCCGGATAGCCGCCATCGCCGGGAAAGGACCGGCAGGCATAGCCCGGGGCCTCCGGAGCGTGGCGGGCAATGAACAGAATGCGCGTCGATGGCGTCTTCGGTGGGCGGATCAGCAGATCCGGGACGGATGGCGAAACCATCGCAGATACGCTCCTGGGGCAAGGTCCACCGGCAAGCGGCGCCTTTCCCTCAGCAAGAGATGCGCCAACGGCGCGAAGCGGCGGTCCCATGGGGTCCGCCGCGAAAATTGTACTGGGATGTACGAAGTCACGGCAACGATGTGCATCCCGGTGCGATCCCGGGGACCCGTTTGCCCCGGCGGGCTTCCGTTGAGGTCCTGGCTCATGGTTTGCATTGGCAGGCGGGGGGCGTCGCCCCCTTGCCCCCGACCAGGGCGCTGCCCTGGACCCGCCAAGGGGTGACCCCTTGGAACCCGGAATGTTTCGCGGGTCCAGGGGCGTCACGCTTCTGGTGGGGGGTGGGGGGCAAAGACCCCCTTCCCTTTTTGGAACCCGGAGCAGAAGCCATGGGTGCGCCGATGGACCCGCCGCCAGCGCCCGCCGCCATCACGGTGGACCGCCTGACGGTGCAGCGGGGCGGCCGGGATATTCTTCGTGAGGTGTCGCTGACCGTCACCGACGGCACCATCACCGCAGTGGTCGGGCCGTCCGGTGTCGGCAAGAGCACCCTGATGGGCGCCCTGAACGGTCTGCTGCGGCCGTCGGGCGGAACCGTTTCGGTCGCGGGCATCGGTTGTCTGGACGACGCCGGGGCGTTGCGCGAGGCCCGCCGGCGGACCGCCACCATTTTTCAGGACCACGCCCTGATCGACCGCTTGCCGGCCATCGACAATGTGCTCCTGGGGTTGGCGGATACCCGCCATCCGCTGTCCCTGCTGCCCTGGTCGCAATCCTTGCGCCGGCGAGCGGCCCAGGCGCTGGACGAGGTCGGATTGCTGAACCGGGCCACCACCCGCACCGGCCACCTTTCCGGCGGCGAGCGCCAGCGGGTGGGCATCGCCCGCGCCCTGGTGCGATGCCCGTGCCTGTTGCTGGGCGACGAACCCTTTGCCTCGGTGGATTCGGCGCTGGCCCGGCGGTTGGGAGAGGACATCCGCCGCCTGGTGGCGCGGGGTGGCCTGACCGTCGTCCTGGTGCTGCATCAGCTTCAGATGGCCCGGACCCTGGCCGACCGCATCATCGGCCTTTCGGACGGCCGGGTGGCCTTCGACGGGCCAGCCGGCAGCTTCGACGCCGCGGCCGAGGCCGGGATCTTTGCTCCGCACCTGCGAGGAGGCGCATCGCCTTGACCCCAAAACATCACGGGTTCAAAGGGCCGGCCGGCCCTTTGCGGGTGTGGGCAAAGCCCACAAGATCGTCTTGTTGCCGGGATCCGTTCCTGCCCCCAGGGGCGACCAGGGTGTTTTGACTCCGTGAGAGATTTGACTCCGTGAGAGAAAGGAAGCGATATGCGCCTTCGATTCAGCCGACTTATTGTCACCGCGGCCGTGCTGCTCGGGGGCCTCCTGCTCCCGGCCTCCGGGGCGGTGGCCCAAGCCCGTCCGCAAAAGCTGGTGGTCGGGCTGCTGCCGGGCGAATCTGCCCCCACCGTCATGCGGCTGAACGAGCCGTTGCGCGCCTATCTGGAAAAGCGGCTGGGCCTGCCCGTCGAGCTGGTGGTTGGCGCCAACTACGCCGCGACCGGCGAGGCGTTGCGTTTCGGGCGTCTCGACATCGCCTATCTGGGACCGGTGACCTATATCCTGCGCTCCCGCAGCGCCAGGCTTGAACCCTTTGCCCGTCCCTCCCACGAACGGGTCGGGCCGACCTTCCAGGCGGCGATCATCGTTCCCGCCGACAGTCCGGCCACCACCCTGGCCGATCTCAAGGGCGGCGAGGTGGCGTTCGGCGATCCCGCCTCGACCTCGGGCACCTGGGTTCCGCGCTACCAGTTGCTGGCCGCCGGCCTGATCTCGGGGCGCGACTACACCTTGCGGGTGCTGGGCGCCCACGACGCGGTGGCGCTGGCGGTTGCCCACCACAAGGTCGCCGCCGGCGGCCTGTCCCTGCCGATTTACGAACGCCTGCTGAAGGAAGGCAAGATCGACGCCACGGCGGTTCGGGTGCTGGCGACGTCCCCGGCCATCCCCGAATACATGTGGACCTTCCGTGAGGGCCTCGATCCGGCGTTCAAGGAGGACATCCGCAAGGCCTTCATCACCCTCAGCGATCCCGAAGCGCTGGCGGTCTTCCGCGCCGAGGCCTTCATCCCCTGTGTCGATTCCGACGTGGACCGGGTGCGCAGCTGGATCCAGGCGATCGGTCAGGCCAACCCGGACGCGGTGCCGGCTCCGTGAGTCCAGGGGGCAAAGCCCCGACAAATTGCCTTCGGCGACCAGGGCTTTGCCCTGGACCCACAAGGAGGCTCGCCTCCCTGACCTCCTGACGTCAGGGGTTCAAAGGGCCGACTGGCCCTTTGCGGGTGTGGGCAGAGCCCACAAACTCAATTTATTTCAACGACTTATCGTAACCTGACGCCTATCGGGCGAAGCCCCCCTCCCTAATACCCGGTGATATGACATGAGCCCGGACGGCGTCGTCTTGAAACACACGGCGGTGGAGGCGGTTCTGGCCGACGGCCGTCGCCGCACACTGAACGGCCTGGTGATGATCGTGGTTTCGGGGCTGGTGATCGCCGGCGCCTTTGCCTATGCCGGGGCGTTCGATCTCGCGCGCTATCGCGACGCGGTATCGACGATTCTGACCCTGGCCGGAGACTCCTTTCCGCCGGATTTCAGCCGCTGGTCATATTGGGGCCGCCCGTTGCTGGAAACCCTGGCCATGAGCCTCTCCGGAACGGTGCTGGCCTGTGCCGCCGCCCTGCCGCTCGGCGTCCTGGCCGCACGCAACATCGGGCCGGCGTGGTGCGGCGGTCCGGTCCGCCTGCTTTTGAATATGTTGCGCTCGATCCCGGTGCTGGTCTGGGGCGTCATTTTCGTCGCGGCGGTGGGGTTCGGGCCGCTGCCCGGAATTTTTGCCCTGGCCGGCCACTCCACCGGCATGTTGGGCAAATTCTACGCCGAGATTCTGGAACATGCCGATCCCGGCCCCGGCGACGCTCTGCGCAGCCACGGCGTCTCACGGCTGGGGGTGCTGCGCTTCAGCGTCCTGCCCCAGAGCCTGCCCCGCCTGGTCGATGTGACGATCTATCGTTGGGAACACAATGTCCGGGCGGCGACGGTGCTTGGCGTCATCGGCGCCGGCGGCCTCGGACTCGAAATCGTCACCGCCTTTCATTTGTTCGAATACCGGGAGGCGCTGGCGCTGATCCTGGTGTTGCTGGGGCTGGTGACGGTGATCAGTATGATCGGTGCCGGCATCCGCGCTCGGTTTTTGTGCCGGGCTTGAGAGCCTGGACCTCCACCAGGGGGGCATGCCCGATAGGGGCCAGGACAGTGCTGTTACTTTGATTTTGCGGGGCTTTGCCCTGCACCCACGAAGGAGGCTTGCCTCCTTGACCCTCTGACGTCATGGGTTCAAAGGGCCGACCGGCCCTTTGCGGGTGTGGGCAGAGCCCA
>Ga0181516_10003434_pt1 | contig 10604 bp, 9 predicted proteins | sample PEATcosm2014_Bin_25_FD_121104 | JGI IMG/M metagenome (GOLD analysis project Ga0181516, IMG submission 121104) | Peatland microbial communities from MTU Mesocosm Facility, Houghton, MI, USA - PEATcosm2014_Bin01_10_metaG | ecosystem: Environmental > Terrestrial > Soil > Wetlands > Peat | place...
CCAATTCGCTCGCCGATCCCATCAGCCTGTGCGTTTCGGAAATTCACGCGCAGCTCGGCCACATCGTGGAATGCCACCAGGAGCCGGCGGGCATCATCTGCCTTTATTTCAACCGGCCCTACCAGCCCAGCGAGGCGGACCGCCGGCTGCTCGGCATTTTCGCCGCCGCGCTCGGCGCCGAGGAAAACCGCAAGCGCACCGATGACGAACTGCGCGCGAGCGACGAGCGCTACCGCCAAATTGTGCAGACCGCCAACGAAGGCATCTGGGTCACCGACGAGCACGACCGCATCACCTTCGTCAATCATCGCCTGGCGGAAATGCTCGGCTATGCGCCGGAAGAATTGTTGCACCGGCCGGTCCAGGATTTCATCGAAAGCGCCGACCTGCCCGACCACGAAAACCAGCTGCGGCTCGGGCATCAGGGCCACGCCAGCCAGTTTGAACGCCGGCTCCGGCACAAGGACGGCGGCGAATATTGGGCCTGGGTTTCCGGCTCGCCGTTGTTTGACAATGGTGGTTCATATCGCGGCGCGTTCGCCATGCTCACGGATGTGACCGAGCGGCGGCAGCTCGAATCGCAGTTGCGGCAGGTGCAAAAACTGGAATCCATCGGCCAGCTCGCCGGCGGCGTGGCGCATGATTTCAACAATATTCTGGCCGCGATCATGATGCACTTGAGCTTGCTGCATCAAAATCCCAGCCTCGACGAGGAAACCACCGAGGCGCTGAAAGAGCTGGAGGTCGAAACCAAACGCGCCGCCAATCTCACGCGCCAGTTGCTCATGTTCAGCCGCCGTTCCGTCATGCAGCCGCGCATCGTGGACGTGAATGAAGTGGTGCAAAATCTGTTGAAGATGCTGCGCCGGCTGCTGGGTGAAAACATCGTCATCACGTTTGAAAATAAGCCCCAGCTGCCCGCCGTCGAGGCCGATGTCGGCATGATTGAACAGGTGCTTTTGAATCTCGCTGTCAACGCCCGCGACGCCATGCCCAAGGGCGGCCGCCTGACCATCGTCACCAACACCGTGGAACTGGATGACGAGGCCGTGAAGCAGAACTCCGAACGCCGGGTCGGCAATTTCGTCAGCCTCGCCGTCACCGACACCGGCCAGGGCATGGATGAAGGCACGCTCAAGCGGATTTTTGAACCTTTCTTCACCACCAAGGAAATCGGCAAAGGCACCGGCCTCGGCCTGCCGACGGCCTATGGCATCATCAAACAACACCAGGGCTGGATTGAAGTCCACAGCCAGTTCGGCCGTGGCAGCACCTTTGAAGTTTTTCTGCCCGCCAAGGTTCAATTGCCGGAAGCGGTCGAGCCGCCAACCACCCGCGAATCCGCCCCCGGTGGCCGGGGCACGCTGCTGCTCGTGGAGGACGAGGAAATTGTCCGCCGCCCCATCGGCATTTATTTGCGCAAGCTCGGCTACCAAGTCATCGAAGCCGCCAACGGGAACCAGGCCTTCGCGCTCTGGCGCCAGCATCATGCGCGGATTGACCTGCTTTACACCGACATGGTCATGCCTGAAGGCGTCACCGGCTTGGAGCTCGCGGAGAAATTGAAGAGCGAAAAACCGCAGCTTCGCGTCATCATTTCCAGCGGTTACAGCACCGAAATCAGCATGCAGGGCGTGCCCATCCAGTCGGGCTTTATTTATCTGCCCAAGCCCAGTGCTTCGGCGCTCATCGCCTCCACCATCCGCGATTGTCTGGAAAAAAAGTGATTCAGCGGGAATTTCTTTACAGCCGCTCGCCGGCCGCTGCGAAAATCTTTTCATCGTCCGGAGAATTCCGCATCATTCCGTCCAGCGAACAAGCGGCGAAATAATTTTCATGACGAAACCAACCACGACCGCCACCGGTTTGACCTCCGCCAGTGGAGGTGCGAATCAAACCTGTGTCGCGTCCTTTTTTTGTCGGATTCGCCACTGGCTCACATGCAGTTTGCCGGCCGGACTGCTTTTTCTCTGCGGCTGCCAGACCTCGACCCAAAGTCTTTTCATCACGACCGGTCCCGACTGGCATGTCCAGCAAGGCCAGGCCCTCTGGCGGCCCAAAAGCGGCCTGCCGGAATTCGGCGGCGACCTCGTGCTCGCACGCGATGATGCGGGCAACTGCCTGATTCAATTCGACAAAACCCCCATGGCCATTCTTTCCGCGCAGACGACCACGAATCGTTGGCTGATAAAATTCCCGCAAAAAAACTGGAGTTTCAGCGGACGCGGCAACGCGCCGCTGCGTTTCAGCTGGCTGTATCTGCCAATTGCGCTCAATGGAAAATCGCTGCCCAAGCATTTGCACTTTGAAACGAAAGCGGACGGCGGCTGGCGGCTGGAAAATTCCCAGACCGGCGAAACCGTGGAAGGATTTTTGTCGCCGTGAGTTTATTTTTAAAACGCTGGTGGTGGATGTTGTTGCTCGTGGCCGTCGGCGTCGGCCTGGCGCGGTTGCGCTTCGACGTGGACATTCTTGATCTGCTGCCGTCCGACGAGCCATCGGTTCAAGGACTGAAACTTTACCAAAAATATTTCACCAACGCGCGCGAGCTCATCATCACGTTGCGCGCACCGGATCCCGACACGGCGGAAAAATTATCGGGCGAACTCGCGGCTCGACTGCGGCAGGAAACCAATCTTGTCGAAACCGTCACGTGGCAGGCGCCGTGGATGGAACGGCCCGAGCAACTTGGGGAACTGCTCGGCTGGCTGTGGTTCAACCAGCCACCCGGAGATTTTTCCGTGCTGACCAATCATCTCGCGCCCGAGCAACTCAAGCCGCAGTTGGACGAGACGCGTGAGCTGCTCGCCAACTCGATGTCGCCGATGGACCTCGCGCGGCGCTCGTTTGATCCGTTCAACCTGCTGACGATGCCCGCGCTGACCAACATCAGCGGCATGAACATGGATCAGGGCAACCAGATGTTCGCCTCTACCGACGGAAAATTCCGGCTGCTCTATCTGCAATCCGCCGTGGACTTGATGAGCTATCGCGATTGCGAAAGCTGGCTGAAAAAAATTCACACCGTCGTCGGCGAATTGCAAAACGGCCCGTCAAAAGACGATTGGAAAAATGTCACCGTGCATGTCACCGGCCGGCCGGTGTTCGTGGAAGAAATCGCCACCTCGATGCAACACGACATGAGCCATTCCGTCGGGGGCACGGCCACGGTCATCGCGATTTTATTTTGGCTCACGCATCGCCGCTGGAAACCGATGCTCTGGCTGCTCGCGCTGCTGGGTTTGATTTTGTTTGCCACGCTCGCACTCGGCGCGCTGGTGCTCGGCACCATCAGCGTCGTCGCGCTCGGCTTTGCCGCGGTGCTGCTCGGTTTGGCGGTGGATTACGCCGTGGTGCATTATCAGGAAGCGCTGTCGCATCCGCAAATGACCGTGCCGGAAATCCGCCGCGCCATCGCCCCAAGCATTTTGTGGGCGGCCATCACGACGATGTGCGCGTTTCTGGTTTTGAATCTCGGCGGCCTGCCGGGCCTCGGCCAACTCGGTTCGCTCGTGGCCATCGGCATCGCGCTGTCCGCGCTGGTGATGGTGATGATTTACCTGCCGCCGCTGTTTCCCGAACGCCGCCAGCCGCGTCCGAATCAAGCGCCGTTCCGCTGGTGGAATTATTTCATCGCGCCGCACGAACCGGCGGCGGCGGAATTTTCCTCAACCGGAAAAAATTTTTCTCGCGCCATATTTTTGCTGACCGGCCTAATTTTGCTGGCCGCGAGCAGCGTTTTATTTTTTCAGCGACCAGGTTTAGACCACACCGGCAACGCGTTGCAGCCGGCGCACGGTGAAGCCCAAAACACGCTCGACGAAATGACCGCCGAACTCGGCCTGCCGCCGCAGCCGCTTTGGCTGATCGTTCCCGGCCGCGACGAAGCGGAAGTTTTTCAACGGCTCACCAACGCCGAAGTTTTGTTAAACGGCGCGGTGAACAATCGTCTCATCGAAAAATTTCTGCTGCCAGACACGCTCTGGCCGCGCGCGGAATTTCAAACCGCCAACCGCACCACGGCCGCATTGCTTGGCGAAAAAGGCCCGCTGTTGCGCAACGCATTGGCGGACGCCGGTTTTAACACCAACGCTTTCGTGCTGACGGCCGAACTGGTGCGGACGTGGGCACGAGCCGGCGAAAGCACATCGGTGATTTGGCCGACCAACCAAGTCAGCCAATGGCTGCTCAAACGCTTCGTTGCGCGGACGCCGGACGAATGTCTGGTGATGGGCTTGATTTATCCCGCGACCAATAAAGTGGACGGGGCGGAATTATCGGCGCTGTCAAAAAATCTCGCGCAAGGCCACGCGCTGCTGTCAGGTTGGGAATTGCTTGGCAGCGCGACGCTTAAACGCGTGCAGTCAAAAATGTGGCAGGTCGTAACCCCGATGGTCGTGTTGGTGCTGCTCTCGCTTTGGTTCGCGTTCCGCCGCGCGACGGAAATTATTCTCGGACTCACTGTGCTGTGTTTGAGCGGATTAATTTTGCTCGCCACGATGACGCTCGCGGGCTGGACTTGGAATTTGATGAACCTGATGGCGCTGCCGCTGATGCTTGGCACCGGCGTGGACTACACGATTTTTATCCAACTCGCCCTGCGGCGGCACGGCGGCGATCTCGTGGCGGTGCGGCGCTCGGTCGGACGCGCGCTGATGTTATGTGGCGGCACGGCGGTGGCGGGCTTCGGTTCGCTCGCCGGCTCCAGCAATCTCGGCATGGCCAGCCTAGGCAAGGTTTGCGCCGTCGGCATCGGCGCAAATGCGGTCATATCCATTTTTCTGCTGCCGGCCTGGTGGCGTTTTTTCAGTCCAAAGTCCAAAGCCCAAAGTCCAAAGTAAATTACCGCGATGGTTACGAATGAAAAGACTGCCCGCAAAAACCTGCCCGCATTTTATCGCGGCGGCTTATGGCATCTCGGTGTGCGGGTGGCCGGATTTTTTCCGCTGCGAGTGGCAAAAAAAATCGCGATGACGCTCGCCGGTTTTTATTGGCGGTTTCAGCGCCCGCGCTGCGAAGTGGTTGTGCAAAATTTTCTCACGGTTTTTTCCGGCGATAAACTCGCCGCTGAAAAAACCGCCCGCGCCGCCTATCAAAATTTCGCCGCCAAGCTGATTGATTTGTGGCGTGTCGAAAGCGGCGAAGTGGTCCGCAACTGGCTCACCACCGACGGCGAATTGGAAATCATCCACGCCGCCCGGCGGCGCGGACGCGGCGTGCTATTCATCACGCTACACCTCGGCAATTGGGAGCATGGCGGACTGCTGCTCAATCAACTTGGCATTCGGCTGACCATTCTCACGCAGGCCGAACCGGACGACGGCCTGACCGAAATGCGCAGGGCGGCGCGGGCGCGCTACGGCGTGGACACGCTGATCATCGGGGACGATGGTTTCGCGTTTGTGGAAGTCATCAAACAGCTTCAGGCCGCCGCGGATCTGGCGATTTCGCTGGATCGCCCACCCGATCGTGGCGGCGTGCCGGTGGAATTTTTCGGGCACCGTTTTGAAGCCTCGCTCGCCGCCGCTGAACTCGCCCGTGCCACGGGTTGCGCGCTCGTCGGCGTGACAATTGTTCGCCGGCCGGATGGCTATGCGGTGAAAGTGCTGCCGGAATTTGTTTACGACCGGCCAAATCTGGGCAGCCGCGAGGCACGGCGCGAACTAACGCAACAAATCCTGCGTGCATTCGAGCCGGAAATTCGGAAGGATATCGAGCAATGGTATCAATTCACTCCCATCTGGCCGCCGGGCATATGAAGAAAGAATTTAATAAGGAAAACAGGAAAGCAGGAAGCTTTGCCAACGCTTCCTGCTTTCCTGTTTTCCTAATGATTCTTTGTTTGTCGGTGGTCAAGTTACACGCCGCCGATTACGACGCACAGTTCAACCAATGGTTCGCTGTGCAAACCAATTTGCAAAGCTGGGCCGGCGATTTCACGCAAACGCGGACGCTGACAGTGCTGAATCAGCCGCTCGTTTCCCACGGCAAAGTCTGGGTGAAGCCAGGTCAATTCCGCTGGGAACTCGGCCAGCCGGTGACGACCATCGTGCTGCGAACACCCGAACAATTGCTCATCGTTTACCCCCGGCTCAAGCGCGCGGAAAAATATCCGCTCGATGCCGTGCCGACCGGCCCAATGAAAGACGCACTCGCACTGCTTGACGCCAGCCTGCCACGCGATCGCGCGACGATGGAAAAAAGTTTTGCGCTGTTGTCAGCCATGGAAACCAATTCCATTTTGCAGATGACGCTGCAGCCGCGCAGCGAGGCCGCGCGCAAATTCATCGGGCAAATTGTGATCGGCTTTCACACCAACGATTTCACCATCGCCATCACGGAAATGAAATTCGCCGACGGCTCCAAGCTCCACAATGATTTTACCAACGTCGTGCTGAACCAGCCGATTGAAGCGAAAATGTTCGAGGCGGAATTGCCGTCGGATTACACCGTTTCTGAACCGCTGAAGAAATGAGCGCCTCGCCGGAAATTTTGCAGCTCGCCATGCGCTCGTTGCCGCATGGACCGGAATTTCGTTTTGTGGACCGGATGATCAGTCTCACGCCGGGCAAGGAAGGCGTGGGCGAATACCGCGTGCGCGGCGACGAATATTTTCTGCGCGGCCATTTGCCGGGCGAGCCGATCATGCCGGGAGTGCTGATGGCGGAAGCAGCCGCGCAGGTGGCGGGCATGGTGGCACAGGAAGACCCGGCGAACCCGCGCTGGCCACGCCTGAAACTAACGGCGTTGCGCGCCGTGAAAATTCTCGGTGCCGTGCGCCCGGGCGACACGATGCGCATCGAAGCCGTCGTCACGGGTATTCTGGGCGACATGATTCAGGCGCGGGTTTTTGCAAGCGTCGCCCATGAAAAAGTCTTGTCGGCAGAAGTAACCTTGAGCGGTTCCGGTAAAAGCACATGATGGCTCCGGCGGAAAAATCAGTGCGCCCATTTTGTTTCGAGCGCGACACCTTCGCCTTCGCGCACGAGTTGGTTTGGAAATATCATTTCGATCCCGTCACCGGCGCGATGGCCACCTATAAAACCGAGCCGCCGCCGACCTATTATCATCGCTGTTTCGTCTTGGTGCGCGCGACGCGATTGTTTTTCGACTACGCCCGCTTCGCTCCGGAACTGCCGCGAGCCGACGAAACGACTTACCGCGAACTCATCCGCAAAATCATTTCCAGCAATCCGCGCCGGCAGTGTGCTGATTCCGACCGCATCGTGATTCCAGGCTTCGACGGCCTGCGCGTGTTCAGCCAGGCGCATGAACTCTTGCTCAAGGCGGAATGCGGTGCGGCGTGGAAATCCTACTTTCTGCGCAGCCATTGGCGCATGATTTTCAAGGTCTATGGCCGGTTTCAGGAAAAGATGGCGCAGAAATTAAAACGCTCGCTGCAAAAGCGCGGCGTTTCGCTCGTGCACCTTTTTCGATTCCCACGTATCACGATCAACCACGGCATCACGCTGTATGGCTTCACTGAGTCGGAGCAAACCATTGAGTTCATCGCCTACGATCCGAACATACCCGAGCATCCGGTGAAACTGATTTATGAAAAGAGGCGGCGCGTGTTCATGTTTGCGCCGAATATCTACTGGGGCGGCGGCGTTTTAAGCGTGATGGAAATTTATTGTGATTGGCCCTACTGATCTGCGGGTTGAGCTTCACGGCGGTGCATGAACGTAAGTTTATTTGCGCTTTCGCGGCTGCCAGAAAGCCACGCCAAAGAAAAAAGTGCCGCAGGTGTTCAGGCCCAGAATGTAGCCGATCTTGTAGCTGCGACCCTCGTTGTTCGGCGCGTAAATCGGCACATCTTTTCCACTCACCAACCCCGGCAGCGCGGCCGGCATGAGCGCACCTTCGAGCAGTCCAGTATAAAATCCTGCGGTGTAATCCGGACGATAATATCGCGGCGTCGCCCAGCCCTGGGCGAAAATCAGCGTCAAACTGATCACCGTCAAGGCAATCGCTTTGATGAGGTTGACCTTCGTTTGGGACATGCAGTTGGAAGATGTAGCGGGCGCGTGTGCGAGTTCAGCCATTCGATTAAAGGATGTTCCGCGCGGAATGACCGGGCAAGCAGATAATGCCCCGCCGTCTCCAAGCTTGACGGTTTTTCCCGCCGCTTCATACTTCTGCCAATTAATGATTCCCGAAACGGATCCCAAGATCATCGCCGCGAAACTTTGCGAGTTTGCGCGGACCAATTTCGTCGCCGAAGGCGTCAACTTTGACGAGCACAGCCCGTTGTCGGAGGCCGGCATTGATTCCTTTGCGCTGGTGGAACTGGTGCTGTTTTGCGAACGCGTGCTCGGCGTGCGCGTGCCGGACTCGCACCTGACGGGCGGCAATCTCGCCTCGATGTCCGCGCTCGCCAACTGCATCGCCGAACTGGCGCGGAACGGCCAGCCCTCGTCGTAAATCCGGCAGCGCCATGTCTGACCTGCCCCGTCAAATTCGCCTGGCCCCCGGCGATTACTTCATGCACGGGCAGGATCGCCGGATGCGGCAGGTCGGCCTGCCCGGCAACGTCTGCTGCGCAGTCATCAAGCTCGGCGAAGGTTTTGACCCGGAACGTCTGCGCCGGCGCCTCGCCGAATCCCCGATCATGGACTGGCTGGCGCGGGCGAAAATTTTCCGGACGCTGCCGATGCTGTTCCCGCCGCTCTGGCGGCTCGCGGAAAAACCGGAGGAAATTTTTTTCGCGCCTAAAAATCAAAACGGTGTCGCCGATCAACCGTGGAACCTGCCGCCCGCAGTCGCCGGCCGCGAACTGGACGCAGCGCGCGGTCCCGGCATTGCCTTCGACGTGATGCGCCATGCGGACGGCACGAGCCATCTGTTTCTTTCGTGGAACCACACGCACCTTGACGCGCGCGGTTTGGATTTTTTGCTGAATCATCTCACCGACGAAACGCCTGTTGCTCCGCCGAAAGCTCCCAATTTCATCAGCCCGAAACAGCTTGGCTCCGGCCTCGCCGGCTGGTGGCCCAACGTAAAACTGGCGCGCAGCTGCAAAAGCTGGCTGGATAAATCCGGCGCAGACCCGCTGTTCAGCCTGTTGCCGCCCGACCCGCGCCCGGTGGCGTGCAAAAATAATTACCGCCTCATTTATTTCACCGAAGCGGAGACCGCGCAGATTGACTCGCGCTGCCAGCTGTTCAACTGCGGATTCCGCCGCAGCCATTTTCATCTCGCGGCCTCGCTCCGCGCGCTGCACAGTGTCGCCACCCAGCGCGGAAATAAAGACGGCGCATATTTGATTCCCGTGCCGCATGACACGCGCAAGCGCGGCGCGAACGGCCCGATTTTTTCCAACCATCTTTCGATTTTGTTTTATCGTATCGAACCGAAATTCGCCAGCAGCATCACCGGCATCCTCGGCGAACTGAGCCGGCAGATGACGGACCAAATCCGCGACAAATTTCCCGAATCGTGCATGGCCGCGCTGGACATGTTCAAGCCGTTGCCGCTGGGATTTTACGTCAATCATCTCGGCAAGCCGACGCGCGGCAAGTTCGCCACGTTCAGCTTTTCGGATTCCGGCGAAACCTGCGCCGGCATCAAGGAATTTTTCGGCGGGAAAATTCTGGAGGTCACGCATCTCGTGCCCGCGTGGCGCCCGCCCGGCTTGATGGTCGTGTTCCTGAAATTCGGCAAACGCCTGTCCGCGCAGATTTCGTGGGTGGATGACTGCCTGACGCCTGCGGAAGTGAATGACATGGAGCGCGACGTGCGCCAGGCCTTGCTGGAGGAACCGGCATGAAAGTTTTGCTGGTGGCCACCAACCGCGAGCAGTCTCCGTATCCGGTGGCCCCGCTCGGCGCGTTGTGCGTGGCCGGCGCGGCGCGGGCGGGCGGACACGACGTGGAATTCCTGGACATGGGTTCGGCGCGCCATCCGCAACAAGCTCTACGAACGGCACTCGCCAAAAATGATTTTCAGGCCGTCGCCTTCGGCATCCGCAATCTCGACAACTGCTGGTTCTTCGCGCCGCGCTCCTATTTCGACGACGTGCGCGAATTCGCCGGCATCGTGCGGGAAAATTTCAGCGGTCCGCTGATTCTCGGCGGCACCGGTTTCTCGGTTTCGCCGCAAGGCTGGATGCGGCGGCTGAATGCCGACTGCGGCGTGATGGGCGAAGGCGAACGCGCGTTTCAGGAAATTTTGACGCGCTTGGAAAATGGTCAGCCGCTCGAAGGCATTGACGGCGTCATCACCGCGCAAAAAAATTCCGCCCCGGCCACCGCTGTTCCCACCAAGGCGATTGACGGGCTCAGTGAATTGCCGCGACCAGCCCACGACCTGTGCCACTATTCGCGCTATACGCGGGGCGGCGGATTTGTCGGCGTGCAAACCAAGCGTGGTTGTCCGTTCAAATGCAGCTACTGCATTTATCCGCAGCTCGAAGGCCGGCGCTACCGGCTGCGTCCGCCGGAAGCGGTGGTTGAGGAAATCGAAAAAGTTTTTCGCGAGTCGAAGGTGCGGGATTTCTTTTTTGTGGACAGCGTTTTCAACGATCCCCGCAAACACGCGCTGGCCGTCTGCCGGGAACTTTCCCGCCGCAAGCTGCCCGTCCGCTGGAACGCTTTTTGCAATCC
>Ga0181516_10003436_pt1 | contig 10599 bp, 10 predicted proteins | sample PEATcosm2014_Bin_25_FD_121104 | JGI IMG/M metagenome (GOLD analysis project Ga0181516, IMG submission 121104) | Peatland microbial communities from MTU Mesocosm Facility, Houghton, MI, USA - PEATcosm2014_Bin01_10_metaG | ecosystem: Environmental > Terrestrial > Soil > Wetlands > Peat | place...
AACAAGGGACCAAGGGACCGAGGGAACAAGGGAGCGGGAAGGCGGCGGAACGGGCCGTGGACGGTTCGGTGAACGGTGGGCGAGGGACGGCGCGCGGTGGACAGTGGGCCGTGGACGGTGGGCGGCGGACAGAGAAGCAGGGACCCTTCGACTTCGCTCAGGGCAGGCTTCGGGACCAAGCGCACGGGGGCCCGAGGTGGAGATTCTGGTTTGTTTCTTGATCATGGAACCATTGTGCGCCGGAAGGGCGTAATTATCGGCAAACTTGGTGAGGAAGGGACTAAGGGACGTAGGGACCATGGAATGAGTGACTTAGGGCGAGAATAGCTGGGTTGTTTGGGCGGCGGGGGGCTTGACAGGCAGAAGATAGGGATCAGTGGTCAGGGGTGAGGAATCTGCGCGGTTAGCGAGCTAGGTGGCCCTCCTCTTAATCTTTCCTTTCTCGTTCATGACGCCGACTCTTGTTCCGGCGATTCTCTCCAGCGCTTCTTTCACGAGGTTGTTGGGAACAGCTAGGTACCGCGCTTGTCGGTGACCCTGGAGTTGCCTTGTGCCCTCGCCGAAGGTCGCGGGATCGACTTCGATCTCGATCGCCTGTCTGGTGGTCCGGACATCTACACCCTTATCCGAGTGGTAGACGGTTCCTTTCACCGCAGCGATCTTCTTTGCAATTCTGTCGTGTTTCGTGATTCCCATGATGGGTTCTTCCCTCGCATGTTGAATGCGGATTTCTGGTGGACGCGCTGGTTGAGCGCGTTTACACCCTCTGCGGTGTGAGTTAGCTCGTGACTGCGCAAGTGAAGCTTGGGTAATCATGATCTTGGCGGGCTGGTTTGCGTAGAACTCCGTCAACCCAAGCGCGCTTTGATCGAGTTCTGCGTATTGGTCCATTCTCACTTTGAGTGATTGGATGAATTGCTCGATCTCGACGGCTGGGTTTTCGATCGTGGGCAGCAGGTCGGCTCTACTCAGAGCGTCTTCCATCATGTTTTCGATGTCGGCGGGTGAGTACCATAGGCGTTCCGTTCCGTCGCGTGCTCGGTAAAGGCCTGACCGCCCCCGTCTCTTCATCGGTCTTGTCCCTTCTTTTTTTCAGCCGTCTTGTTGGCGATGTCGAATAGTTCCTTCACAGTCTCGCCCGGGGTCCGCTTCTCAGCGAGCTTTCGAAAGAGCATGCCGACTGCCGGTGTTTGCATCATGTAGCGGAGAGCATCGTCGCCGAGCCGTCCGGCTCGAGCCATCATGTCGTCCTGGTCGAGCTTGAGGAGAGCCGAAATTCTGCGAAGTACATCTTCTGAGGGGACGCGGCGGTCGTTCTCGATGTCGCTCAGGTAGGAGGGGGTGATCTCCAAGAGCTTCGCGGCTTGGCGGAGGCTCAACTTGAGTTTCATACGGGCGTCGTAGATGACTTGGCCTAGTGAGCGGTTGTCGTTTGTCATGTACGCTGACCAGCGTACATGTGGTCTGCGATTCGTGTCAATCGTAGGTGCCGTTTTTCGGTTAACGGTTTGGGTGCGTGTTCCGTCAATTTCCGCTTTTTTGAGGACGGCTCCGCGGCGCCTTGACGGTGGCGCTGCAGACTTGGATTGATGGAGTTCCCCATCCCAGCATCTGGATTCGGGGCACCAAGCGTTTCTTTGCGGACCTATGTCAGGGACAATTGGCGACGGTGCAACGATGCGTCGGACTTCTCTAATGCGCTTTGCGCGCGCTTAATTTCCTCTTGATCACATCGAGAAAGCAACTGGTGAAAATCCGACTCGTTGGACAGTTTGTGAAAAGCCTTTTCCGAAGAGAGGTAGACGAGAACCGCTTTGCGGTCGTTGAGAAGGTTATGGATGTTATTGAGCGTTCCCTTGCTTTTGCCGTCCCAGAACATCACGCCGCAACGCGCCTCGCGCGCCATAGCTAGGTCTTTCTGGGCGAAATAGGAAAAATCCCTTTTGCCTGCGGGTCGCGAAATCGGGCGTTCTTGCCAGCTACCGAGATTATTTCGGCAGTTGTCCATGCAGAAGACGACAACATTCCGGTAGCCACGTTCGACGAAGTGCTGCTGCACTGCCCGGTCAGCACCCTTTGCGTCGCCAATGAGTATTGTGCAGTTCTTTTGAATCAGATCGTCCAATTGCCGACGAATGACTTCGTTGAGCCGGGAAACCGCTCTTGAGCCGCCAATGAAAACGGTTGTCATAAGCTGCTCCGTGTTCGCGTAAGCGTTAGCGCATAAACGATTTTGGCTTTTCCATCCTCGATTAGTCGTTCGGCGATGGTGTTCATGGTCGCTCCCGACCGAAAGAGGTCGTCAAAGAGAAGCACGCGCTTTCCTGCGATTTTACCCCTATCAACTGCAAAGGCACCGTCCAGTGCGGCAACCCTCTCCTTCAAATCGTAGATGTCCTTCAACTGGGGCGTTTGCTTTATTTTTGTGACTCCCGACAAACAGAGTTCTATACCGCTGTTAACGCTTAATTCTTTCGCAACTTCCAATACGGGCTGGCGCTTTCGTCCGGTGTTGGACGGCGGGACTGGAACGATCAGATCGAGCCTGATCGGCCACTGCTCCTCAAGAAACTTAGCTGCCGTCTCGGCAATCGACTTGACGGCTGCGTTGCTGCCCCCATACTTCAGCTTGTAGAGCAGTTCCCCCATTTCGGAACGGACCGAGTCAAATTGCGGATGGCCATACGCGTTATGGCCGACAAACGTGCTACTGACCGTGTGGAGATCGAGGGCGTAACCTTCTGCCCATTTTCCTCGGATTTTTCTTGGATGGATATCAACGCTCATCTTACTTCGCACCCTAATGCCTACATCTTACGACTTGGTGAGCCGCCGGAGCGGACGCGGTGCTTGGATTTGGCAGTCTGGCTACTCGGCCATTTGGCGCATGCGTTCGGGATGGCGTTGACGCTTATCGCGCGGCGAGCTCGGGAACTGCGACGGTGTAGGGCGGGAGGACGCCGTATTCGGCGGCCATGCGGAAGAAGCCGCGCATTCCTTCAACGCACTCCTCGTCGAGCACGTAGTGGATGTTGGCGGTGAGATAGGTTCGAATGGTCTCCTCGGGAATGGGAAACCGGGCGGACCACTCCTGGACAAGGGAGTCAATATTCGCCAAGCCATGGTCGCGCGAGCGAATGAAATCCTCGGCGACACTCTCGTTCAAGGGGCCGCTGCTGGCAATGCCGTTCGCCGTTGGGGCGACGGCCCAGACGGCGGAGACGAAGGCGAGGCCGGTGAGCGCGCGCCACTCCTCGGCCAGGTCGCGATAGACAAGCTCCTCGCCGGTGCGCTCGAACTGGTTGTTCCGCTCCTCGAGAGCGAGCAGCGCGGGATCGCCGATGAGAATGGCGGCGTCGGCGCGCTCGAGCATGGCATCGAGATCGGCAACCATGGGCAGGAATGGAACGTCGGGATTGTCCCATTTGTGAAAGAGCATGCGCGCGTAGGCGAGCGTGGTTCGGCTGGCGGAGTCGGCCGCAACGGAGCGCAGCTTGCCGGGCTGCCGGTTGGCGCGATGCACGAGGATGAGCGATCGCACCTTGCCCTTGGAAGCGATGGTGCAACCGGGCAGAATCTGGAGGCCCGGCGTGGTGGCGAGCGAGGCGATGGGAATGAGGCCGATGTCGGCGCGACCGTCAGCCAGGCGCGCGGCGCACTCGACCGGGGTCATGCGGTCGATGCGGTAGCGGCGAGCCAGCTCCTGGTTGAGCGGCGCATGCTCAAAGTCCCACATGAGCGGCGCGGGATTGAGGAATCCAATCGCCGCGACCCGCTAACGCGAATCCTGCTCGACATTCACATCTCTTAGACTACCAATTTGCGAAGTGGGATTCGGTGCGCGGGAGCACGAAGGTAAGCAGGGTGGTCAACGGCGCGGGCGGGGTTCTCCGAATGCAGAACGCTCCGCGAGGGCGCGGAGCGTTGAGCAATTCGAGATGGGTTTTGGCCGGTGAAGAAGCGGCCTCAGTGATGGCCGCTACCACCGCCGCCGCCGCCACCACCACCGCCGCCGTGCGATCCACCGCCACCACCACCGCCTCCGCCACCTCCGCCTCCGCCATGCGATCCGCCGCCACCGCTGGAAGAGCCGCCGCCGGAGTGCGACGAGCCACCAGAGGAGCCGGCGCTTGGGGCGCTTGACCGGGAAGGAGCGGAGTCATGGGTTGGCGTGGGCTGGCTGCGGTAAGCGGGAGCCTGCACGGGCGAGGTCGCCGGACGGTTCACTGGCGTAACCTCGGGCCGGTTCGGTTCGGTGGGTTCGCCCGCCACGGGGCGGCTCTGGTTGTAGGTGGGCCGATTGGGCGCGGCGGGCGCCTCGCTGGGCTGGGTCGAGCGGTAGCCCTGCTGCGGCTGATTTCCCCCCGCACTCGATGGGTTGTGATCGAAGACCGGCCGCGATGGCAACGGACGAAGCGCGACCACGGTGGCGCCGCCGATGGTGACCGGCGTGTTCCTGTTGCGCGCGGCGAACGCCGGGTTCACGACTACGGGACTCCTGTTGACGGCGACCATCGCCACCGGCCTGAAGTTGATGGGACGATGCGGCAAGATGGGGCGCGGGATGACTTTATATCCGGGAGGCACAATGCCGAGATTCGGGCCACCGTAGAAGCCCAATCCCCACCAGGGCGAGCAGCCGCCCATGCCGGGCGCCCAGCCCCAGCCGAAGTTGTTGTAGAAGTTCCAGGAACCGCACTGGAAGGGCATATAGCCCCATGGATAGCCGGAGATCCAGAGGTAGCCGAACCCCGGTGTCCACATCCAGTTGCCGTAGCCGTATGGGTCGAAGTCTGCGCTCGCAGCCTCGAAGGGCGACCAGATATATCCCTGATTGGGCACGTCGTACCAGTTGCCATTGGCGTCCAGGTCGCTCCACGCGGGGTTTTGGCTTTCGCCCAGATTGGCAGAGGCGGCGGTCGGCGACGCAGCTTCGGTGGTCAGCGCCTGATCGCGGTCGGAGTTCCAGGAGTCCCATGAATCCGGATTGATGGAGTCGGCGAGCTGATAGTTGGCCGGAGTGGCGGCGTTGAGAGCGAGGCTTTCGCCGCCATGCAGGTCAACGGAAACCGCGCTGCCGGCGGCATCGAGATGCGCGTTTCCTGAGAACACGGCCACGTCGCCGGGAGGATTGTCGATGTTGACGCGCAGCACGGTGAAGCCGCTGGTGGTGAGTTGAGCATCGCCGAATTGCACGCTCATCTGGCCGGTCTGGCTTCCGCCCTGGAACTCGAAGTAGGCCAAACCCGCGTTGAGCAAGAGCACAGCGTTGGCCGTCGTTCCCGCACCTTGAAGAACCTGGAGCGTCAGGGAGCTGTCTGGAGAGAGCCGGGCGACACTGCCATCTTCAAACTGAATCTCGGCCTTTCCGCTGTCGGCGGTGGTGAGTTGCATGCCCTCGAGCATAGGCGTATTGGCGACGGCCTGCTGGGCGAGAACCTGGCCGCCCTGCGCGAGAGTCACCTGGCCATCCACGTAACTGAGGCGCACGGCGCGCGCCGGCTGACCTGTTCCCTGTCCCTGGTTCTGAGGCTGGTCCTGCGATTGCAACGCCGGCCCCAAACACAACACCCCAAGGACCACCGCTGTAAGCCCTGCCACCCGACTGCGATTGCTTGTGAAACTCATGGCGCCCTGCCTTTCCATCGCCGAATGGCGACCACCCCAAAACCTCGGGAGCCCTGCATCATTTGACACTAAAACAAGCGAAAAAGTCGCCTGAGAGCAAAGATTTAAGTTGGGCCGCAATCGAGCAGACTGCGCGCCCGCTTTCTGACTCGTTCGAGCACACTGTCGTCCTCGGACAGTTTCTGAAGAATGTCACGAATGGCGCAGACCTGCTGTGCCTGACCGTCCTGAACGGCCTCGGTGAGAAACTCCATCTCCCGATCCAGGCCAAGGCGGTCGTGCTGCAGCAACAGCTCGAGGCGAGCGCCCTCGAGAATCGTCTGGGCCACCGCCTGCATGGAATCGCCGAGCGACTGGATTTCCTTGTCGCGGGAATAATTGAAAGTACACGATCCCTGGCCCAGCGGGCCGTTATACGTAAATGTCTTCCAACCTTCGAATGCAACTTTCAGATGGCTTTCACAGGGCAGATTGAAATCCTTGTGACGCTGCGCTGCCGCAAAGACGCGAGCGGCGAATTCCTTGCTCAACTGAATGTCGCGGTCGATGCTGGGCGCCTCGATCTCCTTCAGGCCTGCCTTGGGAGCGTTGTCCATCTGAGAGCGAAAATGGCCGCTGCCATCGGGGTGGAGAATGAGCGTCCATTGCGGAGGCAAGAGGCCGGGATTGGAGAAGTCGACCTGAATGACGGGATCGTCCGCGGGCGCAGCATGAAGCTGTACGGCGAGCGTGAAAGCGGCAGCTACGAGCCAATACGCCCTCATCGCCTGACTCCTTGCAGCGCCAAAGTTTGCGCGGTGTGAATGTGACAGATGGCGATGGCCAGGGCATCGGCTGCGTCAGAAGGCTGAGGCAGCTCGGCCAATCCAAGCAGCCGCGCCACCATGAATTGCACCTGCTCCTTCTTCGCCAGTCCGTAACCCACGACGCTCGATTTGATTTTCAAGGGGGCGTATTCGGCAAGTGGGATGCGCAGACGGGAAGCAGCCAGAAGCGCGACACCCCGCACCTGGCCCAGTTTCAGCGCCGATTTGGCGTTGACGGAGTAGAAGACTTCTTCGATGGCCACAGCATCCGGCCGCCAGCGCTCCAGCGCGGCGGTGAGTTCCGTGAAGACCTGCTCCAGACGCTCCGGCAAAGGATGGGCCTTGTTCAAGCGGATGGCTCCCATCGCCCGAAACTGCAGGGCCTCATCGCGCGGACCTTCTCCGGAATCAACGACACCGAAGCCGGTCACCTCGGTTCCGCAATCGATGCCAAAGACCCTCATCGGGTCCAAGTGTAACGCAGTTCGCATGGGCCGATAACTCCCGTGAGTGAACCGCGCGCGTCCCGGCTTCGTATAACCCGTTTGTGGCATCGGCTAACGCGGTAACCAATCCGGGGCGGCTGCATCGAAGATAGTGACGAGTTTGATTCATTCACAAAAGTTTCATCCGGGGAAAACCAAACCGCGTTTTCCGTGTCAGTAAGTTATAGAGAAAGAAATTCGAGCTGGAGGCGACGGTGAGCAGGATTCCGGCAGCGGCAAAGCGCAAAGCGATTGTCTGGCTGAGCCAGGGAATCTCGCCACGCCGGCTGGCGCTGACACTGGCGCTCGGATTCGCTGTTGGCTGCATTCCCGTGATTGGAATCCCCACAGTGCTCTGCGCCGCACTGGCGCTGTCGCTGCGCCTCAATCAGCCTGCCATTCAGGCCGCGAATTACGCCGCCATGCCCCTGCAACTGGCGCTCATCGTCCCCTTTGTGCGGCTGGGAAGATGGATTGTGCCCGCACATTCCGCGCAGTTGCTTGCGCCGCGCGTGCTCGAGCATTTTTCTGCTCTCAATCTTGCCAAAAATATGGGCGGACTGGCCGGCGAGGCTCTTCTGGCCTGGCTTATTGCCGCCGTTCCGGCGGTGTTGCTGATGACGGTTGGGCTGAACCTGATGCTGCGCCGCATTCCGATTCTGAAAGCCGCCGAAGCAGGCGACTGAAGCGGCGGTTCCCTTTCCGGGCTTGTGCAGAGGCAGGAATCCGAACGCCTGGCTATACTTGAGTCAGTTTCTCAGGCGGCGTCCTACTGGAAATACCAAAGCTCCACCGGAGTGATTACCCGGTGGGGCTTTTGCATTGCCGGGTCTCGGTCGTGGTCCTCGCGCTTCAGGAACATCGTCTCAATGGCAGCCGCGGGAAACGCAACAAGTTCAGCTCTGGTGCATTGCGTGCAATTTCGAGTTGGGGGGATTGGCGTTTTTCAGGATCAGTCCAGGCTCCGTTGCACAAGGCGCGCTCGATTATGCTATTGAATACAGCTGAGCCAAACAACATGGCGCGTCCCTTGGGATTTTAAAGGCGCAACTCTTCAGAATGGCATACGATTTCACAACTCTATCGCCAGACGACTTCGAAGAACTCTCAGCAGATCTCTTGTCACATGATTGGGGCATCAGGCTCGAAAGGTTTAAACCGGGAAAGGATGCAGGCATTGACCTCCGCAACACGCGCGTCCTGGGCGTGCCCGGAACCACAATCGTGCAGTGCAAGCGGTATGCGCCGCATAAATTCGCGGAGCTCTTGCGAGCGGTGAAGTCGGAGAAAAAAAAGATCGATGCTTTACGGCCCGTTCGATACGTGCTGGCGACCTCGGTTCCGCTATCGCCCGGCAACAAGGATGCCCTCATTGCCGCTCTAAAACCGTGGTGCGGATCGACCGGGGACATCTATGGGGCCGCCGAACTGAATGGCCTTCTCCGAGATTACCCAGGCGTCGAGAGGGCCCATTTCAAGCTTTGGATCGCCAGCACATCTGTCCTTGAGCGTCTCCTCCATTCGCGCATCTTCAACATTACGCAGGCGACGGTGGAATCGACAAAGGTCTATCTGAGCCGCATCGTTATGCACCGGGGTTTTGACCGCGCGCTGGAACTGCTGCGCCAAGACCATCATGTCCTTATAGTCGGAAATCCTGGTATCGGAAAGACCACGCTAGGAAGGATCTTGCTTTGCCACTATCTGAGGGAGGGTTTCGAGCCCCTTTGCGTCACCGGAAGCATCGACGATGCCTGGGACCTCGTGCATGACCCTGCGGGCACTGGCCGCAAGATGGTTGTGTTATACGACGACTTCCTCGGCCGTCTTCGGTTTGATTCCCAGCGTTTTGGAAAGAACGAGGAGTTGTCGCTCCTGGAATTCCTGGAAAAGGTCCGCCGTTCGCCAAACCTCCGTTTTATACTCACGACGCGAGAATACATACTTGCCGACGCTCAGCGCATCCACGGTGCGTTCGCTTCCCGCGCCCACGAAATCCTGAAGTATACGCTGAGACTTGAAGATTATTCCAAGGCACACCGCGCAAAAATGCTGTTCAATCACTTGTACTTCTCGGATCTTCCGGATGGCCGCCTCGCGCGTCTCGTAAAGGACCGCGTCTATCGAAGGATTGTCGAACACACGCACTTCAACCCGCGGATAGTGGAGACCATCAGTAATTATGCGAACAGTCGTGCGATGACCGATGAGGAATATATCCAGTTCATTCAGCGGGAGTTCGATAATCCCGCGGGAATTTGGGAGCACCCCTTTCGTTACGACATCAGCCCCGTCGCACGGTCTATTTTGATGGTGTTATGGACATTCGGTGGAACTGCCGAGCTCGAAAGCCTGAAATCTGCGGTAAAGCAATTATTCGATGCGCACCTTGGCGGAGAGTTTCTGCTTCACTTTACAGACGGCCTCCGTCAGCTTGATGGGAATTTCATTTCCACCAACCGGTATCCGGGAAAGTCGAATAGAGCCGAATACTTCCTTGTGGCTCAATTCAATAATGCCTCGGTCGAGGAATTCATCGACAATTTCTTAGGATCCGATCCGTCTTGGATTGAGCGGCTGACCGACTCGGTCATCTGCTTTAGTCAGGTTCGCGAGCTTGCAGAGCAAACTTCGAGTGGACGGAAGCTGAGATCCTTATCCACGTCGTACTGGCTGTCGCTCCGCAAGGTGGCTGCATCTGTTGAAAATTTCCCCGGAGGGGAACTTATAAACTTTCAACCTTTCGGCCAGGCAGTGCGTCGGGTCTGGGATCCTGGCAATGCGAACAGGCCGCGCCAAACGCTTGTGCGGCTTCAGATTGAGTCGAAAGCGGAGACTAAGGATGAGCTCTTTGCTAATTTACGGAAGAGAGTTCTGGTTCCTGACGGGTGGCGCAGCCTCATCTGCGGCATCCAACATGATTACTACCTTGCACACAGCGTCAAGATGCTGCATGGTTGGGTCATGAAGGATAGCGGTTGGCCCGACGAGGCCAAGGCAACCTGCAATTCGGCCCTTCGCCAGGCTCTCTCCCTGTCTCTCGATGACGAAAACGAGAATTGGGGTTGGTCGCTGGACTCGCTCCGAGTCGTAGCTGAGTTGATAGCAACCGACCAGACTCCCTTGACCGATCGCGAGAAAACATGGCTCTTCGAGGAATGCAAGCTCGCCGTCGAAGGAGTTCTCGAAAACGTGAACGACGCTGATGAGGTTCGCAGTGAACGCGACGAGCTTGCGAGTCTTGAGCGAATCTGTGGCCTCGGCCTCGAGAACGAGATTGCAGAACTCGACGCGCGCGTAGATGGCCTATTGGAGCGATCGGCTGGTCAGGAGCCCTTCGACCCTGAGTCGGGGTATCTCCCGAAACCGGAAAGCGTTGAGGGATTTGACGCGGATTGGCTCTTCGCCGGACTGCTCGATCGATGAATGGCGAGTGACTGAGCCTTTGCCAGGCGCCGGGTGCCAGGTCTCGCTTCTGAGACCTGGGAAACATCAAATCTTCGCCGACGGAGATTGCCCCGAAAGGTCGGCTTCTCTTCAGTAATCGACGAACGTTCCAAATTCTGGCCGATTTGCGAGTTTTGAAACAGCCTCTCTACTTCCCCGCGTATGGGTCCGCAACCGGCTGGCCGCTGTCGATCCAAGCTGTATAGATCATGTCGCGCAACATGCTGGCTCCG
>Ga0181516_10003437_pt1 | contig 10598 bp, 5 predicted proteins | sample PEATcosm2014_Bin_25_FD_121104 | JGI IMG/M metagenome (GOLD analysis project Ga0181516, IMG submission 121104) | Peatland microbial communities from MTU Mesocosm Facility, Houghton, MI, USA - PEATcosm2014_Bin01_10_metaG | ecosystem: Environmental > Terrestrial > Soil > Wetlands > Peat | place...
CGCCCGTGCTGCAGCCGCCGCACCGAAGCGGAAACGCGCATGATAACTTCGCTGACGGGCCTGATGACATGCTCCAGCACCGTTTCAGGAATTCGTTCCAAGCGCAGGGACTCCCCCGGGAAGCTGCCATGCGGCTTCCGCATTCTTAGTTCCGGTTGCAGAATCCAGCGAAACCACCCCGAGGCCATTCCCGAAAATGACGCGCTGGTGTATTGCATCCGTGCGGTCGGCATCGCGTAGCCGCAGTCCCACGTCGGTCCGCGCCGCAATCCGCCCGCATGCGCCTTTCGCCACAGCCACGCCGCGGCGGCCACGAATAGAACGGCCAATGTCACCTGGGCCAGTCCCAGCGTGGCCAGCGGCGCGGGCGCTTCCGCCGATGCCCAGGCCGGGTGCCAGCCTTCCACCGCCCGGGATATTGCCGGCCAAAACAAAAACGGCGCCAGGCCAATCAACCCGCAAAGGCCCGCCAGCGCCAGCATCGGCCCGCGCATCCAGCCTCCGCATTCGTGCGCGTGCGCCACCACCTGCGTGCGGGGCGCGCCTAGAAAAATCATGGCCCCGGCCTTGGCGAAACTGGCCATGGCCATCGCACCGGCCATGGCCAGCATGATCGCCGCCGGCATGGCGGCCCAGGCCGAAGGTCCCCTGCCCGTGACCGCGTCGAAAAGTCCAAGGTATACCAGCCATTCACTTACAAACCCGTTGAGCGGGGGCAGTCCCGAAACCGCAATCGCGCCCAGCGCGAATAGCCCGGCCGTCCACGGCATGGCGCGCCACAGCCCGCCCAGCCGGCTCATTTCCCGTGTGCCCGTGGCGTGCAGCACGGCCCCGGCACCGAAGAACAAAAGGGACTTGAACGCGGCATGATTCCAAACATGCAACAACGCCCCGGCCATCGCGAGCCGGCCCCAGGCCGCGTCACCGTGGCTGACCGCGAGCAACGCCGCGCCCACGCCAATCAGGATGACGCCCATGTTCTCCACCGAACAATAAGCCAGCAGCCGTTTGAAATCGTTTTGGGCAAGGGCAAAGGCGATGCCGAGCAACGCACTGACCGCGCCCAAACCGATCACCACCCAGCCGGCCGCAGCGGGCAACGGCAGCCAGCCGCTGAAACGCACGATGCCGTACAGGCCCATCTTGATGGCGACACCGGACATGATGGCGGACACGTGGCTGGGGGCATTGGCATGCGCCGAGGGCAGCCAGATATGCAATGGAAAAAAGCCGGCCTTGATCCCAAATCCGAAGAGCGCCAGCCAGAACAACGGCGCCAACCGGGCGTCCTCGCGCATGGGTCCGAGGTCCCAGCTTCCCGTACGCGCCGCCAGCAGGGCGAAGAAGGCGAAAAGACAAAGTGTGCCGGCATGGGATGCCGCCAGGTACAACCAACCCGCCGCCCGGACTTCGCGGTGCTGGCGGTCGAGCGTGATCAAAAAATAGCCGCAAATGGTGAATAACTCCCAGGCGATGAGGAAGTGCAGTCCGTTGGAAGCCGTCAGCACCAGCCCCATGCTTGACAACAGCCCGCTCCACCAGGCCCGGCCGCGCGGCGCCGAATCCGGGTAATCGCGATCCGACCAATACTCGCGGGCATACATCGCTCCCGCCCCGCCCACCACGCACAACACCACCATGAACAGCGCGCTCACCCCGTCCAGCCTCAGATGCAACGATTCGCCGCCCAGTGAAAGTCCGCTGCGCCATTCCCAATCCGCCCCGCCCGCCAATATCGCCAGGGCCGCACCCAAACCGGCGGTTGTGCCGGCCAGAGTCAGGGCCAGCCATACCCGCGGGAAACGCGGACCAAAACCAACGGCCGCGACCAAGGCCGCCAAGGCGAACAGCAAAAGCCATCCCGGGGTCATGATTTGCCCTCCGGTTTTGGCGCCTCCGATAATGCGGAGTCCACGGCATCCATGGCGTCAAAAATCTCTTCGTCAGGGGCCGCCTTGAGCACCAGCTCCCGCAACGGTTTCTGGCCAAGACCGCGGCTGAGCCGGCTGAGCAGATCGAGGTGGGCGCGCGGCGAGGGGGCGATAAAGAAGAACAGCCGCGTGACCGGCACGCCATCGGGAGAAACTTCGTCGGGCGGCAGGGCGTCGCGCAGGAGCAAGAGAGCCACCGTGCCGGAGTCGCGGCCCAGCGTGATGCGCGCGCTCGGATGCGGCAGGGCAAAACCGCCCCCGATTGGCGCCATCGTCACGCCGCCTTTGACGCGAAGCCGTTGTCCGAGCATTTGACGCACGGGCGGCGTCGCCCCCGGCAGGGCGGTCACAATGCGCTCAAATGCCGCCGGCACTTCCGTCGCCGGGACGTCCCGCCAGATGCCGCCCGCCCGCAGCAACGGCCCGAGCCGTAGGCTGGTTCCCAGGGCGGGGGTCGGTTTCGCGAGGAAACCGGCTTGCGCCGCGAGCCCGCGTTTGGCGGCCCATTCCGCCACCTGGGCGCGATCGAACAACAATCGCCCGCGGTCGGGCGTGTTCGGCAAGCCTTCGTTGCGGATCCAGCTTTCAACCACGTGCTCCGAGACCCCAAACGATTCCGCAATCTGGATGAGATTCAGATACATGGCTCGTGAAATTGAGTTGTTATAATCCGCCTCCAAAAAGCACCAGGAAGGCCAGCGCCGCCACACCCATCAACAGGTACAGCAGGTAGGATTGAACGCGGCCATGCTGGAGGCTTCGCACTGCCGTCGAGATGCGCATGACCACGCCGGCCGCCGGCTCGACGATTCGTTCAAGCACGGTTTCCGGGGTGTGCTCGTTAAAACTCGCGCTGACGGGCAGCACAACCTCCGGGCGGTGCTCATGCCGTACGGGCCGCAGAATCCACGCAAACCATTCGGTGATGATCCCGGCGAAGGATCCGGCCGTGTATTGCATCCGGGGCGTCGGGGCGGCGTAGCCGCAGTCCCACGTCCTCGCCCGGGTCAGGCCGCCACGGCGCGCCCGCCGCCATAACCAACCGGCCGCGGCCAATGCGAGCACCGCCAGCGCCATGTTCAACATTCCCAGCGAGGATAGGGCGACCGGGGTTTCCTTTCCAGCCCAATCCGGGTTCCAGGCGTCCACCGCCCGCAACATCGCCGGCCAGAAGACCGCCGGACCCAGGCCGATGGCCACGCAACCCGCGGCCAGCACTAGCATCGCGCCGCGCATCGACGGCCCGCTTTCGCGCGCGCGCATCGACTCCGGGGAGCGCGGGGCTCCCAGGAACACCACGCCGCAAACCTTCACAAAACAGGCGAGCGCCAGCGCCCCGGTCATGCCGAGAAGAATGGCCGCGGGCACCGCCGCCCAGGCCGCCGAGCCGCGCGCAAGCGCGGCGTCGAACAGGCCGAGATAGACGAGCCATTCGCTGACAAAACCATTCAGCGGCGGCAGGCCGGAAATTGCCACCGCGCCGAGCGCAAAGAGCGACGCCGTCCACGGCATCAAACGCCAGAGTCCGCCGAGCCGGCTCATCTCGCGCGTGCCCGTGGCATGCAACACGGAGCCTGCGCCAAAAAACAACAGCGATTTGAAAAGCCCGTGATTCCAGACATGCAGGAGCCCGCCCGCGAGCGCGAGCCGCCCCCAGGCGGCGTTTCCCTGGCCCGCCGCCACCAGCGCGAAACCAAGTCCGATGAGAATGATGCCGATGTTTTCCACGCTGTGATAGGCGAGCAGGCGCTTGAGATCATGCTGACCGAGCGCGAATGCGACTCCGAGGACCGCGCTGGACACGCCCAGGAAGGCCACGACCCAGCCGGCCTCGGGCGGCACCGGCAGCCAGCCGCTGAATCGGACGAGCCCATAAATCCCCAGCTTGAGAGTCACACCCGAGAGCATGGCGGAGACATGGCTCGGCGCATTGGCGTGCGCCGAGGGCAGCCAGACATGCAGCGGAAACAATCCGGCTTTCAAGCCGAAGCCGGCGAGCGCCAGCCAGAAGAGCGGCGCGAGTTCGGGGCGGTCGCGCATCGGCCCCAGCTCCCAGCTTCCCGTGCGGACCGCCAGCAGCGTGAAAAAAGCGAACAGGCAGAGCGCGGCGGCATGCGACGCCACGAGGTAAAGCCAGCCCGCCGCCCGCACTTCATGATGCAGGCGGTCCAGCGTCACGAGAAAATACGCGCATACCGTGAACAGCTCCCAAGCGATGAGGAAATGGAGGCCGTTGGCTGTGAGCAGCACCAGGCCAAGGAAGAGCACCAGCCCGCTCCACCAAATCCGGCCGGACCGGGCCGAACGCGGATGCTCCGGCTCGGCCCAATATTCGCGTGAATAAACCGCGCCGGCCCCGCCCACGAGGCCGAGCAGCGCAAGGAACAGCGCGCTCACCGCATCAAGCCGCAGATGCACGGCTTCCCCCCCGATGCAAATTGCGCTTTGCCAATCCCACACCGCTCCGGTCGCCAGGCAAACGGCCGCCGCTCCAAGCCCTCCCACCGTGCCCGCCAGGACCGCCGTCAGCCACAACCCGGGCGCGCGCATTCCGGCAAGGATGCTCGCCAACATCCCCAGGCCGGAAATCGCGAGCAGGAGTTCGATCATAATGGGTGTGGGGCAATCGAGGCGCGCCGCATGCACTGCCGCCTTGGCTCGGCGTTTAAATGCGCTTTGATGGCCGGCCCGTTTCGTAGCCTCCCAAGATGGAGTTCATCGGAACCGCCCCCCTTTTGGCTTGGATGAAAGCGGAGATGGAGGAGCCTATATCCACGACGGCCGACCGCAAACAACCGGGCGGCACCAGCCGGAAACCTGCTATCGCGAGGATGTTTTTCAACTCTGGCTGTTTGGCGGACGATTTCGCGAATCAGGTATTCCATTGCCACCTGTGAGAGTAACGGCCTGCTCGATTTGCCACAAGACGCGACTTGGCTCCCGAAACGAACTAATACTGCAAACGATAGGCGCGGGCCGTGCCGACAACGGAAGCAGTGGCTGAGATGCAGCCCAGTGATAAATTTGTGCTGCGCATCCTGATGAAGAGAACGTGCCCCCTGCCCCTGCAGGCATTGATTGTCAATACTGGTGCACCCAAGAGGAGTTGAACCTCTAACCTTCTGATCCGTAGTCAGACGCTCTATCCAATTGAGCTATGGGTGCAGCCAAAGGCGATGAAAAATACGGGGCCGACGCCGGATTCGCAAGCCAAATCGGGGCCGGCCGCTCATTCCTCGGCGGCGCTGAGCCGGGCGATGACGCCGAGGTCATCCAGCGTCGTGGTGTCACCCTTGATTTCGGCTCCGGATGCAATCTGCTTGAGGAACCGCCGCATGATCTTCCCGGAGCGGGTCTTCGGCAATGCCTCGGCAAACCGGATGTCATCGGGCTTGGCCACGGGACCGATTTCGCGCGCCACATGGTTTCGCAACTCCTCCCGCAAGACGTCGTCGGCTACGATGCCGGTCTTGACGGTGACGAACGCGACGAGCGCCTGCCCCTTCAAGTCATCCGGCCGGCCTACGACTGCGGCTTCAGCTACCTTGTGGTTGCTGACGAGCGCGCTTTCGACCTCGGCCGTGCCAATGCGATGGCCGGCGACGTTCAACACGTCATCAATGCGGCCCACGATCCAAAAATATCCGTCCCGGTCCTGGCGGCAGCCGTCACCCGTAAAATAGGAGCCCTTGACTTCGCTCCAGTAAGTATCCTGGAAACGTTTCGGGTCGCCCCAGACGCCGCGCAACATCCCCGGCCACGGTTTGCGAATGATGAGCTTGCCGCCGGAATTCCGCGGCACTCCCCTGCCCTGGTCGTCCACGACCTCGGGCAGCACGCCGAAGAACGGCAAGGTCGCGCTGCCGGGCTTCGTAGGTGTGGCTCCGGGCAGCGGCGTAATCATGATGCCGCCGGTTTCTGTCTGCCACCACGTGTCCACGATGGGACAACGTTTGCCGCCGATGACTTCATGATACCACATCCACGCCTCGGGATTGATGGGTTCGCCGACGGACCCCAGCAGGCGCAGCGACGAGAGATCGTGTTTTTTCGGCCATTCAACGCCCCACTTCATGAAGGCGCGGATGGCCGTTGGGGCCGTGTAAAGAATGGTGACGCCGTATTTCTCGACGATGTGCCAGAATCGATCCGGGTCGGGAAAGTTGGGCGCGCCCTCGTACATGAAGCTTGTCGCGCCGTTGGCGAGCGGACCATACACAACATAACTGTGGCCGGTGACCCAGCCGACATCCGCCGTGCACCAGTAGACATCGGCGTCTTGCAGGTCAAAGATGTATTTGGTCGTCATCTTGGCAGTGAGCAGGTAACCGCCGGTCGTGTGCAGGATGCCCTTGGGCTTGCCGGTGGATCCGCTCGTGTACAGGATGAACAGCGGCGCCTCGCTGTCCATCGACGCCGCCGGGCAATCGGAACCGGCGCTTTCGATTTCCTCGTGCCACCAAAGGTCCCGGCCCGGAACCACGTTGACACTATTGCCGCCGCGCCGGACGACAATGACTTTCTCGATGGTCTTGGCGAGAAGATTGCCGTCGGCATCCTTCAAGGCAAGGGCATCGTCCACATTCTTCTTCAACGGAACAACAATGCCCCGCCGGAAACCGCCATCGGCGGTGATGACCATTTTCGCCTGGCAATCCAGAATGCGGTCGGCCACGGATTGCGCGCTGAAACCGCCAAAGACGACGGAATGAACGACGCCAATGCGCGCGCAGGCGAGCATCGCGATGGCGGCTTCGGGAACCATGGGCAGGTAAATGATGACGCGGTCACCGGACTTGAGGCCGTGGCGCTTCAGGACATTGGCGAAGCGGCAGACTTCACGATGCAATTGCTTGTAAGTCAGCGTGCGCTCCTCGCCCGGCTTGCCGGGGCCGGCAGGTTCACCCTCCCAGATGATGGCGGCGCGATTGGCCGTCGCCGTGGCAAGATGGCGGTCGAGGCAATTGTATGAAACGTTCAGTTTTCCGCCGACGAACCATTTGGCGGATGGGGCCTTCCATTGAAGAACCTTTTTCCAGGGCTTGAACCAGACGAGTTCATTCTTGGCCTGCGCGGCCCAATACTTTTCGGGGGCTTTGACCGACTCCGCGTAGAGTTTTCGATATTGCGCGAGAGATTTGATGCGCGCGCGCGCGGCAAAGTCCCGCGGCGGCGGGAATACCCGGCCTTCGTGTTGCAATGATGTGATGTTGGCGGACTTCTGGTTTACGGCCATAATGGTGCTCTGGGTTGCGCCGCGATTTTAGGCGGGGCGGGCGCAACGTCAATGGCCGAATCCGGATTCCGCCCCCTGATCAAGGCGACCGGATGCGATAGAAGCGTTGGCGGTTGTTGGCCACCCCCGGGTCGCTGAATTGGAAGCGTCCGGGAGAAATCTCCGTCACCGCGCCCAGCCGGGTCCAATTCGTGAATGTCAGGGAGACGTTGGTGGAGGCATACGCGGTGAAACTCAGGCCCTGCGTATTGGTGAAGGCAAATTGAATCGCGTCATTCGGCAACACGGTCAGATTGGTCAGGTCAAACGCCGGGATCGGCACGGTAAAGGCGTACACCTTGTTGTCTGTTCCCACGTAAATGCGCCCGCGGGCGGCGATGGCCGTGTTGAACCGCCGCGTGTTCGCCATCAGTTCGTTGGCGCCCCCGCCGTTGAAAACTACCGCGCCGGTGTCACCGTTGAAGGCGGAGAGTCGCTGGCCGCTCTCGGCGCCGATGCCCCAGACGAGCATGTTGTTGGTGCCGTCGGTCGAAGTCACGAACGGCGAACCGCGGCCGTTCTCGGACGCGGTCCAGGCGCTGGCAATCGTGGGCGGGCTCGTGGGAGTGATGCGAAATGCGACGATCTGGCTGCCGTTTCCGCAAAACGCGACGTATGTTCCCAGGGTGGTGCGGTACGTGACGCCCGCCTGGATGATCGCCGAACTAGAAACCGCCGCCTGCGCCAGGGGGAGGCCGATGCCGCCGAGATTGTTGCGATTAATCAGATAGGCATTTTTGTCTTTGCCGAGCGCGACCACGAGATTCGAAGGGCTGGCGCCGGGAACATCCACGATGAGCGGTGCCGTGCCCCCGATATCGGCGTCACTATTGTCAAGGTCATGCCAATTGGTGGGCGACCAGTAATCGTTCGTCAAGCCGCTGAACACCGGCCCGGGCTGGAAACGAAGAATTGCCTCGCCGCCGGTCCAGACCGTGGTGCCGCCGGTATTCCCCGTGGCGATGAACGCGTTGACGCCGTCGCTGGCCACGCCGCCGACGCCCCAGGCGCCGCCCTCGTTCGCGCCCGTGGCCCAGGCGGTGACGCTGGCGGAATTGCTCAATGGAATTCCCACAATCCAACCATGGTAGGTGCCGCAGTCGCCATAAAGGCCGCCATAGGGCACGTAAAGTGTGCCGCCCAGGATGGCCAGCGCGCCGCGCTCGCCTTGCGTGCTGGAGGTAAACGTTGTGCCTGCGTAATTGGCCTTGGCACTCACGTCGACCGGCCAGCCTTTGTTCGTCACGCCGGTGTCAACGTTCACGGAAAAGATGAGATGCTTCGCCGTCGTGCCGCCGTCCGGAGTCGTCATGGCGTCAAAGAAAAGCGAGCGCGAGGGAAGGTCAACAACCGGGGTGCCGGTGATGCCCAGTGGATCGATGTTGCCGCAGGGCATCTTCGCCAGCGGCATCGGCGCACCCACGTTATCCGTCCAGATGACGCTCCCATAGGCGGCATCCAACGCGTAAATGTTGTTCGATTCGGTGACGGCGATGACCATCGCGCGGCCGGACGGGCTGCCTTCAATATAAAGCGGCTGCGCATAAACGTTGCCGGCAATGGTTCCGTTGAAAGACAGGTCCCGCGTCAGATTCGACGCGGCGGCATACGTGAACGCGGGATCGACGTAAAGTCCGTCCCTGGTCAAATGGTTATGATGCTGGGTGACATTGACCGCCGATTGGGCCGAAAGATTGCCGACCAGGGCGCTGGTGAGACAAATGAAGGGCACAAATGAAACCGACTTTCTTGCAGTTCTCATACATGCCAGCAACCTCACCCGCCTCAGACCTTTGTCCAGCGATATTAAAGTTAATTTTCTTTCAACGACGAACGCCTCATAATGCTTGACGGCAGGATTGCCCCGCCGATGCAATGTCGCGATGAGTCTGGACACGAAAGAACCGGCTTTCGACCGCGCGGCGCTTCAAAAGAAGGTCGCGGCGCTGGCGCACGAGGGCGTGTTCATCGGGACCTCCTCCTGGAAATATCCCGGCTGGCGCGGGATGCTCTACGATGAAAGCCGTTATGTGACGCGGGGCAGGTTTGCCAAATCCCGGTTCGAACGCGATTGCCTGGCGGAGTACGCGGAGGTGTTCAAGACCGTTTGCGTGGACGCGGCCTACTACAAATTTCCCGACCGCAAATACCTCGAGGGAATGGTGTCGCAAACGCCGCCGGATTTTCTGTTTGCGTTCAAGGTCACGGACGAAATCACCATCAAACGGTTCACGAACCTGCCGCGGTTCGGTCCGCGCGCGGGGAAGCGGAACGAAAATTATTTGAACGCGGATTTGTTTGCGTCCGCGTTCGTGGCGCCGTTCGAATCTTACCGGTCGAATGTCGGTCTGTTCATTTTCGAGTTCTCGAAGTTTTATCCGGTGGACTACGAGCGCGGCAGCGATTTCGTGGCCGATTTGGACCGGTTTCTGGAAGCCATGCCAAAGGGCTGGCGTTACGGGGTCGAGATTCGGAACAGGTATTTCCTGCAGCCCGAATACTTTGCGGTGCTGGCCAGGCATGGCGTGGCGCATGTGTTCAATTCGTGGGGTGACATGCCGGCGGTGGGCGAACAAATGGCCCTGCCGGGGAGCTGGACCAGTTCGGAGTTCGCGGGCGCACGGTTTCTGTTAAAACCGGGCCGGAAGTTCGAGGAGGCGGTGGCTTTGTTCAGCCCGTATGACAAGCTCAAGGAACCAAACGAGGCGGCCCGTGCGGCCGCCGCCGGCATGATCGTGCGCGTGGTCTCGCTGAAGGCGCCACGAAAGATCTTCATCTTTGTGAACAACCGGATGGAGGGCAACGCGCTCGAGACAATTGAGGCGATCGTTGACGGGCAGCGAATTGCGCTGCAAAACCGAAACGCCGAATGATAGAAATCGGCCGACCCGCGGTCTCGCGTTAGCGGCAGCAATTTTCGTGGAAAACCGTCCGGGGCTTGGTAGATTTTGCCCGGCCATGAAAACACTGATTCTATTGCTGCCCTTGTTTGGTCTGGTTTCCGCCGCACACGGCCAGGCGGCCAAGGTTGTGCGGCTCTGGCCGGGCGACGCCCCGGGCGCGCTCGGCACAAATGACCGGGACATACCCACGCTGACTTTGTTTTTGCCGGACCCCGCCAAAGCCACGGGTGCGGCGATGGTGGTTTGTCCCGGCGGCGGTTATGAACACCTCGCGCCGCACGAAGGCGCCACTTATGCCATTTGGCTCACGAACCAGGGCATCGCGGCGTTCGTCTTGAAGTACCGCCTGGGTTCGGCCGGCTACCGGCATCCGGTGGAATTGGAGGACGCGGCGCGGGCGGTCCGGTTGGTGCGCTCCCGCGCGGCGGAGTGGAAGCTGGATCCAAAACGCGTGGGAATCATTGGGTCGTCGGCGGGCGGGCATCTGGC
>Ga0181516_10003439_pt1 | contig 10589 bp, 8 predicted proteins | sample PEATcosm2014_Bin_25_FD_121104 | JGI IMG/M metagenome (GOLD analysis project Ga0181516, IMG submission 121104) | Peatland microbial communities from MTU Mesocosm Facility, Houghton, MI, USA - PEATcosm2014_Bin01_10_metaG | ecosystem: Environmental > Terrestrial > Soil > Wetlands > Peat | place...
CACTCGATGCCCTCGGTGGGCGGCAAATGGACGCAAACCCGCGATTTGCGCGGATTGCCGAAGCAGACATTCCACGAGTGGTGGGCCAAGCGGGCCAAGGAGGCGCGATGAGCACGCACGCCAGCGCACGCGAAACAATCCTGAGCCGCATCCGCGCGGCGACGCAGGGCTCGGACCACGCGGGCTATGAGGCGATTCCGCGCGAATATCGCCGCCGCGGCACTCTTGCCGCGCGGCCATGCGTAGAGCTCATGATTGAGCGCCTGCGCGAGTATGACGCCGAGGTGGTGGAATGCACAGTTGCGGAACTGCCGGGAGCCATCGCCGCGCAGCTTGCCGCAAGCGGAAGACGCCGCTTTGTTGCCCCCGCGGGACTTCCTGGCGAGTGGATGGCCGCCGGCTACGAGTGGCACGTGGACTGCGGCCTGTCGACAAACGAGATTGAACAGACGGAAGGCGTGGTGACTGCATCGTCCTGCGGGGTCGCCGACTCGGGAACGATCGTGTTGCACCATCGGGCTGCCGAGGGACGGCGCGTGCTGACGCTGCTGCCCGACTGGCACTTATGTATTTTGCGGGCGAGCGATGTGGTGGAGACGCTGCCCGAGTATTTTGACCGACTGGCCGAGCCGCCCGCGCTGGCAACATGTATCTCCGGGCCCAGCGCGACAGCCGACATCGAGATGACGCGCATCAAAGGCGTGCACGGCCCGCGCTTTCTGCATGTGATTGTTGTCCGGGACGAGATTTGAGTTCATGGTTTCCCACATCTCAAAATCGAGATCCTTCGACAGGCTCGGGACAGGTTGTGGGGCACCCAGCGAAGGTACAGAATCAAGCGATCAAAGACTTAGTTGCACCCGGCGAAGTTAAGTTGTGCCGAGACAGTTTATTCTTGTCTGCAACCTGCCGTGAACGCAGAAAACCAGGGGGATGAACGGTTGCCCAAGGCCAAAATCAAGCGGTTATATCTGATTCCTATCTTGTCCAAGGCTCTCGATGTGCTCGAGCTACTGGAGCAGGAACATGCTCCCGCCACGCTGGAAGACGTATACCAGCGCACGAAAATCTCGAAGACCAGTGTCTATCGCATTCTGAAGACGCTGGTGCATCGCGGCTATGTGGCGCAGGCGCAGAACGGAAGCTACCGGCTGGTCTCGCGCCCGCGGCGATTGCGTTTTGGATTTGCCGCGCAAAGTGCGGAGATGCCCTTTTCACAGGCAGTGGGCCAGAGCATTTCCGCGGCTGCCGCAGCGGCAGGCGTGGAGATTTTTGCCCTCGACAACAAGTTCGATGCCTCGGTGGCAATAAGCAACGCCGAGGAATTTGTGAGCAAGCGCGTCGACCTGGTGCTGGAATTCCAGGTGGAAGAGCACGTGGCGCCGCGCGTGGCGCACATCTTCAAGAAAGCGGACATTCCACTGGTCGCCATCGACGTTCCGCATCCCAACGCGACTTACTTCGGAGTGGATAACTTCGAGGTGGGCTACGAAGCCGGTGTTCTGCTGGGCCAGCACGCTCTGCGTAACTGGAAGGGCAAGGTGGACTGCGTTCTGGGGATTGGATTCTCTGAGGCGGGCAGCTTTGTGCAGAGCCGCATTACCGGTGCATTCGAGGGAATACGAGAGCGTTTGAAGGACCTGGCTCCGGAGCGCTTGGTGGAGTTGGAAGGGCGCGGCATGCGACAGCCCAGCCAAGCCGTGGTGAGCGAGTTTCTGCGCACCTACCAAAAGGGACAGAGAGTGCTGGTGGCGACAGCTACCGACTCGAGCGCGCTCGGCGTGCTGGATGCAGTGCGGGCCGCAACGTGCGAGGAAGACTTTGCCATTGCCGGCCAGGACTGCATTCCCGAGGTGATCGAAGAGATGCAGACGGGCAAGAGCGCCATCATCGGTTCCATTTCGCACGAGGCGGAAACCTATGGCCCGCGCCTGATCCAGTTGGGCATCGCCCTGTTGCGCGGGCATACGGTGCCGCCGTACAACTACGTTCGTCATCGTGTTGTAACTCCGGAGACGCTGGGCGCGGAAACGAAGGAATAGGTCTCTGACTGCGTTACTTTGTACGTTGGGCTCGCGGCCTCCCAGGTCTCAAGATCGAGACCTGGGGCACCCAAAGTTGGTACAGGTTCAAGCGGTCAGAGACCCGGCCTTTCCCAACGCGGGGGCAGAACAAGTCATTTATAGGAATAGGTGCGGCTCACAGGCCGCGTACCGGAGAATTTTATGTCGGAACGAGCAAGAATCGCGATTGACCTGGGCGCGGAAAGCTGCCGGGTTTCCCTGCTCCGCTGGCAGGGCGGCAAGCCGCAGATCGAACTGGTTCATCGCATCGCCAACGGGCCGGTACACAGGGGCTCCTCGCTCCATTGGCCGCTGGAAACTATCCTTGCCGGGCTGGAGACCGGGCTGCGCAAAGCCGCGCACATAGCAAGCGAAGGCATCGCGTCGATTGCCGTGGACAGTTGGGCGGTGGATTATGTCCGGCTGGACGACGAAGGCGCGCCGCTGGCCGAGCCGTTCTGTTATCGTGACGAGCGCAACATCCGTGCGAAAGAAACTGCGGACGGCATCATTGCGCCGCTCGAAGCATTCCAAAAAACCGGCGCGCAGCCGCTGCGGATCAACACCGTCTACCAGTTGCTTGCCGACCCCGGATGTGGCATAGATGCCTCCGCACCCTGGTTGAACATGCCGGAATATGTGCTCTATTGGCTGGGCGGGCGGCGCGTGGCAGAGTATACCAACGCGACCCACACCGGCCTGGTGGATATTGCAACCGGCGATTGGCACAAGGGCATGTTCGAGGCACTGGGGATTCCGATCACGGCGGCGCCGGAGATTGTTCCCGCAGGAACGCGCCTGGGGCGGGTGCGGGGGCCGCTCGCCGAGTTCGAAGCCTTTCGCGAGACGGAGCTGATCGCCCCCGCGTGCCACGATACGGCGTCGGCCATCGCCGGCATTCCTACGGATCTTGCTTCGACCGCGTATATCTGCTCGGGGACCTGGTCGCTGGTGGGGACCGTGGTGGAGAAGCCGATTGTGAGCCAGGCAGCGATGGCCGCTCGCTACACCAACCAGGGCGCGGCCGGGGGCGGCTTTTGCTTCCATACCAACGTGAACGGCATGTGGATGGTGAAGCAGTGCATGGATAGCTGGGCGGCAACCGAAAGGCCCTGGAGCATTGAGAACCTGGTAGAAAAGGCCGCGGCGTGTACTTCGTTTCCGGGCACGATCGATGTGGATGCGGAGCCGCTGCTGCTGGACGGCGACATGCCCGACCGGATCAACGCGGAACTGGACAAGCTCGGCCTTGCGACCATCCCAGATGTAGAAGGAAATGAACCTGTGTTTGCGCGGGTGATCTTCGAGAGCCTTGCCGCGCGCTATGCCGGGGCCATCACACATCTTGAAGAGATGCTGGGGCGCAAACTGGAGCGGATCCACATCCTGGGCGGAGGCAGCCGCAACAAGCTGCTGACCGCGCTGACCGCGGAACGCACAGGCTTGCCTGTGGAATCGGGTCAGGCGGAGAGTTCCACCATGGGCAACTTTGCGGTGCAGTTGGCGGCTGCGGAGGCGCAGGGAGAGCCTGTGAACGCGGCGTCGGTGCGCAGGTGGGCGGCGGTGCTTTGCCGGGAATAGACTGTGGAGGACCGGCTCCCTCCAAGCGGCGACGGGAGATTTGGAGACCTGATGCGATATTCTCGCCGGCTGAAGTCGTGGGTGCTGATTGCAGCGTTGGCGGGGAGTGTCGCCTTGGTTGCGCACGCACAGCAGGCGCCTCAGGATGCAAGGTCCCGGGTTGGTCCGGTGGTTGTTCTCGACGCATGGTTCAATAGCCAGAAGCGCCCGGACGCAGCCGGCAGGCTGGTCTACTACCACTACAAATGGGAAGACGAGACCGACGGCGGCTACTCGCTGCTGGGACAACTGTTTCGCGAATCGGGAGCGAAGACAGAGACGCTCTACACTGCCCCGACGGCGGCTGCGCTGGCGCGCGCGCAGATCTACATCGTTGTTTCGCCGGACATTCCAGCGAAGAATCCCGATCCGCATTACATGCGGAAGGAAGATGCAGCGGTGGTTGCCGCGTGGGTAAAGGCAGGAGGGGTTCTCCTGCTGATGGAGAACGATCCGGCCAATGCGGACATCGATCACCTGAACCTGCTCTCCGAGTTGTTCGGCATTCATTACAACAAGGTCCTGCACAACCATGTGGAAGGCGACCGGTTTGAGATGGGCAAGATCGTTGTCGAGGCGGGCGGCGAGATCTTCCACAACCGGCATACGCTGTTCATGAAGGACACCTGCACGATCACGGCGACTGACCCGGCAATTCCCATCCTTCGCGATGGCGGCGACACCCTGATGGCGGTGGCGAAATACGGCAAGGGAACTGTGTTTGCCACCGTCGATCCGTGGCTCTACAACGAGTACACCGATGGGCACAGGCTGCCGACGGCCTACGACAACTTCGCCGCCGGCAAGGAATTTGTGCGGTGGGTCGTGGCCCAGGCTGCGCAATGAGTCCCAAATCCAGCGGAACCGCAGGCCGCATTCTGACGTAAAGTTATTATCTGGCACGAACATCCGCTTGAATTGAAGCTTCCCGAGGTGGAAATGGTGTTGCAAGAGAGTGGACTATCTCTCCATGCGCGAACGCCGCTGCGTTCCGCAATTGTGCTGGCGTGCATCTTTGGCGCACTCACGTTCCTGATCCACTTTGTCGCTTCCCTTTGGGGTTCGCACCTTGGGTATGGCTTCTTTCGCGATGAGTTCTACTTCCTGGTGTGCGGACGACACCTGGCGTGGGGGTACGTGGACCAACCGCCCCTGGCGCCCTTGCAGGCCCGGATCGCGGAGCTTCTGTTTGGTCTGTCGCCGACAGGCATTCGCGTATTGAGCTTTGCCGCCGCCGGGGTGACGGTGGCCCTGGCAGGCATGCTCGCCTGGCAGTTTGGCGGCCGGCGCAGCGCCCAGGTGCTGGCAATGACGGCCGTTCTGACCGCGCCGGTTCTGCTGGGCACTTCAAACTACCTGTCGATGAATTCCTTTGAGCCGCTCTTTTGGATGGGAGCCTTGTGGGCCATTCTGCGGCTGGCGGATGGGAGCGCAACTCCGCGCGCCTGGCTGCTCTTCGGGCTGCTGGGAGGCCTCGGCATCGAGAACAAGCACTCTGCCGTCTTCTTTCTGGCGGCATTGCTGGTTGGTCTGCTGCTGAGCCCGCAACGAAAGATCCTCTGGTCGAGAGGCTGTGCCGCGGGCGTTGCGCTGCTGATTGCGGTTGCGCTGCCCAACCTGATCTGGCAAATCGTCCATCACTTCCCAACGTACGAATTATTGAGCGCGGTTGCGCACTCCGACAAGAATGTGAAGCTGACGCCGCCGGCCTTCCTGATGCAGCAGGTGAACATGCTGCTTATCTTCAGCGCGCCGTTGTGGATCGGTGGACTGGCATGGCTCGGCCTGGCGCGCAAGGCTCGCGCCTGGCGATTTGCCGCGATCGCTTACCTGGTGTTTCTGGTGCTGATGATGGGGATGCATGCCAAGGACTATTACCTGGCGCCCATTTACCCGGTGCTGTTCGCGGCCGGGGCAGTTGCACTGGCAGAGGTTACGCGGCGCAACTGGCCGGGCATGGCATATGCGACTGTTTTGGGACTGGCGCTGGTATTCGTTTCGGCCCCGCTGATCCTGACGATTCTGCCGCCGGAACAGTATGTGGTGTTTTCAAGCCGCTTGTTGAAGAACACGCCGAAGACCGAGAAGTTTACAAGCCCGCTGCCGCAGTATCTTTCCGATCGCTTCGGATGGCCGCAGATGGTGGAAGGGTTTGCTTCTCGCTACAACGCGCTGCCGCCGGACGTGCGAGCGAAGACTGCGATCTTCTGCCACAACTATGGGGAAGCGGGTGCGGTCGACATTCTCGGCCCCGCGTATGGCTTGCCAGCATCGATCAGCGGACACCAGAACTACTTCTATTGGGGATGGCGCGGGTACACTGGAGAATCCGTGCTGACCCTCGGCGACCATCGCGAAGACTATCTGGATAGTTATGACGAGGTGATCGACCTGGGCGCCTTCGATGCGCCGTGGATCATGGACCACGAGCATCATCACTACTTCTGGCTGCGGCACCGCAAGCGCACGTATGAGGCGGATTGGCCTCAATTCAAATTCTGGTATTGAGTGCGAAAGAGCCCGGCCGTTGAACAAGGCCGGGCTCTTGTCGAATCGAGGCCCTCGCAGCTATAAGCCGAGTTGCGCGAACATGGCTGCCACCGACTCGCGCCAGAGCTGCAATTCCACCCTGTCGCCAAGTTTCAACTGCGCGGACGCTTCGGTGAGCGTGATGCGCTTGCTGTAGACCTCGTCGGTGACACGGTCAGACAGATCGGGCAGGAAGAGGCTCTTGCCGCCGGCCGCAGTAATCGTCTGGCGGATGGTGCTTTCCGCGTACAGCTCAAACTTGGTCTGGTCGCCAAAATAGCCGTTGCAGATAACATGAACAACGCCGCCTGTGACTTGGCCCATGTAATCGTTGAGCAACTCGAGGCTGTCGCGCTGACGATTAATGACCCAAAGCGTGATGAGGGGGCGCGATAATTCGCGCAGCGCATTGGTGAGTATGGATGCATGCTTGGCTACCGACGTGTTGCTTTGAGCCGGGGTGTTGACGACCACGGTCTTGAACGGCGACGCGTCGCACAGGTTCACAAGCTGGATCCATCCCTCAACGTCGTCCATGTTCAGGACTTCTCCCCCCATGGTCCGCCCGTAGCAGCGAAACACATCGGGGTTGTGTTCGTCGGCGTCAATCAACTTCAGGTACTTGTGATCTGTCGCCAGATAGTCGATCAAGGCCATCGTGGTAAGGGACTTGCCGACACCCCCCTTACTTCCGCTCACGAATATGATTGGCTGATTCATAGCAGCCATCGTAGCAAACCGAGGCGGAAGTTGGGACAGAACAAAGAAAGTTTTCGTCTTCTCTGATGGTTTGCCGCAGCCGGCAGGCGGCAAACGCTTGCTGCTTTTTGGCCCTGCGAATGCGGACGTATGCTAACCTCACATCACTGCATGAGGCCGCAACGCTCCGCAAACACACCACTTGACCCGCCCAACCTGCCGCGAGTGCTCGGCGCCAGCCAGGCCACGGCGATCGTGGTGGGCACGATTATCGGCAGCGGCATCTTCCTCGTTCCGCGCGAAATGATGCAGGATGTCGGCTCTTCCGCGCTGGTGTACCTGGCATGGATTGTGGGCGGCCTGTTGTCGCTATTTGGCGCGATGACCTATGCCGAGTTGGGCGCCATGCTTCCCTATGCGGGCGGAGAATATGTCTACCTGCGCGGGGCTTACGGCGATACCACGGCCTTCCTGTATATGTGGACATGGTTCGCCGTGGCCAAGCCGGCGTCGATTGCCGCGGTCACCAGCGGGTTGGCGCGCACGCTCGAGTTCTTTCCCGTCTTTGCCTGGCTCGGAGCGCCCGTTCCCGGACCTGTGCCGCTGCTGTGGTCACAGATCTTCGCCATCGGGGTGACCTGGCTGATCACCGGGCTAAACTATCTTGGCATCAAGAAAGCCGGGGATTTTCAGCTTGTATTTACCATTCTCAAGGTTGTTCTGATTCTAACGGTTGCGGTGTTTTGTTTTAGCGCTGCATCAGGTTCCTGGAGCAATTTCTCAACCGCTTTGCCGCATGCAACAGGCGGCCTTGCAGGCTTTATGGCCGCGCTGATTGCGACGCTCTGGGCGTATGACGGATGGAACGACTTGACGATGGTGGCGGGCGAGGTGCGCCGGCCGGAACGCAGCTTGCCGGTTGCGCTGATCGGTGGCTTGTTTATTGTAGGGTTTCTGTTTATGGCCACGAACGCGGCCATCCAGTACATTTTGCCGGCCGTGCAGATTGCGGCCAGCGAACGGCCGGCCGTGGCGGCTCTGACGGTGGTGGCTGGACCGGCGGGCGCAGGCTTTGTGGCTGCGGCCATGGCGCTTAGCATTTTTGTGACGCTGAACGGGACCATCATGTCGGGCGCGCGGGTACCCTTTGCGGCGGCGCGCGATCGCCTGTTCTTTCGGCAATTCGCGCACATCCATCCGCGCTGGCAGTCGCCCTCTACTTCGCTGGTGGTCCAGGGGCTGCTGTCGACGTTTCTGCTGCTGTTCTTGAGCCGGTTTCAGCAGTTCTTTGAGCTGGCGGTGTTTGCCGAGTGGCTCTTCTACATGCTGACGGCCACCACGGTGTTTGTGTACCGGCGGAAGCAGCGGGAGCTGGCGCGGCCTTACAAGGTTTGGGGCTACCCGGTGCTGCCGGCGGTGTTTGTGGTGTGCGCCGGGGCCGTGCTGGTATCGAGCTATGCGAGCAATCTGAAGGGGTCGTTGCTGGGCACGGCACTGATTGTGGCGGGGCTTCCGGTGCTGTGGCTGGTGCGTAGACTTTACCCGGTCGAGGCAAAAGCGTAGACAGGCATTGCTTGCGCCTGCTGGAGGCAGCAAGTAGACTCATTCGTGGTAGTTGAGCGTCTTCTCCTCTTGTACAGTGCCGAGATTTAGAAGCGAGAAAAGCGCGAGGGTATTCCATTGCGAGTTGGGTTATTTACACGCGAGTTTCCACCCCAGGTGTATGGTGGCGCGGGGGTTCATGTCGACTACCTGAGCCGCGAACTGGCCCGCGAGATTGAAGTGGAAGTGCACTGCTGGGGACCGCAGCAATCGGACGCAGGCAACCTGCATGTGCGCGGCGCGGAACCCTGGGCCGAGATTTCGAACGGCACCGAGGGCAAGTTCAAGGGCGCGCTCGAAGCGCTGAGCCTGAACCTGACGCAGGTGAAGGCGCTTGCGGGAATCGACATTGTGCACACGCACACGTGGTATGTGTCGATGGCGGGCTACCTGGCCAAGAAGCTCTACGGCATGCCGTTTGTGCTGACCACGCATTCGCTGGAGCCGCTGCGGGCATGGAAGGCTGAGCAGCTAGGCAGCGGGTACGCGATGAGCTCGTGGATGGAGAGCACGGCCATTCACGATGCCGATGGGATTATTGCTGTCTCGCAGGGGACGAAGGCGGACATTCTGCGGGCTTATCCGGATGTGGACCCTGAGCGGATTCACGTGATCTACAACGGCATCGATCTGGCCGAGTATCAGAAGACTCCTGACAAGCAGGCGCTGCTGGACTATGGCGTGGACCCGGCCAAACCTTACGTGCTGTTTGTGGGGCGGATCACGCGGCAGAAGGGCGTGACGCACCTGGTGGATGCGATCAGTTATTTGCCGCCGGAGACGCAAGTGGTGTTGTGCGCCGGAGCGCCCGATACGCCGGAGATTGCGGCCGAATTACGCAATAAGGTGGAGCAGGCCCGCCGTAACCATCCAAACATCGTGTGGATCGAGAAGATGGTGACAAAGGCGGAGGCGATCCAGCTCTACAGCAATTGCCAACTGTTCTGCTGCCCTTCAGTGTATGAGCCGTTTGGCATTATCAACCTGGAGGCGATGGCCTGCCGCGCGCCGGTTGTCGCCAGCGCAACCGGCGGCATCAAAGAGGTGGTTGTGGACGGAGAGACCGGCTACCTGGTGCCATTCGAGCAGGACCCGGTGACGAGCTTCCCGACGCAGCCTGACGTATTTGCAAGGGATCTGGCGGCGCGGATCAAGCAACTGCTGACCGACCCGGATGCTTGCCGCAGAATGGGCGATGCGGGCCGCCGGCGCGTGGAAGAGATTTTCAGTTGGACGGCGATTGCGCACCAGACCGTGGAGTTGTATCGACGGTTGATCGAAGAGAAGAAACCTTGAACACAAGGGTTGCAGAGAGACAGGTTGCACCAGAGAGCTGAAAAGAACAACAGCAGGTCCCTCGAATCGCTGCGCTCACTCGGGATGACAGCGCTTTTGTTTAGCAAATCTTAGGCTCAGGACACTAGAGGACGATGACAGCACCGAAGATCGACGGACGCAGACGAGTCATTATTGAGGGAATCACCCCGGAAGTAGACGGAGGGCGGTTTCCGGCAAAGCGGACCGTGGGCGACCTGGTTCGCGTGGAAGCCGACGTGTTTACCGACGGGCACGACGCTATTGCCGCCTCCCTGCTGGCGCGGCACGAGGGCTCGGCGACCTGGCTCGAAGTCCCCATGCATGCGCTGACGAACGACCGCTGGTATGCGGCGTTTCGCGTAGGTGAGATTGGGCGCTACGGGTTCAAAGTGCAAGGCTGGGTGGACCACTTCGAGACCTGGCGGCGCGACCTGCTGAAGCGCATTGCGGCGGATACGGACGCGACAGTGGACTACCTGATCGGCGCGGAGATGATCGATGCAGCGGCAGGGCGTGCAACGGGGAAGGAAGCGGCTTGGCTGAAAGCGCGGGCGGCCGTGTTGCGCTCGGGCGAGCCGGCGGCGGACCTGCGCGTTCACGCCACGGACGGCGTGTTGCACGAGATGGCGCTGCGTTATCCTGACAAGCGGTTTGCCACTGAATCCGATCGCGAGTGGACGCTGGTGGTGGACCCGGTGAGGGCGCGATTTAGTTCCTGGTATGAGTTTTTCCCGCGCTCGACGGCGGCTGAGGCGGGCG
>Ga0181516_10003440_pt1 | contig 10586 bp, 10 predicted proteins | sample PEATcosm2014_Bin_25_FD_121104 | JGI IMG/M metagenome (GOLD analysis project Ga0181516, IMG submission 121104) | Peatland microbial communities from MTU Mesocosm Facility, Houghton, MI, USA - PEATcosm2014_Bin01_10_metaG | ecosystem: Environmental > Terrestrial > Soil > Wetlands > Peat | place...
AAGTGTTCTCCGAGAAGGGCACGCGGGCCTCGTCCAGATTGAACACAGGCTGGCCGCCGTGTCCGTATACGATGACCTGACTGTTCCAGCCGAACGTCCGGTGGCCGACGTTGGTAGAGTTGCGGTAAAACCATGTGAGCCAGCGCGGGTGCAGCGGCTTGAACACGCTCCACCATTCCGCCGTTGCTTCCTTGTTGCCGAACCAGAAGAAGCTGCCCGTCGGCTTCAGGACGCGCACCGCCTGCTGTGTTTCCAGTGCCTTGCGGCGGCCCAGCATGGCTTCCTCGACCTGTATGGCAATCACCGGCCCGACCTTGCCGAGGTCTTCGCGGATCGTTTCTACCTTCAGCACGGCCCGCATCAGGAATTCAAGGTCGCCTTCAAGGTCACCCACGCTGGTTGGCGTCGTGGTCGCGGAGAAGCCCTTGCCAACGAAATGATAAACCAGCACTTCGGGCGCACGCTGGCCGTGGCGATCCAAACGACCGTTGCGCTGCTCCATGCGGTTTGGATTCCACGGAATCTCGTAGTGAATCAGGCGGCAGCAGTTGCGCTGAAGATCGATGCCTTCGCTGGCGGTGTCGGTTGCCAGCAGGATGCGGATGGGCGATGCAGCTGGATCATGTTGGAAAGCGGCTTTGATGCGTTCCCGATCTTCTGACTTCATGCCGCCGTAAATCGTCATGAGGCGGTCGCCTTGGGCCAATCCGGCGGCGGCCAGCAAGCCTTGCAGCCATTTCTGCGTTGTCCGGTACTCGGTAAAGATCAGCACACGCTCATTGTTCCACTGTCCGTTCGGCTTGAGCGTCTGGTTCAGCCAGTCGATCAGGCGCTTGGCTTTGCTGTCCGGGCACATGGACGCGTCGTGGGCATACTCTCTCAGCTCGCGCAGCAGGGTCTTCTCCTGCGCGCTTGGCTCATGGAGTACCCGGCTGGCTGAGTCAATGGCCTCCAGCGTCGCTTCCTCGTATTCTTCGTCGTCAGCGTATTCTTCCTCTATGTCCTCAACCTGACGACGCAACACGTTTTCCGCAGGCTGGGCCTTGCCCACACCAGCAACGGAACGCTCGTGCTTGGCCAGTGTGGTTGCAAACGCTTCCGGCGATGAAAACATACGCTTCTTCAACAGCTTGAGGACGAACTCGGCAGCAAACGCTTCGCCGGGCGTGCTGGCGTTCTTGAGCCGCAAGTTGGTGTATTCGTGCAGGGCTTTATGGGCGTGGCGCTCGGCCTCGGTATAATCCACGTCGAGGCAGTCAACGACGCGTTTGGCGAACCGACGCGACCCATCCCATTTCTTTTCCAGTTCTTCCTTCATCCGGCGCACCATGACGGCTTCCAGCTGGAGGCGGTTGGGCCGGACGCCACGCGCGAATCGCTGGTTGTCTACCAGCTCCAACAGCGCGGAAAAACTTTCCGGGTAGCCGTTGTGCGGGGTGGCCGTCAAAAACAGCTTGTGCTCGAAATGCGGTGTAAGCGTGCGGATGGCCAGCGTACGCTGAGAGTCCGTGGCATAGCGCCCGCGCCCTGACGGCGCGACGTTGTGCGCTTCGTCTACAATCATCAGATCGTACCGGCGCGGATACGTCGGCTCGCCTTCAGCGGGCAAAGTTTCGCGGAATAGGCGCAGCGGGCGCTCGCGCTTGAGAAAATCAATAGACGTGATGAGCCGGGGAAAGTGCGTCCATGGGTTGACGTGCAGACCTCGGCGGCGACGTAGGTCACGCATCAGTTCGCTATCCACAATGCGGAACTCCAGACCGAACTTGTCGCGCATCTGGTTGCGCCATTGGATTTGAATCGAGGATGGGCAGATGACCAAGATGCTACGGGCGCGATGGCGGAGGATCAGTTCCTGCGCGACCAGCCCCGTTTCGATGGTTTTACCGAGTCCCACGTCGTCGGCGACAAGCAGGTTGACCCTTGGCATCCGCAGCGCCCGGACGACCGGATCAAGTTGGTATTCCTCGATTTCAATGCCGCTGCGGAAAGGGGCTTGGAGTGCCCGGTCATCGGCAGAGGAGATGGCACCCCAACGCACCGCGTCCAAGAACGCGTCCATCTGGGCCGGATCGTCGAAATTGGCGGGCTGCGGCAGCGACACCCTTTCATAGGCCCGGGCACCCGGCTCCAGTTCCCAGACGACCCGCAGTTCCTCGCCCAAGGCATCGTCTTCGACCGAGGAGAGGGACACAAGGTGCTGTGCGGTTTGGTCGGCGGAATGAACGGCGTCGGCGGGGAGGGTGGACTTCTGGACGTCAAGGACAACAAAGTGCCGCTGGCGAACCATCACCAGTTGCCCCGGCTCCGGCAGGTTCTGAGTTGCCTGCGTGTTGTCCATATCACTTCATCCGAACATGGCGGCTGCATTTAAGCGCAACCATCCGCTCGAAGACAACACATCAGTATGTTCCCTTCGACCGGACTTATTTGGGAGATTCTAACGCGCCATCAACCAAGACAGCAAGACGTTTACAATTTTGATAAGGGTTAACGCAAATTCCAATAAACCAGAACGTCAGCCGCTCTTGATCCGTTCAGGCTCGGCTTGATACAATGTGGACTAAATTAAAGACCAAGCCGGATGAGCCGCTGGCCAAAGACACCCGGGGAGCATTGTGATTTGCCATGAATGAAGAGCAGCTAATCAAAATTGAATCACTGAAAAGTTTACTCGTGGCTCGCGCCACCGGCGGTAGCAATATCGGGGATGAAGCCGAGTATAAAGTGCTTCGCCGCGAGCTGTTGGAAAATCAGCGCATTGCTGAAAAACTCCCTCGTTTTGTAATGACGTGCCGCAGCTTGGCGGAGTTTTGGGGTGTCATCAAAATGAAATCTCCAAATTATGCCGGAAGACGGGAGTTTTTGAGGCAGGAGTTCGATCCGCTTCTAACAATGTTGGAATCAGAATCACGCACACCAAGCGACGCTTCTGTTTCTGCGACTGTGGTTCGCATCAGTTCAGGCTACGCCCAAGAAACATGGCAGAAGGCTTTGGAACGAAGAGCGTCCGATCCTGAAGGCGCAATCACTGCGGCGCGGACATTGCTTGAATCAGTGTGCAAACATATTCTCGACGGAGCGGGCGCGACGTATGACGACAGTGCCGACCTTCCGAAACTCTACGGTTTGACCTCCCGGCAGCTCAACTTGTCACCGAGCCAGCACACCGAACAATTGTTCAAACAGATTCTAGGTGGCTGCCAGACAGTCGTGGAGGGATTGGGCGCGCTCCGCAACCGATTGAGCGACGCTCACGGCAAAGGTGCGGCGGGCGGGCGGCCTGCATCGCGCCATGCGGAGCTTGCCGTGAACCTCGCCGGTACGATGGCCACGTTTCTCTTGCAAACTTGGGAAGCGCGGAAAGTTTCCTGAATCCAAAAGGGCGCAACGAGGCTGGTGGACTTGTCCCCGGGTTCATATCAGCCACTACTGTGATCATCATGAGCCGTTATCAGCATCGTCGTTGGCAGTGTCCCTAATTTGAATTGCGGTCTACCAGCAAAAGACTAATTTTTCATCAGTTTTCGGACATCCTACCAAATGCCCAGAGCAATCTCTGGGTATTTAATGGGCGCGTAGCTCAATTGGATAGAGCGGCCCTCTAACTAAGGGCTGGTTGTGGGTTCGAGTCCCTCCGCGAGAACCGCGATATAATGCGCGGTTCTCGCCGGGGGATTTCACCCACCTAATGGGAGGGTGTCAGTCTTCCGGCAAGGCGACCAGACCGCCGTATACACCAGCCAGACCGCCCACCACGATGATGTTAGTGTCAATGTCGTCGCCAAGGTTGACGGCCTTGAGTGCGGTCTGGCGGTAGTCGTGCATCCACCTCATGCTAGGCAACCATGACGAGCGGGAACACTTCTGGAAGTCCTTCCCCTTGGACGCCACGCAGTCTGAATCCGTCCTCCAAAAGCAGGTGGCGGTGTTTTCCGGTGCCCGGGCCAACTGGTTCTTGCTCGATTCGCTGGAGGCCACCGATGCCACGCCCGGCAAACTCGGGGTGGCGCAGCGCGAATGGCTGGCGCAGGAACTAGCCGCGCGTCCCGGCCAGCCAGCACTGGTTGTGTGCCACCATCATCTTGACTGGTTCGGCGGGTTAGCGGCTTGGAGGATACCTCCCCGCTCGCGGAGGTGCTGGCTGGGCACCGGCAGATAAAAGGCGTTCATTTATGGCACACGCACAACTGGCACCTCTCCCAGCATGAGCAAGGCGTGCATTTCATCAATCTGCCTACGTTCACACGCCGGGCCGACCGAGTGGCTGGGTGCGCGCCGCGTTCACGGATGCCGGGGTGGAGCTTGAACTGCGCTGCCTCGACCCAAAACATCCCGAACATGCGCAGGTGAAAAAGCTGTCATGGCGGACGACCGGTGCCAACACTGGATGAATCTGGCCCGGGCAATCATCGCGGAACGCGTCCCCGCAGGCGTTGCTACTGGACTTGTCGCCGAGTTCGTTCCAACCAGAAATCAGTTCATCCTGAACTGATTATTTTAAATTGTTCCACGTGGCGAAGTTCGCTGCCTGAATCCGCGCCTTGCGGCTGGCGGCGGGCGACCACGGTCAATTCGGCCCGAGGTTCGGCGGTACGGCCCACGGCGGCACGATCACTGGCTTATCCGGATCGGGCACAACCGGTGGCAGGGAAAGGTCAGGTTCAAAGATGACCTCAGGGAAGATCGCCGGTTGGTAATTCTCCGCCCGAATCGGCCAATCGGATTGATCATAGCCGATGCCGCGAAAACCCCTCGCCCGCCCAGTCGGGGTGGTGATATTGTGACTTTTTTTCACGCCGAACACTGCCGCCATCACGCTAGTCAGGCGGCGCAGGAACACTTGTTTCGTCAGCCGATCGGCCTCACCGGCATCGACGACCTCGGTGTAAAACTGCCAAAGTTCCAGCGTAGAAACCGCGCTGCTGGGTTCGCGTACAAAGTATTTTGAAATGAACGCTCTGACCGGACAGCGCCCAGATGAAGCAGCGGCACACGGCTCATCGACCAGCGAGCTGAGCAGCGCGATTGCGCGACGGACTCCAGCAATTTCTGATGAGGTCATGCACTAACTACAGTGGTCACGTCCACGAACACGTCCAACTGTTCCACTGCACCGGGGACGACGCGATGGACGTGTGGATGTAAACAGTGTTGAGGGACACCTACGAGGCGTGTGGACGTGTGCTCGCCGGATCGGTATTAGCGATCCGGGCCATGTAGTTATTGTCATGTTCGATATCGTTGCTCCACTGACCGCACCACAGATTTATTGCCCACCGCTGCGCGGCGTCCTGCACCTGCGAGCGCCACTGGTCATGGCAGCCGTCCCCGCCACCAGAACCATTCCCATGTGGCAAACGATCAACCGCTTAGCTGCCGAAGCGCTTCCGGAAGACTATGACCAACGCAAGTTTTACCGCCTGAGCTACTGGCGCGCTGTGCAGCAGCTGCTGAAAGTTAAATTACTATTCCGGCATCGTGGACTGATTGCACGCCAGCCCATAGCCTATCGGCCTAAGCCTAGATTGTGCATAGTTCGGCGGAACAGCATCAAGAAAACCGCCATAGCAACCGTCAAGAAAACCCAGAGCGCTCAACCATCACCGGCAATCGTATCGGCAGCAGCCCACCTGATTGCGATACGTCCACGCAAGCCGCGAACAATTGGGGTATTTCATGGCGAGAGCGTCAGCGGAAATACCTTCTTCAGACTCCCGGATGGCCGTGTCCGGCCAGCGGAAGCCATCGGCGATGGAAAAATCATTGTCTGCGCGCCACAAGGCTCGGGGCGAGATTTCGACGAATATCCGGACGGCGATGTCGTCCGCGTGAATAATCCTTGGGCGGTCATTCTGGGCCGCTTGCGCCGTGGCACGCGAGAACGCCCATCCTCGCGCAAGGCCGAGGCCGCCCGCCGGAACGGTCGGAGGCCATGCAGGCCGGGAAAACACCGTGGCAGGCCACGGAAGGCCGCAGGTACGCCGCCGCGTGGGCCAACTGGCTGATCCGGTGCTTATGCCGGTGATGGTGACGTTGCTGGGCAGGCCAGATCGACGGCACTGCCGAAAAAATTGAGCATTTTCTGTGGTGTGGCACGGGCGAGCTTCAGCCCCTCCCCCTGATCCCGAAAGTCGGCCAGTTGATCCGACGTGGCGGTAAGCAGTGCTGTGTTGATCTGCTTGAAATAAGAACTGGGCAAATTCGCGTCGGCGTACTGCAATGCAAAGTAAAAATTCTCTTTGGTTTTCAGGTAGGACAGCGCGACCGCCCGACCCGGGGTTTCGGGCGCTTCATCCATGATCTGCTTGATGTAGTTTGCGGTGGTTTCCTGAAGCACCCACGGTGCTGCCCCGCCTAGCTCTTTCCATTTCATCATCAACGCCAGCCACTCGTCGTATATGGCTTGCACCGACCGAACCTTCCGTACGACAAGGGGGGCTACAATTTGCCCATTTTTGATGGCGTCAGTTTCGGAAACAAATTGGCCCCCAGCGCTGTCACCCAAGAAAACCAGCCCCGGCACGTGAACCCGGTAGCCGGTGGCCGTGGCGGTTAACAACCCCGCATCGATCAACCTGCGCTTGATTTTTTTAAGGCCCGCCAAGCTGGTAGCTAGGATTTCAAGGACTTGGGCGTTTGTGGCTGTGGGATTGTCAGCGTATACGCTCAACACGAATTTTCCGGAGGCACTGACGCCCTTTAAATTGATGATTTCGGCGGGAATGACGAAGTCAGCCAAGGCAACCGCTGACGGTGGAGAGGGTTGTGGGGGGGCTACTTTTTGCTGTTTTTTGATGCTATCCCCAAAAGGAACAATGTGGCCGCCGTCTGGATGATCTTCGTAAACACTCCCCGGAATGCGAACGATATGACGATCATTATGCCGGGTTAAAAGGCCTTTCTGGGCGAGCCGCCGTTTCAGCATGCGCAGGCCAGCGCCGGATATCGCCAGTACCCGGCGCACGCGCGGAGGCGTAATTTCAGGTATGGCTGCGTAAACAGCCAGCGCCAGTTTTTCAGCCAACTTGGCGTGGGGGAGGATCAAAATTTCACGCGGAACATTGACGGATTTGAACATATAATGGTTTAGAACCGGTTAATGGGGATTGATTCTCCTCCCGGCGACTTTTCTTAGATGGTTTTGATAGCGCACGTACTCCCACGCATAGGCCTCGTCGGCGGCTTGCCTCTCCAGAAACCGGGCAACTTGCTGTTTGCTCAAAAACACCGGTGGTGGTTCACCGATGTAATACCGGCCCGACTTCTGGCCCATGTTGCCGAACACCGTGCCTTGCGTCGTGCCCGGCAGCATGAATTCATTGTTGAAAGCCGTCTGGTAAAATTCGCCATTCAATGCGCGGACAGGACAGCCGTGCTGCAAGCCCCCCAGATACCAGTTGGCAAGCTTGAACGGCTTGATGACGTAGTTGATGGCCCTCTCCAATGCCGCTGGCGTGGGCAGCGGATGGAGCGCGATATCCGGGTAGGCGCACAGTTCACCGCCACCATGATGGCGCAAGAGTTTGGCACAGCCCAACCACATCCGACCGGCGATCTTGCCGGTGAAGATGCGGGAGGTATTGCCGTAGGCATGGACATGGCAGTTGACCGTGTGGCCAATCCCGGTGAATGAACGTCGGTACGGGAAGAATGTCAGGTCGATATCGCGGAACATGTGCAACCCGGAAAAGTACTTTCCGTCGGTCAACCAGTGCGTGAACTCGTGCAGTGCGTCGGCCACAATTTGTGGGCGCAGGTCAGGGTCATCGACGCCGAATTTGGAAAGCTTGGGGAATCTGAAGTGGTCAGCGGGACGGAACAGGTATTGGTAGATGGGCTGGTTCTTGGCATCTCCGACAACCTCAATCTTGACGCCCGCGTGTTCCGGGTTAGACCTGCCGATCACCGTGACGCTGTACCAAGCCTTACCCTCCTCAAAGGCTGGCAAAAACTCGTCCTTGGCTGGCCGGACGCGCAAGTTGAGATTGCAGCGGGCGCAGTACTCTGGCCGATGGCAGACCCAGACCGGCGGAAAACCTTTCCGTGGGCGAACGCGGATGCCGCATTTCAGAAAGCCAAGCGCATCAAACTCCGTGGAATCGACCAACCGCATCCGGTGAAAGCCAGAGTCATCATCGTAGAAGTCGTCTATGACCGGGTGCATTGCCTCGTGCGCAGCCGCCAAGGCGGCGAGCTGCACATAATGCTGCTGGCGCTCCATCCACTTGCTTTTCGCATGTCGCTGGAGAAAGAAGTGGAGCGCGTCCTTGGCTTGCTCATCACACGAACCCAGCCGGAACAATGCTGCAGGATTGCACTGCTTGATGACAGCGATGCGCTTTGCTTTCGTGAAGTGGTGGCTGACTGCGTGCTGGAGAGCATCCTCAACATCGGTGCTGCCAGTAGCCGGTAGAGCACCATTGCTATCAGCGGAGGGAAATTCATCCGGGTGTGGCCCATCTTCAATAAACTCGTAACCGGGCTTCCCAGAACCGGAGGTCGGTGCTTCTGTACCGACGAGTTGCCCATCCGGTGCTTGAACTGCGGTCACACGTACTTGCGGGTTGCCGTTCATGCTCCGCCCCCTGCTGACTGCAAAAAACAATTGCCAGCCGGAGCTTGAAATGCAGGAGATGACGGAGCCTGCCGCCCGTGCAGGGCCATCCGGCTGGCAAAACTGTTTGGTTCCATCGTCATCTTCGTCTGCGGTTTTCAAGGCCGCATTTTAAATACAAGGGTGAATTTAATTTCGCGCGATTGCCTTTTCACACGGGTACCACAGGTAATGACCGTCGGCCTCCTCCTTTTGCATCAATCCACTTCCAGCCAAAATTTCGACCGCCCGGCGGATAGTTTTTTCTGATGCATAAGGGAACCGGTTCCTACAGAGGCGTACAAATCTTCGGCATTCGCATGGGTATGCCCACGGATCACCGGTTAGGTGAAGGAGGTGTTCCCGCTGCACCCGGTTGTAGATCAGTGCCGGTAGGACACCGACCTGAGTGGCTACGGAAACCTCAAATAAATGTAATTGCTGCTGGTTGTCGACAAGATCTGGGTCTGACAGTGAATACAGGTAACCACCGCAGAGCCATTGGCGATGGAGTAACGACGGGCATTTTAGCGTCCCCTTAACCAAAGTGGTGAGCCCTTGGTATAATGCGCTCCGACCGAGGTGGGGGTGATGCCGTCCAAGCATGCTCAAGGTGGCCGCTACCTCCTTTAGGCCGTTGTTTTGACAGCGAGTATAGACGTGCTCATAGATTAAAGCGGCGGGGATGCCGTAGTCGGTCGCAATCACCGGATTGAACCGCTGGATGGCCAACGGCGAGGCGGCGCATGCCTCTTCATACTCAACCATCATATTGTGAAACCATTGATCGTTATCAGACTCGTTCATCTTTTTTTGGGATTAAAACGGCCATGCCGAGACGCGGAGGAGGAAGGCTGATAGCAGCCAACCCCCCAGACGGGGCGCGTTCCCGGCGTGGCCAAGATTTCAAGTTGTCGGTCTTCATCATTCAGTAACGACGGCTATCGGTGGTATTGCTGCCGTCACCAAGGAGAACGGCGTTTTTTGCTAGTGGACGGGATTTATTGCACTAACCGCTGGGAATGTTGAATTCGCCGAAAACACCCATAAAATGGCTGTAATCATTGGGGAAATGTGATTTTTTGTTTTCGCGGTGGTGCAGACCGTACAGGAAGGAACGGACACACAACGCCGATATAAGGCATCCCTTAAGCGGCAGACACGGGCGTGGCTGCGTGGTCGTGCGCAGCATCATTGGTCAACTTAAATTTTAAAACAGGTAGGCATTAAAACCATAGCGCAGTTGGCGAATCGCGGGCGAAAATTACTTTGAATAAATAATTGGATAACGGGTTAACTCAGGTGCAATCCGTTGGCCTGCCCCGGCACCATTCACATGCCACCGTGGTGACGACCCGGCCCCGGTGGGCGCGATGAAGCGGGCGCGGGGGAAAGCGAGAACGGCGGCGCTGTCTCTGGCGTAGAGCAGCAGATTCGATAGTGTGCGCACGGCTGGAATCGCACGCCGCCAAAAACGCGGAGAGCAAATCCGTAGTGTCTAACGCCGCGCCTAACGTTGGCGTTCAAAAACGGATTGCCGAGCCAGACCTTTTTTGAAATACTTGCGAAATGACGTTCAAACCCAAAAGGTTAACGAACGTTGATTCCCGGGGCGCGGTTAGCTCAGTGGTAGAGCATATCCTTCACACGGATGGCGGGCTAAAGCGAAATGCTCCAGTAATCGACGCGTTTCCCCGCATTTATCCCCAACTGTCTAACACTCCGCCTAACAAAGTGCCTAACACCGGGCGCTTCCGGCGGGTCGACCGGTGCATCCAAAGCCACGTCTTCCGCGTCCTTTACGAACACGTCCGTCATTTGCCTGACTTCGACCTGATGAGAAAGCTGGCACCTACTAGAGCTGAACTGGAAAAGATGGGAGCCCCGGCGATTTAGCCGGGAGGGGATCAGGAGGGAACCACAGAAGACAATTCTACCGCGCCGTCAAGAATGCTTGCAGTTCGTTCTCAAATGCCTCCAGGCTACTGAC
>Ga0181516_10003443_pt1 | contig 10581 bp, 11 predicted proteins | sample PEATcosm2014_Bin_25_FD_121104 | JGI IMG/M metagenome (GOLD analysis project Ga0181516, IMG submission 121104) | Peatland microbial communities from MTU Mesocosm Facility, Houghton, MI, USA - PEATcosm2014_Bin01_10_metaG | ecosystem: Environmental > Terrestrial > Soil > Wetlands > Peat | place...
CGGCGTCGAGAAACTCGCGCACCGTGGCAACGCCGCCACCGATTCGCACGTCTTTGCCCCTGGCCGCCTCCAAGGCATTCGCGAGTGCGTCGTGCGGTGACGCTTCGAGGAAATGGAACGTGGTGTCTCCCAGGGTTATCGAAGGACGCACGTAGTGCGTGAGTACGAATACCGGTGTATGGAACGGCGTGTCATCGCCCCACCAGCCTTGCCAGTCAAGGTTTTCCCACGGACCGCGCTGGGGGCCAAACTTATTGCGCCCCATGATTTCGGCACCAATGTTGCGAGCGAAGTCGCGAGTGCAGTAGTCGTCGAGTCCGTAGGTTCCTCCCGGATCGGTTCGATTAACCCAGTGGGCGGTCGCTCCCGCCCATGAAAAGAGCTCGGCCGGATTCGCGTGACCGAATGGGTGCTCCAGGCTTTGACCCTCACCCGAGCCGTAACCATCGCTCGACACCATGAAGTTATGAACACGGACAACCTGTGTCATTCGACACCTTCCTAACTGGCACCAGCAATCCGGCCACGCTTTCAACCCCCGGGGGTGAACAACTTCCAGTGACCCTCAGAAACGACGTCGACGATTCCGTCCGTGACCTTGATGGCAGTCTGATCGTCAATCCCGTACGTCGGCACGGGAATCTCCCGGGCCCACTTTTCCACATTCGCCATCGTGTGATCTTCAAAAATGGGGTTCGGGTTGTCGACGTGGACCCACATCGTGAAATCGACGAAACCAAGACCGAATTCGCTCCCACGTGTCATATCGCTGCCGTCGGGCGCGAAGCGCTGGTTTGATTCGGCGTCACAGTTGAAGGGCGTCATGACGATGCTCCCTGCACTGACCCCGACGTACACCAAATCATCGAGCGTGGGCAACAGATCGGCGAGGCCGGATTGCTGCATCCAGTAACGCAGGTACATGACGTTGCCACCCCAGACGAGCAGCGCGTCGGCTTCGTGAAGGGCCGGGACCCAGTTCTCTCGCCGGACGCTCGGCAGGGCGGTGAGCTCGAGTAAGGCCAGTGATTTCCATCCAAGCTCGAGGAGCGGACTCGCCGCTCCGTCTCGCATCGCCTCGATCACCCTGCCGCCGCCGGGGAAGGGGTGCATCCCGGTAGGAACGAAAAGGGCAGTGGAGTCGGCTATCGGTTTGCCCAGCAAGACGACGAGCGCGTCGTTAATGCTCTGGTTCGAGATACCACTGGATGTAAGCAGTAGTTTCACGTCGTCCTCCACGAGTTTGCGCAGAGCGCCTCAGGTCGCAGTAGCGAATTCCTACGCAGCGATCGGAGTAGCGATCATCCATCGAATGCCGAAGCGATCGAGACACGTCGACCAGTACGAACCCCAGGGCTGGTCCGCCGGGGCGTTCTCTTCGATCCCCGCCGCGAGTCCCGCGTACAGGCGGTCCACCTCTTCCTTGGTATCGACTTCGACCATGATCGTCGTGTTGTTGCCGACTCGACACTCCATACCCATCGAGAGCAACATGTCGGTTGCCATGAGAACGTGCCCGGCGGTGATTTCGAGTTCCATGTGCATGATTCGCTTCGCGTCCTCAGCCGAAAGTTCGGGACCGCCTGGCGTCGGCATGTCGGCGAAGCGAACTATCGGACCGACGAAGTTCGTACCGAAGAGATCGCGATAGTACGTGAACGCTTCCTCGGTGTTGCCCTGAAAATTCAAGTACGTGCAAACGCGGGCCATGGCAATCTCCTGTCAACAGTGAATTCGAATGAGCCTACTTGTCAGGTACGTCGACATCCTGTCCGAAAATTGTCGGCAAGTTCTGGGTCCGTCGGTGTCTTGATCGACCGGCCACCACTCTCCTTCGTCGCGTCGGCAATACTCATGGTCGACCGTTCAAGAATCGTCATTCGAGGTAACGGGCCAAGTAGCGAACGTGAGGCCAATTCACTCAGCACGATGGAGCGGGGTGTCGACGGTTGAAGGATACGGGACCATGTTCGAACGCCTCGTACACGCGTTGCTCCGTTGACTTGTGATCCTCTCGGTCGAGGAGATTCTCGAACACGACAGCTCTCCACCAATCCGAGCGCGGATTGATATATTCCATAGTTGGCATGTATCATGTCGCATGGCTCCGACTCCCGCATCGATCGACGTCTTCAGTGCGGTTGCCGGAGCCCACCGTCGCGAGATCTTGGACGAACTGGTGGGAGGCGAGAAGACAGTCGGAACCCTCGTCGGAAACCTTTCGCTGTCCCAACCCCAAGTTTCCAAGAGTCTGCGAATCTTGAGTATGGCGGGACTCGTTGTGTGCCGAGCGGAGGGGCGTCGCCGACTGTACCGGGTGAACCCAGCGCACTTTCAGCCACTGCGCGAGTGGATGGCCAAGTACGAACTCATCCTGAACGAACGGCTCGACCAAATGGACGACTACCTCCAGGACCTTCAGGTAAAGGGAGCGCAACAGTGACCAATAACCGACACGGGACCGCTTCACGCGAGTTCCCGAGCGAGCTCGAAATTGTCACCACCCGAAAATTCAACGCGCCGATCGACCTCGTGTTCGACGTCTTGACGACGCCGGAGCACATGCGCCGTTGGTGGGCAACCGGAGGGGACAGAATGACGATCTGTGACGTCGATTTAAAGGTTGGAGGAGATTTCCACAATGTTTTCGTGACCCCCGACGGCAGGGAGTGCTCGTTTCGCGGCACGTACCTGGAGGTCGACCCGCCCTCTCGGCTAGTGAACTCCTGGCTCTTCGAAGGATGGCCCGATGCGTGGGCCACCGAGACCCACGAGCTGAATGAGGTCGATGGCGTCACGACGTTGAAGATGACCGTGGCGTTCCGCGATCCGGCGGGCCGTGCCTACATGACCAGGGCGCACGAAGCCGCAGCGCAGAGCGACGACGACAACGGTCAGAACGCGAGCTTCGACGCGATGGAGGATCTGTTGAAGTCGCTCGTCGAGTCGGGAACCGAGTCCTGAGGACGGCTCGTGATCGAACCTCGATGAAGAACCTCTAACTCTGCTATCTGCCACAGTGATCTGAGCCAACGTTCGCAAGCTATAGAAAACCCGACTACGACGTTGTCGAACTTCAGGCGAGTCGGCGAAGTCAACACTGAACGGGCACCATTCCGGTGACGGCGACAGTGAACTTCATATTTCAAATCGTGCCAGCGGCCTGTGCCATCAGGCCCGGTTCTTATACTTTTCCGGAGTGGAGGTGATGGGATTCGAACCCACTGCCTCTACATTGCGAACGTAGCGCTCTACCAATTGAGCTACACCCCCGAAGGAGTACCCACTTTAGCCGAAGGCCCGTCGAGGAGCCGCTTCGCGTCGCCAGTGCTGTTCGCCAGCGATCTCGCGGTATTCCAACTCATAGTCGTGATCCGAGTGCGGAATCACCGGCTCGTAGTCGAAGTCGTCAGCGCTTGTTCGAGGCACGTTCGCGGTACCCATGTAGCCCAAGCCCAGCGACACCAGGGCCAGCACGACAAATCCCAATAGTGCGACCCACACCAGCAGTGCCGCGTCCTCCACGAACGGGGACTTTGACACGAAGGTAAGCGCGGTGAACGCGAGACACGCCACCAGCAAGGTCACGAAGACCCGACGACGACGGACCCGCATGCGTCCGCTCTCTTCGTAGGGCACGTCGTACGCGGCCCCGAAGCCTTCACCGGGCACACTGGTGTACGCAGCCGCGTAGCGATTCATCTCTTGACGATGGCGCCGGACCTCGGCTCGGTCGTCGTAGTCGTAGTCGCGACTCCAGTCGTCCCAGGTGCCGCGTGCCTGCAGTGAACCAACCGTGTCGTCGGGGTGAACAACCGTGAGACGCGGACGTCGCGGTGCTTCTAGTTCGAAGGAGGTTGGTGGTTCGGGGCGATCGGAAGGATGCTCGGACGTGAAGGATCGATCCTGGCGACTCAGCATCTCACGTTCGGCGTAAAACGACTCGATGGAGCGTTCTGTTCCGCTGTCGCGAAAGTACCGCACCGCGATGGGAATGAGGATCGCCACCCACAAGAGAGCGAGGACTAGTAGCAGCACCTGACCAATTCCTTGACAGAGCGCATAAACATTGAAGTAAACGGTACCGCGAAAAGCCGTTTTTTTGGTGGATATTAGGCCTCGTGCAGGCCGCACTCCTCTTTGTCCGCCCCGGCCCACCGACCCGAGCGGCGATCACCGACGACCAGGGGCATGGTCGTCACCGCGGCGCATCCGATAGACGCGTAGCCCTGCGCCCAGAGCGGGTGTTCGGCCAGCGCGTGCGACTTCAAGTAGTACGCGACGTCGTCATCGGTCCAGGTCGCGAGCGGGTTCACCTTGACCAGACCGAACTTCTCGTCCCACATCAGGATTTTCATCGTTGCGCGGGTGGGAGCGTCCACGCGCTTGACCGACGTGATCCACGCCGCCTTGCCCGCCACCGCGCGTGCGAGCGGCTCGACCTTTCGTAGTTCGCAACAGCGCCCGGTCCCACACGGCCAGTCCTTCGCCTCGGGCGACGGCGTCGTGCGCACGAGGTTGAGATCCCACTCGCGCTCGATGCGCGACGCGAACTCGAGTGTCTCGGGAAAATGTCCACCGGTGTCGAGGAAGATCACCTCAGTGCGCGGGCGCACCTGATGGACCATGTGCAAGAGGGCGAGGTCCTCGAAGGAGCAGGCCATCGCCAGGTCGTCACCAAATCGCTCGAACGTCCACTTGAGGATGTTGAGCGGCGACTCGTGCTCAAAGAGCAGGTTCTGAGATTCGAGCTCGTCGAGCGCGGGGGTCGGTGTATTCATAAGAGATTGAGGCACCTAGCCTAGCAACTCAAGTGATTTAGTAGAATAGGCAAACCAACAGAACTTCTATGAGAACCGACACCCTCCAGGCCCCCTTCATGACCGATCATCTCGACCTCCTCGAATCCCACGCCATGTTCATCTTGCGCGAGGTGGTCGCCGAATGCGAGCGTCCGGTACTGCTCTTCTCCGGAGGTAAGGACTCCGCAGTCCTGTTGCACCTGGCGGCCAAGGCCTTCGCTCCCCAGCAGTTGCCGTTCCCGGTCCTGCACATCGACACCGGCCAGAATTTTCCCGAGGTCCTCGCCTACCGCGACCGGTACGTCGAACGCCTGGGTGCGCGTCTGATCGTGGCCAAGGTCCAGGACTCGATCGACCAGGGACGCGTCGCGGACCCGGGACCGCTCGGGCTGCGCAATCGACTCCAGACCGTGACCCTGCTCGACGCGATCACCGACAACAACTTCGACGCCGCCTTCGGCGGCGCGCGCCGCGACGAGGACAAGGCGCGCGCCAAGGAGCGCATCTTGTCGTTTCGCGACGGGTTCGGCCAGTGGGACCCGCGCCAGCAGCGTCCCGAACTCTGGCAGCTCTACCAGGGCAAGGTGAATCCGGGTGAGCACCTGCGCGCCTTTCCCCTCTCGGACTGGACCGAACTCGACATCTGGCAGTACATCGAGCGCGAGGAGATGGAGTTGCCGTCGATCTACTTCGCCCACGAACGCGACGTCGTGCTGCGCGATCAGATGTGGCTCGCGGTCAGTCCCTTCGTCGAGCCGCGCCCCGGCGAGAAGATCCAACGACTCCGGGTCCGATTTCGCACCGTGGGCGACGCCAACTGCACGGGTGCCGTAGTCTCGTCGGCCACGACGCTCTCGGAGGTCATCGATGAGATCGCTCTCGCGAACGTCTCGGAACGCGGTGCGACTCGCGCCGACGACCGATTCAGCGAGACCGCGATGGAAGACCGTAAGCGTGAGGGCTATTTCTAGATGAAGCTCGCCCACAAGGACCTCCTGCGGCTCGCGACCGTGGGATCGGTCGACGACGGCAAGTCAACTTTGATTGGCCGGATTCTGGTCGACACTCGCCAGCTCTTCGATGATCAACTCGACGCCGTCGTCGCCGCATCCGAGCGACGCGGTGTCGGTGACCTCGACCTCAGTTTCGTGACCGACGGTCTGCGCGCCGAGCGCGAACAAGGCATCACGATCGACGTCGCCTACCGATACGCCGCGACACCGTCGCGCAAGTTCATCATCGCCGACTGCCCCGGACACGTGCAGTACACGCGCAACATGGCGACGGGCGCGTCGACCGCCGACCTCGCGCTCGTCGTTTTGAACGTCGCGCACGGACTCAAGGAGCAGTCGCGTCGTCACTTGGTGATCGCGGCGCTGTTGGGCGTGCGTACCATCGTCGTCGCCGTGAACAAGATGGACGAGGTCAACTGGTCCCAAAGCGCGTACCAGTCGATCGTCGATGAGCTCGAGACCCTCGCCCACGAGTTGCGTTTCGAACACGTGACCTGTATCCCCGTGTCGGCGCTTTACGGCGACAACGTCGTCGACGTGTCCAAGAACACCCCGTGGTACGAAGGCCCCACGGTCCTTACCGCCCTCGAGACCTCCGACGCCGGTTCCTGGACGACTACGAATCACGGCGCTCGACTACCCGTGCAGTGGGTCCTTCGCCAACCCGGGGGCGGACGCACCTACGCGGGCATGTTGAACGGAGCGCCGTTGTCGGTTGGTGACACCGTCACGCTGTTGCCGGCGAACATCACGACTACCATCTCGTCACTCGATCTCGGGGGGACATCGCTCGATCGAGCCACCACGGGCTTGTCCATCGACGTCAACCTGGCCGCCGAGACCGACGCCGGACGAGGCGACCTCATCGCCACCGAACCCCTGCCGACGGTGACCAAGGAATTCCACGCCACCGTCTGCTGGTTCGGGGAGAACCCGCTCAGCGTCGGCCAGCGTCTTCGCCTCAAGCACACCACGAAGGTGACCCCCGTGCGGGTCTCGACCCTCGCGGGGGTCGTGGACATCGCCACGTTGAGCGTCGACAGCGCCACCAGCCTCGCCACCAACGAGATCGGCCTCGCGACCCTGCAGACGGCCGACCCCCTGGTCGTCGACGATTACCAGGACAACCGCGTAACGGGAAGTTTCGTGCTGATCGACGAGGTCACGAACGCGACGGTCGCCGCGGGCATGGTCGGACGTGCCACGTTCCTCTAGCGACGGTTCCTAGAACTGGACCAGCATCGCCACGAACGCCACGGCCACCAGGCCCAGCAAGACGTCAACCGATCTCACCAACGTGCGCCCTCGCTCGGGTGAGGCGACGCCATCGTGGGCGATCACTTCACTGACCACCCGTTCGAGCGGTAGCGTGCGCGCTTCGAGGTGCCCGGCGGCGGCCAGGTAACACACGATCCCCACGCCGATCCAGGGTTTGGTGAGCGACACCGAACTGTCGCCACTGAGCGACATGGTGAATCCGGTGATTGGCAAGAGGTGCAGCACGCGCGCGGCGTAGTTGCGCCGCGTCGGGAACCGGGCACGCTGGATCGTCGCGTCAGCGCCGCGCACCACTGACAGGGCCGAGAATCGCATCGCGATCAAGACGATCAGCGTGGTCACCGCCGCGAGGATGTGCACGAGGAAAACCAGGTCGTACCCCGTGGACGTGGCGATCACGATTGGGCCAGCAGTTTCTCGGCGGCGTGGTACGGGTCGGTCGTGCCCGCCAGGAGCGCGTCGAGCTGCGCGTCGTAGGAAACCCCGTGCGCCAGTTCGCTCACTCGCGAACGCAGCATCGCGGCCATCACCTTGTCGAGTTCACCGCGCAGACGTGCGCGTCGATGCGCTTCGTAGTCGCCGCTCACGAGGAACCTTCGATGCTCGACCACCGCGTCCCAGAGCTCGGCAGTGCCGACGCCACTCGTGGCCGTCGTCTCGACGATCGGCGGGCGCCACTCGTGTTCGCCGAGTTCGAGCATCTGTTCGAGGTCGCGACGAGTCTCACGCAGCCCAGGACGATCGGCCTTGTTGATCACGAAGATGTCCGCTACCTCTAAGAGGCCTGCCTTGCTCGCCTGCATCGCGTCACCCCAACCGGGGTTGGTCACCACGACGGTCGTGTCGGCCGCCGAGGCGATCTCCACCTCCATCTGACCGACACCCACCGTCTCGACCAGGGCGAGGCGGAAGTTCGCCGCGCCCAGCACGCGAAGCGCGTCGGGCACGGCGAGCGAAAGTCCGCCCAGGTGACCCCTGGTGGCCATCGAACGGATGAACACGTGCTCGTTGGTGGCGTGATCCTGCATCCGGATCCGGTCTCCAAGAATTGCGCCGCCGGTGAAGGGCGACGAGGGGTCCACGCACAGCACCCCAACCTGGTTGAACGGATCCTCGCCGTCGAAGGATCCACAGTCGAGCGTGAGCGTGATTAGGCGGTCGGTCAGCGTCGACTTGCCACCCCCGGGCGGACCCGTGATGCCCACCACGTATGGCGACGGCGCTTCGTAGGCGAGCGCGACGGTGTCGAGTTGACGCGCCCCGCCGGACTCGACGTAGGTCAGCAGTCGCGCGAGCGCGGTGCGTGAACCGTCCCGGGCGAGCTCGACGAGCGCCGACGGTTCACGCGGGATCATTCGGCCCTCTCGATCGCGGCGCCGAGTCGTGACAGTCGCCCCACGAAGTCGTCGTACCCACGTTCGAGGTGTTGCAGTCCACTCACGGTCGTCGCACCCGTCGCGACCAGACCCGCGAGCACGAGCGCGGCCGCGGCCCGAATGTCGGTGCCTCGCACGGAAGTCCCCTGGAGTGACTCCACGCCGCGGATCATGGCGTGATGACCTTCGGTGGTGATACTGGCACCGAGGCGAACGAGTTCGTCGACGTAACGAAAACGACCCACGAAGAGGTTCTCGGTCACGACCGACACGCCCGTCGCGACACTCAACATCGCGGTGAGCAACGGTTTGTAGTCGGTAGCGACGCCCGGGTAGGGCAAGGTGGCGACGTCACACGCGCGAAGTCGCGCTGGTCCCTCGACGTGGATGCCCTCGCCGCTCACGTCGACGCGCCCGCCCATCGCGTCGATTTTGCGCAGCAGCATCTCCATGTGTTCGGGCCGCGCATCGAGCACGCGAACTTCGCCGCCGGTGATGAGTCCCGACGCCAAGTACGTTGCCGAGACGACGCGGTCGGTGACGACGCGGTGCGTAGCCGGACGCAGTGCCACGACACCGTCAATGGTGAGACGCGAGGTGCCGAGGCCCTCGATCTGGGCGCCCATGGCGAGCAGTTGTCGTCCGAGGTCCTCGACCTCGGGTTCGCGCGCCGCGTTTTCGATCACCGAACGGCCTTCGGCGAGCACACAGGCCATCATCAAGTTATCGGTCGCGGTGTGGCTCGGATACTCGAGGGTGATGCGCGTCGCCGACAAGCGCGGGCGCGAGACCGTCGCGTGAATTGACGAGCGGTCGTTGTGAAAGGTCGCTCCCATTGCCGACAGACCGTCGGTGTGGAAGTTGATCGGACGTTGGCCGAAGTCGTCGCCACCGGGCAACGCCATGTTCGCTTCGCCGCATCGAGCGAGCAGTGGCCCGAGGACCACGATCGATGCCCGCATTGCTTCGAAGAGATGGGCCGGCGCGATCGGATTGAGGTCCTGGGCTTCGGGCACGACGACACGAAGTTCGTGCGCGGCGGGTCGCGTCACGCGACAGCCGAGGGCTTCGAGAAGTTCGGCCATCACTGCGACATCAGTGATCGTGGGCACGTTGGTCAACTCGTGCTCGCCCGAGGCGAGCAGGCAGGCGGCCATCTGCTTCAGCACCGCATTCTTGGCGCCGTAGGCCAGGACCTCGCCGCTGAGTGGACCGGCGGGTTTCACGACGAGAGAACTCACCCTTCAAGTATTGCCGGTCTGCGAGCGCAGCCCCGACGCTCAACGCGTGCACGCAATGTCACGCGAGTACGCTTGACGCGTGCAGCCACCTTCGAGGCCAGACCGCAATATCGCCCTGGAGATGATTCGCGTGACCGAGGCCGCCGCGATAGCGGCCGCTCGCTGGGCTGGTCGAGGCGACAAGAACGCCGCCGACGGTGCTGCCGTGGACGCCATGCGCTTCGTCCTCGGCGCGGTCACGATGGACGGCATCGTCGTCATCGGTGAAGGAGAGAAGGACGAAGCCCCGATGCTCTACAACGGCGAGCGCATCGGCGACGGTCGTCCACCACTGGTTGACGTCGCGGTGGACCCCGTGGACGGCACCACGCTCACCGCCATGGGCCGCAACGGCGCCCTGTCGGTGATCGCGCTCTCCGAACGGGGCACAATGTTCAATCCCGGTCCGTGCGTGTACATGAAGAAGGTCGCCGTGGGCCCCCGTGGGCGCGGCTCGGTCGACATCAACGCGTCCGCGACCGACAACCTGCACGAACTGTCCAAGCGCTTGAAGAAGCCGATCCAAGAACTCGGCGTGGTGATCCTGGACCGACCGCGACACGACTCCCTGGTCGAGGAAGTTCGTGAAGCCGGTGCGCGCGTGCTGTCGATCTCTGACGGGGACGTCGCGGGCGCCATCGCGACGGGCTGGCCCAACTCGGGCGCCGACGTCCTCTTTGGCATCGGCGGTACGCCCGAGGGCGTGATCGCCGCCGCCGCCTTGAAGGGCCTCGGTGGCGAGATCCAGGGGATGCTCATCGCGCGTGACGACGACGAGCGCACGTTGGCCGAAAGCCTGGGCTACGACTTCTCGCGGGTCCTGACGACCGAC
>Ga0181516_10003444_pt1 | contig 10581 bp, 8 predicted proteins | sample PEATcosm2014_Bin_25_FD_121104 | JGI IMG/M metagenome (GOLD analysis project Ga0181516, IMG submission 121104) | Peatland microbial communities from MTU Mesocosm Facility, Houghton, MI, USA - PEATcosm2014_Bin01_10_metaG | ecosystem: Environmental > Terrestrial > Soil > Wetlands > Peat | place...
AGGAACCGCCGAGGGGACCCCGGTGGCAGCCTGTGGAGCCATGCCGTTAGGCGGGCGTCGAAGCAGGAACCTGCGGCGCGAGCCGTGGGAATCCCCTTCCTTCAGGAAGGGGAGGTTCAACTTGTCACCCCAATCCGCCCGGACGGTTTCCGTGTATTGCCGTCCTTCCAGGCGCAGCAGCACGGCGACCCCCCCGTCAGGGTCCACCAGCAGGTATTCCGGGACGGCGTCTCAGAATTTCTTCATCCCCGGGAGGGAGTCCTGCCTGGCCAGAAGGTGGTCGACCACCCCCAGCAGCAGGACGCCGAGCCACATGGCCGCGAGGCCCAGGAAGAACACGGCGGGAATCCAGAATGATAAGTTCATTTCAATGAGCTCCTTGGGAACCGGTCCGAAAACCCGTCGGGTTGGTTCCCGATCCCAAGGTCGGCCCAGGCAGATCAAGAAGGTGACGGGAAAAACACCAGTTGAGTTAAGAAAACGTAAAGCTCATCCTTCGCTTGCGCTGTCCTTTGTGAGGTTCAAACTGGTGGCGGCTGGCGCGCCAGCGCCAGGATCGCCAAGCCGTTCACACCATCCATGGGAAGGGTCAGCATGAAAGTCGGAATCGTAGGCACCGGAGCCGTGGGCAGCAGCGCAGCCTACGCCATGATCATGAGCGGAGCGGCCAGCGAACTGGTGCTCATCGATCCGGACCAGAGCCTGGCCCAGGCCCAGGCGGAAGACCTCGCGGACGCCACCCCCTTCGCCAGCCCGGTGCGGGTCTCGGCGGACGATTATCCCGGACTGGCCGGGGCCGGGCTGGTGGCCCTCTGCTGCGGCGCGCGGCGGAAGCCGGGCGAGAGCCGGCTGGAGCTGCTGAGCCGCAACGCCGCGATCTTCCAGCAGGTGGTGGGCAAGGTGGTGGCTCATGCCCCCGACGCCATCCTGCTGGTGGTCTCCAACCCGGTGGACGTGCTCACGGGCCTGGTCTGCCGGCTCTCCGGGCTGCCGGCGGGCCGGGTGTTCGGGACCGGGACCATGCTGGACACTGCCCGGTTCCGGGCCCGCCTGGGCACGGCCGTGGGCGTCTCGCCCCACTCCGTCCACGGCTATGTCCTGGGCGAGCACGGGGAGTCGGAGGTGCTGGTCTGGTCCATGGTGCACGTGGGCGGGGTGCCCCTGGAGCAGTTCGCCGAGCAGGTCGGCTGCCCCCTCACCCCCGAATTCAAGGCCCGCATCGATGACGGGGTGCGCCACGGCGCGGCCGGGATCATCCTGGGCAAGGGCTCCACCTGCTATGGCATCGGCGGCGGCATCACCCAGATCGTCCGCGCCGTGCGGGACGACGAGCGGGCGCTGATGACCGTCTCCGCCCCCTCCCCGGAACTGGGCGGAAGCGTCGCCCCCTGCCTGTCCCTGCCCCGGATCGTGGGGGCCCGCGGCATCGAGCGCACCATGTTCCCGGCCCTGGCCGAGGACGAACGGCAGGCCCTGGAGCGCAGCGCGGAGATCCTGCGCGGCGCGGCGCTGGGCTCTTAGGAGAGCATTCGCTTTGAATGGCCATGCTTTCAAAATGACCGGGCCATGGACCTGGCGGCGCCTGCAGCGCCAGCAGGGCCCAGGCTGTTCCCTGACTGGCGCGGAAAATGCGTGCCCATCCGGGAGCTTTTTTGGGCAGCATGCGCAGTGCCGGTCTCCGGTTCATGATCTTCGGGGTGGTCCTGGCCGGGCCGCTCCGGGCCGGCAAGCCCCTGGTCCCGGCCCGGCCCTGGAGCGCCCTGGAGACCCGCAAGGCCACCATCGGCAGGATCGAGGTGGAGGACGTGGATGTGTTCGATCTGGCCAACCCGAAGGAGAACGTCTGGCTGGGGCGTTTGGCCGACCGGCTCCACGCCACCACCCGGGAGGTGGTGATCCGGAGGGTCCTGCTCTTCCAGGCGGGGGATCCGGTGCACGCCAGGCTGATCTATGAGACGGAACGCCTGCTGCGGGCGCTGCCCTTCCTGAAGGACGCCCATATCGAGCCGGTGGTCCAGCCCGACGGGACCGTGGTGGCCAAGGTCCGGGTCCGGGAGGCCTGGACCACCCAGGTGAGCGCCGGGTTCGCGTCGGTGGGCGGCCAGCGGTCCATGAATTTCGGCGTGGAGGAGAAGAACTTCCTGGGGCTCGGCAAGAGCGTGGGCTTCGCGGTGTCCAGGGACCAGCAGCGCAGCACCTGGGGCTTCGACTACCTGGATCCCCAGTTCCTGGGCAGCCGGTGGGTGCTGGGGCTCCAGGACCAGTTCCTCTCCGACGGCGCCGCCCGGAGCCTCGCGCTCGGGCGGCCCTTCTACGCCCTGGCCACCCCCTGGTCCGCCACCCTGGCCCTGGCCCAGAAGCGGACCGACCTCTACCTCTACGACCGGGGGGCGCAGATCTTCCAGGCCCCCTTCGCCCAGGACGCCATCCAGCTGGCCGGGGCCGCCGCCTTCCGCCGGTCGGGGGACCGGGTCTGGCGGGGCGGGCTGCTGTTCAACCGCCAGGACACCCAGTACGGGAGCATCAGCCGCACCGGGCCCGCCGCGGACCCGCTGCAGGCGCCCACCCTGGCCAGCCGGCGGCTCCGGGGGCCGGCCCTCACCCTGGCCACCGAGCAGGACGCCTTCGACACCTTCCAGGACTTCCTGGGCATGGACAGCCCGGAGGACTACAACCTCGCCTGGAACGGGACCCTGAACCTGGGGCTCTACACCCCGGCCCTGGGGTCCTCCATGACCGCGCCCTTCTTCCTGGCGCAGGGGACCCAGGGCTGGTCCTCCTCCCCCGACGAGCTCACCCTGCTGACCGTCAACCTCAGCGGCCGGGCCCCCGCCAGCGGCCTGCAGAACGGCCAGATGAACCTCACCCTGACCCAGTACGCCAAGGTGACCCCGAACCAGATCCTGGCTGGGTTCGCCGCCGTGGACCTGGGCGACCGCCTGGATCCCGAGGGCCTCTACTACCTGGGCGGCGACCAGGGCATGCGCGGGTATCCCGACGAGCTGCATCCCGGCGATGCCCGCTGGCTGGTGTCCGGCGAGTACCGCATGCTCACCGGGCAGCGCTGGTGGGGCATCGTCCGGCTCGGCTACGACGTCTTCTTCGACACCGGGGCCATCCGCCAGCTGAACGGCCAGGGCTGGTCCCGGAACTACTCCGATGCGGGGTTCGGGTTCCGCCTGGGCAACCTCAAGAGCTCCATCGGCCGGGTGATCCTCATCAGCCTGGCGGTGCCCCTGGCCCGGGAGCCGTACCAGGCCAGGTTCCAGGTCACCGTGGGCAACACCATGCGCTTCTGAGGACCGGGACGGCGGGACAGGCGATCCGGCAAACTACTTGGGATAGGTGAAGATGACGTTGACCCGGCGGTTTTCCTGTTCGCCTTCGGCGCTGGTGTTGTAGGCGAACCGGCGGTTGTCGCCAAACCCCTGCGCGGTCAGCCGGGACCGCTCGATGCCGAGGGTGTCCACCAGGTAGTCCACCACGTTCTGCGCCCGCTTCCGGGAGATCTCCATGGCCTCGGCCGCGGTCGCCTGCAGGTTGCCGGTGTGCCCTTCCACCGTGGCGCTGATGGCGGGGTTGGCCTTGAGCAGGCTGGCCACCTTGCGCAGCTGGCCGTCGTATTCCGGCTTGATCCCGGCCTGGTTCCGGTCGAAATCGATATACAGGGCCATGGTCAGCCGGGCGGGAACCACGGCGAGCCCCTCCACGTCGGTCACGCAGGCGATGACCGCATCCACCCGCCGGTTCTGCCGCTTGCCTTCCTCCGTGGCGTTGTCCGCCACCGGCCGGGTGTCGCCGTAGCCCACCGCCGACAGCCGGGAAGGATCGATGTGCAGGTTGGTGACCAGGTAGGCCACCACGCTCTGCGCCCGCTGCTGGGACAGCTTGATGTTGTGGTCGGCCGCGCCCACGTTGTCGCTGTGCCCTTCGATCACGGCCGGCGTGTCGGGATATCGGGCCAGGAAGGTGCCGAGCACCTTGAGCTTCTCCTTGTCCTCGGGCTGGAGGTCGCCCTTGTCGATATTGAACTGGATGTCCAGGATGGTGCAGTACTGCTGGGTCGCCGGCGGGACCGGCACCACCACCAGCACCGGGGCTGCCGCCACGGCCGGGGCCGGTGCCGGGGCCGGGGCGACGACGGCCGGTGCGGCCGCCGCGATCATGACCGGCGCTTTCCGGCCGAACCGCACCAGCAGCCCGAGCGAGTACAGATCGATGTCGCCCCGGTTGCCGACGGCATCGTTGACCCGGTAGCGTTGCACTTCCGTGCGCGCCGCCAGGCAGCGGGTGATGTCGTACTGCAGGCCGGCGCCGAACGTGTAGTTGGTCTGGTCCCTGCTGGCCTGGGGGCTGACCACGCCCACGAAGCCGGAGCCGCTGAAGGCATCCCTGGCTTCGGCGTAGGCCAGCCCGGCCCGGCCGAAGGCGGAGAATTTCGCCGTGATGGGCACGAAGCCCACGGCGTCGAAGTCCAGCCCGCGCAAGGTGATCGAGCCGTTCAGGGTGCCCGGCGGGAGGGTGGTGGCGGTGAAGCCGAACCGGCCCAGGTCGAAATAGCCGCCTTCCAGGGCGAAATAGCGGTTGAACTGGTAGCCGGTGAAGACCTTCCAGCCGGTGTCGCGGTTGCGGTCATCGATGCCGGTGGTGGCGATGCCGGCTCCTTCCAGGCCGCTGGTGATCCGCGCATCATCGATCCTGGACCTGGAGCGGCCGATGCCGGCGCCCAGGTACCAGCCCGGATCCTGGGCCGCGGCGGGTGAACCGGTGATGGCAGCGCATGCCACCAGGCCCAGCAGTCCTGACGTTCTGACGAGTTTCATGGTGTCTCTCCTGGGAATGCTGCTCGACTGAGGGCGGAAGCTACTGGGCGGGGACGCTGATGGTGTCGGTTTGCAGGGCGACCGTGGCGTTGACGCTGTCCGCGCCGGCCAGCAGCCTGCCGTAGACCACGGCACCCGCGCCGCCGGTGATGTCCACGCCGGCCATGATGGTGCCGTTGAAGGTGGTGCCGGCGCCCAGCGTCGCGGCCTGGCCGGGGACCCAGAACACGTTCTTGGCCTGGGCGCCGTCGCCGAGCAGGACGCTGGCGGTGGTGGTCAGGCTGGTGCCGATCTGGAACACCCAGACGGCATTGCCGTCGCCCCCGGCATTGAGGGTGAGGGGGGTGGAAACCAGCATCGCGCCGGCGGAGGTATAGATGCCGGGAGGGATGCCCAGGGGATACTGGGCGCCCAGGTCCGTGCTGCCGGTGGCGGTTCCGGCGGGCAGGCTGTTGGCGGCGTTGAAGGCGGCCGCCAGGTCGGTGCGGGCCAGCGCGGAGGCAGGGTCATTGACGTCGACCGTGCCGTTCACCAGCGGGGATCCCGTCAGCGTGGTGCCGGGGTCCAGGGTGACATCGCCGTTGACCGTGGACGAACCGGTGTTGGTGATGGTGGCGGTGGCCATGAGGCCATAGTTGGCCGCCGAGCCGAGCGCCACGGGGCCTGGCGCCAGCTCCGAGCCGGTGGTGAAGGTCCATGGGTTCGGCACCGGGCCGGCCACCAGGGTGTTCCCGGCCAGGTCCGTGACGCCGCTCACGGTGGCGGTGTAGCTGGTGGCGGCGGTGAACGCGGCCGCGGGGGTGAAGGTGGCGATGCCGGTGGTCCCGTCATAGAAGACGGTTCCTGCCAGGACCGGGCCCAGGGGAGCGCTGGACCGCACCTTGAAGTGCGCGGTGGTGATCGTCAGGGGGTTCATCGCCTTGCTGAAGGTGGCGTTGACCGCGCTGTTGAGCGCCACGCCGGAGGCGGCCGATGCGGGAGCGGTGAGGATGATGGTGGGCGAGGTGCTGTCCGGGGCCGTGCCGGTGGTGAAGGTCCACACATAGTTGCTGGCGCCGGGCAGGGGGGCCTGGTTGCCGGCCAGGGCGATGCCGGCGAGATCGCTGGCGGCGCTGGTGATGGTGGCGGTGTAGGTGGTGCTGGCGGCCAGCGCCGCCTTGGGCGTGAAGACGGCGGTCCGGCTGCCGACCACGTAGCTCACCTGGCCCTGGGGCGCAGCGCCGGGCGCCGGGGGGGTCAAGGTGAAGCTGGCGGCGGTGAGGGTCAGGGGATTCATGTCCTGGGTGAAGACGGCGGTGATGGCCGTGTTGGTCGGCACGCCGAGCGTGGGGCCAGGCACAGTGGTGGCCGGGACGGTGAGCGCCACCATGGGCCGGGTCGTGCCGAGGCTGGCGCCGGTGGTGAAGTGCCAGGCGAACGGGTTGGCCAGGGCGAGGCCGTTGGTGCCGGTGGCGCCGGTGATGGTGGCCGTATAGAGCGTATCGGCCGCGAGGCTGGTGGCGGGGGCGAGGGTGAAGGTGGCGATCGTCCCGGTGGGGTCGAGGGTCACCGTGCCCGCGGGCGTGGAACTGGCGGAGGTCACCGCGAAGGAGGCGCTGCCGGTGATGGGGAGCATGGGCTCGCTGAAGGCCGCGGTGATGAGGGTGTTGTTGGTCGGCACGCCGCTGGCGTTGTTCACCGGGGCCACGGCGGTCACGGTCGGAGCGATGAGCAGGACCGTGTCTCCGCCCAGCCCGAGGATCGGATCCCGGTTGCCCGCGCAGCCCGCAGCCAGCGTGGCCAGCAGCAGCGCTGCGCCAAGCGGCAGGACTCTGGAATAACTTGTTTGACGGCTCATGGATTCAACCTCTCGGCAACGGGATCAGGGGCTTCACGCCGGCCGTGGGGATCAGGGCGCGGTCGGGTGCGGTGGGAGTGCGGGGATGCTCGGGGTGCTGGGCTTTCAAGGTTTGCTGCCTCATATGGAACGAGATGGCTGCAGGTTACACTTATTGCGCCAAAGCTGTAACTTCTTATTAAACAATTAGTTATACGGAAAGGCCGTGGCCGCCCCCCCCTGGGAGTCCTTCAAAATGAAGTGAATCGACCCCCTGCCACGTCAATTCCGGGGTCGCGGCCCCATCCCGGGTGGGGGACCGGCAAAACCGGGTGTAACGCCTTCCCAGTCCGACGAGGTCGTTGGCGCATTCGCCCCTGCCCCGGTGGATGCGCCCCTGGTGCAGGACGCGAAGAACTTCGCCCAGAGCCGCATGCCGTCCCTGACCCTGGTGGAGGTGAACGTGGCCTGCACGCAGATCGTCCATGGGACGAACATCAAGCTGGTCACCACGGGCGTGGAGGATGGCCAGCAGGTGTCCTGGAAGTTCGTCGTATACAAGAAGCTCGACGGTCAGATGTCCTTGTCGCTGGCGGAGAAGCTGTAAGCCGTATGGTACGGGCAGGGCCATGTCGATGGAGGAGCCTGATGACCCGGTCTCAGGAACTGGCCCGGCAACAAGGCGTAACCATCCGCACCCGGCGGGATCACCTTCCCGGAAGGCTTCGACCGCGGGTTCGAGGTTCCGATTGCATTGCCGGCCTTAGCGCCAAAGAGATCTAAGCCCACCGTATATGCCAAGCACACAGGTGACCACCACCACCCCGAGCACCACCCAGAAATAAGCACCGCGCAAACGGTGTTCGGGCGGAAGGGCCTTGACCGCGAGTGCCACCAGGAACCCAAGGACCAATGGCAAGAGAAAAGCGTTCATCACCTGCACTGCGACCGCGAGCGTCACGAGGTTGGGCACAAGCAGAACCACAAAGGCACTGCCGATCACACCTGCGCTGAATATTCCATAGAACCACGGTGCTTCCAGGGGATGATTGCCCAGCGAATGGCTGTCCCCTGTGACTTCGCAGAAACCCCAGGACATGGCCAGCGAGACCACGATGGCCGAGACCATCGCCCCGCCCAGGATGCCCAGGCCGAATACGATATGGCCGAGTCTGGCCCCCAGCGCAGGCGTCAATGCCTGGGCGATCTGCCCCACGGTGTCCAGAGGCGTTTTGGCATCGGTCTTACCCAAGGTCGCGGCGGCGGCAACCAGCACCGCAACCATCACCACCTGGGTGAGCACCGCTCCGATGGCGGTGTCCCAGCGGGCGTAAGTGTAGTGATCGGGTTTGAGCTTTTTGTCCGTCACGGCAGATTGCTGGTAGAACACCATCCACGGCATGATGACCGCGCCAATGTTGGCTGACACCATGTACCAGTACCGGTGGTTGTGCACGGGCAGCGAGACCAGGCCGCGCATCAGCTCATGTCCCTGCACCGGAGCGCGCATGGCCACCCATAGGAACGCCAGCTCAAACAGCCCCAGGATAATGGCTATCCGTTCCACTCGCCGGTAAGACCCGGTCCACACCACCACCAACAGGACAGTCACGGCAAGGGCCAGACTGGTCACCTGCGGCACTCCGAACAACAGGCCCACCCCGGAAATGCCGGCGAATTCGGTGATGAGGGCACCCAGGCAGGCCACAGCCAATCCGGCTACGGATAACCAAGCCCAACCCCTGCCGAAGGTTTCACGAATCAGTTCCCCATGGCCCTTGCCGGTGAAAATGCCGAGACGCACCGTGAGTTCCTGCACCACGTACAGTACGGGAATCATCAGCACTTGCAGCGCAAGAAGCTTGTAGCCCCATTGGGCACCGCTCTGCGCGGCGGTGACGATGCTGCCCACATCCGCATCCGCCAGCATGGCCACCAGCCCGGGGCCAAGAATGGCTAGAAACAATAGCAGGTGGTATTTTTTCAGGCCGGAATGGCCAGGCTGCCGATTCGCGCCCCCCGCCAGATTTCCAGCGGCAACGCCTTCGATCGCTTGACTGATTCCATCGCTCTTCTGCGCCATTTCGACTCGTATTTATCCTGTGCATTGTCTTGATCCAGCCATTTGCATACCAGGTGGAAATGCTTGACCACCCATCTGGTGTGGAGCGGGGACCGCCCAAACCCGCCTGGGTTGAGGATACCTGTATAAATAAATTTGTAGGCGTTCAGGCCCCCCCCATCATCCGGCAGTTCCGTTGGGGAGTGGTTCCAACCTACATTCACTACGACCTGATTATCGGCGAGGCTCAGCCCAAACGAACGACCCGGCTCAGGGTTGGGCCCCAATGACTTCAGTCCCCTGAGAGAATGGAAGAGTGCCAAGGTTCCGGCCTTCCGCTGGGTGAACACCGTCCTGGGCAATCTGCAGGGCAACAGCCGCGTGCCCGATCTGGCGACCCTGCGCGTAGTGGGCCCCGACCTCGGCGTCGAACGCCACCCGGCCGGGTTCGAACAGGACGATGATGTCCGACCCGCCGAACAGGAAGAATCCGAACAGATCGCCCTTGCGCAATTCCGCGCCCGGTTCCGCCACCAGATTGACCGAGGACACCTGGGCCATGCCGATGGGCAGCACCGCCACCAGGCCCACGGGCGAGTCCAGGACCAGGATCCCGCGGTCCTGGGTGAACTGGTAGGTGGCACCGTCCCGGTCCTCCAGGGTCCCGTCCGGCCGCTTGGTCACCTCGAAGAACACCTTGCCCGGAATCTTGCGGGATTCCAGGACTTTGCCCCGCACCGGGGTATGGAACCGGTGGTAGTCGTTCACGTCCAGGAAACTGTGGATGAAGACCCCGCCGCGGAACCGCTCTGCCCAGGGACTGCCGGCCAGCAGATCGCGGATGGCCAGGCGGGTGCCCTTGACGATGATGGTGGCGTTGTCGTCAATGGGCCACTGCCCGTGGAAGACGCTGTCCGCCGGGGAGACGATGATGCCGTCGTCGCAGGGCCCATCGACCGGACGCCGGCCGGGCTTGCACTCCCGCGCGAAGAACTGGTTGAAGGTGCGCCAGCCGCTGGGTTCCTGGAAGTAATCATCCATGCGGTAGGCGGGGTCTTTCAGGAAGGTCGCGAGGCCGATGGCGGATTCCGGGGTATCCAGGAAGCTGCCCCATTCCTGGGCGAATTTCACCATCCATTTGGCAAACCTGGGATCCTGCTGCAGCTGGATGCCGGGCGACCGGGAGACCAGGTAGTAGAACTCCAGCATGCGGGGCTTGAGATCGCGTTCGGCAGGCACCAGGGTCGCCAGGTCGTCCAGGAAGGTGAAATACCGGGGCAGACTGCGAATGTCCCGGTAGTCCGCCTTCGCCAGGGACGCCTCCAGGGCCTTGGCCAGATCCGGGCAGCGCTTGAGCAGCGCTTCGAGTTCGCGGACGATGGGCTGGTGGGCACCGCCCCTCCGGACCATGGCCTGGGAACCGCCATTCGGGACCGATGCCACGGTGGGTTGCGACACCCCGGCCTGGCCGCCGGCGGCGGATCCCACCGTACCGGCGGCCAGGGCCAAGGCAGGGAATGCGACCAGCAACCCGAGGATGGCGGACCTCAACCCGCCCCTGCGACCGGGTGGTGCGGAAGCGATCATGGCAGCCCTCCTTGTCCACGCCCTTCCGGCGCGGGTTTGCATGCATTGCCGTACATGGCTCCAGAACGGTGGGGGTTCCTTCGAATCCGCTCGAAGGAGCGTTGTCACCCTCAGCCGAAGTCGGGGTCCCAGTCCGGGTCGCCCTCGTCGGGCTCCGGGCCGAATTGCGTGTACTGAGGCTCGGTGAAATCAAAGGGATTGATTCCGATGCCGCCCGCGGCGATCAGGGCGATTTCGGTCCGGGACATTCGGGACAAGCCCTTGATGGAGGCGATCCTGGTCCGCGCACGGGC
>Ga0181516_10003445_pt1 | contig 10564 bp, 5 predicted proteins | sample PEATcosm2014_Bin_25_FD_121104 | JGI IMG/M metagenome (GOLD analysis project Ga0181516, IMG submission 121104) | Peatland microbial communities from MTU Mesocosm Facility, Houghton, MI, USA - PEATcosm2014_Bin01_10_metaG | ecosystem: Environmental > Terrestrial > Soil > Wetlands > Peat | place...
AGCATTCTCATTGTGGAGTTCGCAGGCATCTTGCGGCTTCAGGGACTGCCTCTGCTGGAGGCTGTTGTGCAGTCCTGCAAGATCCGCCTCCGTCCCATCCTGATGACATCCCTGGCTACACTGCTGGGCATGATTCCCATGGCCCTCGGCATGGAAGCCGGAAGCGAACAGTATGCGCCGCTGGCCCGCGCCGTCATCGGCGGACTGGCTGTTTCAGTCGCCGTTACCGTCTTCCTCGTACCCGCCGTCTATCTCATTATTCACGGGCGGCAGAAGAGCGGCGCCTCGTCCCCGCAGGGAGAAGCTCATGCTTGATTCAACGCGCGCCATCCCTTTCAGAAGACGCCACGTTGCTCCTCGTTACGAAGGCTGCATCGGAAGGAGAAAGTTTTAAATGCCGAGGTTCGCACTTAAATTCCCGTTCTTCATCATCATGATCTGCCTTCTGGTGTCGCTCGTTGGAGTGGTCACGATCCTGCGCATGCCGGTCGACCTGTTCCCGAAGATCGACATGCCCGTCGTCGTTGTCGCTACGTTTTATAACGGCATGCCGCCCGAACAAATCGAAGCCGACATTACCAACACCTTCGAGCGCTTCTTCACGCTGGCAGCAAATGTCGACCATAGCGAATCCCGCTCGCTTACCGGTGTGAGTCTTATCAAGATTTATTTCAAGCCCGGCACAGATCCGAATGCCGCGCTCAGCAATGTTTCGAACCTTGCCATGGCCGACCTGCGCCGTTTGCCCCCGGGAACATTGCCGCCCGTGGTCCTCGGGATGGACGCATCTACGCAGCCGGTGTGCCTGGTTACGCTTAAGGGCCGGGGACTGAACGAGACCAACCTGAAAGACCTCGCACAGTTCCAGGTGCGCAACCAGATATCGAATGTGCAGGGCGCTTCCGTGCCTCAGCCCTATGGCGGCACCTATCGCCAGATCCAGATCTATGTCGATCCGCTCAAACTTGAAGCGCGCAATTTGAGTCTCAACGACGTCGTCGAATCCGTGGATAGTTCAAACCTGATTCTGCCGGCAGGCGACGTGCGCATCGGCTCAAAGGATTACAACATATACGCCAACTCGCAGTTCCCCGACGCCAAGTCGATGAACTCCATGCCGCTCAAGTCGGTGGGCAATTCATCCGTTCTGGTGGCGGACATCGGCAAGGCGGAAGACTCGGGCGCGCTGCAGTACAACATCGTCCGCATCGACGGCCAGCGCTCCGTATATGTCCCCATCTTCAAGCAAGGCGGCGATAGCAACACCATCCGCATTGTCGACGGAATCAAGGACGCGATCAAGAAACTGGTCGATATTCCCGAATCGCTGAAGACGGCGGTTGTGTTCGATCAATCTGTCTTTGTCAAACTCGCCATCGGCAACGTAACCCGTGAAGCCACCATCGGACTGATTCTTACAGGCATGATGATTCTCATCTTTCTGGGAAGTCCGCGCGCCACCGTTGCGGTCCTGCTGGCGGTGCCTCTTTCCATGGTGGTCTGCCTGTTGATCACCAATACGCTCGGCGGTTCAATCAACACCATGATCCTGGGCGGCCTGGCGCTCGTGTTCTCCCGCCTCATCGATAACGGCGTCATCGTGCTTGAAAATATCTTTCGGCACATGGAGATGGGAGAAAGCGCTTATGAAGCGGCTGACCGCGGTGGAACCGAAGTTTCGATGGCGGTGCTGGCGGCAACATTCACCACGTCCATCGTGTTTTTCCCGGTTACATTCTTTCAGGGCGTCAGCAAGTACATCTTCACTCCACTGGCTCTTGGAGTGGTGCTTTCCATCTTCGCCTCTTACTTCTTCGCCATGACGGTGGTGCCACTTTACTGCGCCAAGTTCATCCGACTGCGCGACGACGGCGAGGTCGACAGCAACCGCAGGCTCGGCTTCTTTGCGCGCTTTGAGCATTGGTTCAACGGCAAGTTTCAGGCCATGCTCAACTGGTACGAAGGCTTGGCCCGGCGCGCGATGCGTAGACCTGGGTTTACCACTACCGCCATTCTGGCCGGCGTTGCTGTTCTCCTTCTCATCACCGTCCCGTTCATGGGCAGAGCCTACTTCCCGCGCACCGATCCAGGCCAGTTCATTATTAACGTCCGCATGCCCAGCGGCACTCGGCTGGAAGTAGGCAACGAGTACATCGCCAAAGTCGAGGACATCATTCGCAGCGTCGTGCGTCCCAAGGACTTCGACATGATCGTGTCGAACATCGGCGTGTATCCGGATCTTTCAGCCATCTACACTACCAATGCCTCCATGGATACCGCGTTCGTGCAGACCAGCCTGAAGGAAGACCACAGCATCGGCAGCTACGAGTACATGCGCCGCGTGCAGGCAAAACTCTCACACGATCTGCCGGAACTGTCGACCTATTTTCAGGCCGGCGGCCTGGTGGACTCGGTCATCAACCAGGGCCTGCCGGCGCCGATCGACATACAAATCAAGTCGCAGGATATGAATAAGTCCTACGAGTTGGCCCGCCAGCTTGCGGCCAAGATCCAGGCCATTCCTAACGTCAGCAATGTCTACATTCCGCAAAGCATCAACTATCCCGGGCTGCAGTTGAATATAGATCGCGAGCGGGCCAGCCTGATCGGACTTACGGCCAAAGATATCGTGGACAATGTTATTACCGCCCTCACTTCAGACGGGATGGTGGCGCCCAGCTATTGGATCGATCCGCATAGCGGCAACAATTACATGGTCACCGTGCAGTATGCGAATCGATGGATCGACAACATGTCCATGGAAGACTTGAAGAGCATTCCTCTGCGCGGTGTTCGGCCTCAAGGCTTCGGCCCCATGGAGCAAGGCGGGCAGGCCACGCCGGTTGCGGATCAACTCTTCAGCGGCGCGCACAGGGCCGGGTACGTTCCGCTCGGCGAGGTTGCGGACATTCAGCAGATCAACACTCCCACCGAAGTGGACCACAGCCAGATTCGCCGCGTGATCGATATCTATGTCGCCACCAAAGGCGAGGCGCTGCAAACGGTAGGGGCGCGCATCAACCGCCTGCTGGCCGAGACCGGGCACGATCGCAACACCGTGTTCGAAGTGCGCGGCGCGGTGGTCAGCATGAACCAGGCGTTCCACGATTACGGCATCGGCCTCTGCATCGCCATCCTGCTGGTCTACCTGATTCTCATGGCGCAGTTCACGTCGTTTATCGATCCCCTCATCATCCTGATGGCGATTCCGCCTGGCCTGGCCGGCGTTGCTCTCATCCTGGTATTGACAGGCAGCACGCTGAACATCATGTCGCTCATGGGCGTCATCATGATGGCCGGCATCGTCGTTTCCAACAGCATCTTGATTGTTGAATTCACCAACTCTCTTCATCAACGGGGTATGCCATTGCTTGAAGCCACCATCCAGGCCTGCAAAGTCCGCCTGCGTCCGATCCTCATGACCTCGCTTGCCACGTTGCTGGGCATGATCCCCATGGCGCTCGGGCTTGAAGCAGGCAGCGAACAATATGCGCCCCTGGCGCGCGCCATTATCGGAGGGCTCGGCGTTTCGGTCGTCGTCACGATGTTTCTGGTGCCGGCAACGTACCTGCTCATTCATGGACGGCGCGAACAGCACGCAGCAGATACTTCCGTCACGGAGGGAAGGGCATGAACGCACGCCTCTTATTGAAAGCAAACGCCGCTGTCATCGTAATCGTCACGTGTTGCGCCAACACCGGGTTATACGGGCAGGCCCCGGCCCTCCCGAATGCTCCGACTCCCCAACTGCTCGCGCAGGAGAGTCAGCCGGCAACTCCGATGCAGCCGCCCGCACAGCAACCACTGCCGGCCTCGGGCAATGCGCCGCAGATTGCAGCGCCCGCAGGCCCGCGACTGACGCTGGCCGATGCCGAGAGAATGGCTATCCAGCACAATCCCGACGTCACCATCGCGCACTTGCTGCAGCTCGCCCAGGCACAGGTCGTTCGGGAAAACCGATCTGCCGAATTGCCCACGGCTGTGGGAGACCTCACCGCCGTGGGTTCGCACAATAACAGCCGGATCACGGCCGGCGTCATTAACAATCCAACCGTCTATAACCGTGCTGCCGGCGGCTTGGCCGTGGATCAACTCATTACCGACTTTGGCCGCACCCACAATCTGGTCAAGAGCGCAAAGTCCAATGCCAAGGCGCAACTGGAAAACGAACAGGCCACGTCGGAAGACATTGTGCTGGCGGTGGACCAGTCGTTCTACCAGGGACTTACTGCGCAATCTGTGCTGCGGGTGGCGCAAGAGACCGTAAATACGCGCCAAGCCACCGACCAGCAAATCGGCGCTTTGACCAATTCAAAATTGCGCTCAACGCTCGATCTCAGCCTGGCCGATGTCCAGGTATCCCAAGCCAAGCTGCTCGTCCTCGACGCACAAAATGCTTTCTCCGCGGCAATGGCCAACTTGAATGCCATACTCGGGTCCGACACCGATACGCTCTACGATCTGGTCGACGACACATCCCCCAATCCGCCGCCCGCCCCCGCAAACATTGAAGACCTGGTACAACTCGCCTTCCGCGCACGGCCCGATCTTCTCGCTCTCCAGGACCGATCGGTTGCGGCCAAGCAGTTCAGCTCGGCGGAGCACGATCTATTGCGGCCCACGATCTCCGCACTCGCTGTCACCGGCGGCACTCCGGTGCGCGCCGATCAGATTCTCTCGTCCTGGTATGGCGCGGCCGGAGCGAATATCAGCATACCGCTCTTCAATGGCTTTCAGTACACGGCTCGCGCCCGGGAAGCCGACCTGCGTGCCATAGCAGCGCAGGAGCAAGTGAGGAGCCTGCACGACGACATTGCACGCGACGTGCGATCGGCAGTGCTCAACGCGCAAAACGCCTTCCAGCGCATCGGGGTCACGCGGGAACTGCTGCAACAGGCCAACACCGCGCTGGAGTTGGCAAAAGCCCGCTACACCGTGGGCCTTAGCGGTATCGTCGATTTGACCCAGGCACAACTGGCGCAGACCGAAGCCGAAATTGGTTTGGCGAACGCTCGCTTTGCCTATCAAACTGCATTAGCCGTGGTGAAGTACCAAACCGGGCAGTAGGCAAGCGCACCTCAGGCGATGGCGCGCTGCCCTTCAATCACCGGGGCCTTTAGCTGCAGAAGTTCCTCGAACAGCGCACGGTAGTGGATCATGGCCGTGCGCAACTCTTCGGTAGTCGCCTCGTTGCGGCCGGCGCGATGCGTGATGGTATTGGCCGAGCGGTAAGACGAGACCAGTCGCGGATAGTTGACCGAAATGTCGGCGGCGCGCTGGTCCACCCCAGTGCTCACTGGATATCCGAGCGCCTTCATCAGCGAATTGGTCAGTTCGTCCGCTTCTGTCACAGCGCCGCGGGGATGATCGACGAAGCGTGCCTGCACGGCTTCCCACTGCGCCAGGAAGCTGGCGCGCTCTACCTCCGGCAGGGTGCGAATCTGGTAACGGCGAACGCGATGGATGCGATCTTGCAGGTGGGCTTCGGCTCTCCCGCGCGACCGGTACTCCTGCAGCGCCAGATCGTATTCGGCGCCAAAGCGCGCGCGAAATTTGTTGGTGCGATGGCGACGGTTGGTTTCGTAAATCGCGATGGCCGCAACAATCAACACCAGTACGATGGCGGCGGGGATGTAGAAACTGGGACTGCTGTAATCGATTGCCATAATTTAGCTCCTGGATTCTCTTCGATGCGCAAGTGCGATCCTGCTGGTCTTGGGATGAAGATAAGGAGGCTGCTGTTGCTTTCGAGGCGCATGAAGCGCCAACGGCCTCTCAAATCGCCGCACAAGGCTCGCTGTGAGAAATCCATCGATTGCTTGGGGTTAAGGTGTGCTCGCGACTCCCACCATCCAGTCGGCGCCGTTGTAATAAAGCATCCATTTGCCGTGGAACCAGGCGATCCCCGTCAAGTAAACCACACCCGGCGTAGCGCCCAGTTGTTCAAAGTCACGGTCCGGCTTCAAAAACGAGACATCGGATCTGTCCAGCAGTTTGGCCGGATCGTCCGCGCTCATCAAGGCCTGGCCGAGCGAATAATAAAGGGCAGAATTCTTCTTCCACGTTGCGGACTCGGGCGAGTCCTTATCGGATGAGTTGTAAATGTGCACGATGCCGGCGGCGGTGCGCACGGCCACCCCGCTCTCCACCAGTTCGCTATCGAACATGTGCTTGCGCGGAAACTGAACGACCAGCAAGTCCTGCGAATCCTGTTCGTGCTCATAGCTGTTTTCATTGTCGGCCGGCGTGTTCTTCTGTCCGGGCGCAAGTTCAACAGGTGTCCAATCAACCAGGTTGTCACTGGTGGCGATGTGCATGTTTCCTTCGCCAAAGTACATCCAGTACTTGCCCTTGATCTTGACCGCGACCAGCCGGTTGTCTTTCAGTTCTGTAACCACCGCGCTGGCTTTGCTCCACAGCTTTTGATACTTCCCGCCATACGCCTTGTCGAAGATCAGTCCGCGCTTCTCCCAATGCACAAGGTCCTTGCTGGTGGCCACGGAGAGGCGCGTGACGGTGCGGTTCCAGGAACTGTAATAGAGATAGTAAGTCTTGTCCGGTCCCTCGACAATGCGCGGAATCTCGTCGCCGCCGGACCATTCGGCATCCTTCATGGGGCCATTGTCGGGATAGAGGACAGGCTGGCTCTGGCGCGTGAAGTGCAGGCCATCCGTGCTGAGCGCGATGCCCTGGCGGAACGTGCCAAAGGTGCCGCGCATGCCGCGGAATCCATTGGACGAGTCCTCGGCATGATAGATGAGAGCAAGCCGGCCGTCTTTCACAATGGCCGCCGCGCCGATGATTGCGCGCGCTTCCCAGCGCACGTTTTCTTTGCGGATGGGGCAGAAGAAAAGAGAGTCGAAGTTGGGACCGAGAATTGGGTTGACCGAGTCCACCTGGTTGAAAGGCGAGATCATCCACTTCTTGTACACCGGCACGGAAGTCGACTGACACATTGCAGCCGTCGAAGAAAACAGCACGCCGCAGACCGCAAAAAAAAGTACTCTCCTGCCGCTTACCGTGCAAAAGCGCCGAAACGTGCCGTGTTCGCTGCTTGCCATTCCATCTCCGTTCGCCGCGAATACGCGGACACGAACGCCCGCATGCCCGAGCCTACTGTTCTTGACCAACGCGGTCAATCGCCGCTTGATAAGTCGGAGACGCCCCATTGGATCGACCCCAGTGCACGCTGTTCAACTTCGATGGCATGGGTCGAAACTCTTTCTGTCTCTCAGTTGAACGCTGACCCCGGCTCGCCTCAGAGACTGACCTCTGCCGGCAAAATATCTTCCACATCCACCCACTGCGTGGGATAGTTGCCGGTGTAGCAAGCAGTACAGTAGCCGTTGTGCTCGCCGCCGTCGCAGCACTTCAGCAGGCCGTCGAGCGACAGGTAAGACAGCGAGTCCGCCTCGATGAAGCGGCGTATCTCTTCCACCGACTTGTTGGCGGCGATGAGGTCGCGCTTGCGGGGCGTGTCCACACCGTAGAAGCAAGGCGAAATCGTCGGCGGGCAACTGATGCGGAGGTGCACTTCCTTGGCGCCGGCGCCGCGCACCATGCGCACAATTTTGCGGCTGGTCGTGCCGCGGATGATGGAGTCGTCGATCAGGATGACCCGCTTGCCCTCAAGCAGGTTGCGTACCGGGTTGAGCTTGAGGCGGACGCCAAAGTCGCGCACGCGCTGCTCGGGCTCGATGAAGGTGCGGCCCACGTAGTGGTTGCGGATGAGGCCGAAGCGGAAGGGAATGCCGGCTTCCTCAGCGTACCCAAGCGCCGCGGTCACGCCGGAGTCGGGGACGGGCACCACGACGTCAGCCGGAACACCGGACTCGCGCGCCAATTGGCGGCCCATCTCGTCCCGGCTTTCCTGCACCCAGCGGCCGAAGATGCGGCTGTCGGGACGCGCGAAGTAGACATGCTCAAAGATGCAGCTCGACTGCGGGATGCCGCTGGCATATTGCCGGCTGGTCACTCCGTCTTCAGTCACCATCACCAGTTCGCCGGGCAGCACATCGCGCTCGTAGGTGGCGCGGAGCAGGTCGAAGGCGCAGGTCTCGCTGGCAAAGACAATCGTGTCGGGACCGTCGGGATTCTTGATGCGCCCCATCGAAAGCGGCCGGAAGCCGCGCGGATCGCGAGCGGCAAAGATGCGATCGCGGGTCATCATGACGATGGAAAATGCCCCATCGACCTGCGAAAGCGAGTCGGCGATGCAGTCCACCAGCGAGTTGGCGTGCGAGTGGGCAATAAGCTGGACGATGATCTCGGAATCCGACGTGGTCTGGAAGTAAGCCCCATCGCGCTCCAGCCGGGAGCGGAGATTGCCCAGGTTCACCAGGTTGCCGTTATGCGCAATGGCGATCAGGCCCTTGGTGGAGTCCACGCGAATGGGCTGCGCGTTGAGCAGCGCGGAGTCGCCGGTGGTGGAGTAGCGCGTGTGCCCGATGGCCATCTGGCCGGGCAGCTTGGCGAGCACGTCGTCGGTAAAGATCTCCGAGACCAGGCCCATGCCCTTGATGTTGGCCAGGTGCAGGCCGTCTGCGGTGGCAATGCCGGCCGATTCCTGTCCGCGATGCTGGAGGGCGTAGAGGCCGAGATAGGCCTGGCGTGCGGCGTCGGGGTGGCCGTGGATGGCGACCACGCCGCACTCCTCGCGGAGTTTGGGATCGGTCTCCGAAAGAGCAGGTCCTTCGGCTCGCTGCGCTCGCTCAGGATGAGAGATTTTCATGGAGGAGAGGAGCGATTCGGAAATATCCGGCACGCCTTCGACTCCCTGGTAGAGCAACCTGCTCATGCCGGCACCTCGCCGTGGAGAGTGGCTTCCAGGGCCGATGCCCAGGGCTTCTTCAGGCTTGCAATCGATGCGGAGATCATGGGCTGGCGGTAGACGTTGATTTCAAGCTGTTCGCCGCCGGTAGTGCCGATGCGCGCCGCAAAGTAGCCGTACTGGTCGGCGAGTTCTTCAATCTCGGAGATCCGGCTGGCGGCGGTTGTGACCATCACGGTGGAGGCCGGCTCGGCAAAGAGGCCGAAGAGCGGATGCACCATCAGCGACTGGTCCTGCTCGACCGTGGCGCCAACTTCGAGCGGGAACGTGGCCTGGGCCAAGGCAACGGCAATGCCGCCGTCGGAGATGTCGCGGGCAGAAGTGACGAGTTCACGATCGGCCAGTACCTGCAGCAGGGTGTGCAGGTCGGCTTCGGCGTCGAGATCGAGCGGAGGGGGCTGCCCCCAGACGCCGCCGAGAACCACCTTCGCATATTCTGAAGAGCCGAAGACGACAAGGTCGGGAGAAATTTCGATATCGGGCTGCGGCGCATCCTCTGCAACCACCAACGGTTCGGCCCCGAGCACGCCGGGGACCACCGTCGACGTCTCTTCGGTTGGTTCGGGATGGAAGGGCACTTTCAAGTCCGGGTCGGGCTCTTCGCCGCCGGGAATCGGCCACAGCAGCACAATCGCTTCGCCGCCGGCCTGGAAGTGCGCCGGCACCGCCTTGGTCACGTCTTCAATAATTCCGACAATGCCCAGGACCGGGGTGGGATAAATGCCTTCGCCGCGCGTCTCGTTATAGAGCGAGACGTTGCCGCCTGTGATGGGTGTGCCCAGAGCAGTACATGCCTCCGCGATGCCGTCAATGGCCGCCGAAAGCTGGGCCATGATTTCAGGTTTCTCGGGATTGCCGAAGTTCAGGCAGTTGGTGGCGGCTACGGGCAGCGCGCCGCACATGGCCACCTTGCGCGTGCACTCGGCCACTGCGTGTTTTGCGCCGAGGTTGGGGTCGAGATAGGCCCAGCGGCCGTTGCCGTCCAGAGCCATGGCCAAACCGCGCTCGCGGCCCGGCATGCCGGTGCCCTTAATGCGCATCACGCCGGCTTCGCCGCCGGGCGCCATGGTGGTGTTGGTCTGGACCATGGTGTCGTACTGCTCGTGGACCCAGCGCTTGGAGCAGACATTGGCGCTCGCCAGCAGGTCTTTCAGGTCCGCGGTAAAGTCACGATCCTCGTCCATGCGCGCCAGAATTTCTTCGGACGGCTCCATGGGAAGAGGCGACTTCCATGTCCCGACGGGCCGGTGATACAGCGGCGCGTCGTCGGTGAGCGATGTGTTGGGAATATCGGCGACCAGAACGCCGTGATGGCGGATGCGCAGGCGCGGATCGTCTTCAACCGTGCCGACAATGACGCCGTCGAGGCCCCACTTTTTGAAGACGTCAAGGACCTCGTGCTCGCGGCCCTTGATGGCCACCAGCAGCATGCGCTCCTGGCTCTCGGAGAGCATGATTTCGTGCGATGTCATGCCGGTTTCGCGCTGCGGCACCAGGTCGAGTTCGACATCGAGGCCGACGCCGCCGCGGGCGCCCATTTCGCAGGTGGAACAGGTCAGGCCGGCCGCGCCCATGTCCTGAATGCCGACGATCGCGCCGGTCTTCATGGCTTCAAGGCAGGCTTCCATCAGCAGCTTCTCCATAAAGGGGTCGCCGACTTGCACGTTGGGCCGCTTGGCCTCGGTGCCCTCGTGGAACTCCTCGCTGGCCATGGTGGCGCCGTGGATGCCGTCG
>Ga0181516_10003446_pt1 | contig 10564 bp, 12 predicted proteins | sample PEATcosm2014_Bin_25_FD_121104 | JGI IMG/M metagenome (GOLD analysis project Ga0181516, IMG submission 121104) | Peatland microbial communities from MTU Mesocosm Facility, Houghton, MI, USA - PEATcosm2014_Bin01_10_metaG | ecosystem: Environmental > Terrestrial > Soil > Wetlands > Peat | place...
CGCTAACGTCCAGCCCCACAGCGGGGCGAACGCAAACGTCGCGGTCTACCAAGCGCTGCTCAGCCCCGGTGACACGATCCTTGCGATGCGCCTGGATCAGGGCGGTCACCTCACGCACGGCTCACCCGCGTCAATGACGTCCAAGGCGTGGCGGTTCGTCTCCTACGGCGTGACTCCGCGCAACGACGACCCCGAGAATCCCGGCGAGATGATCGATTTCAATAACGTGCGAGAGCTCGCGCTCGAACACCGACCCAAACTGATCGTCGCGGGCGCCACCGCCTATTCGCGAAAGATCCATCCGGCGCCGTTTCGCGAGATCGCTGACGAGGTGGGAGCCTTGTTGATGTTCGATTCGGCGCACGTGGCCGGACTCATCGCGGGCGGCTCGCACCCTAATCCAGTGCCCTACGCCGACGTGGTCACCTTTACGACGCACAAGACCCTGCGCGGACCGCGAGGGGGTGCGATCCTCTGTCGCGACGAGTACGCCAAGAAGATCGACTCGGCGGTGTTCCCGGGACAGCAAGGTGGTCCCCTCGAGCACGCGATCGCAGCGAAGGCGGTGGCGTTCAAGGAAGCGTCGTTGACGAGCTTTCCCGCGTACACCGAACAGGTGGTCAAGAACGCCAGCGCCTTCGGTGCGGCCCTGGCCAAAGAAGGCTTTCGCATGGTGTCGGGAGGTTCGGAGAATCACATGGTGCTCGTGGACCTGCGCGAGTTCGACGCCGAACTGACGGGCAAGGAGGCCCAGGAGGTGCTCGATCGCGCGGGCATCACGACGAATCGCAACACGATCCCCGACGACCCACGAAGCCCCTTCGTCACCTCTGGATTGCGACTGGGCAGTGCCGCCGAGACGACGGCGGGACTGGGCACGTCGGAGTTCGAGGTCGTGGCGTCCTTGATGGCCCAGGCGCTTCGTCAACGCACTGACGAAACCGCGATTGCTGGTGTTCGCGACGAGGTGGCGGCGCTCTGTCGCGACTTCAACCCGTACGCGTCGTTCGCCAAGTAGACCATGGGCAACATCGCCTCCTACATCGTGGTGGCGGTCGTCGGGGCGATCATCACGATGGTGGCGAACCGGCCGGCGAGGATCATCTCGTTGAAGGTCGGCTACTGCGCCCAACCCGACGAACGCAAGGTGCACGAGAAGGTCACGCCCTACGGCGGCGGTGCGGCGATGTTCGTGGGTTTCTGTCTGGCGCTACTCGTCGCGTTCGCGATCCCGTCGCTTCGCTCAATCATCACGTCCTCGCACGAGATGTTGGGCGTCCTCGTCGCTGCGGGGGTGATCTTCGTCGTGGGCGTCATCGACGACTTTCGCGAGATGAGCGCGCCGGCCAAAGTGGCGGGTCAGTTCCTCGCGGCGTCGGTGTTGTACTTGAGCGGATGCACGATGTACCAATTGAAGTTACCCTTCGCGGGCTTCATCGTGCTCGGACCGTCGATCCTGCCGATCATCACCGCGGTGTGGGTCTTCGCCCTGTGCAACGCGATCAACCTCATCGACGGGCTGGACGGTCTCGCGGGTGGCATCGTCGCCATTGCCTCGGGGACCCTGTGCGTCTACGGACTGCGCCTCGAGGACCTGGGCTTGTTGCCGACCACCAACGTCGGTCCGTTGATCGCGGCGTTGACCTGTGGCATCTCGTTGGGATTCCTCCGCGATAATTTCTTTCCCGCCAAACTGTTCATGGGTGACGCCGGCGCTTTGATGTTGGGCCTTCTCATGAGCGCGTCAACCATGGTTATTGGCGGTCGGACCCCGCCCGCGAGCGGCCAGACGTTCTTCTTCTTCGCGCCACTGCTCATCCCGGTGTTCATCCTGGGCGTGCCGTTGCTCGACGCGGTCTGGGCGTTCATTCGACGTACCGCCTCGGGCCAGGGCTTCAACACGCCCGACAAGGACCACATCCACCACCGGTTGATGCGACTGGGTCACGGGCACCGGCGCACGGTCATCATCCTCTGGCTCTGGACGGCGCTGCTGTGCGGTTTCGTGCTGGCGCCGATCTTTGACGCCAAGGTCAACGTGTTCATTCCACTCGGGGTGGCCCTCTTGTTAATCGGGCTCTTCACCTGGTTCAGTCCCTTGCTTCGACGTCGGGTAGGCCGGCACGAGCAGGCCGACGAGTCGTCCGACAGGGTGGCGCGGTGAGCGACCACGACGATGGTTCGTTCGATTCAAAAGAGGAAAGCCCTGATGGCTCGGATCTTCCGGGGGTTGCGGCGTTCGCGGTGATGGGGACCACGATCGCGTCGTGTCTGGCAGTCGGGGTGGTGCTCGGCTTGTGGGTCGACCACGAGCTGCACAGCGCGCCAGCGGGTCTCTTAATCGGGATAGTGTTAGGGACGGTCGCCGCCGTGGTGAGCGTAGTCAAGCAAGTCCGGCGTTTCCTCTAGAAACCCATTGCCCGTGCTCGAAAATCTTCCCTCCGACACCTTGCCGCGCCTCCTGCGCCGGACCACCTTGTCGGCCATCATCGTTGGTTCTGCTGGATTCCTGGTCGCGATATTCCTCGCCCCGCCCTTGGCCGCCCTCGGGGTCGTGGTGGGCGTCGGACTCGCCATCGTGAATCTCCGTTTTCTCGACCGTCAAGCAGCGCAGGTCGAACTGCGCGGTGAGCAGAGCACCAAGGCGGTGCGCCGGCAATTGGGCGGTCGGACGACCGCCCGCCTGGCGGTGGTGACGGTGCTGGTCATCGGGTGCGTCTTTCTCGACGCCCCGCTGGGAATCGGTATTGTGGCAGGGCTTGTTCTTTATCAGATCGTCTTTGTCATGAACGTCATGAGGGTGGTTGCGAGTCAAGGGGGACTGCAGTGAAGACGCTGTACGCCGCGAAGACCATCTCAGTTGGCGTCCATCCGACGGTCCACGTCTTTGGACTCACCATCGACACCGACATCGTCACCTCGACGCTGCTCGCGGCGGCAATCTTCCTATTCCTAGGCTTTCGTATGGTGGCCAAGGTCACCGACGGCGTGCCGAGCAAGATTCAAATCTTCTGGGAGTTCCTCTACGACCAGGTGAAGGACCTGGCCGAGTCGGCCATGGGACCCAAGGGACGCCGCTTCGTACCCATTGGTATTACGCTCCTGCTGTTCATTCTCATCTGCAACTGGATCGGATTCATCCCTTCGGCGATGCACCCCGGTTCCTCGGGTGAGATCCTTCCCGCGCCCACGGGTGACGTCAACTTGCCGCTCGCCATGGCGCTGCTCGTCATCGTGTGGGTGCACGTCGAGTCATTTCGCGCGCGAGGATTCAAGGGTTACTTCAACCACTACCGACAGCCCTACGCGGCTCTCGCCCCGATCAACGTCATCGAAGAGATCACCAAGCCCATCACGCTAACGTTCCGTCTCTTTGGCAACCTGTTCTCGGGAGGGTTGATGATCGCGGTGATGACGACGCTGCTGCCAATCTACGTCGTGCCCTTCGGCGAGATCATCTGGAAGCCGTTCGACTTGTTCATCGGCGCGATCCAGGCGTACATCTTCATGCTGCTCACAATCTTGTATTTCACGTTTGCCACGAGCAACGAAGATCACGCGGACGCGGCGCACGAAGCGCTTCACGAGGCCTCACACTAACCAAACCAGGAGGAAATCAATAATGTCTCAAACAATTGAATCGGCCGTCAGCATCGCCGGTGCACTCGTCGGTGGCGGTCTCGCCCTCGGCGGTGGTGCCATTGGTGCGGCCATCGGTGACGGACTCGCCGGTAGCCAGACCATTGCCGCGATTGCCCGTCAGCCCGAGATTGAGAACAAGGCTCGTCAGTACTTCTTCTTGACCGTTGGTCTAGTCGAGGCCATGTACTTCATCAACCTGCTGTTCATGGTCGTGTTCGTCTACGTCTTCCAGAAGCAATAGTCGAACTGGTCGACTCACGTTTCTAGGGTAAAGAGGTCACCGAAATGAGTACAGGATCAATATTTCTCCTTCCGAACGGGACGTTCGTCGTCGAACTCGTGGTCGTGGTGGTGATTTTGTGGCTCGTCACGAAGTACATCCTGCCGCCGCTCAACAAGGCCATGGAGACTCGCCAAGAGAAGATTCGCAGCGCGCTCGAAGCGGCCGATCAGGCCCGGGCCGAGGCGGCCGCCGCCGACGAAGAACGGGCCAAGGTACTCGCGGCGGCCCGTGATCAGGCGCGAGCGATTGTCGCCGCCGCCCAGGCCACGGCCGACCAGGTGAAGGCTGAGGCCGGTGGCCGAGGACAACTCGAGTACGAGCGCATCGTCGCGAACGCACAAAACGAGGTCGACACCGTGCGACAGCGCGCCATCGATGAAGCGTCCGCGCGAATCGGCGAGATCGTCTTTGAACTCGTGGCCAAAGTCGTGGGACGTGAAGTGGACCAGAGTGCCCACCAGGACCTGATTCGCGAAGCGATCGCCGCGCTCGACGCCGAGGCGCAGAGGGAAACGAACCACTGATCATGCTGCCCAAGCTCGAAGGATACGCCGCCGCGTTGTTGGAGTCGCTGGACGCGACCGAACTCGCGACGGTCGTGCGTGAGTTCACCTCACTCGAGCAAACGGTCCTGTCGCGCTCTGACTTGCGCGCGGTGCTGAGTGACACGTCAATCCCCGGCGTCGCTCGAGGCCTGGTGCTGGCCGAACTCTTGCAGGGCAAGGTGCACCCCACGACGCTGCGTCTCGCGGTCTTCGCCGCGACGAACGTCCCGGCCCAGGAAGTCGACCACGCCATCGCCGAGTTGGCGGTCGTCGCCCGGGTACTCGAGACGACCGGGTCGTTCCACCAGTCGAGTTTGGGCCTGCTCGCGGCTCGCCGACGCGTGGGCGGCTTCGCGGACGCGTTGCTCGACCAGGTGAATACGTCGAACTTCGATGAGATTGAGGATGGCTTGTTCCGGTGGGCTCGCACCGTCGAGGCGAACGTCGAACTGCGCCGCCTACTCCTGGATCGCGACGCCCCGCTCGAATCTCGTCTCGGTACCGTACGCCAGCTGCTCACCGGCAAGGTTGACGACGTCACCTTGCGGTTGTGTTGCTACGTCGTCGAGGGTGGTCGACCACGCGACGTCGTGGGCACCTTGGACTTCCTCGTGGACTACGTCGCCCGTGCTCGTGACTGGCGGGTCGCCCGGGTGCACACGGCTCGACCGCTTGACGAGGCGAGCCAGGCCCAATTGGTCGGATCACTAACGACCTTGACGGGCAAGAACGTGGAGTTGCAAATCGCCGATGAGCCGTCGCTGCTGGGTGGCGTACTGGTCGAGGTGGGCGACTTGCGCCTGGACGCGACCACTCGTGGACGACTGGGCGTGCTGCACGACGCAGTCGCGTCGGGCCGTCTCTACGAATCAGCTTTCGAATCGAACGACTAAGTAAAAGGAAATTGTGATGACTGAACTCACCATTAGTGCCGCCGAGATCACCGACGCGCTGAAGAAGCACGTCAGTGACTTCAATCCGGCCGTCGGCGCCGAGCAGGTCGGGCGGGTGGTCGAGGTGGGCGATGGCATCGCGCGCGTCTCGGGACTGCCCTCGGCCAAAGTGAACGAACTGCTCGAGTTCCAGGACGGGACCCTGGGTCTCGCGATGAACCTCGACGAAGAGACCATCGGCGCCGTCGTGCTTGGTTCGGTGGACACCATCGAAGAAGAGCAGATCGTGCGGGCCACTGGACGAATCCTTTCGATGCCCGTGGGCGACGCCCTGCTGGGTCGCGTGGTGAACGCGCTCGGCGTGCCGATCGACGGCAAGGGTCCCCTCGTGAATCCCTCCACCCGTCGCATGGAGGTCCAGGCGCCCGGCATCATCGGCCGCCAGCCCGTCAGCGAGCCGCTCCAGACCGGCATCAAGGCCATTGACGCCATGACCCCGATCGGTCGAGGCCAGCGCGAGCTCATCATCGGCGACCGCAAGACCGGCAAGACCACCGTCGCCGTGGACACGATCCTCAATCAGAAGGGCCAGGGCGTGAAGTGCATCTACGTCGCCATTGGTCAGAAGAACTCCTCGGTCGCCCAGACCGTCAAGACACTCGACGACTTCGGCGCCCTCGAGTACACCGTCGTCGTGATCGCCTCCGCGGGCGACCCCGCGCCCTTCAAGTTCCTGGCGCCCTACGCGGGTTGCGCGATCGGCCAAGAGTGGATGGACTCGGGACAGCACGCCCTGGTGGTTTACGACGACCTCTCCAAGCAGGCCGAGGCGTATCGCCAGATTTCGCTGCTGCTTCGTCGCCCACCGGGCCGTGAGGCCTACCCCGGCGACGTCTTCTACCTGCACAGTCGCCTCCTCGAGCGCGCGGCCAAGTTGAGCAACGAAATGGGTGGCGGCTCGTTGACGGCCCTGCCGATCATCGAAACCAAGGCGGGCGACATTTCCGCCTACATCCCGACCAACGTGATCTCGATCACCGACGGACAGATCTTTCTCGAGTCGGACCTCTTCTACTCGGGTGTTCGCCCCGCGATCAACGTCGGCAACTCGGTGTCGCGCGTGGGCGGTGCCGCGCAGATCAAGGCGATGCGAAATGTCGCCGGTACGCTCAAGATCGACCTCGCGCAGTTCCGCGACCTCGAATCGTTCGCCACGTTTGGTTCGGAACTCGACAAGTCGTCCCAGCAGCAGCTCGATCGTGGGTACCGGCTCACCGAACTGTTGAAGCAGGGTCTCAACTCGCCGATGCCCGTCGAAGAGCAGTGCATTGTCATCTACGCCGGTACCAAGGGCTGGCTCGACGCGGTGCCAGTCGAGGACGTGCGACGCTTCGAATCCGAACTGCTCACCACGTTTCGCGCGCAACACGCCGACATCCTCGACCACATTCGCACGTCGGGCACTTTGCCCGGCGCGGACACGATTGACTCGGCTTTGCGCAGCTTCGTCGATGGATTCGCCGTCAGTCACTAGTCGGCGCCCCAAGGTTCGAGAGAGAAAGGAGTAGCGATGGCCGGTGGACAGGAACGCATTCTGCGCCGACGTATCAAGTCGGTGCAGGCCACCCGAAAGATCACCAAGGCAATGGAACTCATCGCCGCATCCCAGATCTCGCGCAGTCAGGCCCGCATCTACGCGAACCGTCCCTATCGACACGGGATGCAGCGCATCATCGTCGAGGCCGCGCTGGGCGACCCGGCGGCCGCGAAGAAGTTGCTCGCGGTGCCCGACGTCGTCACGTCGGCCATCGTGCTCGTTATCGCGGGCGACCGAGGACTCTCGGGCGCCTACAACTCGTCGGTGCTGCGCGCCGGGGAGCGGACGGTCCAGCAATTGCAGAAGGAGGGCGCCTCCGTGCAGCTCTTCTGCGTGGGAAAGAAGGCGCCGAGTTTCTACCGATTCCGCGGCATCGACGTCGAGCAGAGTTTCGTGGGTTTCGTCGACCGTCCGAGTTTCGCTGACGCGCGGCTCATCGCGAGTGCCGTCGCGGCTCCGTTCATCGACGGCGAGGCCCAAAAGGTCGTCCTCGTATCGACGAGGTTCCATTCTTCCGGGAGCCAGAGCGTCGAGTCCGAGCAACTCCTTCCCCTCTCGATGCCCGAGCCGGTGCTCGAGGACGCCCCCAAGGCGCTCAAGGGTTACACCGAGTTCGAACCCGAGGTCGAGCAACTCTTGACGTCGCTCGCCCCGCGCGCACTCGAGAGCGAGATCTTCTCGGCCCTCTTGGAAGGTGCCGCGTCGTTCCACATCAGTCAACAGCGCGCCATGGCGGCTGCCACGGACAACGCCGACGAACTCGGCCAGACCCTGACACGCATTATGAACCGAGCCCGGCAGGACTCGATCACCACCGAAATCATGGAAATCGTGGGCGGCGCCGAAGCGCTCCGCTCGGGAAAGTGAGATACCAATGACCATCGCACCTGAAAAGGTCACCCTCGAGACCGGACGCGTCGTCGCGATCGCCGGACCGGTGGTGGACGTGGAGTTTCCACCCCACGCCCTGCCCGAGATCAACCACGCAGTGGAGATGGACATTGTCCTCGACGGCGCCACCATCACCGTTACGGGTGAAGTGGCCCAGCAGATCGGCGAGGGTCGGGTGCGTTGCGTGTGCATGAAGCCCACTGACGGACTCGTTCGTGGCGCCGTCGTACGTCAGACCGGACGGGGCATCACCGTGCCCGTGGGCGACGCGGTGCTCGGCCACGTCTTTAACGTGATCGGCGAACCACTCGACACCGACAACATCGGAGGCGTCGAGGACCACTGGGAGATCCACCGCAACGCGCCGGCCTTCGACCAACTCGAGCCGCGAGCGACCATGTTCGAGACTGGCATCAAGGTCATCGACCTGCTCGCTCCCTACGTGCAGGGTGGCAAGATCGGCCTGTTTGGCGGGGCGGGCGTCGGTAAGACCGTCTTGATCATGGAAATGATCCGCCGCGTCGCCGAACAGCACGATGGCGTGTCGGTCTTCGCGGGCGTGGGCGAACGCACTCGTGAGGGCACGGACCTCCTGCTCGAGATGCGCGAGTCCGGCGTCATCGAGAAGACCGCGTTGGTCTACGGCCAGATGGACGAGCCACCGGGGGTACGACTTCGCGTCGCGCTGGCGGCCCTGACGATGGCGGAATACTTCCGCGACGTGAAGCACCAGGACGTGTTGTTGTTCATCGACAACATCTTCCGTTTCGTGCAAGCGGGCTCGGAAGTGTCGACCTTGCTCGGACGCATGCCGAGTGCGGTGGGCTACCAGCCAACGTTGGCCGACGAGATGGGTGAGCTCCAAGAGCGCATCACCTCGACGCGCGGTCGGTCGATCACCTCGCTGCAGGCGGTCTACGTGCCCGCGGACGACTACACCGACCCGGCGCCGTTCACCACCTTCACGCACCTCGACGCGACGACCGAACTTCGGCGCGAGATCGCCGCGTTGGGCATCTACCCGGCGGTCGACCCGCTGAGCTCGACCTCGAACATCCTGGCGCCCGAGATCGTTGGTGATCGCCACTACGCGGTCGCGCGCCAAGTCCAGCAGATCCTCCAGCGCTACAAGGAACTCCAGGACATCATCGCGATCCTGGGTCTGGACGAATTGTCCGAGGACGACCGAGTGACCGTGTCGCGGGCTCGCAAGATCCAACGCTTCTTGTCCCAGCCGATGTTCGTCTCCAAGATCTTCACCGGCATCGACGGCATCAACGTGCCCGTCGAGGAGACGGTGGAGTCCTTCGAGCACCTGGCCAATGGCGACCTGGACCACTTCCCTGAACAGGCGTTCCTCAACGTGGGTGGTGCGTCCGACGTCGAACGCAAGGCCGCCGAGTTGGAGAAGAACTAGCCAATGACGACGTTGTTCGTGGAGATCGTCACGCCCGAAGCGGCGTTGTGGAGCGGCGAGGCGCAGTCACTCAGTGCGCGCTCCTCCGACGGTGACTTCACGATCCTGCCCCAGCACACGTCCACGGTGGGCGACCTCGTGCCGGGCGTGGTACGAGTGACGACCCACGACGGTGAACTCTCGTTCTGCGTCCACGGCGGCTACTTCCAGGTGGGACCCGACGACGCGCCCGACGTGACCCGCGCCACGGTGCTCGCGGGCATCGCCGAGAAGACCACCGAGATTGACGTCGCGCGAGCCCAAACGGCCAAGGAGGCGGCCGAGGCGCAACTGGCCGCCGTGTCGCGAGGTGAGTCTGTTGATGCGATCAACGAACGACTCGCCCAGGACGCACTCGCGCGGGCGCAACTGCGACTCGACGCGGCCGCGAGGTAGCTCAGCGCGCCGACACGTAGTCGAGCAGGCTCTGTCGCTCCTGCTCGAGCTCGTCGAGTCGGGCCTTGACGACGTCGCCAATGGAAATGAGCCCGCTCAACTCACCTTCGTGCACCACCGGCAGGTGGCGGATTCGAAGCGACGTCATGAGTCCCATCAGGTCGTTGACCGATGCGCTCTCGTCACACGTGGTCACCTCGACACTCATGAGGTCGGCGACCGTGAGTTCCAGGACGTCAGCGCCGTGTCGCGCCAGCGCGCGCACGACGTCGCGTTCGCTGAGGATTCCCGCGAGCGGTGGTGTCGAGCCCGTCACGACGAGCGCCCCGATACCGCGCTCGCGCAACATTTCAATCGCGTCGCGCACGGTTCGTTCCTGGCTGATGGTGGCGACCTCGTGTCCCTTGGTCGCGAGAATGTTGGCGACTCGAATCATGTTCCACCTCCTGAGCGAGCGAGCGTGCCCGGTCTCTGAACGTGACCTTAGGTCGATGAACCGTGCCCCGCGCCGCCGATGAGCGTGCGCCGCGAGATCAAAGTCCCCAGATCATTGGGTTGCGTGGCGTCGACCATGTGAACTTCTGAACTAGAAGCCAGCGGTCGTGAATTCTTGGAGTTTGTCGTGGCGATGAAAGGTCTCGATGGTGCGTACGGTTCCTGAGCGAGAACGCACGACGAGCGATTGCGTCGTCGCGCCGAAATCGTAGAAGCGCACTCCGCGCAAGAAGTCGCCGTCGGTGATGGCGGTCGCCGAAAAGAAGCAGTTGTCACTCGAGACCAGATCATCGGTGCTGAGCACACGCGAGAAGTCGTAACCGAGGCTCTCGGCGTAGCGCTTCTCTTCGTCGTCGCGCGGGTGCA
>Ga0181516_10003447_pt1 | contig 10563 bp, 11 predicted proteins | sample PEATcosm2014_Bin_25_FD_121104 | JGI IMG/M metagenome (GOLD analysis project Ga0181516, IMG submission 121104) | Peatland microbial communities from MTU Mesocosm Facility, Houghton, MI, USA - PEATcosm2014_Bin01_10_metaG | ecosystem: Environmental > Terrestrial > Soil > Wetlands > Peat | place...
AATGACGGACGCAACACCACCGGAAAGCCCAGCTTGGTCGAGAAGTCCAGCCCGTCCTTCAGGTTGTTCATCAGAGCTGAGCGCGGCACATCCAACCCAATGCGGGTCATCGCGTCCTTGAAGAGCAAGCGGTCTTCTGCTTTCTTGATCGCCTCTAGTTGCGCTCCAATCAGCTTTACGCCGTACTTCTCCAGCACTCCGCCGTCAGCCAGTTCCACCGCAAGGTTCAGAGCAGTCTGTCCGCCAACTGTCGGCAGCACAGCCATGCCTTTGCCAACGCCGCGTTCCACTTCCTGCCGGATGATCTCTTCCACGTACTGGCGCGTCAGCGGTTCTACGTACGTGCGGTCGGCCATCTCCGGATCGGTCATGATCGTCGCCGGGTTCGAGTTCACCAGCACAACCTCGAACCCTTCAGCCTTCAGCGCCTTGCATGCCTGTGTGCCGGAGTAGTCAAACTCAGCCGACTGGCCAATCACAATCGGCCCCGAGCCAAGAATCAGAATCTTCGAAATATCAGTGCGACGTGGCATCTACTTGTGCTTTCTCGTCTGCGTTAATTGCAATCCGTCTGTTACTTCTTCACCAGCGAATAAAACGGCAACTGGTCCAGCCTGCGAAATCCCCAAGTCTCTGGAAAATCTTTTGCACTTTCCGGGACCGCAATAGGTTCGCCCGTAGTCGCATTCAAGAAATGCTGCTCTCGCCGGGTTACCCTGCCGCTTGCCTCATCGAAGCTCAAATCCGTAAAGCGCATGCAGTTGCAATTCGGCATATCCATGTAGCGGTCCATCATGTGCAGGATTCGACCCTGCGCGTTGAAGCACATCTGACCGGTGTGCATCTTCGTTACGCTCATGCTCTGCCCGGGGGCTTCGTGGATGTCCACCATCCAGTTGTGCTCGCGCCAAACCCGCGCTACGCCGCTATCCGTTGGCTCAGGACGCTTCTCCGTACTGATCGTGGACCACGTGCCCTCCGCCGAGCGCGAAAGCCGAATCGCGCTCTTCGCGGAGCTGTCCTGGATTCCGCACGCCGTCCCGAACTCCTCGCGGTTGGAGGGCACAACCCCTTGCGACCGCTGCATGCCTCCGCCGGCGCCTGCCTGCCCGTGACCCGGCGGCATTTGCCCCGCGCACATCGCGGCTACCAACATTCCTGCTGCAACCAAACTTGCTCGCTTCACTCGTTTCCTACCCTCTCCACTCGTTCATCATCTTTACAAAATCCGCAAAGAGGTAATGCGAGTCATGCGGCCCCGGAGAAGCCTCCGGGTGATACTGCACACTGAAAAGCGGATACGTGCGGTGACGCAGTCCTTCCAGAGTGTTGTCGTTGAGATCCATGTGCGTCAGTTCCACTTCGCTCTGCTTCAGCGTGTCCGGATCAACCGCGTAGTTGTGGTTGTGCGCCGTGATCTCGATCTTTCCGGTCTTCAACTGTTTCACCGGATGATTTCCGCCGTGATGTCCAAACTTGAGTTTGTAGGTCTTTCCGCCCAACGCAAGCCCGGTCAACTGATGTCCCAGGCAGATGCCGAAAATCGGCACGCGTCCCAACATCTGGCGAATCGTCTCCTGCGCGTACACAACCGCCTCCGGATCCCCTGGCCCATTCGACAGGAACACGCCGTTCGGTTGCAAAGCCAGCACGTCTTCCGCTGTGGTCTGCGCCGGGACAACCGTCACGTCACAGCCTGTGCTCACCAGCCGCCGCAGTATGTTGTGCTTGATGCCGTAATCGAACGCGACTACCTTCTTGCGTTCTGCTCCATGATGGTGAGCGCCCTCGCTGGTCACAACCGCGAGCTTCGCCACAGATTCGTGCGGCACGGTGATGATCCGCTCCTCCACATCGCCTTTGACCCAGGTGTAAGGAGTCTTCGTCGAGACCACTTTTGCCAGGTCCAAACCATCGATGGTCGGAGTAGCCTTGGCTCGCGCCACCAGCTTATCCACATCCATCTCTGAAGTGGAGATCACGCCGCGCATCACGCCGCGATCGCGCAAGTGCCGCACCAGCGCACGTGTGTCAATATCAGACAGCACGGGAACCTTGTGCCGCTCCAGGTACTCGTCCGTCACCTGGTGCGAGCGGTAGTTCGATGCGTAGGGCGAAAACTCGCGCACAATCAGCCCTTCAATGTAAGGCCGCGTGGCCTCCTCATCGTCAGGATTCGTGCCGTAGTTGCCGATTTCAGGGTTGGTGAGGACGACGATTTGTCCGGCATAGGAGGGGTCCGTGAAAATTTCCTGATAGCCGGTAATGGATGTATTAAAAACTACTTCGCCGGTGCGTTCGAGCCGCGCTCCGTAGCCTTTGCCGCGGAAGACCCGTCCGTCTTCCAGCGCCAGGATAGCTTGCATCGCATCCTCAGGGGAGTGGATTTTCTAGATGATATCAGCTATTGAAGTCCCCGTGCACCCCGGCTCACGCAAAACCGCCTCGTCCATGCATAGACATGCACACACTTGCATATTATGCATAGAGCAGATGCCTCTCACGCCCCTGTCACCGTAGGAGCCTCGCCAATCCACAGCTGCTCTTCCACCGCCCGCAGCATTGCCGTAGCCACGTCAGCGCGCGTCACTGCAGCCTTTTGCGGCGCCCTGCCGGAGAAAACCGTGTATCGTCCCGTACCCTGCCCGTCGCTCAACATCGTGGGACGCACAATCGTCCACTCCAACCCGCTCGCCTTCACCTCAGGCTCCATCAGGTTCTTGTCCTCATAGGGAGCCCACAACAACGTGGCAAACGCCACCCGCTGCAGGAGGTTCGCTTGCGCCAGGCTCTCACCCACACCAAACGCCGACTCCACCACTAGCCGCCGCACTCCCTGTGCTTTCATCACGCTCATGATCAGGTGTATTCCCACGGAGACCACGTGCGTATTGTGCAGCAGGTTGCGCTGCCCCAGGCAGCTCAGCACGGCGTCTGAGCCCAGCACGGTCTTCACCACGCTCTCGTGATCGAGCACGCTGCCCAGCACAATCCGCATATTCGGGTTCGATAGCGGCATCTTGTTCGGATTCCGCAGCAGCACACGCACACTGTGCCCTTTTTCCAGCGCCTGCCTGGTCAGCTCGAGCCCGGTGCCGCCGGTCCCGCCGAAGATTGCCAATCGCATCGTGCCTTTTCTCTTTCTTCTATCGAAGCTTGCCCATCATGCCCGTCGGCCAGTAAGCGAATACTGCCTTGCCGAAGATTGCCCTGCGCTCTACCGGGCCAAAGTCGCGGCTGTCGCTGGAAAGATTCCTGTGGTCGCCCAGAACAAAGTAGCTGCCCACCGGGACCACCAGCTCGCTCATCGAGCGTTCGTCGCGGAACCGCTCAGGCACATAGGGCTCCACCAGCCGATTGCCGTTCACATAGACCGCGCCCCGACGAATCTCGATACCATCGCCCGGTACGCCCACAATTCTCTTGATGTAATTCTTGCTGGGATCGCCCGGGTATTGGAACACCACCACGTCTCCACGCTCGATAGCCCCGATGCGGTAGGCGTATTTGTTGATGAAGATGCGCTCCTGATCGGCCAGCCCCGGCATCATGCTGGTCCCTTCGACCTTCACCGGCTGGTAGAGGAACACGATGATGAACATGGAGATCGCCAGCGAGATCGCGAACTCACGCAGCCATCTCGTATTGTCATTCAATCTCGCCGGCTTCGGCAGTTCTGCTCCCGGAACTTCCCCGTCATCCATCTCTCACACTCCGTCCAGTCCATTCTATACAGACGTACAATCGTGGCGAAGGTTGTCAAGCCTAAGGCCCCTGGAAGCAGTCTTCCGCACCGGTCCATAGCGCCGGAAACAGACCCGGCGACTTACCCCGGTTTTGCTCGCTCCAACCTCTCCGGTTGACGCTGCTCTCTGGTCACGGTATAAAGCAGTATTCTGAGATAGTTACCGATCCGGGCTTTCTCTGGTTCCGGAACGGGTGATTGACTAGCGTTTCTGGAAGGGCCAATGACCAAGAAACTCGATATCAAGCCGAAAAGCACCTCTGTAAGAACCAAGGCTGAATCGCGCAAAGATGCTCCAGACGAGCACCAGGTACGCTTTGCCCACACGCTGCAAGGCTACGAACAGGCTCTCAAGCTCCTGCAAACACAGAAGTACGACAAAGCCAGGTCATTATTTGAGAAGGTGGTCGAGTCCGGCATCAGCGAACTGGCCGACCGCGCCAAGGTGAACGTAAGCATCTGTAACCAGCAGTTGGAACGGATACAGAACACCTTCGGCACTCCCGAGGAGCATTACGATTTTGCCGTCTCGCTCATGAACCTCGGCGATTTCGTCACCGCGCGCGAGCATCTGGAGAAGCTTTCCGTCCAACGCTCTGACCTTGATTTCGTCTGGTATGGCCTTGCCGTGCTTGAATGCCTGACCGGACGCACCTCGGAAAGCCTGCAGCATCTTGCCGAGGCCATCCGGTTGAACCCGGGTACACGCTTCCAGGCCCGCAATGACTCGGATTTCCGCAACATGGCCGACGACCCGCGTTTCACTGAACTGCTCTATCCCGAGGGCACCGTCGGGGTATGACCCGGTGCATCACCTTTTGTGCGACCTAGCGTCAGGCGAGCGTTCCCCCGTTCGCTGCATCGCCTAGAATAGAAATATGTCGACGACGCCCAACCCAATCGCGAGCCAAATCGAAGGTCTTCGGGTTGTCGCCATCGGCGGAGGCACCGGCCTTTCCACCCTGCTCCGCGGTCTGAAGCGCCATGTCATCAGCCTCTCGCCTGTCGTCTCACCTACGCTTTTGCCCGCTCCCCCCTACATCTCGCGCCTCACCGGGATCGTCACGGTCACCGATGATGGCGGCTCCAGCGGACGGCTGCGCAAAGAACTAGGCGTGCCCCCGCCGGGCGACATTCGCAACTGCATGACCGCGCTCTCTGACGATGAAGAGCTGCTCTCCCAACTCTTTCGCTACCGCTTCAGCGGCGGAGGCCTCGACGGTCACAGCTTCGGCAATCTTTTCCTCTCCGCGCTAGCTGATGTGTGCGGAGACTTCTCTCTGGCCGTCAAGCTCAGTTCGGCGATTCTGAAAACGCGCGGCGAAATCTATCCCTCTTCGGCTAACAGCAACCTCCAGTTGGACGCCCTGATGCACAATGGCAAGCGAGTCCGGGGAGAGACCCGGATCACGGCCAGCCGCAGCGGCATTGCTCGTCTCCGCCTGATCCCGGCGAATGCTCATCCGTTGCCCCAGGCGCTCGAGGCCATTCTCGATGCCGATATTGTGAGCCTCGGCCCCGGCTCGCTTTTCACCAGCGTCATCCCCAACCTGCTGGTACACGGAGTACCTCAGGCCATCGCCGATTCCAAGGGTGTGCGCGTCTACATTTGCAACCTGATGACGCAACCCAACGAGAGCACCGGCCTAAGCGCTTCGCAGCACATCGAAGCAATCTTCAATCACGCCAAGTGCAAGGTTTTCGATTACGCCATGCTCAACTACGCACCGGTTCCCAGCGAGTTGCGCGCCCGCTATGCAGACGATAACTCCGAGCCCCTTTACAACGATCTCGATGCCATCCGCAATCTCGGCGTAACCCCTATCCTCGGCGACTACCTCGACGCAACCCAGTTCGCGCGCCACGCCGCAGACCGTATCACCGTCGATCTGCTCAACCTGCCTGCGCAGTTACGCGGACAGGAGCGCCGCTCCTCGGCTCCTTCGCTCTAACACGTCGCCTCCGCCGGTCGGAACTGCCTTAGCGCCCCACACCTGCGGCGTCCCTGCTTTACAATGAAAACGCAATGTCTAACCCAAAGTTTGCTATCGCCATACTCGCCGCAGGCAAGGGCACCCGACTCAAGTCGAAGCTGCCTAAAGTGCTGCATCAGATCGCCGGCCTTCCACTGCTTGGCCACGTGGTGCGCGCAGCCAGCCAGATCGTTGCACCCTCAGACATTTTCTGCATCATCGGCCATGAAGCCGAGCAAGTGCGACTTGCGATTGCTCCGCTCGGCGTTCAGTTTGTCGAGCAGCTTGAGCAACGCGGAACCGGGCACGCTCTGATGCAGTGCGCCTCTCCGCTCGCCGCCTACGATCACGTACTCGTGCTCAGCGGCGATGTGCCGCTCATCCGTCCCGAGACAATCGCTCAAGTGCGCGACTTCCACATCGAGCACGCCGCAGCCATGACGATCCTCACCGCTGAACCGCCTGATCCCTTCGGCTACGGACGCATTGTCCGCCGCAAAGCCAACGGGGTTTTCACCGACTTCGTCGAAGCCATAATCGAGCAGAAGCAACTCACGCCCGAGCAGGAGAACATCGGGGAAATCAACTCTGGTATCTACGCCTTCAACGTCGCCGAACTCTACGATCACATCGAGCGCCTCTCGACCGACAACGCCCACGGCGAGTACTACCTCACGCAACTTGCCTCGATTCTGCAACGCGACCGCAAGTCCGTACTCGCCTTGCGTACGTCGCACGCCAGCGAGGTGCTCGGGGTCAACACTCGCCGCGAACTGGCGCAGCTCGACAACATCCTGCGCGAGCGCAAAACACGTGAGTTGATGGATGATGGCGTAACCATCTTCAAGCCTGAGACCGTGCTCATCGATGCTGAAGTCACCGTTGGCGCAGACACCGTCATCGAGCCCTTTGTGCAACTGCTCGGTAACACATCGATTGGCGAAGACTGTTTGATCCGTAGTTACTCCGTGCTTACAAATATGAAGCTCGCCAGCGGTGTCCGCATCAACCAGGGCACCATCGCGGACGACTCCACGGTGGCCGAGTTGGCCATCATCGGACCGTACTCACGATTGCGCATGGGCAGTGAAATTGGGCCTGAAGCGCATGTCGGTAATTTTGTGGAGACCAAGAAAACGAAGCTTGCGCGCGGAGCCAAGGCCAACCATCTCACCTATCTCGGCGACTCGGAAATTGGCGAGCGCTCCAACATCGGCGCCGGCACTATCACCTGCAATTACGACGGTGTGAACAAGCACAAGACCACCATCGGCGCCAACGCGTTCATCGGCAGTGACACTACGTTGGTCGCGCCCGTGAAGGTCGGCAATGGTGCTTACATCGGCGCGGCTTCCTGTATCACAAAGGATGTGCCCGACGACTCGCTCGGCCTCACCAGGTCCGAACAACTCACACGCGAAGGATGGGCGGTGCAGAAGCGCGCCCGTCTGGAAGCCGCCCGGCAGAAAAAGTAACACTGCAATCGGCCGCATAAACAAAGGGCGAAGCTGAGGCTTCGCCCTTTGTTGTAATCCCTGTCGATGACTACACTTCTTCGGAAGGCTTCCCTGCTCCGGCCACAAGAATTCCAAGCGCCAGCAAGCCGACGGCCGCCAGCGGTTGCCCGTATGTTCCAGCATCAATGGCCATGCCGGAAAACAGCGCCCAGGTTGCGCCGACCACGGCCATCAGGACGCCAACAGGACGGAGGATCGGATCGTGTGTGACTCCGATTAGTTTTTCTTCGCCATGTGAGTGATGTTCTGTCATAAGACTCCCGTTTCTACCTGCTTCGATGCGACGGGAGCTCTGGCGGATTCTGAAAGATGACCGCACCCCATGAGCAGGGCGATTGGCGACCTAATCAATGGTGGAGGAGACCGAGTTTATCCTTTCGATAATCATTGAGCTACTTTCCCAACGATTGCTCATTTCGATATCTTGGCAGCCGAAAGGATGTACCTCTCGGGTAATCATTCCGTTCGCCTGAAGCTAACGCCGCTGACCTTGCGCGCATCAAAACCAGCGCAAAGTTCCGCGCGGCAAAGGAGGCGAGATGAAGGACAACAAAGTCGGCGGCGATTTGCCTGCTGCTGCGAACAATCCCAACGTTCAGTCGTCCGAGGGCGGTATCAATCCTTCGGCTCCCTCGGCCGGAACGGCGGGCTGGGGAACGGCTCCCGATGAGCAGCGTAAACAAGTGGGCCAGAATAATCCTGAGGCCTCGCATCCGAGCGCGCAGGGAGCCGGAGATGTCCGGCACACCTCGTATCCGCAAAATGAAACAGCGCAGAATCCGGCGGCCGCCCCATTCACACAACCCCACGCTGACCGCGCTTTCCGTTGTGCAGATGCCGTGCAGCGTGGCTGCGAATGGACGGTGACGGGCAGCAACGAAGATGAGATTCTCGGCTACATGCGCGCCCACGCTCGCGAGGCTCACGGCAAGAACGAGTTCACATCCGGTGAATTGGCCGAAGCCCGCCGCGCCATTCACAAGCGCGCGGCGTAACCGGCATTGCATCTGAGGCAGAGCACGCTCCGCGGCTGTAGAATCGCGGCTCTAGCCGCGGGCGCTTGCAATGGTACACTCGTGTTCATCTCCCAATCTGAATGGATGAACTGAGCCTTGGCTGAATATTCGCAACGTAGCCGCTCCTCCGTGTTATTGATCAGCTGCCCGGACCGCAAGGGTTTGGTCGCGGTAATCTCGAACTTCATCTTCGCGCATGACGGAAACATCCTGCACGCCGACGAGCATCGCGACGAAGAAACAAACCTCTTCCTGATGCGCGTGGAGTTCGACCCTTCCGGAATGAACGTCTCGCTGGACGAACTGGCCGCGGAGTTCACGCCGATCGCCACGAGCTATGAAATGCAGTGGAGACTGGCGAAGAACACTCGCCGTCCGCGCATGGGAATCATGGTCTCACAGTACGACCATTGCCTCGCCGATCTGCTCTACCGGCACAAGGCGGGCGAGTTGGATTGCGACATTCCTGGCGTCATCAGCAATCACACGGCTACGGAGCGACTGGCGGGATTCTACGGCGCAAAGTTCGTACAGACTCCGGTGACACGCGAAACCAAGAGTGAAGTCGAGCGGCAACAGATCCGGTTGTTGCGCGAGCACGAGTGCGACCTGGTGGTGCTGGCGCGCTACATGCAAATTCTTTCGCCCGCATTTTTGGCAGAGTTCCCGCAGCAGATCATCAATATTCATCACTCGTTTCTTCCGGCATTCGTCGGCGCAAGGCCGTATCACCAGGCGTTTGAGCGCGGCGTTAAATTGATTGGCGCAACGAGTCACTACGTCACGGAGGTGCTCGACGACGGACCAATCATCGAGCAGGCGGTCTCTCGCATCTCGCACCGCGACTCTGTGGACAACCTCGTACAGAAGGGACGCGACCTGGAGAAGGTCGTGCTCTCACGCGCAGTAGGCTGGCATCTGGAAAACCGTGTGCTGCTGTATGGGAAGAAAACGGTGGTGTTCGATTAACGCGTTCGATTAGCGAGTTTGATCAGTCGAACTCGCCCGCGATCTCTGTGCCGCAATGACGGCAGCATCCGTCCTCGATGGCAACCTCTTCCACGCGGTGCCATGTGCGCCGGATCAGCGTTTTTCCGCAACCAGGACAACGCGTGCTGCCTCCATCGCGGCTGAAGATGTTTCCCTCGTAGACATATTTCAGGCCGCGCTCCAATGCAAGTTCGCGTGCGCGATGAATCGTCTCCGGCGGAGTGGGATCGCGGTCCAGCATCTTGAAGTCAGGATGGAACGCCGTGAAGTGCAGCGGCACATCGTCGCCTAGTTCGCCCATAACCCAATTGCACAACTCGATCGTCTCAATGGGAGAGTCGTTAGCGCCGGGGATGATGAGGTTTGTGATTTCAAACCATACACTGGTCTCGCGGCGCAGCCAGCGCAGCGTCTTGAGCACGGGCTCCATGTGCGAGAGCGTGACCTTGGTATAGAAATCTTCGCTGAAACCCTTCAGGTCAATGTTGGCGGCGTCGATGTGCTCGTACACTTCAGCGAAAGCCTCGCGTGTGATGTAGCCATTGGAAACCATCACGGTACGCAACCCGGCCTTGTGCGCTTCGCGAGCAATGTCGATGGCGAACTCCGCCCAGATCGTGGGCTCGTTATAGGTGAACGCAATCGATGGCGCGCCTTGTGCCAGAGCCATCTCGACAATCTGTTCGGGTGACATGCTGCCGGAGCTCTGCTGCACCGACCGCGCTTTGCTGATATCGAAGTTCTGGCAAAACTGGCATCCGAGATTGCAGCCCGCCGTGCCGAGCGAAAGAATCTTTGAGCCAGGATGAAAGTGGAAGAGCGGCTTCTTCTCGATGGGATCGATGGCCAAGGCCGCGGGACGCCCGTATGCCTTCTGAATCAGCTCTCCCGCGACGTTTTCACGTATGAAGCAGAAGCCGTGCTGGCCCACTCCGATGTGGCAATGACGCGGACACAGATAGCAATGAATGCGACCGTCGGGGAGAGTCTCCCACCAGCGCGCGGAATGCAGTGAAGTAACCATATTCAACTGTGCCGATCCTGTTTTAGATGCGCACTGCGTGCGGGCGCGCTTGCAGGGCTAATGGTGAGCCTTAATACCTTGGAACCTTGGAATCAATTTCGAGCGACCAGCGGTCGATGCCGCCAGCCATGGATTGCGTGTTTTCATAACCCTGTTTGCGCAGCCAATCCGTAACCGACAGTGAGCGTACGCCGTGATGGCAGTACACCACAATGTGCTGTTCAGGATCGAGTTCCTGCACGCGCGAGGGCACGTCGGCCATGACGATGTGTTGGCTGCCGGTGATGCTGGCGGCCTG
>Ga0181516_10003448_pt1 | contig 10562 bp, 7 predicted proteins | sample PEATcosm2014_Bin_25_FD_121104 | JGI IMG/M metagenome (GOLD analysis project Ga0181516, IMG submission 121104) | Peatland microbial communities from MTU Mesocosm Facility, Houghton, MI, USA - PEATcosm2014_Bin01_10_metaG | ecosystem: Environmental > Terrestrial > Soil > Wetlands > Peat | place...
CTTGAGCCATCCACAAAGCTCGGCTGCAAAGGCTGGTCACCGTCCCCATGTTATGGCTTACAAAAATAACCGTCCGGCCACCTTTGGAAACTTCCTGCATTTTCCCAAGACATTTCTTCTGGAACTGGGCATCGCCCACCGCGAGCACTTCGTCAATGATCAAAATTTCCGGTTCCAAATGTGCGGCCACGGCAAAGGCCAGGCGCACATACATTCCGCTGCTGTAACGTTTCACCGGCGTGTCCAAAAATTTTTCCACTTCCGCAAAAGCAACCATCGCATCAAACTTCTGCCGGATCTCCAAGCGGCTCATGCCGAGAATCGCGCCATTGAGGAAAATATTTTCCCGCCCGGTCAGTTCGGGGTGAAAACCCGTGCCAACTTCCAACAGACTCGCAACGCGTCCGGTAATTTCCACGCGGCCTTCCGTCTGCTCGGTAATCCGGCTCAAGATTTTCAACAGCGTGCTTTTCCCAGCGCCATTGCGTCCAATGACGCCCAGCACTTCGCCTTGCTTGATTTCAAAGGAAACATCCTTCAACGCCCAAAAATCATTGGCTGATTTTTTGTGATAGGCCTCGCTTCCATTTATGCCAAATTCTCCATTATGGGATTGTTGCTTCAACCAGCGCAGCGGGGTGGTCACAAAATTCTGGACCGCGTGGCGCAACCCTTCCGAGGCCCCGTTTTTGCCAAGAACATACTTCTTGGAAAGATTCTCGACACTGATGACAGTTTCAGACATGGCTAAATGATGTCCGCGAAGGCGCGTTCAGTATTGCGAAAGTAATGGACCCCGACCCATAAAAGAACCAAGGCCAGAATTGCAGACAAAATAAACCCTGGCCAATAAAACACACTCGCATTTCCCAAGATGGCCCATCGGAAACCATCAATGACGCCAACCATGGGATTCAATGAGTATAACATGAAGAATTTCTCCCCCAGCACGGATCCAAGCTTCGCGATAAGCTTGTCATGAATAAAGTCGGAACTCATGCCTACGGGACAAACATACATTCCAAATTGAATGATGAACGGAATAATCATGCGGAAATCACGATAACGAACCGTGAGTGCGGTAATAATCAGGCCCGGCCCCAAAGCCGCCACCACCGCCAGCAATATAAGTGGAGGCAGCACGAGCATCCGCCATGTGGGCCAGAAGTGATACCAGATCATTAACCCGACCAAGATTGAACAGGCGACTAGAAAATCCACGAGCGAGACGACAATCGAACTGGCCGGAACAATCATGCGCGGAAAATAGATTTTGGAAATCAGGCTGGCATTGCTGACAACACTCTGGCTGGCAAGACTCAAGGCATTCGAAAAAAACTGCCACGGCAGCATGGCCGCACAAACCATGATGGCATAAGGAGTATTGTGTGGCGATGGCAATCCGGCCAGCGTCCCAAAAACAACGGTCATGATGACAATGCTCATCAGCGGCTGCAGCAGCGCCCAAGCTGCGCCCGCAGCGGTCTGCTTGTAGCGCACGAGAACGTCCCGCCAGGCGAGAATCAGAAACAACTCGCGGTAGCGAAACAAGTCGAGCCAGTAATTCTTCGCAGCACGACCAGGGTCAAGAATCAGCTTTTGGGTTTGAGCATTGCTCATTTTTTATAAGGCGCCGCACTTGGACGCTCCGCAAACTTTTTTGCGAAAATTCCTTGGCACCTTTGATTGTAGCGGTCGCGGCATTAGCCTCCTTGGCCACCAACGACAGACATATTTATTCCGTTTATACCAAACTGTGCTGCGGCAGTCATTTTGCATCGCCAGCTTTTTAAGCCGGTTCCCGAACATGCTTTGTCTATTCGTTCTAAAATCTTCTGGTCTTAATGGCGATGCACTGTTTGCAGTATAACCCCTTCACGATCAATCCAAACTTCGTGAAAGTAATTCAGCCACCGCCAGCTATAATGTTCGATTCCTTCTGTAATTTTTTTATACCCTTGATGCGCTTCAATCAAGCGTAAATGCACATCAATTGCGCTTACATTTTCAGCTCTGATTTTTGGAGCAAATATATTAATGTATGTTCGTTGGATAAGACCTCCGGCGCGATCAGATTACTACAAGCAAAAAACAGGCCAATTACTTTTACAAACACAGGAAATGTTGCTCATCGCAATGCAGACATATTCAATAAATTGATGAAGACTGCCTTTTGCAACCAGTTTCAGCAATGGATCCGGTTGATTGGATCAACATTTTTTCAGTGATATCCACCGAATGACCCTAAGGCGATAATACCCCAGCAAATAAATTTTGTATTCAATAATTTCGAATTTAACTTATAAGAATAAATCACCAGCTTAGTTTAACATGAAAGAAATTATTTATAACTAAATTGATATACCCTGTAAATTTCAAGCGAAACATCGGGTTCTGATAGATTTAAACCGACAAAGGATCGCGGCACAGCATTTTGAAATTTCCGATTCTATGAAATACGCCCATACGCGAATTAATACGACAAGAAATTCAAAAATCAATTAACCTGCTTCACTAAGTGTGGATAATTTACCCGATTGCAAACAAAGTTACAGTGTCGCGGTTCAAGTTTAATATTAATCTGATCAGCATTCATATCATCGCGAAAAATGCATGAGATATAAATGAATGTGAAATTCCCAGTCAGTTATATTGGGCAAATAGGAAATAATACAATTCACACCGTCGGAAAGGTTTACATTTTTCTAGGTCATTGAGATTCGCCCGTTATAATAAATTGCCTCCCCATAAAAACCAGCTAACGCAATTAAGACATTGATTATAAATAGCAAATAAAAACAGACTCGCGACATAGACAGCATTGATTTAACAGTGGCCTCGAACTTGCTGTCGGATGAGCTGCAAAGGAGAGCATGGTTGTTTGATTTTATGTTTCAGTCATTAACCAATTGAGAATGATCACTAGAAGTTTTGGCGGAATCGTAGTTGAATCCAGTTACCGGCGTTTTACACCGCCAGCTAAACTAACTGGCTTGGCAGCTCCCGGTTCCGGCTACCAAAAACCGTCGTTACAATTTTCAATCTGCGTGTTGGAACTTAAATTCCAACCGTTTTGGGGTTGGTTGTATCGGCCGCATATTCTCGAATTATGAGTTTTTTATATTACGGGAATACGTGGCTGGTGCTGCTATCACTGGCCATTGGCATAACAGGCATTGGTGCGCTTATATCCTCGACCAGCCGATTCAAATTGCGCAACCTTGACTTGGGATCGAAAGCGGCATTGCCTTTAACCAGAAATGCCATTCCCCCGTCCGCAGATCCTATAATCAGGCGGCCTCCTTTTCGGCACAAGAAGGTGACAGTCGGACCCAGCGACGAACTTAAAGACAGGCACGAGATGGCCGGCGAAAAGAAAATCCATTCTAGTGCGTCCTTGGCGAATCTTTTATCGTTGATTGCCATTTCGGGCGATTTTATGATGATTCTATTGGGATTTGTTTTGGCCAATCTGTTGTGTCAGAGCCATTGGGCAAGCGCTGGCCTCGGAAACCAGCCCATGCCGTCCATAGCCCAAAGTTACAAGTTAATCTTGTGCGGTTCTTTGATTGTTTTTTGGGGCTTGGCCGGGAAGGAAATGTATCAAATAAAAAATTTACTGCTGCCGTCAAGGATATGGCATAAATTTATTTCACCTTTATTCCTTTGTTTGTTGGCTTTCATTATTTTTGACATGGGAGTCCGGACGGATCCCACGATTCCTTGGTTTTTCTTCGTTTGTGCCGCCTTGGTTGTTTTTGTAAACATATGCATGTGGCACATGATTTTGAGCAAAATAATACACCATTTGCCAATCTTTACTCGCCTGCGTCGTCGTCTGGTTGTAATTGGTGGAGGCTCTCAAACAATGCAAATTAAAAAAGCATTGGGAGAGCATTCCGACATGGAATTTATTGGCTGGGTGCAGGCCATCCGCCCCAATCCAATAGCGGCTCTTGATAAACACCGGCTGGGCCCATTGCATGAACTGGGCAGTATTTTGAAAAAAAATGCGGCGGACGTGGTGATCCTTACCGAATCCGAAAATTTGCAGCGGGAAGGTGTTTTGGCCGTGGCCAAAGCCTGCGAAAACGAGCATGTGCAATTCAAAATGGTGCCGCACTTTTTTGACATTTTAGTTTCCCATCTTCGTCCGGACCGGATTGGTGAGATTCAATTGCTGGGCGTGGATTCCTTGCCGTTGAGCGGATATAGAAACCGGGTCGCCAAACGAAGCATAGATATTGTCGGGGCATTAGTCGGTTTGTGCCTGTCAGCTCCCATGATCTTGATATTTGGTGGATTAGTTTACTGGGAATCACCCGGTCCGATTCTATTCAAACAAATTAGGCAAGGACGCAATGGACAGTTATTTTACATTATCAAGATTCGCAGCATGCAAATGAACGCAGAAGTCAATGGCAAACCCAAGTGGGCGCAACCAAACGACCAGCGCCGGTTGCGCGTCGGCACCTTTATGCGCAAATGGAATATTGATGAAGTGCCGCAATTTTGGAACGTATTGGTTGGAGAAATGAGTCTGGTGGGGCCGCGCCCAGAGCGACCCGAATTAATCGCCCGCTTCAAATCCAAGTTCCCGCATTATCAGGCCCGCCACATGTGCCGGCCTGGAATGACCGGCTGGGCACAGGTCAACGGCTGGCGGGGCAATACCGATTTGGAAGAACGCATTCGTCACGATATTTGGTATCTCGAGAACTGGAGTGTCTGGCTTGATTTACGGATCATGTTTCAGACTTTTTTTAAGCGGGAAAATGCATATTAAATCCAAACGAAACCGCGCGACGCAAGTCAGCTGGTGGCGGCGAATTGCTGTGGCGAACGTCAGCAAAAGCAGCATATTGCCTGATTTTTCTTGATTAGGCCATGGTAACCACCGATAAGTAGCTATATTGATCAATATGGAAGAAGACGAGCCAGTTCAAAAATCACGCACCGCTTTTGCTGCTCGGTTTTTCAACCAGTTACATCATTTTAAAAAACTGTTGTTCAAATATTGGTGGATTCCATTGCTGACTGTGGGGATAAGTATCGGCATACAAATTATTTTGATCAAACGTGTGCCACCGGCTTTTGTTTCAGTCGGAAGAATGATCGTCAATGTCAAGTTGTCCATTCCCAATGCCAATGTTTACTCCGAGGAGTTTAATAATTTTTTTGGCACCCAGGTGGCTTTGATGCAGATTCGTTCGGTTGTGGATCGTGTCAAACACGAACTGCAATCCACCAGGCCGGAACTGCATCAAGTGCCGGTCAGTATTGATGTAACTCTGTCGCCAAAAACGAGCATCTTCAATCTGCAGGCTACTGGCGCGGATCCGGGTTATGTCCAGGCGTATCTGCAGGAAACCATGGATGAATATATCAAGTTAAAAAAGGATTTGCTCTCAAACGCCACCACCGCTACCCAGTCAACGATGGAGGAAGAACTCAAACAGATGGCCGTGGAACTGGAAAACAGCAAGAAAGATTTGATCAACTATCAATCGAGCAACAGTGTTGTCCTGCTCCAGCCAGCCGGTGGAAACAGCGCCGCCGACCGTTTGGCCGCCCTCACCGAACAACTGGCGGAAGCTCGGTCAGAGTTGCAACTGGAGCAAACACTTACCTTGGATCAAAATCTGGAACGGATGCAAAGTGCTTTTCCGCGCCCCAATTTGGTCGCCCAAACCAATGAAGTTTCAGCGGCTGATCTGGCAAATGCGGCAGCCGGCAACGTTGCGGCGCAAAACAACACGCCTTCCAATCTGGGCGGGTTTGAGGAGGCCTATCTGAATGCCAAACAGCAGATATTATTGTCGAAAGTGCGCCGGAAAGAATTGGAACGTGCCCAAATAACCAATACCGCACCTGAAATTGTGGCGCTGGACGAGGAAATTGCGCATCAACAAAATCTCCTGGACTTCTATCAGGAGCAAAGCGAGGAGCAGTTAAAGAATCGTCAGCATACACTAGAATTAAAAGTTGCCGACTTGGAACAGCAGGTCAGCGAGTGGGAACCCAAGGCTGTGGAAGTCAGCAAAAAACTTACTGATTATGAGGCGCTGAAAGAAAACCACCAGCGGTTGCAAAACATGTATGACCAAATGCAGGCTAACCTGCAAACCCTTGACGTTAACAAAGGCATCGGCCAGGAAAGCGTGACCGTGCTTGAACCGGCCGCAGCCGCAGAGCCAGTCCCTCTCGAGACACGCAAACACCTGGTCATGGCCGGATTGATTGGTTTGGTTCTGGGCATTGCCATTCTCGTCTTTTTCAGCCAATTGGATGATCGCCCCAGTTCCTTCGTCGAATTGCAGCAGCTTTTTGACCTGCCGGTGTTAGGTCAAATCCCTTTGGTTAAGGCGGAAGATGAGTCAGGAGCGCCGATTCTGCAACTCGATGACGACCGCTATGCGCTTATAGAAACTTATCGCAGTCTTAGGTCGGCGTTCCTATACAAAGACGCTTTGAAAAGTCAGCCAACCGCCCTGCCAAAAAGTATTGTCATCTCCAGCGCTTGTCCAAACGATGGCAAAACCATGACCTCGGCCAATTTTGCCATCACGCTGGCCCAGGCCGGTGCGCGCGTATTGTTGATTGACGCCGACCTGCGCCGTGGCGCATTGAATCGCCATTTTTCGGCAGCCGCCAACCCGGGCTTGGCCGAGGTGCTGGCAAATCAATGTGACTGGACCTCAGCCGTGGTTCAGACCCACATTCCCAATCTCCATTTGCTGCCGTGCGGCACCACCCCGCGCCATTCGCACAATCTATTCGCAGTGTCCGACAAGTTTCTGGGCGCGATTAACGGACATTACGATTATTATATTTTCGACACGGCACCGGTTCTGGTGGCCGACGATGTCTTGAGTTTGGCACCCAACGTTGATGGCCTGATTATGATAATCCGTGCCGGCTTTACTTCCGGACGTATCGCCCATGCGGCATTGGACTTACTCCGGCAACGACAAGTTAATGTGATCGGCCTGGTATTCAATGCCGTCCATCCGAAATCAAGCAACTATGATTATTCAAGGTTCAAGGAATATTACCCGCAGCCTGAAACAAACTAAAAAAGCATTCGTCCGGCGCCTGCCGGGAGACGCTGAAGCGGCATAAGAAAGCCGCGCGCGGAAATCAGGCCACAACCTGTCTTTTCGTCCGCTTGACATTGCCACGGTTCTGGCGTGAAATGAATTTCTGCTCTGGACGAAAAACAGGTTTTACGGGTTAAAGTCCATGGCAAAAAATTCCATCGTGCCGACTGAAACTCTCCATTTTGAAAACGCGCGGTTTGCGCAGCAACTGTTCAACCACGAGCCGCGCAATTTGCAGGCGCTTGAAACCGAACTCGGCGTCAAGGCCACGTCGCGCGAGGGCTGGATCAAGCTCGACGGCCCCGCCGAAGCCGTGGAACGCGCCAAACAACTTTTTGCGTCGCTGGAAAATTTGATGAAGGCCGGGTCGCCGGTGAAGAACCGCGAGTTCACCCACGCGCTCAATGTGGTGAAACACGAAGGCGCCACCACGCTCAAGGACATGGTGAGCGACCGCGTCACCACGCACGACCGCAAGGCTGGCGTCACCGCCAAAACCGTCGGCCAGAAAAAATATCTCGATGCCATCCGCAAACACGACATCACCTTCGGCATCGGGCCGGCGGGCACGGGCAAGACATTTTTGGCGGTGGCCATGGCGTTGTCTGCGATGCGCGAAGGCACGGTGTCGCGGATCATTTTGACGCGGCCGGCGGTCGAGGCTGGCGAGGCGCTGGGATTTTTACCCGGCGACTTGCTGGAAAAAATCACGCCTTATCTGCGGCCGCTGCACGACGCGCTGCACGACATGCTGCCCACCGAGGAAATCGCCAAACACATGGAGCGTGCGACCATCGAAATTGCGCCGCTCGCCTACATGCGCGGGCGGACATTGAACGGGGCGTTCATCATTCTGGACGAGGCGCAAAATTCCACGACCGAGCAGATGCTGATGTTTCTCACGCGGCTCGGTCACGGCTCGAAGGCCGTCATCACCGGCGACGAAACGCAGATTGACTTGCCGTCGCACAAGCATTCCGGGCTGGCCGAGGCGCATCGGGCGCTCAAGCACACCGAGGGCATTGCCATCGTCGAATTTTCCAAGCGCGACGTCGTGCGGCATCCGCTGGTGCAGCGCATCATCGCGGCCTACGAACATCATCGCGGCACGGCGAAAACAGAATAGGCATGAGCGTTAAATTGTTAAATCGTTTACGGGTTACCTCGGAGAAGCCTGCCGATTCAACGATTCAACGATTCAACGATTCAACGATTTTGATCGCCAACCGCCAGCGGACGAAAAAAATCAACACCCGCTCGCTCAAGCTAATCATCGAAACCCTCTTGGCGGAACTGGAAATGGCCGAGGTTGAACTCGGCATCAATCTCGTCGGCGCGAAAGAAATGGCGCGGGTGAACTGGCAGTTTCTTCAACACGAAGGCTCGACGGATGTGATCACGTTTGATCACAATGAAAAGCGGAAAGCGGAAAGCGGAAAGCGGAAAATCCTTCACGGCGAACTGTTCGTGTGCGTGGATGATGCCGTGGCCCAGGCGAAAAATTTCAAATCAAGCTGGCAGTCAGAAGTGGTGCGCTACGTTGTGCACGGCGTTTTGCATCTGCTGGGCCATGATGATTTGAAACCAGAGTTGCGGCGCAAAATGAAGCGTGTGGAAAACCGGCTGGTGCGGCGGCTGGAAAAACGATTTACACTCGCGCAACTTTCGCAGACGGCTAAAATAAGCGCGTGAGAAAGACTTTTTTTGCCCGCTGGCGCGCGAGTTTCTTCGCCGGCCTGGCGGTGACGTTGCCGGCCATCGTGTCGGTGGCCGCGGTGGTGTGGCTGTTTCGCACGGCCTCTAATTTCACCGACACGCTGTTGTTCTTCCTCAAGTTTTTTCTGGATAAAAAAGACATTTACGAGAACGGCCAGTCCGGCGACATGTTTTGGTATTGGAGCGTGCTGGCGTTTGCGCTCGCGGTGCTGCTGATTTCCATTGTCGGCCTGCTGGCGCGGTATTACATCGGCAAACGGATGCTGGAATGGCTCGACACGGCGATGATGAATGTGCCGCTGCTGAACAAGGTTTATGGCGCGATCAAGCAGCTCAATGAAGCTTTTTCCGGCAACAAAAATTCCTTCAAGACCGTCGTGCTCGTGGAATTTCCCGGGCCGGGAAATTATTCCGTCGGTTTTTTGACCAATGAGGCGCAGGGCGAAGTCCAAAAAAAATCCGGCCAAAAGCTGGTGGCGGTTTTCATTCCCACCACGCCGAATCCGACTTCCGGTTTTCTCATTTTGGTGCCGGAAGAAAAAGTGACCAAGCTCGAAATGAGCGTGGCCGATGGCATCAAATACATCGTCAGCCTCGGCTCCATTGCGCCGGAGCTGCCGGCAGAAGCAAAACGAAGATTGAAGACGGCGGATGAAGAATAGCAAAGCGCGCCCGCCGGACATGCCATCCTCCATCCTCCATCTTCCATCCGCGTTTTGGCCATGATCGTATCCACCGCCGGCATCATCCTGCGCACGCGTCCGCTCACGGAAACGAGCCTGATCGTCCACTGGCTTACGCCGCAAGAAGGACGCCTCGCCACCGTGGCCAAGGGCGCGCGCCGGCCCAAGTCGCCGTTCGCGGGCAAGCTGGATTTATTTTACGCGGCAGATTTTTCGTTCAGCCGCAGCCGCAGTTCCGACCTGCACAATTTGCGTGAAGTGAAATTGCACGAGACGCATGGCGCCATCCGCGAGGACATTTTAAAATTGCAGCAGGCCGGCTACCTTGCCGCCTTTATTGAGCAAGCGACGGAGACGGAGACGCCGCTGCCGGAAATTTTTGAACTGGTGCGCGGTTTTCTGCAACAGCTATGCCGCCAGCCGCCGCTGCCGCAAAACATCCTTGCGCTCGAACTCAAGCTGCTGCGCGAACTGGGGCTGGTGCCGGATTTTGCGGAAACGCGGCTGACGCCGGGCGCAAAAAAAATCGTCCAGACGCTGTTGGAAACTGATTGGATGACTGGCGCCCGGCTGAAATTGTCCGCCGCCCAAAACGACGAGCTGCGCCAGTTCCTGCACGGCTTCCTGATCTTTCACCTGGGTCGCCTGCCGCGCGGACGCGCCGCGGCGCTGGCGGAAACCGCCTGAAAAGGTTTTCGCCCGGTGACATTTGGTTTATAATGTTACCGCCTGAATGACGCCGAAACGCCGCAACCGATTTTCCACCGTGCGAATGCAGCTGGTGGGCAGTGTTTTTTTGTTCATCCTGCCGGCGCTGGTCCTCACTTACATCATCAATCAGGACTGGTTTTGGGCTTACGCCCCGGCGTGGATGAAGGATTACACCCTGAACGTGCCGTGGCCCAGCTTCATCGTCGGCGTGCTGGCGCTGGTCGCGGCATGGTATGGCGGCGAGCATTTTATTTTGCGGCAGGTGCGGATTTTGTCGCGCGCCGTGCTCCGGCTGGCCGGCGGCGATTTGCAGGCGCGGACGGGCTTGCAGGAAGTGGAAGGCGAACTCGGC
>Ga0181516_10003449_pt1 | contig 10561 bp, 6 predicted proteins | sample PEATcosm2014_Bin_25_FD_121104 | JGI IMG/M metagenome (GOLD analysis project Ga0181516, IMG submission 121104) | Peatland microbial communities from MTU Mesocosm Facility, Houghton, MI, USA - PEATcosm2014_Bin01_10_metaG | ecosystem: Environmental > Terrestrial > Soil > Wetlands > Peat | place...
CGGATAGAATGTCGGTGGAATTGGCCACCGAAATGGTATTCGACATGGTGCCGGCTGCGACAGTCTGGTTGATCGTGGAGGCCGGTGTGACATCGCTGATGCCTGTGCCGCTCACCGATGCTGTGCCGTCCGCACCGGTCTGAGTAAACGTCAGGATGGTGCCTGCCGCGTACGTCACATTGTTCAGGGTGGTCGCCGTAGCATTTACTGAAGCCGCAATGCCGAGGTTGGCATATTGGCCATTATCGGCCGAGCTGAACTGGTTTGCGATCTCCTGCAGCGTTTGGCCGGTGAACTTGTAGCTGGACTGCGTTCCGGCCCCGTCGGTGGCCTCGGTCAGGTTGATGGTACCGCTCAGCATGTCGGTTGCGGCGGTGGCCGTCAGAACGCCGAGGTTGGTTGTGGGACTGCCAAGGGCGCTATTCGGGCTCGTCACACTCGCATTGCTGGTGTTGGTGACCTGGGCGGTTGTGTCCAGAACCACGCCGTTGTTGGTGATTGTTGCTGTGCCCGCGTCTCCGGCCGTCTGCGTAAACGTCAGCACCGTGCCCGCCGCTGTTCCCGTAGCGGAATTCGCGGACGTGTTGAGGGCCGCCGTGATGCCGTAGCCGCCGTTGTTGATCTGCTCCATGATCTGCGTCAACGACCCGTTGAACGTCACGTTTTGCGAAGAGCTGCCCTTGACCGCACCTGACTGAATGGTGAAGGAGCCGCTCAGCGTATCGCTGGCGCTGGTAGCCGACAGAGATCCAAGCGTGGTCCCTGTGGTCACAACCGGGGTTTCGGTGAGAGAGGCCGCTGTTGTTGTTCCCATGCCCGAGACGCTGGCAATGTACGGATTCGTCGCCGACGCCTGCGTGAGAATGATGTTGTTGCCATCGTTGGTAGCTGTGGCGGTGAGTCCGTAAGAGGATAGGTCGATGTGATTCGCGTTGCCGGCATCGGTGGTTCCGTTAAAGTCCTTGACGAGTTGTGCAACCGTCTGGCCAGCGCCGAGTTTAACCGCCGTGGTGAGTCCGGTAAGCGCAGAAGTGATGTTGAGGGTTCCGCCCAAAGCGCCGCTTGCGCCCGTGATTGTCTGCAGCGGTGAGGCCGCGGTTGCGTAAGTTGCCGAGACATTGGCAGTACCGGCGGCATAGGTCAGGTCCTGATCGCTGCCTACCGTTGTGGTCATCGTCGCGCTGCCGGAATGGGTAAAGGTCATCACGCCAGCACCGTTGTCCGCAACAGAAAGTCCGTCGCCCGCGCCCGCAAAATAGGTTTCGATGTTGGTGATCGAGGAGTCGGTGAAGGTTTTGCTCCAGGCTGTCGTGCCGTCAGCCTTTACGCCGGATAGTGTGCCGCTGAAGAGATCGCCGGTCGCTGCGAGGGTCAAAGTCGGATTGCCGCCGCCTGCCGCATAGGCCGGTGCAGTCGTCGCGGATATACCGTCGGTTTCGGTAAGGGGCGTGGTCGAGTCCACGGCAATCGTCGGCTTGTCGGTGTCCCCGCTCGTCTGAATGAAGGTCAAGATCTTGCCTGTGGAATCCAGCGATGCCGTGACCCCGAAGGCGTTGCCATTCAGAGTGGTCTTGATCTGCGTCAAGCTTTGATCTTGGAGAACCAATGTCTGGGTAGCACCGTTCTTGTCGGTAAAATCGAGCTGTCCAGAGAAGTCTCCGTTAGCGGAGGTGGCTGTTAGCGTTCCAATGGTGGAGCCGGCTTGAATCGTCGCGGTGGAAGGCGCGACGTAGTTGGTGGAAATCGCCGCCTGTGCCGAGTGAGTGTACGAGGCGCCGGTATTCGCGGTGAAGGTGAGCGTGGTGTTGTTGTTGCTTAGCTGTGCGGTGATGCCGTACTTGGCCTGACCCACAGTGCTGTTCAACGTCGCCGCAATCTGCTGCAGCGTCTGGTTGGTGAGGCTGAGGGCGTTGTCGTTGGCGGCGTTGTACACCGTGCCCGTGGTTCCACTGGTGATGTTCAGGTTTCCCGTCAGTACATCGCTGGCGCTGTTGACCGACATCTGGCCCAAAGAACTGCTGCCCGCGACGGTAACGATGTTTGCATTGAGCGTGGTCGAGCCGACTGTGTCTGTAAAGGAGGTGGTCGCGGCGCCTGCGCCGGTCTTCAGGGACAAGGTATTGCCGCTGCCGGTTTGCGTCAGTCCGGTTTTCTCAAAGGTCAGAGTCTCGCCATTGTTTGAGATCACGGCTGTGATGCCCTTGCCGGATGAGCTGCCGTTGTTGAAGATGTCGGCGATTGCCGCAAGCGTCTTTCCGGTGCCACCGGTCAGATCGACGGCGGTCTGCGCGGCGCCGGTGTTGTCCGTAAAGGCGATCTTGACTCCACCAACTGTATCGTTGGCCCCGCCAACCGTGATCGATCCCAGGGTCGTGCTGGTGGCGATCGCAATCGGATTGGTCGTATAGGTGGTGTCGATGCCCGACCCGGTAACGCCGGCGACATAGCTTCCGCTGCTTTGGGCAAAGGTCAAGTTCGTGCCCGTACTATCGAGCGTCGCCTGGATGCCATAGTTGCCCTTGTTGATGGTTGCCGCCAGGTTGGCCAGGGTGTCGGTGCTGCCCGCGACGCCCAGGTTCAAAGTGCTGGTTGTGCCGTCGATGCCGGACTTGATAGTTACTGTGCTGGACACGCCAGGATTGCCCGACGTGCTTGCCCCCAGCGTATCGCCGGCTGAAGCAACCGACAGGGAACCCAATGTGTTGCCCTGGGCCACCGTAGGAGCTGCCACGTCCTGGATGTTGGAGCCGACCACGGCCGCTGGATTGGCGTTGCCGACGCCATTGGTGAAAGTCAGTGTGGTCCCGTTTGTCACCTGGGCCGTAATTCCGTAACCGCCGGCGTTGATGGTCTGCGCCAGGTTGGCCAAGGTGTCGGTCTTCGCGGTGCCCGTGGACGTGCCGAGTTGAAGCTGCGTCGTCGCGCCGGTGACGCCGGACGTGAGGCTCAGGGTGCCGGTCAGTGTGTCAGCCTGATTGCCGACTGTCAGAGTTCCGAGGCCGGAGCCGCCCATCGCAATATTCTGTGGCGAGGAGGGAGCGGTGTTCTGGGTCAAATTGGTCCCTGAGACACTTACGCCGCTGTCGGCTGAGGTAAACGTCATCTGGGTGCCGGCCTTGTTGATGGAGGCCGTAACTCCGTAACCGGCCGCGTTGATGGTCGACTCGAGATTTTGCAGCGTGTCGGTAGAATTGGCCGTGCCGAGCTGCACGTTGTGGCTGGCGCCGTCGGCCCCCACGATGCTGAGAGTGCCGCCCAGGGTGTCGCCCACGCCCAATGAGAGCGCGCCCACCACGCCCACGCCGTTGCTGCCTGTCGTGTTCGATCCGATGCCGGTAGCGGAGATTTCAATACCGGTATCCGTCGCTGCCCCGCCGCCGGCTTCTGCTGCTGCCGTGGCCGCGGCTCCAGCCTGCCCGGCTGTTGCGAAAGTGGCCGTCAGACCCAGGCCGGAGTTGTTGATGGCATTGATGAGTCCCTGGGCGTTGTTGCTATACGTGGTGCCCGCGCCCACGCTGATCGGAGCCGATGCGCTCACCGCCGAGCCATTCACGCCCTTGGTCAGATAGCTCACGTTAATGGTGGTCGTGGCGTTCGCCGCGCCCAGGCTGTCGGTAATGGCAGCGTTGTTGCCGGCGTTGGAAAGGTTCACAAACACGTTGCTCGAACCGTTGCTGTACGACATCACGCCCGCTGTGTCTCCCAAATTGGCGGAAGACAAAGAGCGGATATTGATTGCGTCGATGGACGAGCCCTGTCCCGAAGAGTCGCCGGTGTAAATATTCACGGCGCTGCCGGTTCCAAACACTTGCTGCTGGTTATAAGTCGTGGTGGTGCCGATGTTATTAATTTCCGAGAGGATCGACTGATATTCCTGGTTGGCCGCGGTATCCTGCGAGCCGGTGAGGGTGCCGTTGGAGGCTTCGGTAGCCAGCGTAACAGCACGGTTAAGCAGGTTTGTCACTTGCGAAAGTGCGCCATCGGCCACGGTCAAGAGGCCGACGCCTTCTTGAGCATTGGTCTTGGACTGCGCCAGCGCCATGGAGTTCGCTTGCAAGCCATCGACTAGCGAAAGGCCGGCAGCGTCGTCGGCGCCGGAGTTGATCTTGGAACCGGACGACAACTGGTTTAGCACAGTTGAAAGACTGTTGCTTGTATTGTTGAGATTATTCTCCGCATACAGGGCGTTCAGGTTATTCAATACACCCAGAGACATCGCGTTCTCCTTCAAGGATGCGCTGATTTACGACTCGTACCCGAGAGTAGGTGAATAACTCGCTCGGCCCTGGGCTATTGCTTTCAGGTGGGAGCCGTCGCATCTTGACGGTTTTTCGGCGTGGAAGATATGGACTTTATCGCCGCGCGAATGTGTTCGAGATCGAATCATTTGTGTCCGACTTCGGGTCATTCTTTTCTTGAATTACTAATCCTTCAACGTTTGCGGCCGGACGCCGATAACGAATGCAAGGCAGGGCACTCTCATGATCGAATTGACTCGACTCAATGGAAGCGCGATAACGCTGAACAGCGATCTGATCAAGACGGCCGAAGCCTCTCCGGACACCATGCTCACGCTTGTGAACGGCGAGAAGCTGATTGTCCGCGAAACTCTCCCGGAGATAGAAGATCGAGTTCTTGCCTATCGCGCGCGATTGCTTGTGGCCGTGGCCAGGCGCATGCCGGCTTACGGTGACCTGCAGCGCGTGGTGTCGCTCGCGAGTCTCGATGTTTCCGGCGAGAACAAGACAACACCGCCGCGGCACAGCGGCGAACGCAGCTATTAGCGCTCGGGCAACACGCCCGCCGCACAGTTTTCCCTGGAGTCCGAAATGGATAAGGCCAGTATCGCCGGAGTGATTCTCGCCATCGCCGGCATTGTTGCCGGGCTGTTGATCGATGGCGGAAATCTGGGCCAGATTCTGCAACCCACCGCCGCTCTGATTGTCTTTGGCGGCACCCTGGGAGCGGTGCTTCTGCAGTTCCCGCTCACCACTGTCTTTGCCGCATTCCGCAGCTTGGCGCATGTCTTTACCACGCCCAACAAGCGGAACGATCAACTGATCGGGCAACTGGTGGCATTTGCCAACAAGGCGCGGCGCAGCGGCGTGGTCTCACTGGATGCGGACCTGCAATCGCTTGAGGATCCTTTTCTGAAGCGGTCGCTTATGCTGGCGGTCGACGGCACCGATCCCAACGATTTGCGCAAGATCATGCGGGTAAGTCTCGACGCCATCACCGAAGGCGAAGAGCGGATGCCCGCGGTGTTCGAATCGGCGGGCGGCTTTTCGCCGACGATCGGCATTCTCGGAGCGGTGATGGGGCTCATCCAGGTGATGCAGCATATCGACAACGTGCAGGAAGTGGGCCGCGGGATAGCGGTAGCCTTTGTGGCCACGATCTACGGCGTGGGGATTGCAAACCTGTTCTTCTTGCCGTTCGCGGGGAAGATGCGGATCCAGATTCGAGAGGACAACCAGCGCCGGGAGATGATGCTGGAAGGCGTAATCTCCATTCTTGAAGGAATGAATCCGCGCATGCTTGAAGTGAAGCTCGCAGGGTTTCTGGTAGACGCGCGCCAGGGCAAGCAGGAGCGCGCCGCATGAGGAATCGAGCGCAAAGGAGCCGGGTAAGCAACGATCGCTGGCTTGTCTCCTACGCGGATTTCATCACGCTTCTGTTCGGCCTTTTCGTGGTGTTGTACGCGTTCGCGCACCAGGGCGAGAAAAAGAACCACCAGGTGACCCTGGCCATCGATTCGGCATTCCACTCCATGGGATTCCTTCCCTCTGCCACTTCCGAAGGGGGCGAGGGATCGGGGGCTGCCCCCGCCATGGATGCAAGCGGCATCGGGATGAATGCCGAGATCGCCGGCGAGATACTTTCGCAAGCCAAGGTCAAAGAAGACTTGAATCGCGTGCGCAAGCAACTGGAGCAATCGTTGGCGGGCCAGCTTGCCCACAATACCGTAAGTATCCAGATGGGCCGGGAAGGCCTGGTGATCAGTCTGCGCGAGGCCGGCTTCTTTCAATCGGGATCGGCGACTCCCCGGCCCGATTCGGTTGTCACGTTACGGCAGATCGCCGCCTCGCTGGGGCGCACGCCGTATGCCCTGCGCGTCGAAGGCCACACCGATAACGTTCCTATTCACACCGATGAATTCGATTCCAACTGGGAGCTGTCTTCCGCGCGCGCTACACGGATTGCGCGGTTGTTTCTCAAAGAGAAGACAATCCCTGCCGACCGGCTCTCGGCGGCCGGTTATGCCGAGTTTCATCCCGTTGACAGCAACGCGACCGAGAGCGGCCGCGGCAAGAATCGGCGCGTGGACCTGGTAGTTATGCCGCGCACTAACATCGACTTATCGAAATCCGAGCGGCCCCGCGCCGACGGCGTGTGGCGCAAGATTACCGAGGACGACGCGCGCGCGCTGGAGAAGTAAGACGAATTCTACTTACAAGTGCAACAGTTCTGGCCGTCGCGGTCTGCGCGGAATGCCGAAGGCTTTTGGGCTCATTCCCCGCGGCCGGTTATTCTGGTGACAGCCGTGACTTCGACCAACAACATAACCGCCGACGCGCTCTCGCAGCAAGGCATGGAACTGCTGGCCGTGGGAGCTGCGGCGCAGGCCGCGCAGGCGTTTCGAGCGGCAGTTGCCCGGGACCCGGCGCACGTTGAGGCGCATCACGGACTGGTGCGCGCGCTGCGCGACGCCGGGCGGTTGGAGCAGGCGATTGGCGCGGCGCTGGCGCTCACTGCGTTGACCCCGGGCGATCCGCTGGCGCACACGGCGCTTTCGATCAGCCTGCAGAGCGCAGGCCACATTGCGGAAGCGGAGGCAGCAGCGGCGCGGGCGCGCATCCTGGAGTGGAAGCTGCAACTGCAAACGCCGGCAGCCGGGGAGCCATCGCGTTGAAGAAGGCCGGCAAGCCAGGCGCGGCAGAGCGGCTGCTGTGGATGCACGACCGGCTGCTGCAGGCGTATGGCCCACAGAAGTGGTGGCCGGCGCAGACGCCGTTTGAAGTGGTGCTGGGCGCCTATCTGACGCAAAACACGGCATGGAAGGCGGTTGAGCGGTCGCTTGCGAACCTGGCGGCGCGCGGTGCGCTGTGCATCGAGGGCATACGTGCGTTGAGCCTGGACGAGTTGCAGACGCTGATCCGGCCGTCGGGTTTTTATACGCGCAAGGCGCCCGCGATCAAGGCGTTTGTGGCCATGCTGGATGCGGAATGCGACGGATCGCTGGAACGGTTGGCGGCTGCGCCCACCGATCGGTTGCGGCGACGCCTGCTGGCCCTGCCCGGCCTCGGGCCGGAGAGCGCGGATGCGATCCTGCTGTATGCGCTTGGGCATGCCGTGCCCGTGGCCGACGAGTATCTGCGCCGCATTGTGCAGCGGCACGGGCTGACGGCAGAGACGCCGGGACGCAACCGCAAGGGATACGAAGCGCTGGTGTCGCTGACCAGGGAGGCGTTTGCGCCGCGGCCGGCGGCCCATCGCGCGCGGCTCTTCAACGAGTTTCATGCGCTGACGGTTGCCGTGGGCAAAGCACATTGCGGCCGGCAGCCGGATTGCGCCGGGTGCCCGTTGGCGAAGGACTTGGACACCGCCGGCGGAGGTCCTGCGGCGGAGTTCCTGCTACGGAGAAAGATCTGATCGCCGATTGAACCGGACCGCTTCATCCTCCGGCATGCTTGATCCGGGCCGCGGCCAACATTGGAGATTTCCAATCTCCAAATTCCTCGTATGGTTCGCTGGCTGCTCCGTTCCTTCCGGGAGACAACAATGGGCACCGTAGGATTGAGCTTTGGTTCACCAACCAGCGGAGCAGGCTTCGACGTCAGCACGACCGTTGCCTCCATCGTCAGCAATCTGCAGAACGTCGAGACTCCGTGGAAGACCCAGTTGACGACTCTGCAAAGCCAGGACACCGCCATCTCCAGCCTGGGCGCCCTCTTCTCCACGCTTTCCACCGACCTGAGCCAGCTTACTGACATGACCGGCATCATGGCGCAAAAGCTGGGCTCCAGTTCCGACACCAACGTGCTCACGCTTACCGCCGCCACCTCCACCGCCGTTTCCGGAACCCATACGGTCGAAGTGTCGAATCTCGCCCAGACCTCCAGCGGTTATCTCTCCGGGATCGCCAGCGCCACAGACGAGCTCTCCGGTTCCATCACCATCCAGGTCGGCAGCGGCGCTGCACATACCATCAAGGTGCCCACCACCAACACGCTCGCCGGCCTGGCTGCCGCCATCAACTCCTCAGGCGTAGGCGTCACCGCCAGCGTGCTGACCGACGCTTCCGGATCGCGCCTGAGCATCGTCTCGGGAACTTCCGGCGCCAACGGCAACGTCACCATCACCAAGAACTCGATCGCCGATACCACCGCCAAGACGCTTGCCTATACCAGCGGCGGGTACAACAGCTCCAACCAAGACACCGGCACGGTCGGGTCCATCGGCAATGCCTCCGACATTCTTACCGGCTCGCTGCAACTCACGGTCGGCTCCACAACCTACGGTATATCGCCCGATTCCGGCAGCGGCACACTGCAGGATTATGCCGATCAGATCAACAACCACAGCTATGGGGTAACGGCCACCGTCGTCACCAGCAACGGCCAGTCGAGCCTCTCGTTGGTCTCGCAAAACACAGGCACGGCAGGCGCCTTCACTGTCGGCACGCCCGGCCTCGCCGACGCCACGCCCGGCCTCGGCTATAACGCCACCGTCACCGGCATGGACGCCGAACTCACCGTCGACGGCGTCAACCTCACCAGTTCCTCCAACACCGTGGCCAACCTTATTCCCGGCGTCACCTTCCAGCTTCTGGCGCCAAGTTCGCAGCAAACCGACGGTACGCTCAACCCGGTCCAGGTTGTCATCGCCAACGACAACTCCGGCGTCGAAAGCACCGTTGCCACCTTCGTTTCCGATTACAACTCGCTCATCAGCGCCATCAACACCCAGGATGGGTTCGACTCCAGCGGCGCCGCGCTGCCCTTGTTCGGTTCGCCCACGCTCTCGCTTTTGCAGCAGCAACTCCTCAATGGACTCAACGCCCAGAACCCCAACGGCGCCCTCGACGCGATTACCGACAACACCAACACCGTGCTCTCCGGTTCGATATCGATTCAAGCGGGCAGCGGCACGGCAAAGACCGTCGTCGTCGGCGCCGTGCCCAGCACAGGGGCCGCGGCCAACACCATCTACACCGGCTCGGGCGCCAATTACAACACCCTCGACGGCCTGGCCGCGGCCATCAACGCCGCAAATATCAACCTGAGTTACTCTGAGACCGGGTCTTCCGCCACCGGCAGTTACGACGGCGGCAGCCTCACCCCCGTCGCCAACCTGCAAGATGCCCTCTCTGGATCCATTACCATCAAGGTCGGTAGCGGCGCCGCCCAGACCATCACCTTGACGGCGGGCCAGACTCTTCAGGATCTGGCCAACTCCATCGACGATCCAACCACCGGCGTCTCCGGCGTCACGGCATCGGTGGTCACCAACAGCAATGGCGTAGCCACGCTTTCTCTGGCCTCCGTTGCATCCGGCGCCGGCGGCGCGCTCACTGTTTCCTCCGACATCTTCGATGGCATCGGAGCCACGGCCTCTACCAAGACTCTCAACGGCCAGACAACGCTGGCGCTGCAGTCGCAAACCTCCGGATCGGCCGGCGCGCTCACCATCGGCTCCAATATCGTGGCCACCAGCGACAAACTCCTCAGCTATACCGGCATGCCCGGTTCAACCACTGAAAATTCGGCCGGCACCCTCACCTCGGTCAATGCGGCCACCGATGCGCTCTCCGGCTCCATCACCATCCAGGTGGGCAGCGGCACGGCGCAAACCGTCACCGTCCCCGATTCGCCCAAAAACACCCTCCAGGACCTGGCCGACGCCATCAACGCTACACCGAATATCGGCGTCTCAGCCACCGTCGGCGAAGACAGCGACGGCCTGCCCAACCTCCTGCTCGAGTCCGGAACCAGCGGCAGCGACGGCACCATCACCGCTACCTCCAGCATCCTCGATACCACCAATCCCACCAGCACCACGCTGAGTTACACCAACACCTCCGACCTCACCAGCCTCTCCAGCCTGGGCATCTCCGTCTCCAGCAACTACGACGGATCGCTCTCCTACGATGCCACTTCCCTTGACTCGGTGTTGAATGCGGATTTCAGCGGCGCGGTCGGCTTTTTTCAAAGTGCGGACGGGTGGGGAAGCAACTTCGCCACCATGTTGAACAGTACCGGCTCCAGTTCTTCCACCGGCAGTCTCAAACTCGCGCTCACCGCAAATAGCAATACAGAATCGACGCTGAATGCCGATATCTCCAAAGAGGACAGTCTGATCTCCGCGCAGCAGAAAAGCTTGACGGCAGAACTCACCAGCGCCAACGAGATACTGCAGGAAATCCCCACGCAGTTGTCAGGCGTGAATGAGCTCTATTCGGCGATCACTGGCTATAACCAGAACAACCAATAGCAAGGAGTTGCTTTTTACATGGGAAGCTATCAGAGTTATGCACTGGAAGGCGCGTCCGCCGTTGACC
>Ga0181516_10003450_pt1 | contig 10560 bp, 7 predicted proteins | sample PEATcosm2014_Bin_25_FD_121104 | JGI IMG/M metagenome (GOLD analysis project Ga0181516, IMG submission 121104) | Peatland microbial communities from MTU Mesocosm Facility, Houghton, MI, USA - PEATcosm2014_Bin01_10_metaG | ecosystem: Environmental > Terrestrial > Soil > Wetlands > Peat | place...
GTCGTCTATGTTCTTCACTGTTTCGAGAAGGACAGTCGGAAGACTGGTAGGCGAGACATTGAAATCGCGAGCCAACGCCTGAAACTGGTGCGGCAGCGAATACAGGAGCAAAAGCAACATGAAAAGCGTAGCGGGAAATAAGCCGGTCCACGTCGTCAAAGGAAATATTTTCGATGCCTTGGGCTTCTCCGCGTCCGAGGCAAGCGCCTTGAAGGTCAAGGCGGAGATTCTGTCCGCCATCCTTGAGCACGTCCGGACGGAAGGTTTCACGCAGGCGCAATTGGTGGAGATGTTGGATGAGTACCAGCCGTCTGTGAGCAACCTGCTGAAGGGAAGAATCTCACAGGTGAGCATTGAAAAGCTGCTGCGCTATGCGGATCGCCTGCACCTTGAAACCAGCATTGCAGTGCGCCCGATGGAAGCGGCGTCGCGCCGCAGGAAACCCCGTGCCGCATCGACCGCCCGCCGTAAAGAGGCTCTCGCGGTCTAACCTGGCCAGGGGGTCTGAATGGTCCATTTCCCGGCTTCACTCGGAGTTCGAAGTGAATCCCTTTTCAGCAAAACAGGGGATCAGAATTTGGGACCAACTTGGGTCCATTGGCTGCCGAAAACCATGTATTTGGACCTAAAATCACGCATCACCGGCCTAAGCGGATCAACAACTTAGCACATCCGTTGTTGTTTCGGGACCAGGGGGTCGGAGGTTCAAATCCTCTCTCCCCGACCATTAAATTCAACAACTTACATTGAATTCTGGCCGGGTTTAACACCCTGGGTGCCCAAAAGGGTTCCCAATCAACTCCAGTTCCGCCGTTGGGAAGGGCCTTCAACGGAATGGCAATCTTCTTCTCCTTCTCTTCCGGTTCTGCGAACACTGCTTCGACGACTCTCGTCACCGCGTCCGCACGTTCATCCCACCAAGTCTTTGAATAAACGTCTAACGTAATGCTGCCGGTGCTGCCTGCGTGGCCCATGTTGTCTGGAGCCACTTCGAGGCGGGCACCGTAACGCCGCATCATCCGGGTCAAGTCGTTCCCCGCTCTATATTCTCCTCCTGCCTGAGAATGCCACCTCCGCATTGCGCGGCTTAGAAGAACCTGGTTGAGGGGGTTCCAGAACGGTATTGCCGAAGCTTTCGAGCCTAGTATTACATCAGATCAAAGAGACAAATGGGCCCGCGACGATGAGTACTGATGGATCTGCCGAATTCCGATTTGATACGCGAGAGCGAATGAGTGCTGCACCGATAACGATCTCGGAGTCGTATACGGATCGTTATGAAGCGCTGTTGCGCGCGACTCATGCGATCTCCTCATGCGACGATTGCGACAAGGCCGGAGACGTGCTCCTCGCGGCGCTGCTCGAAGTTGTTCCCTTCGACTACCTGCATCTTGTCGCATTTGAACCAGAAAGCGACGTTGTCGAGTGGCATCTGCTCTATTCGAATGGAAGAAAGCTGGATTTACCTCTGGCAGAGGTTGTGGTGGAAAACACTCCAGCCGAGGTAGTACACAATTCTCAACAAGTCTTTGTCACTCGGGACTGGAGAGAAGAGACCCGGTTCGCGAAATATGGCGAGTCGCTCATTGAACGAGGGATTGTCTCGACCTGCGCTCTGCCACTGGCGAGAGGCCAGCGCCATCTAGGCGTGTTGAGCATTGGCACCTCGCGACCCAACGCCTATTCTTCTGACGAGGTCCGATTCCTATCCCTGGTGGCCGGTCAAATTGCATTATCGATCGACGCAGCGGTAAATTTCTACTTGTCGCGTCAGGCTCAAGATCGGCTGACCACGATCCTTGACCTCACGAATCAAGTTGTCTCCAACCTAGATTTTCACGACCTCTTGCGGTCCATCTCGGCCAGCGTACGCCAAGCGATGCAATGCGACGCCGCGGCTATTATGCTGCCCGAGCCCAACGGTAAAGACTTGCGGGTTCACGCCCTCGATTTCCCGGACAGTAAGGGATTTTTCAATGAAGCATTAACGATCCCCATTGAGGGCACAACCCCAGGTGAAATCTACCGAAGCGGAAAGCCGTGGGTTTTGAACGTGCTTGATCCAGCGTCGGTCCCCCCTGAGTTCTATGCCAAGGCGGCGGGAGAGGGGATGAAATCGTTCTGCGATGTGCCGCTGGTAAGCCGAGACCGCAAGCTCGGAGTGCTGGCCGTGGCGAGCCGAGAGGAGAATGCGTTTAACGAGGGGGAGATTGCTTTTCTGATGCAGGTCGCAAGGCAGGTAGCGATTGCGGTGGAGAATGCGTTGGCATACGGAGAAATCGCGGATCTCAAAGACAAACTTGCTCAAGAAAAGCTGTACTTGGAAGAGGAAATCCGTGGCGAGATGGACTTTGAGGGAATCGTTGGACAAAGCTCGGCTCTCCGCCATGCATTAAATCTCGTGGACACCGTGGCTCCCAGTGATTCCACGGTGCTGCTGCTTGGCGAAACTGGTACCGGAAAAGAGTTGATGGCGCGGGCGATCCATGAACGCAGCCGCCGCAAAGACCGCACCTTTGTAAAGCTCAACTGCGCTGCCATTCCGACAGGACTTCTCGAGAGTGAGCTGTTTGGACACGAACGCGGCGCTTTCACGGGTGCAATTTCACAGAAGGTCGGACGATTGGAACTTGCCGATCAGGGATCGCTGTTCCTGGACGAGGTCGGAGACATTCCCCTCGATATCCAACCCAAATTGCTGCGAGCCTTGCAGGAACGTGAGTTTGAAAGATTGGGAAGCACCCGGACCAAGAAGGTCGATATACGACTGGTTGCAGCCACCAACCGCGACCTCGAGAAAATGATTGAGGATCGGGAGTTCCGTAGCGATCTCTACTATCGGCTGAACGTGTTTCCGATTCGTATCCCGCCTCTGCGCGAACGCCCGGATGATATCCCGCTATTGGTCCGTTACTTCACGCAGAAGTATGCCCGGCGCATGGAGAAGGAGATTGAATCCATCCCCGCCGAGGCCATGAAGAAGCTGTCGAGCTGGCACTGGCCGGGCAATATTCGTGAGCTGGAAAACTTCATTGAGCGTTCCGTGATCCTCACCCGCGGCCCCGCACTGCAGGTTCCGATCGGTGAGATGGCCGGCAATGGCCGAAGCGCTCCCGCGTTGGGCACGCGCGAAGCCAATGATCGAGATGAGATCGTTCGCGTTCTGAATCTTTCTCACGGACGAGTAGCAGGCGCTGACGGCGCTGCAGTGCGGATGGGCCTCAAACGGACCACACTCATCGCACGCATGAAGAAGCTCGGCATCGATCCTCACCTAATGTCGTAGCTCTCAATTTTTCTTGATTTCCTCCACAGACTGCATTAAATAGGGCCCCCTTCGCGTCTTCATACCAGACGCGTATTCTTCGCGTCTGATTTCCACCAATCGTTTCGAGGGGAATCTGTCATCCATTTTGACAGTGTCAATTTTGACGTTGACATTCTTTGACACCATGCGAGAGCCGATTCCCTCTCGTGAATGGTTTCTTCGCTTTACGAGGATGATTCAGGTGCTCCGCTTCGGCACGCCGGTTGCACTGTACTCAAGCGTAGCGGACACCGATATGTTCAAGATCTCCACAATAGACACCCGATACAAACGCACGCTGGTGGTTGAAGGAAAGCTCATGGCCCCTTGGGTGAATGAGCTCCGCACCAGTTGGAAAGACGCGTTCCGAAATCTAGATGGCCGCAAATTGGTAATCGATGTGGGCAGCCTTACGGTAATCAGCAGCGAGGGAGAAGACGCACTGCTTGGACTGATGAAGGACGGAGCAAAGTTCGCCTGCTGTGGCGTCCTCACACGGTACGTTCTGAAGCGTCTGTCGAGGAATTGCCACGGCAAGCCGACGGATGACGCGGAACAAAATTCACCGCACGAATGAGCAAGGCACGAAGGAACAAGCCAAGCATCACGGAGGTTACTATGCCGGACACAAAACTCAGCATCAAGAACAGTCCCTATGCGAGCGTCGCCGATTTTAAGCAGATCTTCGACGAAGACATGAATAGTTTGTATCTGCTTTCGCTCTTGTTGACCGCGGATAGGGATATGGCTGAGCAGTGCTTCGTGGCAGGGTTGGAGGACGCAACCAAAGACAATCCTGTATTCAAGGAATGGGCACGATCCTGGGCCAGGCGGATGATCATCCTGAACGCCGTGCGGGTGATGAATCCGCGGCCAATGGAGGGGACCGGCGGTTCGAACCCCGCTTTGCTCAATGCACTGTCCGCTGAGCAGCAACCGTTCGCCGCGATTCTGGAACTCGACGCGTTTGATCGTTTCCTATATGTCATGTCGGTTCTTGAGCGCTATTCCGATCACCATTGTGCCCTCTTTTTGGGCTGCGCAAGGCAAGACATCATAACCGCTCGGAGTCGTGCACTACAGCAGACCGGAAAAGCAGTTGGGACAGAAGCAAAACCGCGTGAACACAGCGACTCCGAGCCTAGGCGGATATTGACGGCGACTTCTGCGTGATCAAGCAGGTATTCAATATGAGGATGGCAATGAGGATGGTAATGAACAAGACACATAGTACTCCAGTGCTACTCTACGTATCTATTCCATTTGCGACAGTGATGCTGTTGCTGCTGGCGACAGCGGGTTGCAGCAAGAGCAATGTTCAGGCCGCGCCGGCAATGCCAGTCCCGTTGGTGACCGTGGTGAGTGCAGCTGCCCAGGACGTCCCTAAGTATCTGGACGAAATCGGCAGGAACACAGCCTTCGAGTCCGTCACCGTAACACCGCAGCTTGCGGGACGTATTGTCGAACGGCATTTCAGCGATGGCGAAAATCTTCACAAGGGTCAGTTGCTGTTTGTCATCGATCCCCGACCCTTCAAAGCTCAGCTCGACTCGGCGAAGGCGAGCCTTGCGCAAGCAAAGGCGGCTCTCAATCTCGCCAGAATTCAATTCGCGCGTGACGAGGAGATCATCGGAACCAGAGCCATCTCCAAGCAAGACTATGACACGAAGAAGAACACTGTCGACGTAGATCAGGCACTGGTAGAAGCCGCGGAAGCAGCTCTGGAAACTGCGAAGCTTAACCTCGAGTACTGTTACATTCACTCTCCAATTGACGGCAGGGCGGGAGCGCGCCTGGTGGATGTAGGCAACGTGGTGCAGGCAAACTCCACGGCTTTGCTCTCGATCCAACGTCTCGATCCGATCTATGCGACGTTCACTATTACCGAGAGCGATCTTCCTGAAGTTCAGAGCCAGATGTCGCGAGGCTTGTTAAAAGCGGCAGTGCGGCTCCCATCCGATGCGCTGGACGCTTCCAAGTCCGGACGGATCGAGTTCCTCGATAACTCGGTGCAGAACGGTAGCGGGACGGTCAATCTGCGCGCGACCCTAAGCAACTCCGACCATCACTTCTGGCCAGGCCAATTTGTAGACGTAAGACTCGTGCTGAATACGGCGAAGCAGGCTGTGCTCATTCCGAATGAAGCGGCACAAATCAGTCAGAAGGGGCCATTCGTCTATGTGGTGAAGCCCGACGATACGGCGGAGCTCAGGCCCGTCAAGTTGGGGCAGCGCCAGGGTAACAGTGTCGTCGTGACCGAAGGACTGGCCCCGAATGAACGCATCGTGCTCGCCGGACAAATGCTGGTTCGCCCTGGTGCGAAGGTACGAATCGATTCCAATGCTCCGGGTGCAGCGCCTGCGAATGCGGACAATCCGAGTGGCAAGAAAGCAGGCCAGTCATGAATCTCTCGGAAACTTTCATCCGCCGTCCGGTGATGACGATTGCGCTCACCGTCTCGGTCATTCTGTTCGGAGTGTGGGCTTACACGCACCTGCCTGTCAGCGATCTGCCATCTGTGGATTATCCGGTGATCCAGGTGCAGGTTAACTATCCGGGAGCTACGCCGGAAACCATGGCCAACAACGTGGCCACGCCGCTTGAGCGTCAGTTCATGCAGATTCCTGGGCTGGAGCTCGTCACGTCCAACAATGGTCAAGGACACTCCAGCTTTGTCCTGCAGTTCGATCTGTCCAAGAGCCTCGATGCCGCAGCGACGGATGTGCAGGCCGCGATCACGCGCGCGCAGGGACAGCTCCCTGTAGACCTGCCCAGCCCGCCAACGTTTACCAAGACGAATCCCAACGATCAGCCGATCGAGTACATTGCGCTGGTCAGCGACACCGCGACGGAAGGACAGCTCTACGATTACGCCAACACGCAAGTGGGCGAGCGCATCAGCATTCTGTCGGGCGTCAGCCAGGTTGCGGTTTATGGAACGCAATCAGCTGTTCGGATCAAGGCCGACCCATCTGCGATGGCGGTCCGCAACATCACTCTGGAAGATCTGACCAACGCGATCAAGAATGGAACCGCCTACACCGGCGCAGGACAGATTGATGGACCTCACCGCAGCTTCCTGCTGCAGCCGCAAGGGCAACTCGCTACCGCGGAAGAATACAACCAACTCATCGTCGGACAGAGCAGCGGCTCACCCGTGTATCTGAAGGATGTTGCCAATGCCAGGCAATCCGTTCAGGATGAGCGGATCGACATGCGGTTCTGGGTCCGTGGATATCCCCAGCCCGGAGCGACCGTGGTGGTCGCCGTGTTTCGGCGAGCAGGCGCGAACGCCGTTGACGTAGCCAAGTCGGTGGCCGATTTAATCCCTACCATTCAGTCGCAGCTTCCTTCTTCAGTTCTTCTGGTGCCGGCGTACGATCGCTCGCAAACGATCGTGGGCAGCATAAAAGATGTGCAGGCTACGCTCTGGATCGCCTTCGTCCTGGTGGTCACCGTCATTTTCATCTTTCTCGGCAGAGCTACCGACACACTGATTCCTGCGGTGGCGCTGCCGCTGTCGCTATTCCTGACGTTCATAGCGATGCGTCTACTGGGCTACAGCCTGGATAATCTTTCCTTAATGGCTCTAACCCTGGCGATCGGATTTCTCGTGGACGATGCCATCGTGTTTCTCGAGAACACCGTCCGCCTGATGGAGCAGGGGCAGAACGCCTTCGAAGCATCGTTGAACTCGGCCAAAGAAATCAGCTTCACCATCTTGGCCATGACTCTCTCTCTGGCCGCGGTTTTTATCCCTCTAGTATTCATGAGCGGCCTCATGGGCCGAATCTTCCGCGAGTTTTCGATCACCATCGTGATCTCGATTTTGGCTAGCGGAGTTGTTTCGCTTACCCTCACGCCTTTGATGACTTCCCGGCTACTTGGTCGGCGCGGTGCAGATGTCAAGAAGACATGGATGGAGCGGGTCTTCGGCGCCTTCGAGCATCGAGTGCTGGACATCTACGGGCAGTCGTTGTGGTTCTTTCTTCGCAATCGCTGGATTTCTGCGCTGGCGTGGGTGGTCTGCCTGATAGGAACCGTGTACCTCTTTTCTGTAGTCCCTAAATCCTTCCTGCCGGTCGGTGACAGTTCGTTTATCCGCGGCGTGCTGGTCGCTCAAGAGGGCTCCTCGCCAGAGCAAATGCACGCGTACCAAACGGAGGCCGAAAAGATCATGAAGGCCAATCCTGCAGTGCGGAGCACCTTTACGATGAGCGGGAATGGGCAGTTCATGGGATCGAATCAGGCATTCCTGATTGCGTTTCTAAAACCGCCATCGCAGCGCCCTCCCATTGCGCAAGTCGCAGGGCAGTTGATGGGCGGAATCAGCAACGCCATACCCGGCGCGATTGCTTTTTTGCAGCCCAATCCCGCCCTCGAAATCAGTACCGGCGCCACCGCCAATTCCCAAGGGCAGTTCGCGTATGCGCTTTCTGGAATCGATGCCAACGAGGTCTACGGCACAGCAGCCAAGATGACGGCGAAGATGCGAGACTATCCCGGCTTTCTCTTCGTGAATTCCGATCTATACAATCACACGCCGAATCTTCAGATCGACATTCTGCGCGAGCAGGCCAAGTTGTATGGCGTCTCGGAGAGCCGGATACTTACTCTGCTGCACGACGCCTATTCGCAGAACTATAGCTATCTGATCAAGAAACCAACCGACCAGTATCAGGTGATTCTGGAAGTAGCGGATGACAAACGTTCCGCGCCTGAGGACCTCGGAAAGCTCTACATCAAGAGTGACGACGGGCAGCGAATGGTTCCTCTCAATGCGATCACCAGTTGGCACGAGACCCTCGGACCGCAGGCGGTCAACCACATCAACCAGTTCACCAGCGTAACCATGTTTTTCAATTTAAAACCCGGTTACGCCATCGGACCGGCCACCCAGTTTGTCGAAGGTACAGCTAAGCAGATTCTGCCCTCCGGGGTAGTTGGAGAACTGCAGGGCGAGGCGCTCACATTTCGCAACATGGTTAGAGACCTCGCTGTGTTGATGGTCGTCGCAGTATTCGTCATGTACGTCATCCTGGCGATTCTCTATGAGAGTTACCTGCACCCGCTCACCGTGCTCTCGTCGTTGCCTGTGGCGCTGCTTGGCGGCCTGCTTACGCTATGGCTGTTCAACGAGGAAGCCTCGCTTTACGCCTACATTGGCATGTTCATGCTGATGGGCATTGTGAAGAAAAACGGAATCATGATTGTTGATTTCGCCGGGCAGCGAGTCCGTCAGGGAATTGCCGACGATCAGGCAATTCACGATGCCAGCATGGAACGTTTCCGCCCCATCATGATGACAACGATGGCGGCCCTCCTGGGCGCCATGCCGATTGCGCTGGGCTACGGGGCAGATGGAGCTTCGCGCAGGCCGCTCGGCTTGGTGGTCGTTGGCGGCCTTGTGGTCTCGCAGTTCATCACGTTATTCGTCACGCCTGCGATCTATCTCTACCTCGAAGAATTTCAGGAGAAGGTGCTGGATCGGATTCCGTTCTTCCGATCGAAGCGCGAACCGGTGCAATCTCCAACTCCAGCCTATGGGCTGCAGGAAGGAACAGGCGACTAATCCAATGGCTCACAGCCCGACACACAATCGCTTCCTATCGCTCGCTCTCTGTCTCAGTTTGGCCGCGCTTACCGGCTGCACGGTTGGTCCAAACTACAAGCGGCCCACCGTAGACGTTCCAGACGAATACCGTGCGCCGGCCAGTCTCTCATCTGGAGAACCTGCGCCTCAAACCAGTTCGAAACCAAGCAACGGCACATCCGCTGCGGAAAAACGGGCCGCGTCGATTGGCGACGAAGATTGGTCGAAGGTCTTTCAAGACCCCGAACTCCAGCGCCTGATCCGCACCGCGCTCAACAACAACTATGACGTTCGCATAGCCGCTGCGCGGGTTTTGCAAGCCCAGGCACAACTCGGAATCACGCGCGCCGATCAGTATCCCTCTCTCGGGGCAGGCGGCAATATTGCTAGCCAGCGAAACCCTCAAGTCGGGCCGATCCCAGGCTATGAGATCGAGCAGGGACAGCTGACTGCATCCGCCGCATGGAATCTGGACTTTTGGGGAAAGTATCGGCGTGCCACCGAAGCTGCCAGAGCGACTCTTCTCGCCAATGAGTGGGCGCAACGGCAAGTGAGGGCAACTCTCGTGGCGAACCTGGCGACTGCTTATTTTCAGCTCCGCGAATTGGACCTCGAACTGGAAATCTCGCAGCGGACATTCAACTCGCGCACGCAATCCTTGCAACTGACGAAAACCCTGGAACAGCACGGCATCAATTCGTTACTGGATGTACGCCAGTCGGAGCAACTGGTTTACACCGCTGCCACAGAAATTCCGGATTTTCAGCGGCAGATCTCGCAACAAGAAAACGCCATCAGCATCCTGCTGGGAAATAATCCGGGCGATGTTCCTCGCGGGCTGAAACTCACCGATCATCCGCATGCTCCCGAAGTTCCGGTCGGGCTTCCTTCCTCACTGCTAGAGCGTCGCGCGGATGTACGGCAGGCCGAGCAAACCCTGATTGCCGCCAACGCGCAGATCGGGGTCGCACGCGCGGCTTACTTCCCTCAGATTTTTCTCACCGGAAGTGCCGGTTTTGAGAGCTCTGCGCTTACCAGTGTCTTTACCGGACCTGCGGGCCTATGGAGTTTGGCCGGATCTTTTACTCAGCCAATATTTGAAGGAGGGAGACTCAAGTCCGGTGTACGTCTCGCCGAGGCGCAACGCCAACAGATGCTTCTGACCTACCAACAAACCTTACAAGGCGCATTTCGAGATGTCTCGAATGGCCTGGTTGCCTATCGCAAGAATCGTGAGTTCCGGATTCAGCAGGAGTACCTGCTTGCATCAGCCCAGGATGCTGCACGGCTCTCGCAAGTGCGTTTCAAAGCCGGGACCGCCGACTACCTGGAGGTATTGACCAATGAGACGAATTCATTCTCCGCTGAGCTAGGTCTTGCACAGGCCCAGACGAACGAACTCATTGCTCTGGTTCAGCTCTACCAAGCCTTGGGCGGCGGTTGGCAATAGCAGGTGCTTGCCGACGAACGTCTAAGTGACTGCAACCCTGAGCTGCACAAGCCTTCAGATCCGTCAATCAACCGATTTAACAGAGAATACAAAGGAGCTTCAGGTGGGAAAGCTAACAGGAAAAATCGCATTGATCACCGGCGGAAGCGAAGGCATCGGCTTCAGCACCGCGCAGGAATTCATCACTGAAGGCGCATTCGTCTTCATCAC
>Ga0181516_10003451_pt1 | contig 10560 bp, 7 predicted proteins | sample PEATcosm2014_Bin_25_FD_121104 | JGI IMG/M metagenome (GOLD analysis project Ga0181516, IMG submission 121104) | Peatland microbial communities from MTU Mesocosm Facility, Houghton, MI, USA - PEATcosm2014_Bin01_10_metaG | ecosystem: Environmental > Terrestrial > Soil > Wetlands > Peat | place...
ACCCAGCGAGCGACTCTCAAGCCATTACGTCAAACTCAGCTTGTAGACGCGCATGGCATTTTTCCAGAAATACTTCTCCGCTGCCTCTCTCGACTTAGTAGAGAAGAACCGCTTCACAAGCCCCACCTCTTCCGCAATCGTCGCCACACCATAACTGTTGGGATAGTCGGTCCCAAACATTACGCGATCCTCTCCGAATGCCCCGAACAAATAATCGAGGCGGGTGCGTAACGGCTCATAATCCCTCACGATCACATTGTCCGTAAGTCGCGGGTGATAGACTTCCGTGAGCTTGACGAAGATGTTCGGCCGATCCGCCATTCCCTTCACTACCGCTTCATACGCCTGCTGGTTCCCCGGCGTCGGATCGAACGAGGGAAGATGGTCCATGATGATGCGAAGGTTGGGGATCGCGTCGGCGAGCTGCACATTGGCCTGCATCAGATCCATGGTGGGATTTGCCGTGTCCAGCGCCAGGTCAGCCGCGGCCAGCAGCTTCAGGTTGGCGACTTGATCGGCTTTGAGCGTCACCTTGCCGTTGGCCGCATCGTAAAAGCGGCTGGAGCGAATGGCGCGAAACTTCGGATCTTTGGCGAAGTGCGTCACATATCTGCCGAAATCCGATTGCGCTGGATTCAAGCTTCCCGACACGCCCATCATGATCGGGTCCGTTCTGCACTGCTCGAGATACCAGAGGTTGTCGTCGATCCAGGCGCTTGATTCCACCACCACCGCTCCGATAATGCCTACCGGCCTCGCCTGCGGGCTATACATGGAAGGCAGTGAAGTTTTCGAGATGGCGCGATAAGCCGGCGAGCCCATATACCCCGCGCCCAGGGATAGGGTGCCGTCAAACAAATGGATGTGCGCGTCGATGATGGGAATCTCGTCCACGCTCGGCGATTGCGCAAGCGCCCCGCCCGCCGCGGCAACCGTGGCGGCTGCCACGGCGCTCCTTACAAAGGCGCGCCGGCTCAAAACATCGCCCGCGTCTTCGCCCTTACCCTTTCGCACAGGATTTGCTTCGTTCATAAGTCTCCTCCCGGTACCTGTCATGGCCTTTCGCTAGCAGCCCGCTTCCAACGCTTGTAGAGCGGTCCGGGGTCAAGAGCGGGCTGCGCGCTCAATCCCCAGGGAGCCGTGAGCAGAGCCGCTGATACCGATAAGATCGTGAAGCGACATTTCAGCCTCCGCATTCGGGTACAGAATATCAACAACCACAACTACGTGCAATCGGTCGAGCCGGTCTCCGGTCGAAGCAGCCGGATCCACGATGCGGAATCGAGGTCTTCGCCGCCCGGGTGCGCGTCATGCCGCCGCGGATGCAGGCGCTCGTTGCGGTATCGAGGCACTATACTAATTCATCATGAGAGCTCTCCTGTTCTGCCTGCTACCCGGCGCACTTTGGGCCCAACCTCGCCCCGCGCCGCCGATTCCAAAGTACGAGGTGAAGCGCGCCACGTCACCCATCGTGATCGACGGAAGACTGGACGACAAGGCGTGGGCCGCTGCCAACACGGTTGAACTGACTTTCCCTTGGGAGTCGCAGACTGGCGCTAAACAGAAGACCGTGGCACGCCTGCTGTGGGACGACCAGAACCTCTACGTCTCCTTCGCGTGCGAGGACACCGATATCACCGCGCAATTCACCCAACGCGACGACCCCACCTACCGCGACGATGCGGTCGAGATTTTCATGAATCCGATTCCGGCCCAGCAGACAACCGCCTACATAGGCCTCGAGATGAACGCGCGTGGAACGCTCTACGACTACCTTAGTGTGGCTGTAACCCCATCACGGCGCCTGTTCTTCAAGCGATTCAACCTCGAAGGCGTCACGGTGGCCACCTCGATCGCCGGCACGCTCAACGAGAGAGCCGACAAGGACCGCGGTTGGACCCTTGAGGTATCCATCCCCTGGGTCAACTTCGAGGAGTTCTCCAGGCGCCCGGCGGTCGGCTCTGTATGGAGCTTCAACTTAAACCGATGGGACGGCGTCGAACCGAACCGCCGCATGAGCATTTGGTCGGACTCCTTGCTGGAGCAGCCCGGACCTCACGCCCCCGAACGATTCGGCGAAATGCGCTTTGTACAGTAATCCCACAGCGGGATCGGAAGGGTGTGCCGCTTCAGCAAAGCGGTTCAGGGGTTACTTCCGCTTCTGCATCCTGACCTTGGTACACTGCGGGCATTTCCACTTCCGCTGCTTGTGGTAGATGTGGCCCTTGACTTCCTTCATCGGGACTTGGCACTTTCGACACGTCATTGGTAGGCCCGGCTGGACTCGAACCAGCGACCCTCAGCTTAGAAGGCTGATGCTCTATCCACCTGAGCTACGGGCCCGCGTTCCTGGCGGATTCGCGGATTGGCGTCTCCGCGGACGGCATTTGGTACCAGTGTAGCCCAAAAGCAGAAGAGAGAAGCCGCCGCCGGTCTCCCTCTTCCGCCTCAGCCCTCCAGCAGTCGCCTATATAATTCCTCATACCGGCGGGCCATGTGTTCGAGCCCGTAACTGGCGGCGGCCAGGCGGCGCGAGGATTCTCCGCGTTCCCGCAAATCGCCGCACCCGGCAGCCTGCAGCATGGCGGCGGCCAGCGCCCCGGCGTCTCCGGGGGGGCACAACCAGGCCGACTCCTTCGCCACCACTTCGGGAATGCCTCCCACGTCGGTGCTCACAATCGGCAGCCCGGCCGCCATGGCTTCCAGGATCGCCAGCGGAAGCCCCTCGTTCACCGAGGAAAGCACGAAGACATCGAGACCTGCGAGCACTCCAGCCGAATCGCCGGTGCGGCCCTCCAGCCGCACCCGGTTTTCCAGGCCCAGCCGCGCGATCTGCGCGCCCAGTTCGGCGTCCAGGGAGCCGTAACCGTAGATACTCAACTCCGCGGCGGGGACGCTCCGGCAGACGCGCGCGAAGGCGTCGATCAGGATGGCATGGGCTTTGGCCGGAACCAGGCGTCCGATGGTGCCAAAACGGATTCGCGGCAGCCTGCTTCCGGGCGACGCGGGGCGCGCCAGAAATCCCTCCAGCGGAATGCCGTTGAGGATCACCGAACATTTTGCGGCCGGATAACGCATATTCCGCTGCAAGCCCTGCCGCACGTAATCGCAATCGAAAACCACGTGGGCGGTCAGCGGCCTTACCCAGCGGAAGTACCGCTCCTGATAAGGGAGTCCGCGGGAATCGAGCGCGCTGTGCCGGGTGTTGATGCAGACGGGAACGCCGGCCAGCTTCGCCGCCAGGGCGGCATAATGGTGGACGCCGGGGTTGTGGCCGTGCACCACGTCCGTGCGGTCGGCTCGCAAACGTCCGGCCATGGCCAACACCGCGCGCACGGAAAACCCGGGCACTTTTTGAAACGCCGCCACGGGGATGCCGGCGGCGGCGAGGCGGCCGGCAAGCGGACCGGCTTCAAAAAGACAATAGACGAAAACCTGGTGGCCGGCCTTCCGCTGGGCAATGGCAAGATCCACTGCCATCGACTCCAGGCCCCCCAGTTCCAGGTTCTCGACCAGTTGAACGATGCGCAATGGCGGCTCAGGCATAGAACGCGCAGATCTGCCGGCAGACGTAATCCACGTCCTGCTCCGCCAGCGCCGAGTGAATCGGCAGCGCCAGAACCTCGCGCGCCGCCTTCTCGCTTTCGGGGAAATCGCCCTGCCGATAGCCGAGATCGCGGAAGCAAACCTGCTGGTGGAGCGGCACCGGGTAATAGATATCGGTGCCTACGCCGTTTCGCTCGAGATAGGTTTTGAGCTGATCGCGCCGTGGCGCGCGAATCACGAACTGGTTATAGATGTGGCGGGTCTGGTACGAAGCCGGCTGCGGAAGTGAAATGGGCACGCCCGCATCGGCGAGGTTCTGACGGTAGCGGCCGGCATTCTTCTGTCTTCCCGCCGTCTCGGCGTCCAGGTAGGGCAGCTTCACGCGCAGCACGGCGGCCTGCAGCGTATCCAGGCGGGAATTGACTCCCACCCACTCGTGATAGTACTTCCTGGACGCGCCGTGCACGCGCAGTGCCACCAACTTCCGGGCGTAGCCCTCATTGCAGGTCAGCACCATACCGGCCTCGCCGAAAGCGCCCAGATTCTTGGTGGGATAAAAGCTGAGGCAGCCGATATCGCCCAACGACTGCGCCCTACGGCCTTTGTACTCCGCTCCGATGGATTGCGCCCCGTCCTCAATGACCACGCACCCGCGGCTGCGGGCAATGTCCAGGATGGGATCCATGTCGGCGCAGCCGCCATAGAGATGCACCGGCACAATCGCCTTGGCCCGCGGAGTGCGCCGAATCGTCTCCGCCAGCGCTTGCGGGTCCATGTTGTAGGTGGCCGGATCAATGTCCACAAAGACCGGCGTGGCGCCGGCCAGCACGATAGAACCGGCGGTGGCAAAGAAGGTGAAGGGCGTGGTCAGCACCGCGTCGCCACGTTCGACACCGGCAGCCATCATGGCCAGCAGGAGCGCATCCGATCCGGAACCGCAGCCGATGGCGTACGGGACCTGGCAGTACGCGGCGATCGAATTCTCGAGCAGCCTCACGTCTTCGCCCAGGATGAAGGCGTTGGAATCGACCACGCGGCGAAGCGCTTCGAGCACTTCGTCCCGTATCGGTTGGTGGAGCGCCCGCATGTCGAGCAGCGGCACTTTTCTCTTCTCGCTTACAACCGGTATGGAATCCAGCTCAGTGGCCATCGGTATCAGTTTACCTCCCTGGCGCAGGCACTTATGCCTGGCCGGTCCAGACTGGGCAAGAGATCGGGACGTTCTGGCGCCGGACCGCCGTAGGTGCCGCTGCCATCGGTCAGATCCGCACTGCCCAGCGGGTCGGCCGGTTTTCGCCGGGTGCACCGCGGCTGGGGGCCGCTCCCAGCCGCCACACCGATGCGTAGATCGCTCCGAATCGCTGGTGGCGGGGTACACTAAGGAGAACCTGTGAGTCCGCGCAGGGACCAGCTACAATAACACGTTATTATGGGGGCCCGTCCTTGAAATTCACGCCGCGCACCACCCGCGCCGCCGTCCTTCTGGCGTGCTTCATATTCCTGCTTCAGGCCACGCCTCTGCTCCATACCCGATGGGTCGAGGATGAGAACTGGTACGGTTCGATCGGTTATAGCCTGCACACCGAAGGGCGGCTGCGGAACCCGGTATTTCCGGATACCGACATCGAATCCCACGTGGACACGCACCCGCCGGGAACCGCAATCGCAGTTGCCGCGGACGCCGCGCTTTTCGGGGTGGGGACCACTCAGTTCCGGATTTCGTCGATCATGGCCGGCCTCGGCCTGGTACTGGCGTTTTACCTCCTGGGCGCGGAGTTACTGTGCCCTGCCGCCGGCGCAGTCGCCGCGTTGCTGGCTGCCACGGATACCTTCGTTCTGCTGGCTGCCCGTACGGTTCGGCCGGAAGTGTTTGTCGCGTGCTTCACAACCCTCGCGGTATGGCTATTTTTTCGCGCGCGGCGCACGAACTCGACACTATTGGCGCTACTGAGCGGCCTGTTCGTCGGTCTGGCCATGAACTTCCATCCGAATGGCCTCGCAATATGCGCTTCGTTGTGCCTGCTTTTGCTGCTCGAATTCCGGATTCGCATATTCCGGGCTCCGCGTTTCTGGGCCTTTGTCGCCGGGAGTGTTTCGGCCTTGGTCCCATTCGTTACATGGATTGTCTCCAGCCCGGAGCGAATCCAAGCCTTCCGCGCGCTCTGGGGAAGGGGGTCGCAAATGACCGCGGGCATGCTGCTTACGTTTGAGAAGGCCCGCTATTCCGACTTCCTTGGCTTGGGGAGTTCCCGAGTGCCTCTGCCCGTCCCGCTGCCGGTTCGGATCCACATTGTTGCCGCCATTGCCATCGCGGCATTCCTGCTATGGCGCTCCAACCGTAAGTTACTGGGCGAGATGCTCGTGCTTATGATACCGTCCATGCTGTTCTGGCCCATACAGGTGAACCCGGCGTCGCGCTTCTTTGCGATCTTAGAGCCTTATATCGTTGTGATGCTCGTGGCCGGCGCCATGGAGTTTGGGAAGTCCGCCGCGCGGATGAGAGTCGCGATGGCATTGCTGTTAGTCATCGGCCTTAGCCAAATCGCGGGCAACGCTTACTTCCTCTGGCGGTCGCGCGCGGCGGACTATCGCGCTGTAACTTCCAGCCTCCGGGCCATCGTACCTCCGGCGGCGAAGGTGTACGGTGCACTGACGTTTTGGCTCGCCTTCTACGATCGGCCGTTCTACTCTTTTAACCGTGTGCCTCTCGGCTACGCTCTGCGGCATGGCGTGCAGTATCTCGTCACCAACGATCGGGTCATGGTGAATGGCACCGGGTACGGAGACAATTTCTACGAACCTCTCCGGGAGCAAGTCAATGCGTTTACGCGCAGTCACTGCCAGTTAGCCGGGAAGGTTTCCAGTGCTTTCTATGGCGATCTGGAGATTTATCGCGTCTTGGACCCGAACGCGGAACCGTAGACGATAAGGCCCCGGTTCCAGGTGCGGCATCCAACGGATTCCCTCCTTCCCGCGCCGCATCAAATACCCGGTATACGCGTCGCCGGGTTGCGGGGTAGCAGAGCCAGAGACGGGAACGAAGGCGCCAGCAGGCGGCCGCTGCGCCGCTAAACACCTGGGTCCCCATTCCGCCGGCGAGCCACTGGGCCGTGCTGCCGGAACTCGGCGTACAGCTTGCAAACGTCGAACGGGCGGCGCCGCCCGCCATACTCCATCATGCGCTGCGCGACGAACCAGTCAAACAGCGCGGAGGCCGTCCACCCGCCTGAACCGCCTGAAGCCAGCCGCTTCGCGAGGGTTTCCGGCTTAGGCTATGATAGACAGGTTAACCCGTCCGGCTCCCCAGCCGGAATTGAAGGGAAAGGGTTGGGTGGCGTCAGATGGCCAAATGCATCCACGGTGTGCCCATCGCCTCCGTCTGTTCCGTTGCCACCCGCAAACAGCCGTGCCTTTGCGGAAACGAAGAAGGCTCCCGGCGGCAAGGGGCGGCAAGGCGGCTCGCGGGCCAAGGGATGGCGGTTTGGGCTATTATACTGAGTGGGTCTGGGAGTCCAAAACGGGAATGCGGCATCAGATCAATTTTGGAGAGCGAAAGGTCTTTTAGCGATGCGCCTTCTCACCCTTTACACTTGGCCTAAGTCCTTCGCCGACGATCACATCGCAAGAATTCAGCGCAATGCCGCGCGGAGCTGGCTCCAATTGGATCCAAAGCCTCTCATCCTCGTTTTCGGCGACGAACCAGGCGTAAGCGAATACTGCCAGGAGTTCGGCCTGACCAGGGTCCTGGATACCATGGAAGTGATTGACGGAACCGTCCGGATCCGCGACATGGCGGTAAAGGCCGAAGCCCTTTCCGACACGCCGCTTTACTGTTTCATCAACGCGGATATCATCTTAACAAGCAGCCTCATGAAGGCTCTTCCAGTCATCTCTGCGGCTTTTACGCGGTTCTTGCTGGGCGCCAGTCCGTGGAACATGGATATCAAGGAGGATCTGAAGTTCGAACCCGGTTGGGAAGAAGCCCTGGAGCAGCGCGGGCGCGCGCAGAATGACTTGCGCGCCCGCGCGTCCTCCGACTTCCTCCTCTACCCGAAAGGATTCCTGGCTGCGGCGCCCGAATTGATCATCGGCAGGCCTTACATCGATAACGGCCTGATGTGGTATACGCGCAAACGCGGCGATGCGCTGATCGATGGAACCCCCGGTATCTTTTCCGTCCATCAGGATCACCATTACAAGCATTTTGGAGAAAAGGCGGACAGGAAATCGGAGACGCCCGGCGCGCTATTGAACATCCGGGCCTTAGGTGGGCGGGGACGCCTGTACACCTGGGCCAACGCGACCGACCATTATACGAAGACCGGCCTGCGCCCCTACTGGAATGGAAGAATCTGCCGCTGGTCCACCCACGTGGTCGCCGGCTCCCGAGCCTCGAAGATTTTCAACCAGGTCGTCTGGAAGACGGCGGCCATGGCGAGCCGGCCTGTGCGAAAGGCTCTCGGCCTGGTGAACCTACGCTGATGAAGTGCGGCCCCAGCTTATGTGGTTAAAGAAAATCGGCAAGTTCATCCTGAGCGGCGATTTCCATACGGCGGCGTAGATGCAACAGAAGTCACGGCTCACCGATCGCATCCGGAGTGTGCGAGAATCTCTGGAGGTCTAGAATAGAAAACGCATATGCTCAACGAAATGCAGGAACAAAGTCGGTGGCTGTCCCGCTATGCCTCCGACGTCACATCGCAGCGTGGCGAGGATGGCATCATCGCCAAGGCTTTGAGCCTGCTCCCTGAACGAACTTTCTGGTGTGTGGAGTTTGGAGCGTGGGATGGAAAGCTCTATAGCAATACTTACGATCTGATAAGGTCTCATAACTACAGAGGCGTGCTAATTGAAGCTGACCCGGTCAGATTCCATGACTTGGAGGTAACCCACGGGGCCTCCGGACGGAATGTGCTCTTGAATGCTTTCGTTGGCTTTTCGGAATCCGACAGTCTCGATGTCCTGCTCTCACGATGCGATATCCCGAAGAAGTTCGACCTTCTCTCTATCGATATAGATGGCAACGACTATCACGTGTGGGAAGCGTTCAAGGAGTATCGGCCAAAACTGGTAGTGATCGAATACAATCCGACACTTTCAAATTCGGCGTTGTTCGTGCAGAAAAAGGATCCCCGGACAAAACACGGATCGAGCCCCGCCTCGCTTGTCGAATTGGCCCGGCGAAAGGGCTATGAGTTGATTGCGACCACGGAATTCAACCTTCTGTTCGTGAGCCACGAGCACTACGGGGCATATGGTATCGCCGACAATTCGCTGGCGCTTATGCGGGACGACTCACGCGTGCCTCATATTTTTGTGGGTTACGACGGCCATGTGTTTCTGTCTGAAGAAAACATACCCGGTGCTATCGCGTTGCCATGGCACCATCTCGCGCTGAAAGAGGCTGATGTCCAAGTGCTTCCCAAGCGTCTTCAGAAGTACCCGGACCAGTACACCCGAATTGAAAACTTCCTGTATCAAATGAAGTATGACCTCCAGCAGCCTCGTCGTGTCTTGCGGCGATTGCAGCATCTCTGGCGACGCCAGCCGCCCGCTTCGGCAGATTCATAGGCCAGTCCTTTTCGGCTTGCAGTCCAGCGACACAATTTCAGCGCACCACCAGACCCTTTGGCCGGCTCGTCCCTTCCCGTGGCGCTGGCGGCTGCCGCCAGGATCGGCAGAACCTCGCTACATGTCGGGCGGTGACATTGCCGGTCTACGGTCAATGAACGATCACGTCCCCGCTCGCGGTTGTGTGGCCGGATAGGAACGAAGCTACCGCTGATGCGCCATGGGCAATCGTGATGCTCAGAGGCTCGGTTGCGGTCGTCGGCACGGCATCCACCGCCTGAACCGTGAAGGGGCAGGTCTGCGCCGTGGACGGAACGCCCGAGATAACTCCGGTGGAGGGCCCCAAACTCAACCCCGCACAGAGTGAGCCGGAAGACACGCTCCAACTGATTGGAGGCGTGCAGTTCGCGGTGCCGACGGCCTGGGAGTAGGACGAACCAACCGTTCCGCCCGGCAGACTAGTCGTCGTGATCGAACATAGGGCCGCGGAGCCATTGATGCTCACGGTCCCCGCCGTCGATAGGAACTCGATCGATCCATCCCCGGAACCCACCGTGAAGGGGCTTCCTGTAACCTGGCTTCCGTTCACCGTGACCGTATAGGTCCCCGCGCTCAGCCCCCCGAACAGATACTGCGCCGTTCCGGAGTGCGTAGTCGTGAAACCGCTCATGGAGGAATAGGTGGCTCCGCCGCGCGCGAGCGCCACCACCATCGCCGTATTCGATCCCGCGCACTGCGCAATGAACCAGTTGGTCTGCGTCCAGGTGCTGGGGCAGTTTAGCGTCGCGTCGGTTCGCGAGGGCAGCACGCGATGAACAATCAGCGACTCGAATGTGCTCGCCGTGGAGCCACACGAACTCCCGGCACAGACACTCACCCGATAGGTGCAGCCCGAACCGTTGCACATGCCGGAGTTCCCGGTGTATGTGTTCCCGTCGCCCGCGATCGAAATCGTCCCCGGCGACAGAAACCTGGTCGCGAGCCCGAAATTGGGCGTTGGATCTCCATTGCCATCTGCCACACCGGTTTCCAGTTCCACGACCCCGCCGCTGTAGACTCCACCACCGAACGCGCCGGCGGTGAACGTGGTCGCGCCAGGCGGATAGGCCAGCCCGCTGCCTCCATTAGGAATCTGTGGGTAGTGAATATGTGTGGCAATCCCGCCGCTGATCGGAGTTGTCAGACTGGCCGTGTCCCACTGCAGGATGAACTCATCGTTTCCCGATTGTTTGAGATGGGCAATGCAGCGCTGGATGTAGTTCGACGCGACCGTGTAGACGCCGCTCAAGTCGGAGCAGGCATACGCGTAATTGCTGTTCTGATCTCCATAGGCCGACGCCCACGAGCCGTGGTTGGCCGACGCCCACCGGATGATCGGCGAGTAACCGCCCCAAATGCCATCCGCGGACACCAAGACCGTGTTGCGAGATCCCCCAAGCTGCA
>Ga0181516_10003452_pt1 | contig 10558 bp, 8 predicted proteins | sample PEATcosm2014_Bin_25_FD_121104 | JGI IMG/M metagenome (GOLD analysis project Ga0181516, IMG submission 121104) | Peatland microbial communities from MTU Mesocosm Facility, Houghton, MI, USA - PEATcosm2014_Bin01_10_metaG | ecosystem: Environmental > Terrestrial > Soil > Wetlands > Peat | place...
GATCAGCGCATACGGCAAACAGAGCAGCGCCGGCAACGCAATCTGAACCGGCTTTGGCAAACCCCTTCCCAGCGCCCCAAATCGCTCCGGCCAAAACGCGGCAAACAGCATCGGCAGCAGAATCAGCAAAACTGCCGTCACCACTTCTGGCCGCGAGATTAGATCGAAATGGATCACAACGAATTAGACGCTCGGCGCAGGCTTCACCGGCCGGAACAGCCACAGCAGCAGCAGCGTGAAAAGCACGCCGCCCACACTGAACTTCAACGCCACAGGCACATGCGACGGCGAGAAAAATCCTTCCAGGATGCCCGCGATAAACAGCATCGGAATCACGCCCGAAACCAACTGCGTCGCTTCAATCCCTCCGCGCGCCACCGATTCCTTCCATCGCAGCGATCCAGGAAACAGCATCGAATAGCCCAGCCGGAATCCCGCGCCGCCCGCAATCATGATCGCCGGCAGTTCGAGCGAGCCGTGCGGCGCCACAAAGCTCCACAGCGCCACCGACATTCCATATTGATGGCACGCTGCGCCAATCACGCCCAGCAGCATTCCGTTGATATAGAGATAGAAAAAAGTTCCTAGCCCGAACACAATCCCGCTCGCAAACGTCACGAAGCTCACCATCAGGTTGTTGGTCATGATCGCGCTCGACGCCATCGGAGCCATCGTCACGATCGACTCCGTCCACATCTCATGCCGCTCCATCGTCGCAATCATTTGCGGCCCTACAAAATGCCGCATAAACTCCGGCCTCGCACTCGTCAGCACCGCGCCCAGCGTGCCCCACGCTACTGAAACCAGCAGCGACGCCAGGACAAAGCGAAACTGCCGTTGAAATATCGCCGGATACTCGTCGCGCAGGAACCTGAAAAGAGAAGCCACGCTCGTCTTGCGACCCGAATAAATGATATGGTGGGCGCGAGCCAGCAATTGATTCACATGATCCGCGTAGGTGCGCGCCGTTGCGTCTTGGCGCAGCACAGACAGATCCGCCGCGACCTGCCGATACAGCAGCGCCATCTCCTGCAGCTCCGCGCGCGACAATTGGCCCAGACCGCTCTGGTCCGACTGGGCAAGCAGCGCCGCCAGCCGGTCCCAATGGGGCCGCCGCTTCGCGATCCACTGATTTGAGAGAATGTGCGTCATGGACTTGAATTCAGATCAGCTTAACATCGATACTCCCGAGCTGGTGGCCATCCAGATGCCTCTGGCCGGCATCGGCAGCCGCTTTATCGCATTGCTGATCGATACTCTGATCTGGCTTGCCGGCCTCGTGCTCCTCGGCATCCTCAGCTGGATGTTCCGGCCCGCTCTCGAAGCCTTCAACAATCTCTCCTATCAATGGGCCACCGCGCTCTTCACCATGGTGATCTTCCTTCTCAACTGGGGATACTTCACACTCTTCGAGGCCTTCTGGAACGGCCGCACCCCCGGAAAGCGCATCGCCCGCATCCGTGTCATTCAGCAGTCGGGCCGCGCCATTGGCATCTTCGAATCGATGGCCCGCAACTTCGTCCGCTATGTTGATCAGATTCCCTTCTTCTACGCCGTCGGAGTCATATCCATGTTCGTCACTCGCCAGCACCAGCGACTCGGCGACCTGGCCGCCGGCACTCTGGTCGTTCGCGATCAAGAGCAGGAAACACCCCTCTGGGCCGAAACAGGCTCGCGCACCTTCACTGCACCTTTCTTCGCGCATCCATCGCCAATACCCGAGCCCCACAACGCGCTTTCGCTTTCCGCCGCGGGCATCGCAAAACTCGCCCCATCCGATCTTGAAGTCCTGGAGGGATTCTTCGCCCGTCGCCTCGATCTGCCCCTGAACACGCGTGCCGCCTTGGCCTACCGCATAGCCGCCGCCATACAGTCGAAGTCGGGGCTGGAACCACCCCCCGATGTCAGCGTCGAAACGTTTCTCGAGGCCACCGCCCGCGACCTCCGCGACCTGGCCCGCATGCGCTGATTCGACCTCGTCGTTGCCCTGCGCCGGCCCTTCTACCACCTCGGCGTTTTCACTCACTTCCCCCCTTTACAGCCCCTGCAAGCGCTCCTCCGAGATTGCAAAATAGGTACAACGCCCATGCTCAAGATTGTCTTTTGAAGAAGAGACAGATCATTGCAGATAAACAACTTGGATGACCCCAATTAGAGCAGACTTCAAAGAACACTGAATAACCTCGATCAGGATCGAATACTTCCCTTGACAAATGCCATTCATTGCGCTTTTAATGGCTCCCGGCTTAATGACAGGGGTTGGTGTACGCAGTTGGCTTAATCGTTTTGGCAGCAGTGCTCAAACGTTTAACCAAATTTATACAAGATTGCGTATTCCGGGGTTGTTCTCCTTCCATCTGACGGAGAAACCGCCCGCCCCTCCATACCTTGCTTTTGCGGTTCGCCGTACGAACAAGGGGACCAAAGACAAAGAGTTGCCGGCAATTCGAGGAGCGCGCCGGCTCGCAAGCGAAGTAAAACAACAACCCCGCTAACCGGCACATTGTTGATGCCGCGGATTGCAAAACCAAAGTAAGAAATGCAATTCGAGCACGCAAGACGGGGAAGCGTGAGAGACAAACAAAACAGATGTTAAGAAACATTGAAAAGGAAGGTCACATGAGACATACGAAATACAGGTTCTTCCTGTTGCCGTTGATCTTCGTTTTGGCATGCGTCGGAGCATTTGCGCAAGCCAATTCTGAAGTCACCGGCATCGTTACCGACCAGACTGGAGCGGTCGTCGCAGGCGCGAAGATCAGCCTTTCCGATCCGGCTACGAACTTCACCAAGACAACTGTCAGCGGCGACACCGGGCTGTACGCCATCGACGGCTTGAACGCTGCTAACTACAACATGAAGGTCACGGCCAAGGGCTTCGAAAACTACACCCAGACTGGCATCGTGGTCAACATCTCCAAAACGTTTCGCGTCGATATCAAACTGACAATCGGCTCTGATTCACAGACCGTGACAGTTGAGGCCGACGCCCTCGCAGTGCAGAGTGACTCCAACGTGGTCAGTACTCTGATTAACGAGCAGCAGATCGCTGATCTGCCCACCAACGGCCGCAACGTAATCGGCCTCGCAGCGCTGGGCCTGGGCGTTAGCGGCAACCTGCCTGACACAGAGAACCCGTTCTCCGTGAACGCCAACTACGCCATCAGCTTTAACGGGCTTAGCCAGGCACACAACATTTGGATTGTCGACGGCGGCGAGGCCTATGACCGCGGTTCCGGCGGCAAAATGTCCGTCATGCCTTCGCAGGACGCGCTCGGCGAATTCCAGGTTCTGGCCAGCAACTATCCTCCGGATTACGGCATCGCTTCTGGCGGCGCCATCACCATGTCGCTCAAGAGTGGTACCAAAGCGTTCCACGGCGAAGCCTGGGAGTTCGATCGCAACGATGCTTTCGATGCCCACAGCTTCTTCGACAACAACAGCGGGCAGCTTACCCCGAAAGCGGAACTGCGCTACAACGTCTTCGGCGCCAACCTCGGCGGCCCCGTATTCATTCCTCACGTCTACAACTCCGAAAGGAAGAAGACCTTCTTCTTCTTCAACGAAGAGTGGCGCAGGATGATCAACGGTGTGCCAACCAATCCGGTAAACGTGATGCCAGGACAGGATGAAGTCACCTCGGCATCCGATTTCACCTACGCGATTCCAACCGGGTTAAACGCCATCACGTCGGTAACCGTGCCGACAGTTGCTGATCCTGCCTTCAATGCCCTGCTGGCGGCGGATGGTCTGACGCCTGGCACGGCCTTCCCAGGCAATGTGATTCCAGGTAATTTGCTCGATGCGAACGCGCTGCTCTTCAACGGGACCAAGAACCTTCCTGCGGCGACAGACCTGGTCCACGACACCTACACTCCGTCGGGCGGTCATCTGCCCATCACGGTGCGCGAAGAGCTCTTCCGCATCGATCACAGCTTCAATGATAAGTGGAACATCTTCGGCCATTTCATTCACGACGCCAATGACTCTGTCCAGTCCACTCCGGAGTGGCAGGGAGACAACATCCCGACCGTCGGGTCCAACTTCAGCAATCCGTCGTACAGCTCCATAATCAAGCTGACAGGGTCGTTGACACCCAACGTGCTTCTTGAAGCTTCGTTTAACTACGATGGCAACAAGATTGCCATTATTCCGGTGGCGGCAGAGGGCGCGAGCTTTATCAAGCCTTCCGGCTGGAGCACTGGCACCTACTTTGCACCGACCAACGATGTAGGCAATCGCCTCCCGGACATCAGCTGGAAAAATGACGGTGGCGCAAGCTGGGGTCCTGGAAACGATCCCTGGACCAACGGAGCAGAGGACTATGCCGAGGTATTCGGACTGTCCGTGAACAAGGGTAAACACCAGCTGAAATTCGGCGGCGGCTACAACCGCTACACCAAGAACCAGGTCATCGGCAAGGATTCCGAGGGCGACTATACCTTCGACTCCAAGGGTTCGAATGTTCCATCGGGAGCGCTCACAGGAGACTCCTATCTGGACTTCCTGCTCGGCCTGAGTGCCAGCTTCAGCCAGTCGAATGCCAATCCAATCAACCACTACGTGAACCAGACGACCTCCGCTTATGCGCAGGACAACTGGCACGTAACTCCGCGCCTGAGCATTCAGTATGGCTTCCGTTACGATGCCATGCCGCACGTTTGGGAACGTAACAACCAGGTCTCCAACTTCGAGCCGGGACTGTACCAGACTGGCCTTGAGCCAATTTTCAATTCCGACGGATCGTTCGCACCTAGCAGCCCAGGCCTTGTATCCAATTCCATCGGAACGTTCTATCTGAACGGCATTGCAATTGCCGGCCAGAACGGCATCCCGCGTGGCTTGGCGAGGCAGGACTACAAAACCTTCATGCCGAGAGTTGGCTTCTCTTACGATGTGACGGGAAGCGGCAAGACGGTGCTGCGTGGCGGCTTCGGTACATTCTACGAACGCATCCAGGGCAACGACATCTACGATGCGGCAGGCGGCGCTCCTTTCATCAGTACGCCAGCTGCTAACAACGTGGAGTTCACCAACACTAGCTACAACTGGCAGGCCGGCGCGGCAGCCTCTACGCCGACCTTTACTCAGGGCTACAACTCCTTGGATACTTATTACCCCAATCCTGCCGTGGCACAGTTCAGCTTGGGCGTGCAGCATGAGATCGCTCCCGCTCTGATCCTGATCACGCAGTATGTGGGCAACATCGATTGGCATCAGAACACCTGGTTGCCGATCAACGACTATCCGCTTTCCACCCCGCTTCAGACCCGTCTGCAAGCCGTGGGCGATACTGCGGATCTCACCTTCTGCCCAACAGCCGCTGATTGCCCGGCGCTGTCCACAGTTGACAAGCTGAATGCCGTAACCTATCCCGGCTTCGGCAACATCCGTTTGCAGACGAATCCGCTCACGGGCACATACAACAGCTTCCAGGTCGGTCTTCGCCAGCAGAACAAGCACAACCTCAGCTACGAGATCGACTACACCTACGCTCACCAGATTGACGACTCACAAAGCAGCGTCGATGTCGACAACAACAATCCCTCCTACAACCCATGGAACCTGAAGTATGACAAGGGGTCCGGCAGTCTCGATCGCCGCAATGTCCTCAATATCAACTACGAGTACAGGATTCCACTGTTCGCGCACTCCAGTGGCTTGACGCACAGCGTGCTCGGCGGATGGGAAATCTCCGGTACTGCCATCTCTCAGAGCGGTATACCATGGTTTAGCAATGCTGCTCCAGCAGGCGGCGGTCCTGATACGGTGGGCCTCGGCGGTGACTACCGCATTCGTCCAAACCTGACCGGCAAGCCGCACTATGTTAAGAAATATGTCGCCAACGTTGGCTATCAGTGGGTCTCCCCTGAGGGCTTTTCTCAACCTGTCGCGTCATGGGATGGAGGCCCGAACCTGGGCTTTGGCAATGCCGGCAAGGATGCTGTGATCGGTCCTGGCCGCACCAACTTCACCACCGCTCTTTACAAAACCTTTACCCTCACCGAGCGGGTTCAAATCCAACTCCGCGCCGACAGCTTCAATACCTTCAACCACACCTCGTTCAACTCCATCAACAATGGCCTGAACTTTGCCCTTTGCAACCCCGCAACCGACACCACCTGCGTCTCTGAAGTGCAACCTGGGACTAACGGTGGTTTGCCCATTGCGAATCCAACGGTCACCGGCAATTATCGTCCGGCGTCCAACTTTGGCTTCGCGAATGGCACGGCGGACCCGAGAGAATTCGAGTTCGGCGGCAAGCTCATCTTCTAACTCAAACCTTCAACCGGGGCGCGGCAGGCAATCCCTGCCGCGCCCTTTTTTGTGCAGTCGATTCAATTCTCGCGGAGAGGTTCGGCTGGCCCCCGCAATATTGGCATGGAGCAGCGTGGTGTACCCGCCATCTACTCGATCAAACTGCCAGTGTCCCGATTTCCTGCTCTCTCGCCCCAATTGTTTTCGAGATTCTGCAGTCTATGCCAGAACATAAACGCCAGCGGGGCCAACAACAACCCCCGCTCGTCCCGGGCTTGCAAAACCGGCCGCAGCCTTTCAGAAAACGCCGTAGAATGTGCGTAGGGAAGTTCGGAAGGCCGCTTCATCTCCACCAGGCGGCGGAATCGTCTTTCCGTGCGCTGCCCGACGCAGGAGGTCATCGATGAGATTGGTGCGAATTGGCCAAGCGGGAAGCGCGCCTGCGCCCTGGAGATGGGTGCTTTGGTTTGGGATTCTTGCTGGCTTTCCCGTCGTGCCGGCAGTTGGCGGTGGTCAGCAGCAAGGCCAGTTTCCTTACTACCCCCCCGAAATTAGACGTTTGCCCAATCAAAACCAGGCAGATGATATCAACGAACAGTATGTCAAGATGCAGCATTTCGAGGCCATAAACGCCGAACGCAAGAAAGAGATGGGCGATGACAGCACGCAGCTGCTACTCCTCGCGAAAGAACTGAACGCCGAAGTGGACAAAGCTGGCAACGATTCTCTCTCCCTCACCGCCATCCAAAAAGCCGAGGCAATCGAGAAGCTGGCCCACGACGTCAAAGAGAAAATGAAGCTCACCGTGGGACCCGGCTGAGAAGACTCCCCTCCGTTGAGTGGGACGAAATGTTCGAGGATCATCGCAGCATGTGCGAATTGCAGTTTGGAGCGCCGAACGCCGGAAAGACCCGGGGCGCGGTCCGATTCATAGTTTTCGTTGTGGGGCTGGCGCTTTTGGCGGTCCATTGCGCGGGACAGGCAGCGACATCGCCGAGTTCCATGCGCCAGGCCGCCCTGGCCTTGGAACAGCAGGGCAAGAATGACGAAGCCGAAGCCGCATGGCGCTCGATCCTCAAGATTCATCCCAACAATCCTGAACCCTACGCACAAATCGGCCTCATCGAGGCGCGCCAGGAACACTACCGCGAAGCCGTCCCTTACTATCGGAAGGCCCTTGCCATCAATCCAAATGTCGCGGGCCTCCGCTTGAATCTTGGCTTGGCTCTCTTCAAAGCCGGCCAGCTTAAAGAAGCCGTTCCAGAGTTCCAGCTGCTGCTCAAGTCTGCGCCGCCCACCTCGCCCGATAACCAGCGACTCACAATTCTCCTCGGCATGGCCTACTACGGCCTTGCGGACTATCCCAAAGCGGCGCCCTATCTGGAGCAAGCCGCCGACCGCGATCCCAACAACCTGCCCTTGCTGCTTGCTCTTGCGCAAAGTTATCTATGGACCAGGCAATATCAGAATGTGCTCAGTGTCTATCACCGCATCCTGATCCTCAATTCCGATTCTGCCGAGGCCGACATGCTGGCCGGCGAAGCGCTGGATGAATTGAAAGACGCTGCCGGTGCCACGAGCATGTTTCGCGAAGCCGTCAAAGCCAACTCCAAAGAGCCCAACGCGCACTTCGGATTAGGCTACCTGCTGTGGAAGCAGGAGCGCTATCCCGAGGCGTCCACGGAGTTCCAGGCGGAGCTCGTCAACGAGCCCGATCATGCCCAGTCGCTGGTTTATCTCGCAGACTCCTACATCGAGATGAATCGCTCGGCCGACGCCCTTCCGCTGCTCCAAAAGGCCGTCAAGATTGCCCCCTCTATCGGCCTGGCGCATGTCGACCTGGGCACCATCGCTGCCGATGCCGGCCGCAATGATGATGCGCTCCGCGAACTCACTCTTGCGGAAAAGCAGATGCCCGACGATGTCAACGTGCACTGGCACCTGGGAAAGCTCTACCGAGCAATGGGAAAGAAGGATGCCGCTAAAGCCGAGTTCGACAAGGCGCAGACCTTGAATAGAACCGCTAACGAGGACCTATACAAGAAGATGTCTGCTGCAGGTGCCCACCCTGAACAGCAGCAACAGCAACCGGCTCCTGCGCCCCCGGCCGATCACTGACTTCGCCAGCCGGCCGTATGAGTTTCATCCTGCCTATCGCGCGCCCCCAGGCTGGCGAGAGCCCGCTCAGGACACAGGTGCCACATCTCCACCTGCTCCAGCTCCTCCACCGTCTCCACAGCCGATGCCACTGTCATAAAGCAATCGAGGCAGCGCGTATTGTAGGTCCCGTTTTCGTTTTGCGTGCGGCTATACATCGCTCCAACTCCGCTTGCGTTTTCTGATCCTACGCAGCCGAGTTTTCTGTGAACGTGACCCGAATCACAGCTTGGTGTGACCGAGCCCTTCACGGCGCCTCGCACCCGCCGCCCGCGCCCTCACACCTTCTGCGTTTGCGTCGGATGCCGGCGCAAGTACCAGCAGGGATCATTCCCTCCCTGAGGAAACAGCGAAATCGAGCACGGCACATCCGACGTCCCAAGGTAATCAAATTCCTGTTGCTTGTTATTCAAAGGCACCTCCATCGTGCGGCTCACCGTCACCGTTGACTGTGGCGAACCGGTTAGCTTATAGGCCGCCCAATCGATGACATAGAGAGCCACCGTCGTTCCCATCAACCCCACCATCACTCGCAACACCCACTGTCCCAGGACTTTCAGCACGCCTCAGCCTTTCTCAATCCGATGCGCTTCTTCTTTCAGCGCCACTCCCGTTAAACGACGCCTTCGCGCCTCTCCGCAATAAAAGCAAAGCTGCGTCGCCGCCTGCGCATAACTCAATCCCTCCGCGCGGATATTCGAGATGCAGTTCCTTTGCGCATCTGTGATGCCCTCGCGCGGCCCCCATGTAATATACGCGCCCAGTGAGTCCGGCGAACTAAGTCCCGGACGCTCGCCGATCAGCATCACGCAAAGGTGCGCATCGAGTGCCGCTCCAATCTCGTCGCCTATCGCCACCCGTCCCTGCTCCACAACGCAGACGGGCGCCACGCGCCACCCCTCCATCCGCTGCAGCCACTCCCGCAGCAGCGGCGCAACGTGCCTCTCCACAGCCTGCGCCGAGAGGCCATCGGCCACCACAATCGCCAGCTCCCACTCTTCACGCGACAAACCCGTCAGCAACGCGCGGCTTCTCTCGTTCAGTCGCCGTCCCAGGTCCGGCCGTTGCAGATACTGCGCGCGATCCCTCGCCATCGAGTGCAACCGCAACACCTCTCCCTCGCTGATCTCTCCTATCTCCGCTGTTAGCGCCGCGGCCTCCAGCCTCGCATGCACCGCATCCCGCGCCAACGCATGAGCCAGTTGGAACGCAAGCAAATCCCGTGTCTCCTGGCTCACTCCCGTACGCCCCAAACCCACCCGCGCCGGGGTCAGCGCCCGCAGCCGCGCCGCCCATTGCGGACTCGTAATCTCACTCATGCCGTCAGCAGCCTTTCCGGATTGCGCGCCTCCAGCGACAATCGTCTGAACCCTTCACCCGCAAGCCACAACTCAAATTCCGGCGCTGCCTTCAGCCCCAGCACCCTCCGCACATACAGCGCATCGTGAAAGCTTGTGCTCTGATAGTTCAGCATCACGTCATCCGCACCCGGCACGCCCATGATGTAGTTCACTCCGGCCGCTCCCAGCAGCGTCAGCAGTGTATCCATATCGTCCTGGTCCGCCTCCGCGTGGTTGGTGTAACACACATCGCACCCCATCGGCAGCCCCAGCAGCTTCCCGCAAAAGTGATCTTCAAGCCCGGCCCGCACAATCTGCTTCCCATCGTATAAATATTCCGGACCGATAAACCCTACCACCGTGTTCACCAGCATGGGATCGAAATGCCGCGCCACCCCGTACGCACGCGCCTCCAATGTCTGCTGATCCACGCCATGATGCGCATTTGCTGACAGCGCCGATCCCTGCCCCGTCTCAAAATACATCACGTTCGTGCCCACCTTCCCATCGGAACAAATCGCTCCGCGCCGCAGCGCCCTGGCCGCCTCATTTGCCTCCGCTAACAGCGCGAGACTCACGCCAAAGCTCCGATTGGCCGCCTCCGTTCCCGCTATCGATTGAAAAATCAGATCCACGGGTGCACCCGCATTCAGCGCCGCCATCTGCGTCGTCACATGCGCCAGCACACAGCTCTGCACTGGGATCTCAAACCGCATCCGCAGCGCATCGATCAAGCGCAGCAGTCGGGTCGTGCCGTCGACGTTGTCTCCTGCAGGATTGATGCCGATCACCGCATCGCCCGA
>Ga0181516_10003453_pt1 | contig 10557 bp, 8 predicted proteins | sample PEATcosm2014_Bin_25_FD_121104 | JGI IMG/M metagenome (GOLD analysis project Ga0181516, IMG submission 121104) | Peatland microbial communities from MTU Mesocosm Facility, Houghton, MI, USA - PEATcosm2014_Bin01_10_metaG | ecosystem: Environmental > Terrestrial > Soil > Wetlands > Peat | place...
CTCCATCATCGTGGTCTCATTCAACACGCGAGAACTCTTGCGCGAGTGCCTGCAATCTGTGCTCGCGGAGTGTGCATGCTTGCCCGGGAACAGATCAGCCGAAATCCTGGTCGTCGACAACGCATCCGCCGACGGTTCTGCCGACATGGTAGAAGCCGAGTTTTCCAGTTCAAGCTCGCCCGTGCGGCTCATTCGCAGCAAAGTTAACCTCGGATTCGGCGTCGCCAACAACGTTGCCATGGAGGCAGCCGAGGGCCACTATCTTGTTCTGCTCAACTCCGACGCATTTTTTCATCCCGGCGCTCTCGGGTTGGCCTTGAACCACATGGATGCTGAAACTACGGCAGGCATCGGCGGCGCTCGCCTCGTGGGTCGCGATGGCGCATGGCAACCTTCAGCCCGCGCCTTCCACTCCATCCTGATCGATTCGCTTGTGCTCACCGGACTCTCCACACGCTTCCCACATTCACGCATCTTCGGCGCTCCCGCCCGCACCTGGGCAGACCCCAACCGTGCGGCAGAAGTGGACTGGGTCACCGGCGCCTTCATGATCCTGCGTCGAGAAGCGCTACAGAAGACTGGTCTCTTCGATCCCGCCTTCTTTCTTTACTGCGAAGAAGTGGACCTCTGCCGCCGCGTGAAGACCGCCGGATTTCGCGTACTCTACTGGCCCGACATCGTCGTCACCCACCTTGGAGGCGAGTCCAGCCGCCAGGTCGGATCGCTTCTGGTCTCCAAGTCTCAGTCGCAAGTCGAGCTTTGGCGGATGCGTTCCATCCTGATCTACTACCGCAAACATTTTGGCTGGCAGGCGTGGCTGGCGCGAGGTCTCGAGGAAGCGCTGTACACGCTGCGCCAGATGCGCAACCGCTTCAGCAGGATTTCGTCGCGCCGTGAGCGCGGGCGAGAAGCTGCGGCTCAATTGCGCCTTATGGAACAAGCGTGGCGCGAAACAAAGGGCGGACGCGTCAGCCCACCGCGTCCCTGGTAGCCACACAAGGCGGCAATTCGGCCACAGATTCTACCGAAAAATCTCCATCAGCGGCTCATGAATCCCGCGCCTGACCAGTTCCGCGCGGTCGGTCACTGGCTGCCAATCCAAGGTTGTCTTCGCAGCCGTGCAGTCAAACAACGCCCGCTGCGTCCTGCTCTCCCAGTCGCGATACGACGGCATCCGCCGCTCCGGGTGCCGCACCGCAACCTTGACTGCCCACTTCATCATGTCCTGCAGATAGAAACGGGCGATCGTTGTCGCAAATCGCTGAATCCGCATCTCACCCGCGTGGTCGAGCTCGTCGAGATACTCCTGCGCGCTCAGGATCGGGTCGCCAACAAGGTTGAACGATTGGCCCTCAATGCCCGGCTTTTCCATCGCGGCGATTAGACCTCTCGCCACATCCTCGACAAGAACCAGAGGCAGCTTGTTGGCGCCATCGCCCCAAATCTGGCAAACAGCATCGTGCCACCACATCCCCACACCCCAGTGAAACGGGCTTCCTCCGCGTCCGATCACAATGCCGGGGCGCAAGATCACCAGCGGCAAGCGCTCCTCCCGATGCATCCGCATCAGAATCTCTTCCGACGCCGCCTTGGCTCGCGCATACAAATTCCTGTGCTCAATGCGAGGATCGAGCGGCGTTGCCTCAGTGATTGTGCCAGCCTTTGCACCCGCATAGTAGGAGTCGATGGTGCCGGTGTACAGGAACCGCGCCACGCCCGCTTCCATCGCGCACTCGGCAACCAGCCGTGTTGCTTCAATCTCGTATCGCTGATAGTCGGCCCAGGTCTTCACGTTGGCCCGAGCAAGATGGACAACACATTCAATGCCTTCCATCGCGCGTGCGAGATCTTCCCGTTTCATGAGATTTCCGGCCCGGATCTCGACCTGAGATTGCAAAGATGAGGGAAGGCTCGCCGCGCTACGCACCAGCAACCGCACGTCGCGTCCCGAGGCAGTCAACTGCCGCACCAGCTCCTTGCCGATGAAGCCTGTCCCGCCCAGCACGAGAATGCGCGGAGGCGAAGCGAGTCTGGCCGGAGCCGCGACGTGTTTGGGCTCAATTGACTCGGTGGGGAGATTTGCCGCAGATCCGATCTGCTCGCATACACGGATTACGCTTGCAGCCCTGCCACCGTCGATACGCGCATCCAGTTCCCCGGGACCATAGAAAGCATCCATCGCCCGCGCAATGCTCTCGCCATACGCGGTGCCACGCTTGGAAAATTTCATCTTCGACAAGATGTATTTCGAAAGTGTGCGCCGCGCCTGAGCTTTCAGGCTCTTCGCCTGGGTTGCGACCATCGCATAGTTTTCAAAATCCGGATCGCTGGGGCGATACTGCTGGAGCGTATAGGTATTGCGCTCAAAATCTACAGTGGCCGCAGCCAGCGAGCCACGAACATGCAGATTGTATTCGGCAAATGCAGGCACAAACGAGAAACGCAATTCAACCGCAGTGTGTCCTTTGCGAGCATTTACTTGCCAGCGCCGGTAGAAACTCCGGCCGGTGGGAAGCTCGATGGCATTCGTCGCACGCACTTCCATCTCGTCCGGTTCGCCCACCAGATCGAGCATGTGCGCCACCGAGTGCGAACCAATCTCGAGCATGATATTGCGTGGGTCGCGCAGCATCCAGATGTCGAACGGCCCATGCACGCTCTGCGGCAGAAAGCGGTTCCAGGTGATCATGACAACATCAATGCGTCCCAGAACACCAGCGCGCAAATCGCGTCGTAGCTGCTCGTACGGATCGGAGAATAGGAAATTGTGCCCGACTCCCAGCCGCACTCCGCTCTGCGCAGCCAACCGCACCAGTTCCTCGCAATCGGCCGAGCGATCGCACATTGGCTTTTCCAGAAACACATCCACGCCCGCCGCGATGATGGTACGCGCCGCTTCAAAGTGACGGTCCGGCGGCAGCAGAATGTGTACCGCATCCAGTTTCTCTGCCCCGAGCATTGCATCCAGCGAGTCGTAAGCTTTCGGTACGCCGAAGCTGGCGGCCACGGCCTGCGAGCGAGATAGAAGCTGATCGCACACCGCGACCAACTCCACTCCGGCCACCGATGCTAGGCACTTGGCGTGCCAGTCCGCAATGTACCCTGCGCCGAGCAGCGCCACACGCCGTCTTGTCTGCGATGTGCCGCTCATGCGCTCCTCTTGTGTTCAATAATCCTCGGGTTCATCCCGCTGCGCTCGCGCCAATGGTATTCAATCAACCCTTGCAGCGCCGGAAATCTGCTGATCACCGTAAAGAAGGCGTAGACCCATGAGTCTCCCGCAGACCAACCGCGCCTGCGGCATCCACGTTGAATGTGGACAAGCTGCAGCGCGTAGAGGCCAAGCATCGCTGCGAGTGAAAGCCCATAAGTAAAGGCCGCCAGCACCAGCGCCGCTCCCGGCAGCAGCAGCCCCCAGATCAGAATCCTCTGCCGATCGCGCACAAAATACCGCTCTTCGCCTTTGCCGTGCAGCGCGGCCACCTGCGCAAACGCATGTCCTGCCCGGCGTGTCCTTTGCCACCACTGGCTGAAGTGCAGAATTGCCGCATCGTGACTCGCCATCGGCGCATCGACCATCAGAATTTTCCAGCCCGCCTGACGCACACGGACGCAAAACTCATCGTCCTCCGCGGCGATTACATCCGGCCGGAAGCCATTTACGGAACGGAAGGCCTCAGCGCGGGCCATACAAATGCCTCCGCAAGCAGCAATCTCGCCGGGCGTCTGCCGCCATTCCATATTGCACAAGCGATTGTAGACAGATGCCTCAGGATGGCGCTCGCGAAGGTGACCGCGGACGACGCCCACATCGCTTCTCTCTGTGAACGCTGCAACCGCAACGTCAATCCACCCCTCTGCCACATCGCAATCGCCATCGACAAACTGCACAAACTCGTTTTCCGGAGCGTGATCCATCGCGCAGGCAAATCCCTCATTGCGCGCCCGGGCCGCACTGAAAGGCCGCGAGGGATCGAGTTCAACGACAATGCAGCCATTGGCGCTCGCAAATTGCGGGCTTCCATCCGTCGAACCGGAATCGACATAGACGAGCGTGCGTTCGCCCGCGGACGCATAGATCTTCAGCGCGCGCAGGCAGCTCTTCAGGCGCTCGCCTTCGTTGCGCCCAATGACGACAAGCGCCACATCTCTGCCGGTAACCTGTTGCATTGCAACCAATTCTATGATGCCGGCAGAAGAATGGATATGACGCAAAGGTTGCGGGCCAGTGTCATGAAAGTTTTGCGAAGAGGTTACGCGCAGTTCCTCATCCCATCCGTCATACCGCAGACATATCGTTGCCCTTGGCCTCGCGGCCCAGCATCGCCAGGCACGCCAGCGTAAGTGCAACGACAACCACGGTAACGGCAAGCACTGCGGGATAGTTTCCCCAGCGCTCGGCCGCCAGCGCCTGTCCGCGCCCATTCCACGAGGTAATGAGCCCACCGAGTTGGTAGGCGAGGCCGGGCGCCGTGGCGCGCACAGGCGCCGGCGAAAGCTCCGTCAAATACGCCGGGACCACGCCCCATGCGCCCTGCACCATGAACTGCATGAGCACCGCCCCCATGCCCAGCGTGATAGCCGAATGCCCATAAGCGTAGAGAGGAATGACCGGAATGGCGAGCAACGCAGCGGTGACAATGGCGCGCTTGCGGCCCCACGTCTCTGAGAGCGACCCGAAGATGAAGCCGCCGGCGATGGAGCCAAAGCCATACAACACGCCGATCAGCCCGACTGTCTGTGGCGGCAGCTTGGCGGCTACGGTCAGGAATGTCGGATAGACATCCTGGGTGCCGTGAGAGAAGCTCATGAAGGCGGTCATCAGCAGCACGAGAAAGAGAAAGGTGGGCAAGAACGCAATCAGGTTTTCGGGGATCACCGTCGCTGCGGATCTGGCCGCTGACCGCTCCAGCCGTTTGTTCTTCGCGGCGAGCCACACGGGAGACTCTTCAACGTGGATCTGCACATAGAAGGCGAGCAAGGCCGGCATTGCACCGAGGATGAATAGGCCTCGCCAGCCGATTCCAGGAACTGCGAACAGTGCGGTCCAGTGAATGGCTCCATGGGAAAGGACGGGAAGGCTCACCAGGAAGCCGCCAAAGAACAGGGCAAACGCAGCCGAAGCGAGGATCGAACCCATGGCGTAGCCCTCCTGCAGAATGCCGGAGAACGTTCCGCGGCCCTCTCTCGGCAGAGATTCAAAGGCGAGCGCCGCGCCCACGCCCCATTCCCCGCCCATGGCAATGCCGAAGAGCGCACGCAATACCAGTAGTACGTTGAGCGAGGGCGCAAAAGCGCATGCAAGCTCAATCAACGAGAAACTGAGGATGTTGAAAATCAGCACCGGCCGGCGGCCATAACGGTCGGCCAGCATGCCGAACAAGAGTGCTCCGACAGGGCGAAAGGCCTGGGTGAGAAGGACCGCAACCAGTACCGCTGAAGGCTTGGTGTGAAACTCGCCGGCAATCGCAGGAATGCAAAAAATCAGCAGGAAGAAGTCGAGCGAATCGAGCGTCCAGCCCAGAAATGCGGCCAAGAATGTTTTGCGCTGCGAGCGGGTAAGCCGACGAACGTTTTCAATCACAGACATAGGCGGGAGAATATCAGGGACCGGGGGTTGGAGACCATACTTGGCCGCAGCAGATTGCGTTCCAGGCGATTGCACGTTTTGAAGATCGGCAATGATTGTTGCAACGAATAGTTCGCTTGATACGTCACATATAGAGACGTGCGTCAGGCGTCGTCGTTCCCGGCTCTCCCGCAACGCATTCACATGCTCAGGTTCGATCCAAAGGCACAAAAAAGAAAAGGACAACTCCCTATGAAGCGTTTGGCATTCATTTTCGGCATTCTGGCGCTGGCAGTTTCCCAGATTACTGCACAGACCTCTACCTGGGTTTCCGATCCAGCTCACAGCGAGATCAGCTTCAGCATCACCCATCTCACCATTACCAATGTTCACGGTCGCTTTGGCAAAGTCGCCGCAACCATCAACTACAACGAAGCAGATGTCAGCAAGTCCACTGTAACGGCTACGATTGACGTCGGTACGGTAGACACGGGAGAAACTAAGCGAGACAGCGAAGTCAAGAGCGATAAGTTTTTCGATCTGGTGAAGTTTCCCACGGCCACATTTACCTCGACGAGCGTGACGAAAACCAATTTCGGACTTTCGGTTGCGGGAAATCTGACCCTTCACGGTGTCACCAAGCCGGTGGTTCTTATGGTTGAAGGTCCCGCAGGCCCGGTTCAGTCCATGGACCACAAGACCCACGAGGGCTTTTCCGCAATCACCACAATCAGCCGCTCGGCTTTTGGCATCGGAACCGGCTTTGGGCCGGCAATGGTGGGAGACGACGTCAAGCTGACCATCGATCTCGACGTCATCAAGCAGTAGGGGAAACCAATGTCACGGAGCCACTGCTCATGGCAGGATTGAAGCTCGAAATCGCTCAGGAGCGTCCCTTCTCCAGTCCGGAAGAGGAGGCGCTCTTGAACCTGATGCGCACCGCGGACTCTGTGCAACGCACCTTTCATTTGGAGATGCGCGACTGGGGCGTGACGCAGACGCAATACAACGTGCTGCGCATATTGCGTGGCGCGCAGCCGCATGGGCTCATCTGTTCGGCCATCGGTGAACGTATGATTACGGCCGAGCCGGATATTACGCGCATTCTTAGCCGGCTCAAGGGGCTCAAACTCATTCAACAGCACCGGGACAAAGCTGACCGCCGCGTAGTGTGGACGCGGATTTCGGAGCACGGACTGAAGCTGCTGCTCGAGATGGACCCGGTCATCGAGCAGCTCCCGCGCAAGCTCCTCGGCCACTTCAGCTCAAGCGAGATTGCCGATCTGACTCGCCTGCTCGAAATGGCGCGCAAGAAAACTGATCCCCTTGCGCCCCTGGAAACAAATCACGCGGGCCCATCGAAACCGAAATCCGACTAAGAACTTATCCGTAAATAGTAGCGCCGGTTTCCTAACCGGCTGTCGTGTGGGTCTCCTGACCCACGCCAAGCTCAGAATGCCCGTTTACCAGTTGCCCTGGTCATCCTTGTTGGTATTGCTCGTCGCTGACATGCTCCATCCAGTCGACGACCTTGCCATTGAGTTTTTCCTGGATGGCGATGTGGTTCATCGCTGTCGTTGGCGCTGCCCCATGCCAGTGTTTCTCGTCCGGGGCAAACCAGACCACATCCCCCGGACGGATCTCCTCAACCGGCCCGCCCCATCGCTGAGCCCGGCCGCATCCGGACATGACGATAAGGGTTTGGCCAAGTGGGTGGGTGTGCCAGGCGGTGCGCGCGCCGGGCTCGAAGGTTACGCTGGCGCTTTGCACCAGCGCCGGCTCGGGCGTCTGAATCAGCGGATCGATTCGCACGGTTCCGGTAAACCAGTCCGAGGGTCCCTTGGCTGAAGGCTGCGAGCCGGCTCTTTTGATTTCCATCGTGATTCTCTCCATTGATTTCCGTGTGGTTGCGCTCAGCGGCCGGTCATCTTCTCCAGGGCCTCTGGATAGCGATCCCCATGTGCAGATAGTTTAGACGCGGATTCGTCGATGTTGCGAAGCTCATCCGGCGTGAGTTCGATGTCAGCAGCGCCTATGTTCTCCTCAAGCCGCGGCAGCTTGGTTGTGCCTGGGATCGGCACGATCCACGGCTTTTGCGCCAGCAGCCATGCCAGCGCGATCTGCGCGGGAGTAGCGTTCTTCGCTTTTGCGATGACGCCGAGGAGATCGACGAATCCCTGATTTACTTTCATCGCCTCAGGCGTGAAGCGAGGCAACCTGCTGCGAAAATCGTCGCTGCCAATCTTGGTGTTCTCGTCGATTTTTCCGGTCAGAAAGCCTTTGCCCAGAGGGCTATATGGAACGAGCCCGATTCCAAGTTCTTCAAGCGTTGGGATCACTTCCGCTTCGGGCCTGCGCCACCATAACGAATACTCGTTCTGCAGCGCGGTCACCGGCTGGACGGCGTGAGCCCGGCGAATGGTTCCGACACCGGCTTCAGAGAGACCGAAATGGCGAACCTTGCCTTCCTGAATCAGATCCTTCACTGCGCCCGCGACGTCTTCGATAGGCACGTCGGGATCGACGCGGTGCTGATAGAAGAGGTCGATCACGTCTGTCCTCAGCCGCTTGAGCGATTCATCGGCGACCAGTCGGATCCGCTCTGGCCGGCTGTTCAAAGTCTGCGTGCCGGGCTTTCCATCGGCACTTTGATTGAAACCAAATTTGGTGGCAATCACCACCTTGTCGCGGATCGGCGAGAGCGCCTCGCCAAGCAGTTCCTCGTTGATGAACGGCCCGTAGACCTCTGCCGTGTCGAAGAAGGTGACGCCGCGATCCACGGCAACACGAAGCAGCGAAATCATCTCCTGCCTGTCCTTGGGCGGGCCATAGCTGAAGCTCATGCCCATGCAACCAAGGCCGATCGCCGAAACTTCAAGATTGCTTTTTCCCAACTTGCGCTTTTTCATTCTTTCTCCTGAATGTTGTTACGAACTACGGTAAAAGGAATTTCTTCTTCCTGCGACGCCAGTGCGCGATTACCACGTGCGCTATTACTCAGATTTGAGCGATGCCATATCGATCGAGAAACGGTATTTGACATCGGAGCGGACAAGCCTCTCGTACGCCTCGTTGACCTTCTGGATGGGGATGACCTCGACGTCGGAGGTAATGTTGTGCTGGCCACAGAAGTCGAGCATCTCCTGTGTTTCCGGGAGCCCTCCGATAGGAGAGCCGGAGACGCTGCGGCGTCCCATGATGAGGCCGAATACGGCAACTGGAAGCGGCTTCTCCGGCGCGCCAACGATTGTGATGTTGCCATCCCGGCGCAGCAGGTTGATATAGGCGTTGATATCGTGGTCGGCGGCCACGGCGTCGAGGATGAAGTCGAAACTTCCAGCGTGTTTGGCCATTTCATTGGCGTCGCGGGATAGGACAACTTCATCGGCACCGAGACGGAGGGCATCGTCTTTCTTGTTGGGCGAGGTGGTGAAGACAACGGTTTGAGCTCCGAGCGCGTGTGCGAACTTCACCGCCATGTGCCCGAGCCCACCCAAACCTACGACACCAACCTTCTTCCCCTTGGTCACGCCCCAGTGGCGCATGGGCGAGTAAGTGGTGATGCCGGCGCAGAGTAGCGGCGCGGCCCCGGCGAGCGAGAGGTTGGCGGGGACATGGAGAACAAATCGATCCTTCACAACGATGCTGTCGGAATAGCCGCCATACGTCACGCCGCCGCTGTGCTTGTCGGGAAAGTTGTAGGTGAGGACCATATTTGGACAGAACTGCTCAAAGCCGGCCTGGCATTCGGGACAGGTGCCGTCGGTGTCGACGAGGCAGCCGACAGCGGCCAAGTCACCGGGCTTGAACTTGGTGACGGCGGAGCCGACGCGGGTGACGCGGCCGACGATCTCATGCCCGGGAACACAGGGATAAACGGTGGGCATGACGCCGCTCCACTCATTGCGCACCTGGTGCAGATCGGAGTGACAGATGCCGCAAAATAAAATCTCAATCTGGACATCGTGCTCGGTAGGATCGCGCCGCGTGATGGCGGTGGCAGCGAGCGCGGATGTGGCGCTGGTGGCGGCATAGGCTTTGGCTTTGTACACGGGTTACCTCCGGGTAACTGGATAAAACTTGAGATGCGGATTCAAATCCGCAGGGTCTCAGACCGCTTGTTTATCTTCCATCTTGGTTGCCCCGTCCATTCGACATCCTTTCGTCGAATGGGTGGGAAAGCACGAATCACAAAATACGAAATCACACGGTCAGAGACCTGGAAGCTCACGCCTCTTCAAGCAGAGACTACGGGAGCCAGCCGCCGGAGCGGTATCCCGATCCTTCCTTTTTCTTGCCTATTTCTGCCGCATGATGGATTTTTGTGCACACGGCCATCGAATTTCGCGCTACGTTAGTCATGGGAGACAGCGAAGATTCAAGTGACAAGGAATATGACAAAGAATGGGCGAGTGACGGAGCGGCGAGAGGAACTGGCACTCAAGATTGCATCGCATTTGCCGGAGGATGCCGTTGCAACAACCAAAGTGCCCGGGATGGAGCTTTATCGGAAGTCTTCGCCTACCGTCTGCACCTCGGCCACTTATCAGCCCAGCCTGATTGTTTTTGCCCAGGGTCAGAAGCGAATCAGCGTTGGGAAAGAGACCTATCTTTGCGACGGCCGAAACTTTCTTTTGACCTCCGTTGACCTTCCCGCTGTAAGCCAGGTAACAAAAGCGAGCCAAAAGGAACCGATTCTTGGGTTGATATTGCGGCTCGAGATGCCGGCAGTTCGGGAGATTCTTGCGCAGCAGGAGTTTCATTTGCAAGGGGAATCTACGGGCGCGCGCGGCATGGCTGTCGGTGTCACGTCAGTCGAGCTTCTCGACGCGTGTTTGCGCCTGATCGGCCTGCTGGATACCCCGGAAGATATTCCATTCTTGAATGGCCTGATTCAGCGCGAGGTCATTTACCGTCTGCTGCACAGTCCGCAGGGCAAGCACCTGCGTGCGATTGCAACTCTCGGTGAGCAAAGCCATAGGACGGCA